>Ga0210404_10000016_pt1 | contig 341892 bp, 257 predicted proteins | sample IncBWH28MmetaG_FD_155455 | JGI IMG/M metagenome (GOLD analysis project Ga0210404, IMG submission 155455) | Forest soil microbial communities from Barre Woods Harvard Forest LTER site, Petersham, Massachusetts, United States - Inc-BW-H-28-M | ecosystem: Environmental > Terrestrial > Soil >... | reverse complement strand
CAAACAAGGAACCGAGCCTTCGGCCCGAATGGCGTGCCGACTACTTCGCGGCAAACATCGGCGACCCGGACGGATACAACATCGAGATTGCCTATAAGCCTTGGCTCTACAAATAAAAGGTACGAGCGCAACGACGAGGCTGAGCGAGTGCGCGTTGTTGAGGTTTTTTCATTGAATGCAAAAGTTCAATCGCGACCGGACTTGTTGCTCCTCCTGTCCTTGTTGGTGGCGATTCTGTTGACTCCGGTGTTGAACCAGGATAATTGGAGGCGGCTGGTGCTCGCGGCCGTCACCTCCATACCAATTGTCTTATCCATTGTCCGGTTGTCGCAGATCAAAAGGTGGGTGTGGCCGTCGGTTCTGTTGGCATTGGGCAATGCGGTTTTTGTGGTGGCGGGCAATACGTTTCCAAGCCCGACGCTGACCGGAATTCGATGGGCATTTCTCGCTGCCTTCTTCGGGCTCACGGCCACAGGTCTTTTCTCATATCTCAGGAATTCTCGTTCGGTCGCTCAGGCGGAGCTCTACACTGCTGTCAACATCTACTTATTGCTTGGGTTGCTGTGGGCAGCGATTTATCTAGCGATAGATGCTTTCTCTCCGGGTTCAATCCAGATTGGAAGTCACTCAGCCGACCGTCAGACCGAGCTGCTTTATTTCAGCCTGATAACGCTCTCTACCGTCGGATACGGCGATATCGTGCCGCTCAGCGGAACGGCCCGCATACTAACGGCACTGGAAGGGGTGACGGGGGTTCTCTATATAGCGACTACGGTGGCGGTTTTGGTAGGCAGGTTCAGGAACGAATCTTGGGAGTGACTGCGCTGGATCGAGAACCGCGAAATTTATGACAACTACAAACCAGGCGTCTTTGGATGCGCCGATGACCAATCCAACGGTCGGCCAAAAAAGTCTTTTCGTTGTGGGCGCGACTGGAATGGTCGGCGGCTACGCTCTTCGCTACGGGCTCAACAATGCCGCCGTGAATAGCGTGACTTCGATTGGGCGCAAGAAGCTCGGCATCAGCCACCCAAAGCTCAAAGAGGTCTTGCATCAAAACTTCGCAGACTGTTCCGCGCTCTCAGATGTACTCTCGGGTCAAGATGGGGCGGTCTTTTGCCTCGGAACCTACACCGGGTCGGTATCGGACGCGGAACTCCACAGAATAACCGTGGACTATACCGTCGAGTTCTCACGTGTTCTCCGCGGTAGCAGCCCCGGTGCGGCGTTCTCATTCCTAAGCGGAAACGGCGCCGACCCGACAGGACGAAGCCGGCTTGCGTTCGCGCGCTAAGGGAGAGGCTGAGAACGCGGAGAGGCGAATGGATCTTTTTTCGTCTCGGCATCGGGTCAGGTACGATCACGGAGTCGCGTCCGTCCGGGCTGGCGCACGATCCGGAGCGCTGATCGCCTCAGCCGATGCGCCAAGGTCTTCCGGCAATTCTTCGGATGGGAATTTGTGTTCAAACGTTCGAGGGGGGCACTGTAACTTTTTCGTCTCCGTGAAGTCTTATTCACCTCCAGGATCTACTCAACCTGGACACAGGAGATCAATATGCCTCATGAAGTATGGAAGTGGATAAAGCTGAAGATAAGAAAGATAAAGAAGTCTTCCCCCAGGCAAACAATGCACCGGGTGCTAGCGTTCCCACTGCTGCTAGCATGCGCCGCCTCACTCCTAGCACAGAACGCACCTGTAACCGGCACATGGAAGCTGGTCTCCAGCCCCAACGGCGGTACGCAATCCTCTGGAAACGTCCTTCTAGCCACAGCCGCTGTATCGTCAATCGATGCTTGGGCAGTCGGGGCCGCGCCGAATCCAACTCAATACCTGACCGCTCCCCTAGCCGAACACTGGGACGGCACGCAATGGTCCATCATTCCCACTCCCCTGATCTCCACTCCCACAGCCCAGCTAAATTCCATCTCCGCCGTAGACAGTAACGATGTCTGGGCTGCCGGATTCTCCGATAACCCGAACTGCCTCTGCGGAAAAACCGTCGTCGAGCACTGGAACGGAAGCTCCTGGACAAAACTCAAGACACCCAGCCCGGGCGTGGCAGACTACTTGACTGGCATTGCCGCAGTCTCAGCCAACGACGTGTGGGCCGTCGGCTACGAGTGGATCTCGAATTTCACCGAACTCCCGCTGCTTCTGCACTACAACGGCACGGCTTGGAAGATATTCAATACATCGCAACTGCAGTTCGGCCAGGTCTCCTCGGTCTTCGCCCGCAGTACCAACGACGTATGGGCCGTCGGGTGGACAGGCCAGTTACCCAACGTCAACGCTCTCGCTTTACACTGGAACGGCACGACGTTGACAAGGGTCTCATTTCCCACCGAAGCCGGGGGGTCGATTGTCCTCAAGAGCGTCTCCGGCGGTGCCAGCAATGACGTCTGGGCAGTTGGCAATTACGAATTCTTCGGACTCAACGGCAATCTTTCGTTAAGCGCCCGCAGCTATCACTGGGACGGATCGCGTTGGAACGCCGTAACCGTAGGGTTAAGTGGTTACTCGTTTCTAGGCAGCGTTGCGGCCATAGCCACCGACGACGTCTGGGCAGTAGGCGAAGGCATGGTCTTCCCACAACTCAACGAATTCGATGTAACCTTCCACTGGGACGGCACCAAATGGAGCAACGTTCTTAACCCTGAGCAAGGCGTCCTGAATAGTATCTCCGCCTCGTCCAGTTCGGATGTCTGGGCTGTAGGGTATGGTTTTGTGACTCCGGGGACATACGCCCTTCACTTCACTGTGCCGTAAACCAGCTACCTGTCGCTCGAACAAGGCGGTAGTCTCTCGCCGAAGGGAGCTCGCGGTTTCTCAGGTGCAGGGGGAATTTGGCGTATTCGGATTCTCCGCGTTTTTCTGATGTCCCTGAAGCCGCGAGCCCCACCCAACATCATTACTTATGCCTTGCGCAACAGACGGACCTTAACTTCGTGGAGATGGCGGTCGACCGCTGGCAGGAACTTCCTCTGCCGGCGAATCTACAACCCGAGTTGCTTGGCTATTCGCCGTTTAATCCTCCGGTGGTGGCGCCGTGAAGCTTCAAGTCTCGAAAATAGAGCCGATCGCGGAGGGAATCAAATCCTTCGAGTTCCGCCACCCGTCGGGTGCAGACGCCGTCACTTCGAAGCAACGGCTCATATCCGGTTTCTGCTATGACGCCGCTTTAAACAATTTCGCAAGATTATCGATGTCCGCAGTACCGGCATCGCCGATCACAAAATAGCGAAGTCCGCCTTGACTCCATGTTTCCATATTGAACGGCAGTTGCTTCGGAGAGAGAGAGCCTTCGCCCAACTTAGCCGGCAGTGAGTGCTCCTGGAACACAAACACGGAAATATGGTGCTTGCGCGCATCGTAAATGAGATGCGCGCCCGGTGTTTGCTCAAGATAGGTCATCCGGCCGCCAAGCAGAGAGAACTCAGAGTTCTGGAGTTCTGGCAAATTGAACGTGAACGGAATTTTTCCCTGGAACCAGGGCTTCACCGTGTGCCGATCGGTGGAGATCACATCCACCGGAGACGAACTCGCCAGCGTCGCCACGTGCAGGTCCGCAATCTCGCTGAAAATCTGATCTCTGCCGGATCGAGTCCCCAGATAGACTGAAGTCAGCGTCCCGACGACAAGGATGACGGCTGCCGCAGCGAACATCCATCCTAGGTTGAAGCTGCGCTGCGGCTTGGCTGCAATGCGCTGTTGCACACGTGTGCGAAACTCAGCGCTGGGAGTGTAACGTCTCCCCGCGGCCTGAATCGCACGCTTCATCTGTACGCGCGCAAGGACATCCCCTGAGCAGAAGGGGCAAGTGCGCACGTGAGTGTCAAACGCGCGCATTTCCTGCTCTGGAACCTCACCGTCAAGGTAAGTATCGAGTTTTGCCTTCCAAGATTCACAAACCATGGTTCGTCCCCTTTGCAATTCTCCCTGTTCCAGTTCCTGGTCGCAGATCTGGCCGCAGGCGATTCCTTAAGGTTCGCCTTGCCCGCGATAAACGCGACATCACAGTGCCGATGGGAACCGTTAGCGTTTCGGAAATCTCCTGATACGACATCTCTTCTACCTCACATAGAAGAAGGACCTCCCGGAAATGCACCGGGAGTTCATCGATCGCGCTCTGCAGCAGGGCGTGGCTTGAGCGTACAAACAAAAGCGTTTCTGGCGTATCGCGCTCAACAGCAAGTTCAAGTCGCTCTTCGTCGTCGAGATCGAGAGGCACGGTCATGGCAACGTTCAGTCCCTTGCGAGAGGTCAAGAATGTATTGCGCAAGATACGATACATCCACGCCCGGAAATTCGTTCCTAGCTCAAAGGACGAGAACCCTTTCAACGCCTTAGCGTATGTTTCCTGAACCAAGTCTTCGGCTTCCTCGCGATTCTGCGTGAGCCAGTGAGCGAAGTTGTAAAGCTGATCGAAGAGTGGGATGGCCAGATCTTCGAACGAGGTGAGTTGGAGGTTCGCTCCTGACAGGTCCACCTTATAAAACAACGGAACCGTGGATTTATTCCCGTCAAAACAGCAAATTGTTTGGGAAACTGTCGCAGACTGGCGATTCGCATAAGAGCCGCTCTTCCCGAAATCCCGAATAATCCCACTACGGTTAAGAACTAGCTCCTTACTGAAATATTCTATTGAGGTGGAGCCAATTTCTGGCGCGGTTCCACAATTAGTGCAATCCCAGCGGAATAAAAAGCTGAGAAGCTGGTTATCCATGGTGAAAGTTATTTTGCAGGAGGCAGTCGTGATCAAAATCAGCAAAAGCAGGTTCGTGAATCTCAGTTCGATGGCCTTGGCACTCCTTACCACCGTGTTGCTGGTGACTAGCGGCGCCTCGGCAAAAGAGCGCAAAGCTAAAGCGTCCGACAATCAGGCCCATGTGGTTGCGCACATACCGTTCGAAGGGCTATCGGACGTCGACATGGCCATACAGAAAAAAGTGAACGACAAGTATTACCTCTACGTCCAGCACTCAAAGGAGCAAGGCATCTCGATTGTCGATATCAGCAAGCCTGATCACCCGAAATCTGTCGGAATGGTTCCGTGGCCGGAGCCGACTGCATCGAGCCGGATGACCGTAACGGGCGACTTGGCAATCATTTCTGAGACCGATGTCGCGCGCAGAAGCAGTTCTGACGAAGAACTCGTGCTTTGGGATTTGTCTGACCCAGCCGCTCCCCGAGTGGTGCAAAAGTTCGAAGGAGTGGTCAAGTGGCTTCAGGACCAGCGAGATTTCATTTACGTCTTGAACGCCGAGGGTTTGTGGATAGTTTCTAAGCCAATGGATACCCGGCCGAACCAGACCGATTCCTCCGAGAGCTACGGAGGGTGAGAAAAGCACGGGGACTGAACCGGCACCAATGGAGCCTGGTCCCCGTGCCCGAGCACTGGGCAAGCTTAGAAGGTAAAGACTAAATGGTAAATCCTTTCGATCCTAAGACGGCACTTCTGGCCAAGCACGCGCAACATGTCGTGCTGATCCATTTTCCGATCGCTCTGTTTCTTGCGGCGGTGGCATTCGACTTCATCGCACTGTGGACGAAGCGTCGCGGCCTCGCGGACGCGGCGTACTACAACCTGCTCGGGGCGGCAATTTCGACGATCCCGGTTCTCGCTACGGGCATTCTCGCGTGGCAGTTTCAACTCGAGGGTCAGAAGCTGAAGGGTATCCTCTTGCTGCACCTTGTTCTGGCGTGTGTTTCGAGCGTGCTGATCTGGCTGGTGTGGTGGGTGCATTTCCACGCGCGGCGACGGACAGTTTACCTGCCAAGTTATCGCCTGGCCGTTGAGCTTCTGGCAGTCGCCGTTGTTGCGGTGACCGGGCATCTGGGTGGCTTTCTCAGCGGCGTAAACCTGCCAGGCTAGATTTACCCCATGAGCCAGTCAATCTCCTGATGGGCTTTTACACGACCTCGTCATACTCGCACTGGTTCCGGGCCGAGGCTTTCCCGAACATTTCTGGCCGATGCTACTTTTGCTGGGAATAAAAGCGATGCGGGCCAGTTATCAACTCTGAACGTCACAAACAACGGAGGACAAATGCCGGACAAGAAGCACGATCTTATCGATCAGAGTTTGCAAGACCTCAACAACGACGGCGTCGATCGTCGTGGATTTCTGAAGTGCATGGCATGGGCAGGTACAGGTCTGGTCTGGACCATGAGCGGCGGCGTGCCCGTGTCCCGGGCATTCGCCAAGGGCTACGGCAAGGATGCCAGCAAAGGGGCGGACTTCACGTTTGTACAGATCAGCGACAGCCACATCGGCTTCAACAAGCCGGCGAATCCAGACGTAACAGCGACGCTGCAGACGGCAATCAACAAGATCAATGCCCTGCCCCACAAGCCGGATTTCATCATTCACACCGGCGACCTCAGCCAGCTCTCGAAGCCGAGCGAGTTCGACACGCTGGACCAGGCATTGAAGGGAGCGGTTGCGAAGCAGATTTATTTTGTGCCGGGCGAGCATGACATGCTCTCCGACAATGGCGATCAATTTCTCCAGCGCTATGGAAAGGGAACCAAAGGATCGGGGTGGTACAGCTTCGATCAGAAGGGCGTGCACTTTGTTGGCCTGGTGAACGTGGCCAACTTGAAAGCGGGTGGCATGGGATCGCTTGGTCACGAGCAACTAGAGTGGCTTGAGGCCGATCTCAAGGGACGCTCTGCCAGCACTCCGATTGTACTGTTCGCGCACATTCCGCTCTGGACCATCTATCCGGACTGGGGTTGGGGTACCGACGACAGTGAACAAGCTTTGTCGTACGTCAAACGCTTCGGCTCTGTGACGGTGTTGAACGGCCACATTCACCAGATCATGCAGAAGGTCGAAGGCAAGGTTTCGTTCCACACAGCGATGTCGACTGCCTTCCCGCAACCCGCGCCGGGAACAGCCCCATCGGCCGGTCCAATGAAAGTGCCCGCTGAGCAATTGCAGAAGGTGTTGGGCATCACCGACGTGAACTACGTGGTCAGCGGTCGAAGTCTTGCGGTGATTGATTCGCCGCTCGGCAGCTAACTCGTCCTTGCCGTAGGTAGGCCCAGGACGTAACACAATTAGCGAAGAAAAAACATTCGAGAGGAACAAATCATGACGAAGAAAAATGTGCGTCTTGCAAGCGTGGCGTTGCCGGTAGTGATTGCGATGCTGCTGTTAGCGGGATCGTTCAGAGTCACCGCGAATGCCCAACCGTCCGCGGCAACAGCGGGAGTAAAAATCGATAATTTCGTTTTCGGGCCTCAGACGCTCACCGTACCCGTCGGAACAACAGTTGTCTGGACCAACAGTGACGACATTCCTCATACGTCAGTCAGCACAGATGGTGTGTTCAAATCCAAGGTGCTGGATACGGATGAGAAATTCTCCTACACGTTTACCAAGGCGGGAACGTATCCCTACTACTGCACCATCCACCCGAAGATGACCGGCAAGATTGTAGTGCAGTGACCAAAGGCCTTCTTCTTTCTATTGCAAGCGGGTTGAACGCTATGACGGACAACGTAACACAATTCGATGTGGCAGGGGAGGTAGGCGGTGACACGGATCTGGTCCATGCCAGCAAGAATGGGGATGCCGCCGCTTTCGAGCAACTGGTGAAGCGATACGATCGCAAACTTCTCCGCATCGCTCAGAGCGTTACGCATAACCGGGAAGATTCGCAAGACGCGGTTCAGGAAGCTTTCTTGAAGGCCTATCAACACCTGGCTGATTTTCGAGAGGCTTGCCAATTCTCCACCTGGCTGATTCGCATCACTGTGAACCAAGCCCTGATGAAGCTGCGCAAGCAGCGCGGCGCAAAAGAGATGTCCCTGGACGAGGATTTTGGGGACGAGGGAGACATCCTGCCAAAAGAAGTCACAGACTGGGCTCCCAATCCCGAACAGCTGTGCTGGGCCTCTGAATTGCGAGACATCCTGTTCAAGGCATTGGACGAACTGCGCCCGATCTCGCGTATGGTATTTATCCTGCGCGATGTTGAAGGCCTCACAATCGATCAGACAGCGGTAGTTCTGAACATGAGCCAGACAGCGGTGAAAGCGCGCCTGTGGCGGGCTCGCTTGCAACTTCGTGAAGCCCTGAGCAAACACTTCAGCCAGAAAAAAGAATCCGCACGAATAGATTTTAGCCTGCTACAGTCGCATGACATGAGCAGTCTTACGTTCTCATAGTCCGTTCCCGGTTAACAACGAAAAACAAACCGGAATGGAACGATTCCCTATGCCTTCCTCAGCCAGACTGACGGAACTGAGCCTTTAGACGATCACGTTGCAGTCGACGCGAACGGTGACGTCTTTGGTTCGGCATCGGCAGGCGTGACTTCGACTTCAACGTCACCCATATTGCGCCGGCAAACACCCGGGTGGTTGTGGCGTTGTGTTTGAAGTCCAACAATAACCTCGAGTCGCGTAAAGGTCGGGTTAGCGCGGAGTCTCGTTTGGTATGAGGCTCCGCGTTTGTTGTGAGCCGTTACAAACAGCGATATTCGAGCGGAAGTTTTTGGGGCAAGCATCCCATTATGAGAACGAAGAGTGCTGAAGGCCCACCACGTTCACACGCGCTACAGACTCGCTGTCGTGCGTTCACAAAAGTTAAACAAAGAGTTGACAATCAAATGACATCCCATCCGTATCAAGCCCCTTAGTCGCAGCGTCTAACCCACATAGATGTGACGCAACGGTTGATAAATAGTTGTTTGAGTTAGCGGTGGAATAACTACTACCGGATTCAGTTATCAACAGTGAAACAAATCACACTACTAATACTTAAGGAGATCTTATGAAAAAGGTGTACTTTACTCTCGCACTTGCTGTGATGGGCGTAGTTGGCCTCGGCAGAAGTTCTCAGGCTCAGGAACCGGATGCGATCGTTGTGAAGGTTCCCTTCGACTTCGTTGTGGGCACCCAGACCATGCCGGCAGGCAGATACGACGTTGGACGTCTTTTGTCCAACGATCAACGTTCAAGCTTAATCCTCCGTGGTGACGGCAGGAGTGCCATCGTGCTTCCGACGGCTGTCGATGAAACATCAACGTTCCAGGCCAATCTTACCTTTCAGCATTTAGGGGACAAGTATTTTCTCGACAAGATCAAAACACCGGCGGGTATCTACACCATCGCTACACCGCGCCCGATGACGGTGGTAGCGCGGACGACTGATAAGAACGCCGCCTCTGCTGGCGGCACCAACTGAGTCAGGAATAGCACGGGTGATGTGGCGAAACGAGTAGGCGGGATGGGGGCACAGCAATATGCGTGAAGTCCGTGTCCCGCCGACAACCCTGGCTCCGCACTGTAGAAGAGGACGTCCGAGTTAGAAGCAGAACTGTACAAATCATAAGAAACATCAAGGAGAAGAACGTGAAACGAGCACTTTTACTATTCGGGCTACTCATGACCTTAGCGGTTCCGTCAGGATTGTTGTCCCAGCAAGCCGGCTATTCTCAAACCAACCTGGTCTCTAACACTGCCAGCATCGCCGCTGCGACGGACCCTCAACTCTCGAATCCCTGGGGAATTTCGTTTTTTCCCGGTCAGGACTTCTGGATCGCCGACAACAATAGCGGCGTGTCCACCCTTTACGATCAAAACGGCAACAAAGACAATGGATTGGTGGTTACCATACCGGGAGCTACAAGCAATCCCAACGGCAACTGCAGCCCCGGTTGTCCAACAGGCACAGTGGCCAACACCAACGGTTCCTATTTCTCCGGTGGGTCGTTCATTTTCGATACCGAAGACGGCCTCATCGTCTACTGGAACGGATCCAGCAACACTGCCATTGTCGGTAAAGATAATTCTGCCAGCGGCGCGGTCTATAAAGGCCTGGCTCTGCTTGGTACTAACCTGTTAGCCGCCAATTTCAACAGCGGCAAGATCGACGTCTTCGACCGCAACTTCAACCTTACTTCGCTGGCCGGTTTGTTCACCGATCCCAACCTTCCGGCGGGCTTCGCTCCTCACGGCATCCACGTCATCGGTAACCAAATCTACGTAGCCTATGCGATGCAGGACACTCTGAAGCACGACTCCGTCCCGGGTGCGGGCGCGGGGCAGGTGGATATTTTCGATACTAATGGCAACTTCGTCAGCAGGTTTGTCGCAGCCGGCGCGAATAACAATCTCAACGCGCCTTGGGGAGTGGTCGCGGCCCCGTCTACCTTTGGAACCTTCGCCGGCGATATTCTCGTAGGAAATTTTGGCGATGGCACCATCAGTGCATTTGACACAACCGGAAAGTTTGTCGGCCAGATCTCTGACTCTTCCGGCAAAGGGCTCGTCAATCCCGGCTTGTGGGATATGGTTTTCGGCGCAGGTGGTGCTTCTGGCGATCCGGGCACTCTGTACATTACCGCAGGGGGAAGCAACCAGCCGAATTTCCCCGCTGGAGGGAGTGCAACCAGTGTCTTTGCCGGTCTCGTGCCTGCGGCTGCAGTCGGCACACCCGGATTCTCTTTGAATCTCTCGGCGTTGAGCACAACCGTCGTGCGGGGAAGTTCAACGAACCTTATGGTCAGCGCTGCCGCTGTTGGAGGATTCAACGGTCAGGTCGCGCTTACCTGTACCGCGCCCGCTGGGTTGACCTGCGCTTTCAACCCTACCACTATTTCGCCCGGATCTAGTTCTTCGTCCTCGACATTGACAATCTCTGCGTCGGCTACACCGCCTGGGGGCGGGATCTACGCAGTGCCCGGCATGATAGCCCTATTGCCCGGTCTGGGGCTATTCGGAACTCTTCTCACGACGGGCAAACGAAAGCTGCTGACCCGCAAAAGCATTGTGGGGACGAGCGTGCTCGGCTTGCTGCTGCTGGTTTCGCTGTTCGCTCTTGGATGCGGTGGCGGCAATTCCAACAAGCAAACAACGCCCGTATCGCAGCAGGTCAGGGTGATGGTGACGGGCACATCCGGCTCGCTGAGCCAGTCCACGGCCGTAACTGTCACGGTCAACTAGAACAAAGCGACTGGCAAGGGCGCACTCCGGTGCGCTCTTGCCAAGCCTGATCTGGAGAACAAGCATGCTGGAACTAGTGTCTTACGGACTGACCGGGCTGGCTGCCATGGTGGTCATGGTGTCCTGTCTTGCATACAGTGACGAGTTTTCTCTCCGGGGAGAACGCTCGATCAATCTAACCGATAGAGCACTCTGGCCACTCTCTCAGCGGTCTAGCGAGAGAAGCACCGGTGCCATTTATAGGGGTGTCCAAAGCAGAACAGTGCTGGGGGGCACTTTACATGGCTGAGGTTGCTTCACTTCTGGCAGAGCAGGCGCGTGCGATGTCCTTGCTGGCACACCTGGAAGAGTTGCGGAAACGAATCGCTTTGTCAGTGTTTGGGGTAATGGTTGGATTCCTGTCTTGCTGGTCGTTTGCTGATCGCATTTTCGGCCTAATGCAACAACCCATTATTGGGGCGCTGCGTCATCACGGGATTGCCGGCGGCTTGGTGTATTTGAACCCCACCGAGCCATTTAATCTCTACCTTGAAGTGGCCCTTGTGGGCGGGCTATTTGCGGCTTCACCATTTGTGTTCTACCAACTGTGGCTGTTCATCGCCCCTGGACTGTATCGCACCGAGAAACGTTACGTTCTGCCGTTCCTGATCGGAACGGTTGGCTTGTTCATAGCCGGAGGGCTATTCGGCTACAAGATGGTCTACCCGGCGTCCCTGGATTTTCTGATTGGTTACGGCCAACGCTTCCAACCTATGATCACAATCGGTGAATACACGAAGCTGTTTGTGACAATCACCCTGGGGCTCGGACTGATTTTCGAAATGCCGATTTTGGTGTTCTTTCTTGCTTTGATGCGGATTATAACGGCGCGCTGGATGTGGCGGAACCTGCGATATTCCATACTGGTCATCTTTATTATTGCGGCCATCGTCACACCCACCGCCGACATCCTCAATATGTGTCTCTTCGCTGCCCCAATGGTTGTGCTCTACGCCATCAGTATTGGAGTGGCTTGGCTGGTCAATTCCAAGCGCGATGCCAGGACAGATTCCGTTTAGCCGGCGCTGCAATCGAGGCCCTCGCTAAACTGCAACTCGGGGATACTTTCCAGCAGCGAGTTGAACAAAACATCCCGGAAACATAAGCTGTCTCGATCGATCAGCGCCTAACTGTATCCGCACGCGTCGCTGACCTTGTCAACCGAACTGCCCTACGCATATTTGACAATCAAATGACATCGTTGATGTAACTCGTAGCCACCTCTCTGCGTCTATCGACACTACTGCAACACAAAATCATAAGCAAAGGAATCGGAGCGTTGATATGAGAGATGGCGATCGGCACAACTGTGGGTTTGATAATTTGCGTGCTCCAATAACGTTGATGTTCTTACTTCTCGTGATGACCGTCGCAAGCCTTCGCGCGCAAACTGCAACGACGGGCGACATCGCCGGCGTGGTTACGGACCAAACGTCGGCGGTGGTTTCAGGAGTTCCAGTCACACTGAAGAATCTGGATAATAATGGCTCCGCTTCTACGACAACCGGTTCCGAAGGGTCTTACAACTTCGCATTCCTCCAGCCTGGAAACTATTCAGTCACCGCCGGCGGCGGAAGCTTCCGGAAGACCACTAAGAATGTGACTGTGGCCCTGGGATCGAGCGTTACCGCTAACTTGCAGCTCGCTATTTCATCACAGGGTGAAACCATTGAAGTAACAGACGCCGTCATTGGTGTTCAAACCGAAGATGCCAATCTGGAAACAAACTTTAATGCGCAGCAAATTGCCGTCCTCCCAAATCCCGGGAATGACCTGAGCGCCGTAGCGTTGACCGCGCCGGGAGTCGTGATGAATACGACTGGCGGTTCGGTGTTTGGCGGTGGCAATTATGAGTTCTTCGGGCTGCCCTCGAACTCCAACGTGTTCACGTACGACGGGGCCAACGATAACGACCCTTATTTCAATATTAATAATAGTGGGGCCACGAACTTAACCCTTGGCCTAAACGATGTGCAGGAAACCAGCGTTGTGACCAACGGCTATAGTGGGCAATTCGGAGGCCTGGCGGGAGCGAACATCAACTACGTGTCGAAGTCGGGCACCAATGCTTTTCACGGCAATGCGGAATACTGGTGGAACGGCCGGGCTCTGAATTCCAACAACTATTTTCGGAATCAAGCGAACGCCATTGCGGGGAGCCAGGTCGATCCGCGCCCATTCGTAAATGCCAATCAGTACGCAACGTCGTTCGGCGGACCAATCCGGAAAGATAAATCCTTCTTCTTTGTCGATTATGAGGGCATTCGGTTGGTGATTCCGTCGCTGTTTTCAGTGAACATTCCCACTCAGCCATTTGAAAGTGCGGTGATCGCCAATCTGAACGGCGTCAGCCCGTCGTCGGTGCCTTTTTACAACCAGCTATTTGGCATCTGGAACGCAACTCCGGGTGCGGCCCGCGCTCAAAATAACCTCCCTGGTGGGGGCTGTTCGAATGTAACAACCTTGGCGGGAATCGCATTCGGGGCAACCAACCCGTGTGCCAGCCAACTGCAAGGGGGCACATCTCAGGCCACCAACGATTACCTGATTGTGGGTCGCTACGACCAGATCCTCGGCAACAACGACAAACTGTTTGTCCGGGTACAGCATGAAAGCGGCCAGCAGGCCACGTATACCGATCCTCTTACCGCAGCCTTCGACGCCCACAGTGCTCAGCCAGAATGGCAGAGCCAAGTCAGCGAGACCCATACCTTCGGCTCCAATAAAGTCAATAACTTCATCGCGTCGCTACAGTGGTATAGCGCTCTTTTCACGATCGTAAATCAGGCCGCTGAATTCCAGACGCTTCCGCAAACAGTTGCATTCGGCGACGGTTCGTTGTTCCCTCTGAATAATCTCGGCACGGCCTTTCCGCAAGGTCGAAACGTGACTCAATACGGAATCGTCGACGACTTCAGTTGGAATCGAGGAAGACACAACTTCCGCTTCGGAGTGAACTTCCGGCGCGACGACGTGAGCGACCATAACTTCACCGGCGTGATCCCTTTTGCGGAGGCAGTCTCCCTGAACGATTTTGCATTCGGTGGCGTGGCGCCAACGAATACCAGTGTGGGCAGTCTGGTGGCCCAGAACTTCCCGCTGAATACGAATGTACCGATCGCACTCTATCAACTTGGGTGGTATGCATCCGACGAACTCAAGGTCACTCCCAACTTGAAGCTGACTCTGAGCATGCGCTTTGACCACTTGTCGAATCCAGTCTGCCAGTCCAACTGCTTTCAGAGTCTGTCCGCCCCGTTCCAGGACCTGAGTCGAACGGCGCCGGTGAATCAGGCGTTGAGCACAGGTTTGAGTACCGCATTTCCGTCGGTGACGTCGATCGTGTATGAGCCCAAGGTCGGCTTCGCATGGTCGCCGTTCGGTGCAAAGAATACGGTGATTCGCGGTGGAATCGGCATCTTCAGCGATGCGATTCCTACTGGCGGGATCGATGACATTCTTACCAATGCGCCGAATGATCCGTCGTTTGTACTCTTCAATGGTGCGCTCTCACCGGCAGCCCCGGGAAACCTGAATGGGCAGGCGACAGCGGCTAATGCTGCTTTTCGCGCTAACTTTGCCAGCGGGGGCACGGTTCCCGGGTTCAATTTCTTCAATCCTGGCAAAGTGCAGATCCCGCGGTACGACGAGTGGGACCTGGAAATACAGCAAGCGCTGGGTTGGCACACTACGCTAAGCGCAAAATATGTCGGCAATCACGGGGAACACGAAGAAATCACGAACCCAGCCCTAAATGCTTTTAGCCCCACCGGCGCTGCGTTCGGTAGTCTTCCGCTCACTCAGCCAGACGCGCGATTCGGAGTGGTGGGACAGACACAAAACGTCGGGAATTCAAACTACAACGGAGTCACGTTGACTGCGGCGCACACGGTTAATGGCGGTTTCCAGTTCCAGGCTTCCTACACATATAGTCACGCTCTGGATGAAATCTCCAATAGTTCGTTGAACCCGTTCGGATTGAACGCCAACAATAACGTTGACGTGGTCACGCCGCTGAATCCATTCAACATTCGCCAATTGAACTACGGGAATGCCGACTACGACGTGCGCCACTCATTTGCTATGAACTACGTTTGGAGTGACGCCATCCGTCATCTGACGGCCCGCGGTCCGAACGCCTTGATGAAAGGTTGGACAATCTCCGGCACGATCTTCAAGCACACGGGATTCCCCTATTCCATTTTTAGCAGCAACGCGACAGCCACTCTGCAAGGGAGCTTATTTGGTAGCACAAGTCCTGCCACAACTACAGCGGTGCTCGCCAATGTCGTGGGCTCTTCCAACGTCAACTGCGGCAGCTCGGCTGCACAATTGTCGAACCCCTGCTACAACGCCGCCAACTTTGCAGATCCGACGAATAATTTTGCAACTCAACGCCGCAATCAATTTCGGGGCCCAGGTTACTTCGACACCGATCTCGATTTCGAAAAGGCGTTCAACATTCCGAAGTGGGAGAGCGCCAAGTTCTCCGTGGGCGCAAGGTTTTTCAATCTCTTCAATCATCCGAACTTTGCCTTCCCCAACACAAACATAGATAGTAACCAGTTCGGGCAAATCACCTCGACGGTTAGTCAGCCGACGACCATCTACGGTTCGGGTCTAGGCGCAGACGCGTCTCCCAGAGTCATAGAATTACAAGGGAAGTTCGTCTTTTAGTCAGTCTGCTTAGTGGAGGTGGCCGCCCCTGGTGGCCACCTCTTATTCTCCTTCCGACCCCATCCGGAATTGATTCGGATCATCCAAGCGGCAGATACCCATGAAATACGGAATATGAAGCAGTGTTTGCACGATCGACAACGCAGAATTGTATTCTCTGACGAAATATTGTGGGAATTCGGGAATAACCGGCGAGTTGCGGAGTTCCACATACAGACGGACGAAGCCGGATCTGCAAGAGGTGGAGAAACAAGTGTCCCACGCTAGTTGTCAGTTCACTCTTGCTGCTGAACTGCCTTCGATATTTGTCATCGCAGACATGCAAAGAGTTGACAATCAAATGACATCTTCGGCGTATCTCGTCATTTGGCCCTTGCGTCTAACGCCCAGTACTGCTGGAACAAAATCATAAGCAAAGGAATTGGAAGCAAGCCAATGAAAAAAGCCATCTCTCCAACCGCGGTAATGTCCGAAACAAACTCACCGGAAGCAAATTTTTCTTCGACGGAAGAAACTGTTCAACATCACTGGCAGGGCGTCGTCAAGAGGCGTTCATTTCTAAAAGGCCTGGGAATTGCCGGCGCAACGCTGTCGGCAAGCGCTTTGCTCGGAGCCGAGAGCAGTGCGCAAGCGACCCGCAGCTCGGGCAAATTATCCAAAGGCGACGCAGCTCTCTTGAAGTTCGCGGCAGCAGCAGAACTCATCGAGGCCGATCTGTGGCAGCAGTACAACGAACTGGGCGGTGTTCAGGGCGGCAATCCCGCCTACATTGCCGCGCTCAGCAACCTGGACGGCGACATGCCACAATACATCGCCGATAATACTGACGACGAACTGAGCCACGCGGCTTTCCTGAATGCCTATTTGATTTCAAAGGGCGAGGAGCCGGTCGATCTGGATGTGTTCCGGACCTTGCCTAGCAGCCAAGCGAGTGGCGCCAAGAATATCGGAAGGCTGACGAACCTGCTGAAGTTGAACGTTGACCTCAGCTGGTACACGCGTTATCGCAGCTCCCAGAATCCCGATTTCGGCGTGAAGTTCCAGGGACCCTTCACTATCGAAAACCAGCCAGCCATTCCGCTGAACGACACCGACACGCCTCCCAACCAGCCGCAACCGGTTCCTCCTGCGACCCCGCAAGAATCGCGGATGCAAGCCATTGCGAACACCGCTGGGTTCCACTTTGCATTCATCGAGCAGGGTGGCGCGAGCCTGTATCCGACGCTGGCCTTCAAGGCGACCGATCTTGAGGTCCTGCGAATCCTAGTGAGCATTGGCGGAGTCGAGATCGACCACTTCGGGCTCTGGCACGACAAGGCAGGCAATGCGGTGAATCAGCCTCTGGCCGGCGTAACCGATCCAGAAACCGGTCTGACATTTCCGGATCTCAATGCCCGCAACTCAGAGCTCGACCAGACGAACCTGATCCTGCCTGAGCCCTGCGAATTTATCAGCAAGAGTCTGCCCCAATGCTCGGTGATTCGGCCAACGTTGACCCAGAACGGCGGGGCAATCGCCACGATCAAGGCTTTCACGGATGACCTTTTGTTCCTTGGTCAATCGCAAGCCTTCTTTACCTTGGTTCACCGGCTGGCGGTCGAGGCTGATTCAGTCAAACGCGGATTTTAACTGTTGCAAGCTCTCCCCTTGCTGTAAGGGCGGGCGCTGTTTCTGATTGCGAGTTGCAGCGCCCGCATTGTTGTTAAACCGATTTTGAGACTTTCTAACCCGATCCAAGGAGCCATTATGATTGAAGGACTGTTTCAACCGACGCACCTTCTGCTGATTTTCGGAATCGCATTGCTCGTATTCGGACCCAAGAAGCTTCCCGAGCTGGGCAAAGGCATTGGAGAGGGTATCCGCGGCTTCAAGTCAGCTATGAAGGCTGAGGAAGAGAAGCCCTCCAGCACAACTACCGCTTCCAACGACAAAGCATAGCCAAGGAGTGAATCGTGGGCTTCGGCATGGAAATGCTCTTCGTGCTTATGCTTGGACTCCTGATATTGGGTCCGAAGCGGCTGCACACAATTCTGGTGCACGTGTCGCAGGCTAAAGCTGAACTCCAGAATGCGACGCGTGGCCTAAGATCTCAACTCGCAGCAGAACTTGATGCCGCACCGGAGCCGCGCAGGACCGAGTGCGCGCACGTATTAGTTGGGGACTGTGAATTTTGTGCAACTTTCAAGTCTGAAGCGGAGTTTTCGGAACCTGCGGAAGATGCGCTGATCGGGAGCTGAGTACTGCGTCACCAATCTGTCGCCTGTTCTTTTGAATAGACGGCTTCAGGTGCACGCCACTAGAGTCGGAAGGAACTACGAATGCTGGAAAGCATTGTTGAGTTACTGGTTGGTCTGTTTTTGATCGGTCTGACGTTACTTGTCGGTGCTTGTATCGTTGGCTCGATTGTTGCGGCCCTACGAGCGGTCAGTCATGGAAGCGCGACGATGAATATCAGTGTGTTGGGTAGAATGCAAAACGCGGGAACACGGTAGCGCAACATTTGTGGAACCACTCTTCTGCGACGCTCAGTCCGACGAGGAAGAAAGTTCACATCTAGCGGGAACCATGGTTGCCGGGTGGTGTCCGATTTCGTTATGCGATCCCATCGTTTCAAGTCGATTTCGCCCTCTCTATTCGTGCTTTGTGCTCTGTTAGGGTTTGCGAGGGCAGTTCTCGCACAATCTGGCGGCCTTGCGCTCACGCATGTCACCATCATTGATCCAGGTGTTGGCAAGCCACAACAAGACATGACCATCCTCGTCCACGGACACGACATTGCCGCTGTCGGCCGAGCGAAGCAGGTCACGATACCTGCCTCCGCTAAAGTGATCGATGGCACTGGCAAGTTTGTGATCCCTGGACTGTGGGACATGCATTCTCACTTCCGCGATGCGGGCCGTGATCTAAAGATGGACATTGCCAATGGGGTTCTCGGGACTCGCAACATGGGGGGAGTCGCCAAAGAGGTATTTCCTCTGCGCGATGCAATCGCCCGTAGTCAGCAACTGGGACCGAAGATTGTGGCTTGCGGGCCGATCATTGATGGCCCTGACTCCTGGTCCAATCCGCAATTCACCATCTCTGTGACTAGTGCGGATGAGGCGCGGGCTGCCGTAGTTTCGCTGAAGCAACAGGGCACGGACTGCATCAAGGTGTACGACGGCCTGTCGCGAGATTCCTATTTCGCGATTCTCGATGAAGCGAAGAAGCTGGACCTGCCAGTCGTCGGGCACCTCCCCAACGCAATTAGTGTTCGTGAAGCGTCAGACGCTGGCCAGCGTTCTTTGGAGCATGGTATTGCGCTGGCGGGCGGATCAACGATGGAGGGCAACTACATCAAACGGCGTCTGGATCAATCTGCCTTTCAGGAGGCCCTCCGTACAAAGAACTTCGCACTGATCCCAGCCAAGATCGCGCGGGATAACACCATGATGTTGGACACTTTTAGCCAGGAACGCGCGGATGCGACCTATCGGCTGCTGGCGAAAAACAATACATTCATCACGCCCACGCTGGTGACCGAGCACTCGCTAACGTTCATTGACGATCTGGACGCAAGGCCCGATCCCAGAAAGCAGTATGTCTCGGCGGAGGAGTCGCAGTGGTGGAAACCAGAGAATGGCATGCTGACGAAATACCGGACGCCGGAATACATTGCGATGAGAAAACGGGAGTATGCAAGGATGCTGGAGGAAGTCCATCGCGCGCGGATGCTTGGCGTGCACCTTCTGGCCGGAACAGATATTACGATTCCGTACACGTATCCGGGCTTTAGCCTGCACGATGAACTCAAATTGTTTGTTGAAGCCGGGCTCACTCCGATGCAAGCGCTCGAAACCGCCACGACCAACCCGTCCCTGTTCCTCGGATTGGCGAAAACGTGGGGCCGTGTCGAGCGCGGCTACACAGCCAACTTGGTCTTGCTGAATGCTGATCCTCTGGCGGATATCTCGAATGTGAATAAGATCGACTCTGTTGTCGTAAGTGGCCAACGGTTGGACCGTGCCCAACTCGATCAGCTGCTCAATGACGCAAAAATACCTGACGCTGGGAGCAGCTCTAAACCACGATGAGGCTCGCCGCTGAACCAAGTTTCAGCGCTGGAACGGAGATGCATGGGTCGATCTGGTAATTTTACGCCCAAGCACCTCGGTTTGCGCGGCTGAGATGCGTGGTGCCAGACAGAGCGCTACAACACCAGAAGAAGACGGTCGAACACAGACAACCTCGCGATCCTAACGCATGACGGTGAGCACAGTTTAAAGAGAAATTGCTGGAAGGTCTGCTATCGTGCTATCCCGATTGCCATCTCAGATGGTGGGCAATTCTGCCCGCCTTAATGGCTGGATTGAGACAAGGTGCGGAGGTAGTTCGCGGCTTCGTCCTCGGTCATGGCCTCTATCTTCGCCAGCAGGAGTTCCGAAGGTTCCAGGTTTTCCTGCGACTTATCGGCAACGATCCGGGCGGCCAGAGCCCGCAACGAGGGATTGTCGAAGAGAAACTGGATCGGAATGTCGACGGCAAAGCGAGTTCGTATTTTGGTGAGAAATCGCATGGCGAGAAGCGAGTTGCCACCCAGCGCGAAAAAATCAGCATTCGGATGAACTACGGGCAGTTCGAGGAGCTCTTTCGTGATTTCGAGAAGACTGGTTTCCGCCTCTGTTAATGGGAGGATAGCTGCTATCGCTGTATGTCCGGATTCGTGGACGGGCGGAAGATCCTGGACCGAGAGTTTGCCGGACGGAGTGAGCGGCATGGCTGCCAATTTCACGAAAAGGGAAGGTACCAGATAGTCGGGCAGGCGCTCCAAACACCATTCGCGAAGTGCCCCGGCACCAATGTCGGCTCCTTCCCGTAGCGTGAAATAGCCGATCAGGCGGCTCCCGCATTGCAGGGTTTTCTGTGGGATGACGATCGCTTCGGCGACAGCGGTGTGTTGCAACAGAACGCTGCGGGCCTCTTCAGGCTCAACGCGAATGCCGCGGATTTTCACTTGCGCGTCCTCGCGTCCAAGGAATTCGATAGAGCCGTCGTGCAACAGGCGTCCACGGTCGCCGGTCCGATACAAGAGGCCCGAACCGCCAATCTCGATAAAAGACGCGGCGGTTAACTCCGGCGCACGACAGTATCCTTCGGCGACGGCGACTCCACCCACATAAATGCTGCCTGGCACTCCCGTGGGAGAGGGATTCATCTCTGCATCGAGGATCTGGACGGTCGTATTTGGAATCGGACGCCCAATGGGAGGTCTTTGCGGCCAACTGTCCTGATAACACAATCTGTGTTCTGTAACAACGTGCGTCTCGGTAGGGCCGTATTGGTTGCGCAATTCCGCCGAGCAAAAACTTGAAAAAAGCGCAGCGATTGCGGTGGTAATGTACAGCTGCTCGCCGGCTGTAATTACCAATTCCAAATCCGGGGCTCTCCGTCCGCTGGCGACCGCCGCTTCGGCTAACGCTTGCAGGGCAATGTATGGGAGAAACAGCCGCTGGATAGAGTGGTCCACGACGGCGTCCCACAGGCGAGAGAAGTTCTGGCGAAGAAAGTCTTCGCAGACGACGAGTGCGCCACCGGCGGTCCATGTGCTAAAGATTTCCTGGAACGCAACGTCGAAGCTAAGAGGAGCGAATTGCAAAGTGCGGAGCGGCCGCTGCTCCGAGGCGGCCTGCCAGAGCAACAGATTCACCATGGAGCGTTGAGGCATGCACACCCCTTTGGGCCTCCCTGTGGATCCAGAGGTGTACATCAAGTAAGCGAGCGCTTCTGCGCTCACAGGTGGCAAGTTGTCTTGGGCGGCGCTGTCAGCTTCTAGATCGAAGGGGAGGAATCTTACTGACTCCGAAATGTCGGAAATGCGCGCACCGCCGGTAGTCAGAACTAGGGTGCTGCCAGAGTCTTCAATCATGAAGCGGATACGACTCGGTGGGTAGGAAGGGTCGAGCGGGAGGTAAGGACAGCCGGTCTTTAATATGGCGAGCGCGACTACTGCCGCCTGCCAGCTTCGGGGCATCATGAGGGCCACAGGCGTCCCGCGGATCTCGCTGAAGGACAGGAGCCGGCGGGCGACCGCATTGGCGAGGCCGTTGAGCTTCTCATAGCTAAGGACGACGTCACCGGAAATCAGTGCATCTCTGCAGGGGAATTTAGCCGTGCTCGCCTCTACTAATGCGCTGACGCTGATCTTGGGAACGTCGACGACCGGCCCGCTCGTGTGCAAGCGCCACTGGCTCCGCTCATCCTCACTCATCAAAGGCAGACTGGACATCGGCGCATCCGGCGCTGCGGCAGCATGCTTTACGAGAGAGCAGTAGTGCGCGGCCATACGCTCAATAGTTGTGGCGTGAAACAGGTCGACACTATATTCCCAGCCAAAATTCATAATTCCCGCGCTCGGGTCGGCGAATAACGTGAGATCGAACTTGCTAGTGCCGTTTCCGGCGGGTGGTATCCAGGGTTCGGCGGCGGTTGGCCGGGGCTGCGACGCCTGGCCCAAGACGCTGTCCTGCAGCACGAACATGACCTGGAACAGAGGGTTGTAGGCAGCGCTCCGGATCGGTTGAAGTTCCTCCACCAGCCTTTCAAAGGGCAGGTCTTGATAGTCATAGGCTTCCAGAGTGACTTCACGCGTGCGAGCGAGCAACTGCCGGAAAGTGAAGTAGCCGCTGAGATCGTTGCGAAGCACAAGAGTGTTTACAAAAAAACCAATCAGCTCTCCCGTGCCGGCAAGACCCCGGTTTGCGATCGGCGTGCCTACTACGATGTCGGTGCTTCCCGTATAGCGATGCAACAGAAAAGCAAACGCGGCCTGCAGCGCCATGAACAGAGTGACACCCTCGGTCTTGCAGAGGCGAATCAAAGCCTTAGTGGCGTCGTCGTCCAATGCGGCGACGACAATGCCCCCGCGAAAGGTGGAACGCTTGGGACGCGGCTTGTCGCTTGGCAGTTCCAACAACTGGGGAGCTCCTTGCAGCCGCTTCCGCCAGTAACTCAGCAACCGCTCGAGCGCTTCGCCTCTTAGATGTTGCCGCTGCCAGGCGGCGTAATCGGCAAATTGGAGCCGCAACTCGGGCAAAGGGCTCGGCTGCCCGCGCGAAAAAGCAATGTACAACTGGAACAACTCTTCCCAGAATATTGCGGCTGACCATTCGTCGGAAATCATGTGGTGGATGGTCCAAAAGAAGTAGGATCGCTCGGAGGCGCAAAGAACCAAACGGGCGCGAGCAAGCGGAGGCTTGCGGAAGTCGAAGGGCTCATGCCCATCCAGCACGGCCAGGCGCTCCAGTTCTTTCTCCTGCTCGCCAGGCGAGAGATGACGAAGGTCGCTTACGTTGAGAATCCGCTCAATCTTGGAGCGAATGATCTGTACTGGCCTGCCATCCGCCAATGCGAAGCCGGTCCGCAGTACTTCGTGCCGGCGAACGATCTCCTGTAGGGCGCGATCCAGCAAGGCTGCGTCGAAGGCTTGAGGGACTAGGATAACCGTAGCGATGTTGTACAAGGGAGTGCCCGGGGCCAGATACTCCAGAAAAAAAAGCCGCTCCTGTGAGAAGGACAAAGGCCGCGGGGCAAGATCGCCGCGTTCAGCTAGTAAGCGACCGAGCAGCGCCCGCTTCTCGCGACCGCTCATCGCAGCGATGCTGGCATTCATACGCCCACATCCTTGCGCAAAAGCTCGCGGAGAAGGTCATCGACTTCGGCATCGGAAAGCTCATCGAATTCTGGGACGAATTCTTTTTCGCCGTCCTGAACGGGAATCGGATCGGGAGTCTCGATCTTGCGGTTGCCGATCAGTTCGGCAAGCGTGGAGATCGTGGGCCATTCGAATATCTCACGGAGGGAGATTTCAATCCCCTGGCTCTTCAAGTGAACAACGACCTGGATCGCTAGCAGTGAATCTCCGCCGATGTTGAAGAAATTTTCGTGAATTCCAACGTCCTCAACGTGCAGAACCTCTTTCCAGGTTTCGTGCAGCAACTTCTCGACGTCGTCGCGCGGGGGTGCCCTCTCGATAAGGGTGTCGGAGGCGGAGGCTTGAAGATCCCCCAGGTGGGCAGGTTCTGCGACTGCGGGGAAACTTAAGAACTCGCGGAGCTGTTGCTCGGGAGAATCCACCATACATTCCAAGATCGAGACATAATCGGCAATGAACCGCTGGATCGTGGCCGGTTCATATAGGTCGGTGTTGTATTCGACCACGCCGAACAGGCCGCCATTTCCGTCGCTCAGGCCCAAGCTCATATCGAACTTTGATGTGGTCACCCTTACAAGCGCGGCTTCATCGCTCAAGTCCGAATTTGCATTGGGGCCGGCGGCCGACTCACCACCAACGGCAGGCCACAACACATCCTGAAAGGCAAATAACACCTGGAAGACTGGGCTGTAGTCGAGGTGACGTTGCGGTTTCAGTTCGGTTACCACCCGTTCAAACGGCGCGTCCTGGTGGTCAAAGGCCTCAAGTACAGCGGCCTTTACATTGGCGAGCACGGAAAGGAAGCTGTCGTCCGGGTTGAGGTGGGTGCGAATCGGCAGCGTATTCACGAAGAAGCCAACTAAATCGTGAACATCCATGAAATGCCTGCCCGAGACCAGAGTGCCACTGACCACATCCGCCTGACCACTATAGTTGCCGAGCAAAATCTGGAAGGCGGTTAGGGTGACGACAAAGGGTGTGGCCGATTGATCCCGGGCAAGCCAGTCGATCTTGCTCTGGAGAGGTGGGTCGATAGTGAAGCGTTCCGTGGTACCGTTAAAGGTTTGGTAGCGTGGTCTTGGCCGATCGGAAGGAATAGTCACAACGCGAGGAGCCCCACTTAGACGCTCGCGCCAATAGGCGAGCTGCCCTTCCATTTGGCCTTGCTCAAATGCAGCCTTTTGCCAAACAGCGAAATCGGCATACTGAATCCTTAATTCCGGCAACTCCGGTGTTCGGCCGCTGGCGATGGCACGATACAGTTCGCTTATGTCGCGATGGAGGATCGTCATCGACCAAGCGTCGGAAATGATATGGTGCATGGCAAGAAAAATTACATGCCGGATGGCGCTTTCCCTCACTACCGTAACCCGCAATAACGGACATTCATCTAGTTGAAAGGGCTTGGCCAGATTTTCGCGGGCGAGGTCTGTGATCGCGGCTTTTCGCTGCGCCACTGTTGCAAGTTCGAGGTCATAATAGTCAATATCCAGAACACCCTGATTGGCGATGATCTGCGCTGGCTGTCCGTTCTCCGAAATGAAGCGCGTCCTCAGGGTTTCGTGCCTATCGACTAAAGTGCCGACGGCACGGTCGAAAGCGTGAATATCGAACGGACCGGAAACCGAGTAGGACCACGGGATGGTGTATAGAGCATTGCCGCCGGCGAGTTGATCGAAGAACCACAGGCGTTGCTGAGCAAAGGAAAGCGGCAAAGGCTGGAGCCGGGAAGTCTTTGGGATTCGTCCTGGCGGCGCCGCTTGGGCGCGCGATAGTGTCTCCGCGCGCGCCGAGAAGCTGGATATCGTCGGGTTTTCGAAGTATTCGCGAAGAGACAAGGCAAGTCCCAGTTTCTCCTGCACGCGGACGGCTACTTGCGTGACGAGCAGTGAGTGTCCTCCTAGCGCGAAGAAGCTTTCGTCGAGGGGCACCTCCGCCCGGCCAAGCACTTCTCTCCAGATGTCTGCGATTGCCTTCTCCGTATCCGTGCTTGGGACGGCCTGGATGGTCGGGGTTGCCGTCTCAGGGGGCGGCAGCGCTCTTGTGTCGACTTTGCCATTGGGCGTCCGAGGAAGGCGATCCAGAATTCTCCAATACGCGGGTACCATGAACGCAGGCAGGCGTCGGCCGAGCTCAGCCTGCAGCAGAGGGAGATCTACTTCCGTGTTCGGTTTGGAAATGACATAAGCGATCAGCCCGGGTCCCAACTTGTCGTGCCACAAGCGGACCACACAATCGGCAACGCCGGGCTGCGCATTAAGGATGGATTTGATTTCGTCGACCTCGATTCGAAAGCCACGCAATTTAATCTGGCCGTCGGCCCGGCCAAGGAGCTCTATCTGTCCGTCCGAGCGAAATCGCCCCAGATCGCCAGTGCGGAAGGCCCGGCTTGCGGGAACAAACGGATCCGCCAGAAACTTCTCGGCGTTCAGCTCCGGGCGGTCATTGTATCCGAGCGCGACTCCTGCTCCTCCCAGATAGATTTCCCCTACCACCCCCGTCGGCACCGGCTGAGCCGCCGAATCGAGAATGTAGGCGCGGCGGTTTGCAATGGGACGTCCCACAACAATCTGGTCGCACTCTCTGGTGATGGTTGCCATCGTCGAGTAGGTTGTATCTTCGGTAGGACCGTATAGGTTGAGAACCCTTTCGGCGCTGGTTTGGGAGTATATCGCCTGAGCCAGGGAATGGGGCAGAGGCTCGCCGGCGAGATTCACTGTGAGCACAGTCGCGGGAACGAGGTTCAGCTGCAGCAATTCCTTCATAGCGGAAGGGACCGTGTTGATGAGCATGACAGGCGCCCCCGCCGATTCTATGTTGAGCGCATCCTCCACCAACACCACAGTTCCGCCCGCGCATAGAGTGCCGAAAATTTCAAATACGGAAAGATCGAAACAAATCGAAGTGGAAGCGAGCACACCTTCCAACTCCCGGTCCGAAAACGCATGTCGCACCCACGCAGCGAATGAGGACGCTGACGCGTGCGAGATACGAACACCCTTAGGAACCCCCGTGGATCCGCTGGTGTAGATCACGTAAGCTTCGGAATCTCCGGTACGCTCCGCGGAAATGGGATGGGCTTCCGGCAGGTACGATTCGCAGTCAATCCGAGGCAAGTCGTGCGGAAGCAGCGCTTGCAGCGACGGCTGGGTGGCCACCACCACGCTGCGGCTGTCGGACAGGATGAAACGATTGCGCTCGAGAGGATAGGAAGCATCGAGTGGAACGTATGCCGCGCCGCACTTCAAAATCGCCCACAGGGCCGCGATGAGTTGCGGCGTTCGCTTCATGCATAGGGCGACGCGGTCTCCTGGCTGGACTGCCGCTCTGCGGAGCCTGGCCGCAATGCGGTTCGCATTCTCCTCCAGTTGCCGGTACGTAACGCTCGCGCCATCATGGCGCACGGCAATGCGATCTGGCGCGGTCGCGCTCTGGCGTTCGATGAGCCGGTGAAGGCAGACTTCCTCCGCCAGCGGAGACTCGGTGGAATTCCATTCATGGACAATTTTCTGCCGCTCTTCGGGAGAAAGCATGGCCATGTGCTCGACCGGACATTCCGGATGTGCAAGCGCGGAATCCAGCAACTTGGCGTAATGTTGCGCCATACCGCCGACGGTGGCGGTGTCGAAGAGATCGGTCGAATATTCCAAAGTGCAGAATAGCTTTCGATTGGCCTCCACTACGGTGAGCGTAAGGTCGTATTTGGCCGTGCCATTGCCCAGCGGCGAATCAACCGTGGCTCCGTCGGGTTCGACTACGCTTTTTTCGCCGGGTTTGCCAGTTGTTTGCAGAACAAAAAGCGTCTGAAAAATGGGCGTAGCGCCCAAATTCCGGCATGGAAGCAGAGTCTCTACCACTTTTTCGAAAGGCACGTGCTGGTAGGCGAGGGCTTCCAAGAACTGTTTCCGAACCTCGCGCAGGAGTTCGAGGAAGGAGACGTTTCCCTCGATTCGGCAGGGCAAAGCGATGGTGTTGATGAACAAACCAATCAGGTGCTCTACCTCTTTTCTGGTACGATTTGCGACAGGTGTACCAATGGCAAATTCTGGCTGGCCGCTATAGCGATAAAGGAGAACCTGAAATACCGCGAGTAAGAGCATGAACAGCGTCGTGTCAGTTTCGCGCGCAAACCGCTTGCACCGCTCCAACGACTCGGGTTCGACGCAGAAAGCTGTAACAGCGCCGCGCAGCGTCTGCGCCGTGGGTCGTGGGCGGTCGGTTGGGAGGTTCAATACGGGAGGCAGGCTGGCCAGCGCACGGATCCAGAAAGACAGGCCCTCTTGCCAGGAAGGATCTTGCAACAAGCCACGCTGCCACTGGGCAAAATCCGCATACTGAATCGCTAGATTGGGCAGTAGAGCACGACGGCCGGACATTCTCGCCCAATAACCTTCCCAGATTTCGGCGATGAGCAGATCGATCGACCAACCGTCCGCGATGAGGTGATGGAGGCAAATCAGTAAGGTGCAATCGTGGCTAGCGGTTTGCACAACCGAGGCCCGAAGCAGTGGCCCCTGGGAAAGTTTGAATGGAAGGCGGGTGTTTTCGGAGGCCAGGTGGGCGAGCCTGGCGTGCCGCGCAACTTTCGGCAGCTTGCGCAGGTCGGTGTAGCCCACAGAAATCGGCTGCCGCGCGAAAATCATCTGTTGCGGCACGCCATCAACGGCGACGAAAACCGTGCGCAGAACTTCATGTCGGTCAATTATTTCGTCGAAAGCGCCCTGGAGGGCTTGCCGGTTGAGCTGAGTTTGAAAACGCAACGCAACTGGCATATTGTAGGTCGGCGAATCAGGGTAGAGTTGTTCGAGAAACCAGATTCGCTCCTGCGCAAACGAAAGCGACGCAAGGGTGACCTCCCCTTGCACGGTTGCCGCTGCGGGCGATGCAGAATCCCATTGGGGCACATTTGCCACTACGAAGCGCTCCCGTCCGGTTGCCCAAGCTTCGGCAGATTGCGCGCCGGCATGTAATCACGAGTTATGCGCGGAATCGCATCCAACGTTGGTGCCGCTTCAGCACCTTGTAGCTTGCGGGCCATGTCGCGGAGAACCGGGGTTTCAAAAAGATCTTTGAGCGAAAGATTTCTGGCGAGGCCCTCGCGCACCCTTACGAAAAGACGCCCCAGCAGCAGTGAATGGCCTCCTAGCTCGAAGAAATCGCTAGTGGCGTTCACCTGTTCCACTCCAAGGACCTCCTTCCATATCTCCGCCAAGCGCTGTTCCAGATCGGTTAGCAATTCGCTTTCCGGTGGTTTAGAGGCGGAGGACACCGTCGAAGAAAGTGAGGCGTAATCAACCTTTCCGTTGGGCGTGCGTGGGAGGGATTCAACCATATGAATCCGAGATGGCACCATAAACCTCGGAAGAGTCTCCAGCAACCAATGGCGGATGTCGCTTTCGCTCACTGGACGAGAGGGGATAACATATGCCGTCAAGACGGGCTCGGAGTCGGGCGTTTCCCGGGCATGGACCGCCACTTGGGCGACGGCGTCCAGTCGTTCCAGCGCTGCTTCTACGTCGCTGGGTTCGACGCGAAACCCGTGTATCTTGACTTGGCGGTCCATTCGCCCGCGAAACTCGAGATTGCCGTCTTTGCGCCACATGCCGGCGTCCCCGGTCTTGTACACGCGCCCTCCATTGTGCGCCTGAAAGGGATCCGGCACGAAGTGCCGTTCCGTTATGTCAGGGCGCTGCCAGTAGCCTTGGCCGACTGGTTCGCCGCCAATCCATATTTCTCCAGGGATGCCATCGGCGCAGAGTTTACCCGAGTCGCTGACGACATAGACGTGCGCGCCAGGAATAGGTCGACCGATGGGCGGATCGTCGTCTTCATTTGTACATTCATGGAACGTCGCCCAAACCGTACATTCTGTGGGGCCATAGGCGTTGAAAAAACGCCGGCCACGCCGCCAGCGCTTTGCCAGCCATGCCGGACAACGTTCGCCGGCGGAGATGATGGCGCGTAGACAAGGAAGTTCGGCCTCCGGCAGGACTGCTAGCAACGTCGGCGGTACGGTGAGGATTGTGGCCTGCGCCCGCTCCAATGTTTGCAATAAAGGCAGACCGGGAATGATCTCTTCGGCGCCTGCCAGCCAGATCGCCGCGCCATGACCGAGTGCCATGCTGAGATCGAAGATTGATGCATCAAAGCTCACTGAGGAAACCGAGAGAACACGGTCGCCAGCGCTGGGCGCAAACACCGCGCCCTGCGCGTCGGCCATTCTTCCCAGCCCACGATGCGTGAGCTGAACACCTTTGGGAACGCCGGAGGAGCCGGATGTGTAGATCTGGTATGCCAATTCGTCGTCCATGATGAGCGTATTGGACGGTCCACTTTCTGGCGGAATCCAGGGATCGAAATCCCGACCAAGAACAGCCACGTGCCCGCCGAATACGGAGGCCTGGCCGTAGTGTTGCTCGTCGGTCACAACCAACGTCGCGCCAGAGTCACTAAGTATGAAATCGATGTGCTTCGCCGGGTAGGACGGATCGACGGGCATGTAAACCATGCCTGACTTCATTACGCCCGCGAACACGGCTACCCACTCCGGCGATCGATCCAGCAGCACCGCGACTGTGTCTCCCTTGTGCAGACCCATTCCGCGCAACCACCTGTCCAGACGGTCGGCCGCCTGGTCAAGCTCGCCGTAGGTCACGATTCGTTTACCCATCACGGCAGGTATCTTTGGATGCTGCATTGCATGCGCCGCTATCTGTGCGGGCAAACTCGTCCATGAGGTTGATGGCATCGGACCGGCGCTGCGCGCCACTGCAGAGGCAATCCCGTCCTCCGGCAAACCTCCGGTTTCTAAAGTCAGGCCGGGGTTAGCGACGAAATCCCGCAAGATGGAAGCGTATTCGGCGGACCATCGTTGAATCGTTGAACGATCAAACCAGGCGGTACGATATTCAAAAGCACCGACCAGACCATCGCTGGCTTCAATTAGGATCAGGCTTAGGTCGAACTTTGCCGAGCCATTTCCAGCTAGGGCGCTGGTGTCGATCTCGCGGACGGTGGATCCAGGTCCCAGGTTGGGCTGCAGTCCAAACGTGACCCGCATGCATGGCCGTTGCCGATCGAAATCCTGCCGCAACAGGCAATCGGCGGGGAAGTCCTGGTTGTCATAAGCCTCAAGCATGCACTCCCGGACTTCGGCGAGGAGTTCACGAAACGCAATCCGACCGCTCACCTTGATTCGGATCGTAAGGCTATTAAGCAGCAGGCCAACCATGGACTCGACCTCGCGCCACCGTCGATCCGCGATCGGCGAGGTCACGATCAGGTCACTTTGACCGGAACAACGAAAGAGGAAGGCGAAGTAGGCCGCAAGGAATACCGCAAACGGTGTGGTCCGCGCTTCGCTCGCCCGTTTTCTTACCGCGTCGGCCGTATGCGATGCAAACCCAAAAATCTCTAGAGCTCCTTCCGCACCACCTCGCGAATCTGCTGGGCGGTCCGCGGGCAACCTTATCCCGCCCGGAGCATCTTCCAGTTTTTGTTTCCAATACTCCGCCTGACGTTGAATGGCAGCTTGGCGTTCTGCGGAACGCTGCCAGACAGCATAGTCGGGGAATTGCACTATAAGCGGGTCCAATGGGGAGGTGCCGTATTGGATGGAAGACCGCAACAGGGTACGTAACTCCCGCTCGAGAGTGGATAAAGACCAGGCGTCAGAAATCAAGTGGTGGCTAACTAGCGAGAGAATCCAGTGATTCTGCAAAAGGCTCATCGCGGTCAATCGGACCAGTGGCCCCGCGGCTAGATCAAATAGCATCGCGGCGTCCTGATGCGCCAGGGTTCGCGCAGCCAGATACTTTTTCTCTGCCGGAACCGACTGAAGATTGACGTACACTAGTTCTGGGCTAAAGGGAGGCAGCACGCGCTGCAGAATTGCGTTCTTCTCCTCCACGAACACGATCCGCAGAGCCTCATGCCGTCGCACCAATTCTGTAAAACAGCGGTCTAAATGCCCGATCTCGATCTGTTCCCGTATTTGTATGATCCAACTGACGTTGTACAGAGGCGAATCGGGGAACATCTGCGCCGCCATCCAGATGCGCTCCTGAGTTTGAGTGAGGGGAATGAGAGCCGCAGGATCGGCACGGCGCGGAATGCCAACGGCGCTGGGTCGCTTCTTCAGTTCGGCAGACCAGAGGGCTCGTTTGGCAGGTGTAAGAGCCGAAACTCTGCTCTGGAGTTCGCTCGGGATCATACAGTGCCTTTTAATTACCCGCGAAGGACCCGCCTGGAAACTTCGGACGCTGCCTAGGTGGCAGTTGCAGCGGCAGCCCCTTTGGACTTTCGTTGCAAAGGCACTCCGAGAAGACATGAGGCTTGCAGAACCGTATCCGCCACCATAGCGAGATCGCTCGGCTGAACCGTTTCCGGATCGAGTTTGGCGCACGCCTCTTTAATGCTCTTGATGTACTCCGTCAGCGCTGTATTGAAGCGCTGCGTAGTGTCTGGCGGCAACCAGGCATCCTGTAGCTTGTGGGCGAGCGCCGCTGCATGCTCCAGATACGACGCATAGTCCGCCGGCACAACGGGTGATGCGACAACGTCTGCGCGCCAAACTTCGTTGACGCGCTGGGCGGCATCGACATATTGCCAAGCTGCATGGAGCGCGTCGCGGTAGTCTTCCAGAGCCCTACGGAACGGAGAAATCGTTGGAGGATCCGATGCCTCAGAGCCTTGGCTCGCGGCATCCCCTTTATACTGCTTTTCGCGAATAGCCATTTCTCCTCCTAAATGATGCTAACGGCATGAAAAGATAACACATGAGGCAGGTAACAGCAAGGCAAAAACTAATTTAGTAAGTAGAGTGTCGGTTGTCATAATATAGCTCCGCTGTAAATCTATCGATCAGCACCGGTTCCTGAATGGTAGAGGGACTTCTCAATCAAGCAGTTGCCGAAATCCAGCGGCGTAAGCCAGGATACTTTCGCCGCTTTCCCGCCGAACTCGCCCCGCTTTCCCCCGTCGCAGAGGATTATCTGGCTCGGCCTCTCTGCGCGGACTGGACGGCGGCGGAGGTAATGGCGTGCTTGGAACAGAGTATCCGCTATTACGCTCGCCAAGGCGTAATCTTCGCACAAAAAAGGGGCAGCGTAGATCCAGTTACTTGCGTCTTGCTCGACAGCGCCATAGACGCCCAAAGTGCTGAACGCGGAACGCTACGTTTGCGCTCCTCCGTGAAAGCGAATACGTCAGTCTCGGAAGTCCTTGCCCGTGAGTACGAAGAACGGTGCACTTCCTGCACCCGATACTTTATTCGGCGTAAAGGGATTCAACCATTGGTATTGATAAACGCTGTTGGAGTGAGCTACGAGATCTGGACGCAGTTCCTCGCGGATCCGCTTCACTCTTTCCGCATCGTTTTGCTGGAAAATCGCGCGACGGACATTATCCGTGGCGGAATGCGCGCCGCCGGCGACGTCGTAACCGAAGCGATCGATATAGCAAAAGTCTTGCGGCAAGAGGGCATCGAAAATGCAACGCTCCTGTCCTGGTGCAACGGCTGCCGTACCGCAATTCGGCTCGCGGCCAGTGAGCCATGCCTCATTCGTACCCTCGTGTTGCTTTCCCCGACTTTCAAGGGATTCCCCGGCCCGGAAACTCATTGTTCTTCCTTCGAGCGGACCTTCGACCTTGTCTTTAAGACGATCGCGACGCAACCCACATTGGCACCGTTCTTCGCTCGCAGCCTTGTTTCCCAACATGAGCCCGACTGGAACAACGCGAATAGCGCCGATGTCCGCGCGAATCTGCTTTTCCGCCTGCCTTCCAAGGAATGTGCCAATGCACTCCTGGCTCCGTTCGCGGACGGCTCATCACTGGTCCACTACGGCCGACGGGCAGCAAGCGATGCTAACCTTCCTGTCGACGAAATCCTGTTGAGCTTGCACATTCCTATGTTGCTAATTACCGGACGTGAAGACGAAATTGTCGACAACCAGCTCACGATTCATGCTCTCAACGTTTCGGGGCTTCGAGCGGTGCATGCAGAGGTCAGCGGAGCGGGACACTATGTGCACGACTTACAATACCAGTACTTTCTTTGGGCCCTGGAACAATGGACGAGGAACACTTCGGCATTTTCCTCGACCGCGCGCGTTCGCGTAACTAAAATCGGTCAATAGGTGAAGAAATATCGTAAGCAGTAATCTAGTGACCGCACTGGAGCATGCCGACAATATTAATTTCAGGACACTAAGGAACCACGGACCAACTAGGTAACAGTCTCTCCTCGTCCATTTTTAAGTGACTCAGCTGCCACAAAAACTAAATCAGCAGGTGAGTTGCACGCGAAGCTTCGCAGAGACATCGCTGTTACTGTTCCTCCGCGCGTAGTGCGTCGAGCAAGCGGCGCAAGACCGGCGGATCAGGAGCTGACAAGTCCTTTTGAATCCAGGAGACGTTTTCGTGAACCTTGTCGAACGTCGCCGCCGCATACAGTGTTGCACGAGGCTGGAAGCCAGCCTCGAAGCAACCCGCGATGCTGACGACATTCTTTTCGAACACAATGGATACCAACGACCGGAATCCGCGGCGTCGCGCTTCAATCACCATGCAGGCGAGAAGGTGGCCCCCAATGGAACCGAACCTGTGGTTCTCCTCGACATACGCCGAAACTTCCGCGATGAGTGGATAATTCGCGCGCGGAGCGAACGGACTAAGCGAGCACCATCCCAGCACTTCGCCCGAACCGGATACATAGACCCACACCCCAAAAGGCGGGCAAAGCTGCCTCAACCAGACGAGGCGATTTTCGCGGGTTACCGGAGTGACGAACGCCGTAGCGTAGATTCCCGGCTTCATCGCCTGGTTGTATATGTGTGCCAGAACCTCGGCATCCTCTTCTCTGGCCGGACGTATCATCGCGAACCTTCCAGGAATCGTTCGAATACGAGTATGTCCTGCCACCGCTCGCCTACGGGGAGAACGCCCGACAAGCGACCAGCGCTGCGAAAATCGTGGCGCATGGCCCAAGCCAACAGAAACGCAGGTTCCGGCTGCACGATCAGCAGCAGCACGCGGAAGCCGAGTTGCGGTGCGCGCGATAATGCATGCTCCGCAAGTGCTCGGCCTAACCCGCGGCGTCGATGCTCAGCGGAAACGAAAACCATCAATTCGGCGACTGTGTCATAAATGTCGCGATGCGTATGCCGCGCAAGTGCTGCCCAGCCGTATACGGGTCCGTCGTCGTTGCCGTCGCAAGCATATGACTCGAACTGAGGCGGAGCGTCAAATAATTCGTTCCGGAGTCGTTCTTCCGAGATGACATCGGGACCATAGGTCGACTCGCCGCTGACGATTGCCTGGTTGTAGATCGCGGCCGCTGACCCGATGTCACGCGGTTCAAGCCGGCGAATCGAGATGCTCTGCCGCCTAATCGGAAGGGCGTTCATGCCTGTGTTCCAAGAAAAAACTCGCAGGTCGGCAGTTCGTTTTTCTGCCAGAGATCGCGCGTTGCTCTTCGACGAATTTTACCGCTGGTTGTTTTCGGGACCGTTCCCGGCGGAGTCAGAATCACGCGATGCAGGGTAAGGTCGTGTTCGCGAATCACCTTGCTACGGACTGCCCCGATCACCTCGTCGACGTCCATGCTTTGCAGATGCTCTCGTCTCACCTCACACGCCACCGCCAAAAACTCTTGTTCTCCCTGTGGAAAAGTAAATGCGGCGCTATGCCCAGGGCGGAGCGCAGGATGGCTCATCTCAGCGGTTAGCTCGATATCCTGAGGATAATAGTTGGCGCCGCGGATGATGATCATATCCTTCATCCGGCCTGTGATATACAGCTCTCCAGTGTCATCGAAGCAACCGAAGTCTCCGGTTCGCAACCAAGTTCTGTCGCCATCGCCTTCTATGCGCGCCTGGAAAGTCTGCAGAGTAGCCTCGGCGTTGTGCCAGTAACCTTGGGCGACGTTCGGTCCGTGCACCCAGATTTCGCCTATTTCGGCCGATGGCAAGTGCCGTTTCCGAATAGGGTCCACGATTGCAATCCGTTCTAGAGTGAGCGATTTGCCGCATCCCACCAGCACCTGGGACTTCTCGTCTTCCGCTGCTGCAATCGCGCGGTTACGCTGCAGAGCGTCACAACTAACCCGCCACAGCTTCGGAGTCCCGCCATGCAAGCCGCCGGAGATCATGAGGGTTGCCTCAGCCATACCGTACGTTGGATGAGGCGCTGAGGCTTTCAAGCCGTGCGCGGAGAACGTGGCTACAAACCGCTCAAGCGTGGTGGCGCGCACCGGCTCGGCGCCATTCAGCGCCAGTTTCCAGCAAGAGAGGTCAACATCACGCATCTTTTTGGAGTGGTATTGTTCCACACACAAGTCGTAGGCAAAGTTCGGCGCGATGGCGACCTCGGCTCGATATTTGTGAATAGCACGCAACCAGGAGAAGGCGTCGGCCATAAAAGTAAGCGGAGCCACTAGTACACATAGGGCACCGACCCAGGTGGCTTGTAGGCAATTGAAGATAAGACCCATATCGTGATGCAGGGGAATCCACCCCACGCGGGTCGATTGCGAACCCAGGGCGTCGGCCTTGCCGATCATATGAAGATTGGCGCACAGGTTGCGATGGCTCACGATCACTCCTTTAGGCGCCGAGGTCGATCCCGAAGTATATTGCAAGTATGAGATGCTATCTGGACTCGGAGGCACGGGCACAGTTGTACTTACGGCCGAATCAGCGCAAGATCTTATATCGATTCCTAACCAATCGAGCGTTGTCCCCCTCGGCGCCATGCCATAGGCGCGCCGAACCGGCGGCAGAGCACTGCAGGACGTTAAGCCCAGCGAAGGAGCGCAATCGTCAGCAATCTTAAGGCTAGAATCGCGCAAGCCACGATGACGCGGGAGCACGGAAGGGACTGCAATGGCACCGGCATATTGACAGGCGAAGAACGCGACGACAAAGGCAAGTCCCGGCGGAAAGACCAGCAATACACGATCTCCTGACCTTAAACGAGAGCGCAGATCGTCGGCCAGCAACTTAGCTGCCCGGTCCAGTTCGGCGAATGTCAAGGATTCGGCCTCTTGGCCTCGCTCGTCAAGAAAGATGTAGGCGGGATCATTCGGTGCATTCGCCGCATGGCTGCACAGAGCCGTGACGACCGAACTGAACTCATAACCGTAGTTGGCCATGGGCGGTCCAGTGGAGACATCTCAAACTAGATGCGCTCGCCCTCGACGTCGTGCAGAGTGCGAGCTCCAGCGGCTGCGACAAGGAGGTCTCACTGCTCCCTATTTGCACCGACCAAGGCAACGGAGCTGCCACCAAAGGCTCGTGCGCCCGCTGACTTCCACTCTTCCTCGAGTTTCTGCTGGTGAGCCGCCACGCGCTCGGGTTCGGGACGTCGGACGTCCCACACCCAGCCGAACTTCTCCATCAGGCAAATGACGGAGTAGCCGGGATCAACCTGATACCAGCGGAAGCCGAACTTGGCTGCGTTGGGAAAGGCATGGTGGTTGTTGTGCCACCCCTCTCCCCAAGTGATCAAACCAAACATCGCATTGTTGTGGCTGTTGTTGTCGCGCATCTTGAATGGGCGGCTGCCGAACATATGAGTAAGTGAGTTCAGCGCCGAAACCTGCTGAGCGACCACAAACTGCCGCAGCACTCCACCCCAGAGAAAGCCCGTAAGAGCTCCCATCCAACTGTGCGAAATAATTCCTCCCAGGAGCGCGGGCGTCACCATTCCTAACATGATCCAGCGATAGTACATTCGATCGATGGCCACGACGGGCTTGTCCGCGAGCAGGTCGGGAACATAGTAAGCAACGTTGGGATAGTCGTGTTCCAGCATCCAAGTGAAATGCGAATACCACAGCCCGCGCAGACGCCCGAACAACGTGTGACCATGCAGATTGGGCGAATGCACATCACCGTCGTGATCAGCCAACTCGTGGTGACGTCGATGTTGAGCCGTCCATGTAATCATGGAACTGCGTGCCGCCATGCAGCCAAAGATAGTTAATGCCATACGCACCGGCGTCGCGGCCTTGAACGCTCTGTGTGTGAATAAGCGGTGGTAACCGATACTCAGTGAAAATCCAGTAGCGGCCCATAGAACGAAGAATAAGGTCAAGTCAGTGGCGGTCGGACGTCTCCACCAACACAGGAATATCGCGGCGATAGTTCCGAGGGCAGGGAGAATATCGAAGAGTAAGAAGTGACGTCGTTGCAACTTGTGAAGGTAAGGGCTGCTGACTACTCGGCGGTCAACTCCTCTTGCGGTCGAGGGCATATAACCTCCTCGCGATCCTAGGAACAATATGACATTCCAGAATGGAGTGTCAATATCGAAAAGTTCGTTAGTGGTTAGGTTCGAATTCCGATAACACCGTTCGTGCGGTGTTATCCCGAAATTCAGTCTCTCTTCATGCAAGCGCCCCGTTGCTAATTATGAGGTCAGCATACCTGTTCCAGAGCGTTAGTCGTAAACTGCAACCCACGGGCCTGGCTGCCCAGCGTTCACGAGACCGCCATGGTTCTAGAGATCTCATCGCAAACGTATCCGACCAGGCCATCGATGGTGGGACAATCCATGAAAATCGTCGAAGGCAGAGTGATCTCAAAAGAGGCCTCAAGTGCCTCAATCAGATCAAGACTAAGAAGCGAATCGATGCCCAGAACGTCGAAGCGGGTGTCTACCCGCACCGATTCGGCAGAATTCATGGCTGTTACGTTCCGCACAACGTCGACCACGTGCTGGAGAACCGCGTCGTGCCGCTCCTGCTCCGGGAGATGAAACCGGCTGATGGGCGCGGTTCCGTCCCGCCTCGGTCTAGAAGTGTTTTCCCCCACGCCCGCCACACCGGCTAGAAACGAGAGGTGAGGAGAATCGCTCATACGCGCTCGAGCAATGTGTGCCTCGATGGGCGCGGCCCATACCTGCGCGCTGCCGATCCCGAGAAGTTGCGCGAACATCTCGGATCCCTTCTCCGGGTCGATGCCGAGGAGGCCCCATCGGCGCAACAAATCGTCGATCACTTCCCGGCTCATACCGTCGCCCCGCCAAGGCCCCCAATTGATGCTCAACCCCGGGGAACCCTCCATGCGTCGATGGTGCACGACGGCATCGGCATACGCGTTGCCCGCCGCATAGGCCGCCTGGCCCGGGATTCCGATCAACGCCGAGACTGAGGAAAAGATCACCCAGAAGTCGAGCGGCCGAGTGTTTGTCAGGCGGTGAAGGTTCCAGCTCCCTTGCACCTTAGGTGCGAGCACACGCTCGAAGCTAGGCCACTCGAGCTTCGACAGCAACGCATCCTCCACGACGCCGGCTGCGTGCACCACTCCTCCCAGAGCGGGCATAGTGTGTTCCAGTTGCGCGAGAGCCTCGGCAAGTTCGTCGAATCGTGAGACATCGGCCCGTAGCACGAGAACCTCGACGCCCCGCGCTCGCAGTCCGGATACCCATTCGAGTGCTGCTTCGTTCGGTACATGCCGCCCGAGCAGCGCGAGATGGCGGGCGCCGTTGTTCACGAGTGATTCCGTGACCTCACGGCCCAAACTACCAAAGGCACCTGTAATCAGGTAACTTGCATTTGTGCGAAGTTTTGCTCTCCCTCGCGGCCGTCCTCCGTCCAAAGAAGTGAGGCGCGGCACAAGCCTTTTCCCTCCGCGGTATGCGACCTGAGTGTCGATGTCCCGCGCCAGAAGCTCATCTGCTAGTTCCGCAATATCGTCTCCGTTGGCGTGTGGATCAAGGTCGATTAAACCGCCGAAAAGCGAAGCGTGCTCGTTTGCGATCACTCGCCCCAATCCCCACAGCAGCGCTTGACGCTTCACGCCCAGCCTGCTTTCCCTTTGCGTCCGCTGAGCTCCACGGGTAACGACCCAAAGAGCCGGATGATGCGCCCCGCGCATACCGGAGATCATCAGTTTTGCGATACTGAATAGCGCCAAACAGTCATCCGTTTCGCCGTTGGTTTCTCTATCGCTGGAATGACTCTCTACCTCTTGGTTGTTTCCGGAATCTAATCCCCACAGATAGACAATGCCCCGCCAGTGCGGTTGCCCCTCCGTCCACAGACTGGCCACGAGACTCTCCAGCGCGGTCCGATCTGCTGGGTTCACACGCGGTCTGTCGTCTGAATTTCCGTCGTTTCTCACACGATACGCAAGCACAACAGTTTGCCTGCGGCTGCGCAAAAGGTCTGCCAGCGCGGCGCCGGTTCCCGCTTCGTCGGCAAGAATGAGCCACTGGCAGGCTGCACTTTGCACTCCGTTAGCCAATGCGGACTCGCGCCAGGCAACGCGACGGAGGGAGTCACTAGAGTCGTTCTCCCGATGTTCGTGCAAATCGTGGCGCGACAAGCGTCGGAGGTAGACCTTGGAGATGGAAAGGATGGGAGCGCCGTCCTCATGGAAGATCGCCAATCTCGACGCGACATCCCCGTCCGGGGAGGCCGGGAGCAGGCAGACGTGGGCATAGACTGCGCTGTCGACGCTCCGGTCCATTACTTCGCCGAGATAACGAACACTCTCCACTGCCGACGGAACTAGTATGTCCTCAGGATCGTCTTGGCGATCGCCTCCGCTCACCAATCGACTCGCGATCTGAAGACAGGAATCGATCAGACCGGGGTGAATTCCCGGCCAACTGTTTGAGAACCCATCAGGCCGACGGAGCTTCGCTACGGCCTCACGTTCGCCCAGCCAAACGCGCTCAATCCACTGAAAGCTAGGGCCCAAGGCATAGCCTGCCCGCGTCTGCGCGGCATAGAACTCCTTTCCTGCGAGTTCCGCCTGCGAATTAGCGGACATGAGATCTTGACGACTCACCTGATCGAGCCACGGTTCTTCGCCGCCGGATTTGGCAGCCGCCACGCGGCCAATTGTATGTCTTTGCCACACTGGGCCCTCTCCGGCGTTCGCTTCGGAGCTGGTGCTGGAAATGTGAAATTCATACCCACCCTCTTCTGGCGTCAGCACCAAGTGTGAGAGGCGGGACACAGTGTCCTCGATAAGCAGCAGCGGCTGGGGGAACAAAGCCTCGCGTATTTCAAGCCTTCTGCAGCCCATAAGGAGTTCCGCCGCGGTTAGAACGCGAACCAACTGGGCTGCGGCCGACACAATCAATGCGTCCAGAATGTGGTGATCCTTGAGCATAGGCATCGAGGCGGTGTCTACGCGCGCTTCAAACTGAATCTGGGGCAGCGGCGAAACCAGACGCCGGCCGAGCCACCGCTCTGCATCCGAACTCTCGCCATCGGAGGCCACGCTTGCCGGCTGCTGTCCACCCAGCGGAAGCCCATCTGGCCAGAATCGCTTTTCCTCGAACACGGTGGTTGGGAGGGCTACCCTCCTTCCCTCAAAGGGACGGTGCCGTTCTTCCCACCGCACCTGGAAACCCCGCAGGTAAAGTGCGGCAAGGCTTTCCAACATCTGTTCTTGATCGTGACGTTCCTTGCTTAGCGACGGTAGCCACACGATATCGGGAAACGGCAGACACATCCCTCCCAAGCGGCTGAGAGTGTGCCTCGGTCCGATTTCCACGAAGACTCGACAGCCCGCCGCATACAGAGCGTTCATGCCTTCGCGGAAACGGACCTTGTCACGAATGAGATTGCGCCAGTGCAGCGGTCTGCCAATCTCCGCGTCGGTAATTGCACACCCAGTTCGCGTGGAAATGATGGGTAGCGTCGCCGGGCGGTAGGTTGCCGTGCCTGCGATCGTTTCGAATGTATCCAGAATTGGATCCATCAATGGACTGTGCGCCGCGACCAGCCCGATGATCTTCCTCACTTCGATTCCGTTCGCCTGAAGCGCACTGCAAATGATTTCCAGTCGATTCGCTTCGCCCGAGATCAGGACCCGCTCGGGAGCATTGTCCGCGGCGATCGAGATTGAATCCAGATGCGGCTCGACAAAAGGGCGGACGACTTCTTCGCCAGCGAACACAGCGGCCGAGCCCCCCGCCATTTTAATCGAATGCATGAGACAGCCGCGAGCAACCACAAGCCGGGCGGCCTCCTCGATCGCCAAAACTCCGGCAGTCACCGCGGCTGTGTATTCACCCAGGCTGTGGCCCATAACCACGGATGGCTCGATGCCCCAGGCACGCCACTGCTGAAGCAACGCGTATTCCAGTGCAAACAGTGCGGGCTGGGCAAACCTGGTTTGTCCCAGGATCGCAGGATCTTCGTCTCGCAAGATGGCCAGGAGTGATCTTTGCAGCATCGGATCCATGATCTCGGCACAGCGCGCAAGAGCACCTTGGAAAACGGGCTCGGCCTCGTACAACTGAAGTCCCATGAGGGGATACTGCGCACCCTGTCCCGTGAAGAGGAAGCCTACTTTCGGCGTGGATGAGAGTGGAGGGGTTGCCGCAGGAGCGTCTGCCCCCCTCGAAGCGTCCAGGAACGCGTGAATTTTTGCGCGCAGCACTTGCTCGTTCGCGGCAACAAAAGCTGCGCGCACTGGATGGTGGATCCGGCCCAAGTTAGCCGTATGGCAAACGTCATCCATGTCCAGGTTTTTTCTCGAGAGCAATTGGCCGTAGCGCGCGGCAAGTTTGGTCAGGGCCATCGGCGTTCTTGCGGAGAGCGCGAGCAACCTGTGGACGGGGCGCGGGAGTTCTCCGTAATCGCTGTTGGTTCGCTCCGGCGCCTCCTCCACCACCACATGGGCATTCGTGCCCACAAAACCGAAGGAACTAATTCCCGCGACGCGTCGCTTCTTGCCGCGTGGCCAAGGGGTTGGCCGCGTGGGAATCGCGGCGTTGGCTGCCGTCAACGAGATTCGCGGGTTTACTTGCTCCAAATGGAGATGTGGCGGGATCTCCTGGTTCTGCAAAGAAAGGATGACCTTGATCAGTCCGGCCACGCCCGCTGCAGATTCGAGGTGACCAATATTTGTCTTTACCGAACCGATCAGCACCGGCCGGGTCGCCTCTCGATGTTCCCCCACCACCGCGCCGAGCGCCTCAACTTCGATGGGATCGCCTAACGCGGTACCTGTTCCGTGCGCTTCGACATAATCGACTTCAGACGGAGCAACACCGGCCCTCTGCAGTGCTTGACGAATCACAGCTTGTTGGGCGAGCCCATTGGGCGCGGTCAGGCTACTACTTCTTCCGTCCTGGTTGACAGCGCTGCCGCAGATGACAGCTAGGATGTTGTCTTTATCGCGGAGCGCGTCGGAGAACGGCTTCAACACGATCATTCCGCAGCCTTCCCCGCGCACGTACCCGTCGGCCCGCGCATCAAAAGTCCTGCACTTCCCTGTCGGCGACAACATACGAGTCTTGCAAAAGGAGATGGTGACCTCGGGAGCCAGAATGATATTGACGCCACCGGCAACCGCGAACTGGCAGTCACCTGATCGCAAAGCCTGGCAGGCAAGATGGATGGCCACGAGAGAAGACGAACATGCCGTGTCTATGGCGACGCTCGGGCCGTGGAATCCGAGGGCGTAGGACAAACGGCCGGCCGCCGCGGAAGTGGCATGGCCTGTACTGTCGTGAGCATTAACGCGCGCGGGATGTGAGGAAATGCCTTTGAGGCTAACGAAGTCATTGTTGTTCATGATGCCCACAAAAACGCCGACCTGCGATAGCTTCGACGCGGGAGCGTAGCCAGCGTGTTCCAAGGCCTCGACCGTAACCTCGAGCAGAAGCCGCTGCTGCGGATCAAGGACCTCTGCTTCGCGGGGAGAGATGCCGAAATACGCGGCATCAAACTTATCGATCGAATCCAGAAACCCGCCCCAGCGGGTGTACATTTTTCCGGGAGCTTCGGAATTCGGGTCGTACCAATCATCGATGTTCCAGCGGTCGGCAGGCACTTCGGTGATGGTGTCGACGCCGCCGCGAAGTATCCGCCAATAGTCATCTGGCCCGGCGACGCTTCCGGGGAAGCGGCAGCCGAGTCCGATTATGGCAATCGGCGCCGCCGACGCTGCACCTTCCCCGCTCAGGTTGGTCTCGTAAGTGGCCGTGGCAGGTATTTTGAAAACGGTGGAACGAGCTATTTCGCTTTCGTCATTTTTCTTGCCAGCAGATGGTTCGTCTTTGCCAGTTGTGTCCTGTTGCCCCGCGCTCGATTCGCCAACTCCTTGCGATAGAAGATAACCGACGATTTGTTCAAGCGTTGGATAGTTGAAAAAAAGAGTCGCCGAACAGGGAAAGCGCAACGCGCGTTCGAGTTCCGCCGCCAACTCCGTTGCCATTAGTGACGTCAGTCCCATTTGTCGCAGCGGAGAATTTCGATCGACGGCTGCAGCATCGGAAATCTTAAGTACGGCGCCGATCCTTCTCTGAAAATAATCCAACAAAATTTCCGGGCGCTGGCCCGAAGGCGCCGCATGCAGTTCGTCCCATACGCGTGAGCGCCTCGCGGAACTATTCGGCGCGGTAGCCGTCGTGGCCGCGCGCCGCGCATCATTTGCTATCAGGCGCTTCGAGTCGGTTGTTTCGAACCAGTATCGCTTCCTGTCCCAGGCATAGGTTGGGAGCGACACAAAGCGCTGATCTCCAGGAACGAACAGCTTGGCCCATTCAGGGGAGACACCTGACGCATAAAGCGCGCCTAGGCTTTTGAGTAAGCACTCCCGTTCCGTCTCATTTCGTCTAAGGGAAGCGACAGCTCTGGCATCCGAGCCGTAATGGCGGATGGTCTCCAGGAGCGCATTTACCGCGATCGGATGAGGCCCGATTTCGAGGAAGACTTTGAACCCCTCCGCGACAAGCCGGGCAATGCCGTTCATCTGGAGTACGGGCTGACGGAGATTTCGCGCCCAGTATTCCGCATCCAGTTCTTCGCCGCCGACGTGAGCATCATAGACGGTCGATATCAGCGGGATTGAACCGCGTCGCGGGTTCAGATGGGCTAGCCCGGCACGGAGCTCATCGAGCAGGCACTCCATCTGGCCACTGTGACTGGCGACGTCTGCTTTCACGTAGTGGCAGGACAGGCCGCGGTTCTCGAGTTCGTCAACGACATCCCTCAGCGCGGACGGGTCGCCTGAAAGCACGGTGGTTCCCGGCGCGGCGACTACTGCGACGGATAATACGGCTCCGCGACCGAGCAGGATGTTCTCGGCCTCGGCAACCGTTAGGGGAACGGAGGCGATCGCCCCCTTGCCACTCAGCCGTTTCATCAGCCTGGTGCGGCGACATATAACCGCCATCGTGTCTGGGACATCGAGAACACCGGCCACACATGCCGCAGCGGCCTCGCCCATGCTGAATCCGAGTACGGCATTTGGCTCAATTCCCCACGAGCGCCACAACTCTGCCAACCCTATCATGACAGCAGTTAAGGTCGGCTGAACATAGTCGATCTCCTGCAGCCAGTTCGCAGACGCGTCTCCCCGCAGAAGCTCCGCGACCGACCAACCTGCTTCGGCCCGCACCGCGTCATCGCACACTTCGATAACATTTCGGAACACCGGTTCGCCAGCAAAGAGCTCACGACCCATGCCCGCCCATTGTCCGCCCTGACCGGGAAAAACGAAGGCTAGCTTTGGGGCTGTTCCAGGAGCGACGTGACCGAACGCGCCAGAATAAGGCCCGGTGCCAGTCAGAAACGCGTCAAGTTGTTGGATCATCTCCGTTCGAGAAGACGCGACCAAACTCAGGCGGTGGGCATGATGCTCCCGGCTGAGGCTAGCTGAATAGCAAACGTGTGCTAGGGACTCTGGAGCCGTCGGTCCTTCCAACCATTTTCGATATGCCTCCGCTAGGCCTTCGAGGGAGCGTTCGGAACGGGCGGAGAGCGGGAGCAAGACAACGCGATGTGCTGAAGTCTGCTGAGCATTCGGCCTCTCGGAAGGCGGCGCTTGCAACACTATGTGCGCCAACGTTCCCGTGAATCCGAAAGCGCTTACGCCGGCGAAGACGTCCGTGCTACCGGTGGCCGGCCACGGACCGGTTTCTGCCTGAACCGCTAGACTACGGCCTTCAAGGCCAAGCTCTGGGTTGGGAGTCTCACAGTGCAGACTCGCGGGGATGGCGCCGTGCCTGAGCGCAAGAGCCACTTTGATAATGCCAGCCATGCCGGCCGCGCCTTCGGCGTGGCCGATGTTGGTCTTAACTGAGCCGATAAGAAGAGGGCGGCCTGCCGGACGTCCCTCGGCAAAGACTGAAGCTAGAGCTTCCACCTCGGCCTGGTCACCTACACGAGTTCCCGTCCCATGCGCTTCAAGGTACGCAATTTCAGCGGGGCAAATATTTGCGTCGCGCAGCGCCGCGCGTAGCAGGCTCGTTTGTGCCTGAACCGACGGGCGGACCAAATCCTCGCTCGTGCTGCCGTTATTCGTCACGGCGCTTCCCCGGATAAGAGCGTATATGTTGCTGCCGTCGCGGAGAGCGTCACCCATCCGCTTCAGCACAAGCACGCCGAAGCCGTCACTTCGGGCAATCCCGTTGGCGTGCACGTCGCAGAATTTGCAGCGCCCATCAGGGGACAAAATTCCGGAACGCGAGCAGGCAATCGAGAATTCCGGCCCGAGAATAAGATTGGAGGCTGCTGCCAGTGCGAGAGAACATTCGTTAGTGCGCAGGCTGCGGCATGCCAGGTGAACCGCGGTTAGCGACGATGCTCGATCGGTGTCGATGGTCAGGCTCGGCCCTTGGAATCCAAAAACACGCGAGATTCGCGCTGCCGCAGTTGCCCGCGAAACACCTGTCGCCATCGTAAGGTCGAGGTCCGCCGCTCCGCTATAGACTTGATGCGCATAGTCGTCGGACATTATGCCCACAAAAACGCCCGCATCGGAACGGCTGGTGACACACTGCGGAAGCCCCGCATCCTCCATCGCCTCGTATGCGATTTCCAGCAGAACGCGCTGTTGTGGATCCATCGCCTCCGCCTCGCGCGGGGCGATGCCGAAGAAGCTCGCATCGAATAAATCGATGCCTTCGACGAATCCGCCGAAACGGCTGATAACCTTGCCCGGCACACCCGGCGTCTGATCGTAGAACGCACAAATGTCGAAGCGGTCCGGCGGAACCTCGCTGATCGCATCTACTCCGGCAACCAGTAGGCGCCAAAACGCGTTTGGGCCGTTCGCTTTGGGAAACCGGCAACCAATGCCGACAATGGCAACAGGCTCAGCGGTCAAGTGGTTCATGGCCCTCACTCCACGTTCACGGAATAGACGGGGAAATATCCGGTCTTCCCGCGGCGAAAGTTGTCTGCAAGTTCGGCGATTTCGTCGAAGCGATAGACACGCTCGTCAGCCTCGGGCATCCAGCCGTGCTCCTCGCCATAGGCCACCGCAGCAACCGCTTCGGCATAACGGGCATAGTGCGTATGGATGAACTGGTGGCGTCCGATGCACTCGAGCGACCGGAGATAAGTAATGTTCATGCCTTGCTTCCAGCCTGCCGTAGTAATAACACCTTCCCGGCTGAGCGCTTTGCAAGTAGCGCGGAAAACAGGAGAGCCGATGTAGTCGACAAAAATCTGAACCTTCTCCCCTCCCGTGCGAGCGGCCACCTCGCGCAGAAAGGATCGTTCCGCCTGGGTATAGGCCGTGCGGAACGCGCCGTCTTCGGCGTAACGTTTTTCATCGAACAGGAGGTCGCCGAAACATCTTCGGTCGAGCGCTGTTACACCGGCTCTGCGGATCTGATCGAGGTGGGCGTCGCTTCCCGATAGCATGACCGTGCGGCAACCCTGGCGCGATGCCAGTTGCAGTTGCGCGAGTGTAGTTCCGCCGCTCCAGCCCCAGATGTTTGGCGCTGGAAGTTCATCGGCCCCGATCAACAGCCGGAATGTGCCTAAAGCCAGTCTCCAGTTCGACCATGCAGTGACGTAACGCACCGAAAAAGCGGCCCACTGAGCCAATGAGTGTCGGGTAGGACTGGGGATGGGCACCAGTTCGCGCTCTTTGAGCTTGATCCGGGTGGCAAGACATCCCAGGGTTCCGGCGGCGTCGTAGGCAAACATACGCTCCGGATATCCGAAGCGGTCGATGACCGAGGAAGGAAATAGAATGGCTTCCTGTCCGGGTTTGAGCCTATGCACAGCGGCGCCAGTGGAGATGACCCGGACCACTCCGGAATTCCCGATGATCACACGATTCTCGCCTCGCGCGCGACAAATATCGATGGGGCGGCGGGAGAGGCTGTGCTCCATGTTTCCTTCCCAGCACCCATACAGGGGTTCCGCCAGGACTTCGTCGACGGCAATTTCGGGAACCTCGAAATCCTCCAACACCAGGCTTCCAGGCTGCCCACTCTCGCCGTCTGCGGCGATATGCAAGAACCAGGCTTTCGCGGAGACCGACATCACTTCTCTCAAACTGCAATGCTTAGGAGCCCTCTCGCAAAACATATCGAGATGGGCGCGATAACCGTGTCGCCTTGCCCGATGACTTTTTCAACACAACTCGCCGGGCTAAGTCGGACACATACTGGATTATGCCAGGACAGTCCATATGCTACGCATTGCGTAAAAAGCGATTCGCACGATCAGCTAGCAATGTCGCTCTGGGGAGACCCTCGCATCGCGATTCCTTTATGTCGCGCGAAACGGAAACTAAACCAAGTCGGCTTGTTGCACGCGGTGATTAACCTTGCGATGCAACTACCTGGAATCAAAGAATGAATGCTATCTATGGGAGCAGAATCTTATAATTGCTGTGGCATCAAGTCAATCGAAAAACTTAACGGAGCCAATTTGAGTGTTCCTCTAGCGAATGAGGATGAGGGTCCGCGAACCTGCTGCCGCTAGTTAGGCCTGCCAGTAGTTACGAAATACTATCGCGAATCCGTGGTTCTGGCTCTAGTAATCGCTCTATGTTCCCATGCAGAATCTGTTCGCGTTCTACAACACAAAGTTCAGATAGAGGTCCGCCATCGGCGATCGCTGCTTGCACCAGGGTTGACTGATCGGCTTGCAGCCGAAACACTGGCCAGTCCGTTCCGAACAGAACCTTGTGGTTTATGCCCCGCGACGTAACCTTGCGAAGTGCGTTCCCAGCCCACCCAAGACTCAATGTGTTCTGATAACCGCTAACGTCCAGATATACATTTGGGCGGAACGCGCACATCATGGCGCTTTCATGGGTAAAGCTGACCGAGCCGTGAGCCAGGATAAAGTTGACCGTGGGAAACTGGCGGGCTGCTTCGTCTATCAGGAACGGATATGAAACATGAAAAGCCAGCGCAGGCGAGGTGGGACCGATATGTACAACCACCGGCACACGGTGGTGAGCACACAGCTCATAATAAGGAAACAGTTCCGGCATGCTAGGACTAAAGCCGCACGGGGGGTAGACCTTAAACCCACGGAAGCCGAACTCGGCCAGCGAGCGCTCGAACAACGCCAATCCGTCTTTTCCCCAGCGGGGATCGACGCCGCCAAAGACTTCCAGTTTGCCGACATGGCGGCGCATCACGTCCCGATGGTCAAGAAAAGTCTCTTCGATGGTCAACTGACAGTCTTTGAGCGCCCAGGTGAAATCGGGAATTAGCAGTATGCTCTTGTCGATTCCTGCCTCCGCCATTTCAGCTATGAGTTCATCGCACAGAGGATCCTGCATCTTTTGCGCATGCATAGCGGCGATCATCTCCGACGACAAGCTCACGCCTTGCGCCGACAGCTTCACGGCGGCATTAGCCGCCGCACCGTGAATGAAAGAGCGAGGCGTGTATTTCTCGGAGGCGATGTGACAGTGCGAATCGATGATCATCGCTGCTCGAGACGTTTCACAAGGCGCCAACTCAGGGCAATTACGTCGTTCACGGTGTGCAACAGATGGACATCAATCTCCGACGCCACATCTGTTAATTCCAAGCCGAAGGTCTGCTGCAGACGGAACATAAGTGCGATCATACCGAGAGAATCTATGCCTAAATCACTGTGCAGGTGGAGTTCCTTGTGGATCTTTTGTCGATTGCGGGCAGGTACCCCCTGGGCGAGAAGCTTAATGATCTGCTTCTCGAATTTAGCGTCGGCTTGGATAAGTGTGCTCCCACAAGTGTCGACACTCAGCTGCGGGAATCGTGCCGACATCATTTGTTCCTTTTCTAGTCCGATTAGCTTATGATACCGGCTCACAGCCGTCAAGGCGCGGCAGCCGGTCTCGCTCAACCTCGCTGGCATCGCTTGGGGGCAACGTATGGACGATTTAGTAGTCGAACTTGCGGTCGCATTGGGCGCGGATTCCGTACTGACCGGTGCCGAAGCTCAAAGCCGGATGTCAAGCCAAAGCTGTGGAACTATCCTTGTGCTCCCAGGTAACACGGACCAAGTCAGCAAGATACTCCGCATTTGTTACCGTGCGCGGCGTGCGGTAGTCGCACAAGGTGGTCTTACGGGCCTGGTCCTTGGAAGCCTCACCAATGCCGGCGATGTGGCGCTTTCGTTCGATCGCATGCGGCGCATAGTGGAAGTTGACGCCGTCAACCGCTGCATGACGGTTGAGGCGGGCGTACCTTTGCAGGCGGCCCAGGAGGCGGCACAGAGCAAGGGTCTCATTTTGCCGCTCGATCTGGGGGCGCGCGGCAGCGCTACGATCGGCGGGAATGTCTCAACCAACGCGGGCGGTACCCGAGTGCTGCGTTTCGGCATGACACGGGAGCTAGTGCTGGGCCTCCGGGTTGTTTTAGCGGACGGCAGTATCATCGACGGTAGGCGAAAGCTCCTCAAGAATAATAGTGGATACGACCTCAAGCACCTCTTCATCGGCTCCGAGGGTACACTCGGGCTGGTAACGGAGGTTGTGCTTCGCTTGCGCCAGAAGCCGCTTAGCCACGACACAGCCTTGGTCGCCATCGATGATTTTACCCGCCTTACGCGTTTCATCACTTTGATGGAAGTTGATCTTGCCGGCACGCTGAGTTCGTTTGAAGTGATGTGGCAGTCGTTTTATGAACTGGTAACGACACCGCCCGCCATGGGCCAGCCTATCCTCGATCGCCAGCACGCCTATTACGCGCTCGTCGACACACAGGGCACTGACCCACAAAGAGACCGGGACGCTCTAATAACGGCCCTGCAGAAAGCGCAGGCTGCAGGGTTGATCTCCGATGCCGCAGTGTCCTACAGCAGCTCGGAGCGGCGCGCGATGTGGGATTTGCGGGAAGATCTCGCGCAGTTCTCGCGGGATGGTCCACATTTCGCTTATGACGTCAGCCTTCCGCTCGATGCCATGGAAGCTTTTGTGGCAGAGGTTCAGCGGAAGTTGGCGGAGGGATTCGTCCACGCCCGCTGCTGGGTGTATGGACACCTCGCCGACAGCAACTTGCACCTCGCGGTGCGCGTAGACGAAGCAGAGGCGCACTCTAAAGTGGATAAGATAGTCTACTCAGCGTTGCCACCAGGCAGTTCCGTGTCGGCAGAGCACGGTATTGGGATGCTCAAGAAGACTTATCTTTCACTTTCACGTACGCCGGCTGAACTTGCGCTAATGCGAACGCTCAAGCAAGCCCTGGATCCGCAGGGCATTCTCAACCCGGGGAAGATATTCGATATCTGCTGACACGCAAGTCTAGAAAGGCGCACGTCCTAGCTCGTCATCATTGCCACGGAAATCGCGACGGTTCGTGCGCCGAGAAAGTGTCTCCCCTCACCTACGTGGTTCACTTTATTACCATTGGCTGAAGAGAAGCCATTGCTTCCAGGAGAACTTCGCACAGATACGCTCTCGCCTCCGGCGGACCGACAGTCACGCGAATGAGGCGATCGAGCGGAGGGTCGCTGGGGCGGCGCACGAACACATCGCGTTTTTCCAGATAATCGGCCATCAGTTTGGCTAAGCTGGCAGTTCCAAAGTCGAAAGCCACAAAATTTGCCGAACTGGGGAGTACGGTTGCGCCGATTCTCCCCGCGAGTGTGCAGTATTCCTCGCGCCCCTCATCCGTCTGGGACAGCACGTCAGCAAGAAATGTGTGGTCATGGAAGGCTGCCAGTGCCATCTCCTGCGACAGCTTGCCGACGGCGAAGTGCTGCCGAATGCTCTCCAGCGCGTGCACCAGTTCAGACTCTGCCAATGCATAGCCGACCCGCGCGCCTGCAAGGCCATACAGCTTCGAAAACGTGCGCAGGCGCACTAGATTGGGCCAGGACATGTTTGCGGGCAGTAGTTCGGTGCCTGCAAACTCGGCATATGCTTCGTCCAGGAGCAGGACGCAGGTGGGCGGGATTCTTTCGATCAGCCTTTGAATCTGCAGTGGTGGGAGCAGTGTTCCTGAAGGATTATCGGGATTTGCCAAATAAAGCAGCTTGGCACGATGACGCTCTGCCCCTTCGGCAAGTTGATCAACATCGTTCCAGCAGGATGGCAAATATGGAACGTGGACTACCCGTCCCTCGCAGCCGCTCACATAGAAATCGAAACTCGGATACGCGCCCAGCGAGGTTATGGAGACATCACCTGGTTCGATGAAGGCCCGCACAAATAGGCCCAGTAGTCCCTCAATTCCTTCGGCAACTACGACGCGCGACAGAGATTGTCCCCAACTAACAGCGATCGCATCCCGAAGATCTCTGTTAGTGGGATCCGAATAGAAAGCCACCTCGCGTCCGCTTTCGGCCATAACCCGCATGGCGAGCGGCGAAACGCCGAACAGGCACTCGTTGGCCCCCAGCCGCGCCTTGTAGGGCCGTCCCCGGCGACGCTCCAATTCTTTCGGACCTACAAAAGGCGCGCGGATGGGCGGACCGGCCAGCAATTTGCGATAAGCAAACACAGCTAATCCTTGATGAGCCCCACCAGTATTCGTCTTCGACCCGTGAAGCGGCGCCGGCCGTGAAGCGCCAGCACGTTGTCCACAAGCAAGACGTCTCCCCGCTGCCAGCGCACCGGGATTTCCGACTCCGCCAGCACATCCCAGACATGTTTGGCATCCTCCCCCGATACCGCGGTGCCGTCGTCATGGAAGCACCGGTCCATAGTGTCGGGAAATTTCACCATCTGCATTTGAATGCGCCGGGCCTCTTCCGTTCGCTCGTCGCGTAGCGCCCATTGCAGCATGCATTCCGGCATGTGGTAGTGGACCTGGTTGGCCCAGACTTTTTCGCCGGTTCTGCCATGAACTTTGAATGCTGGCAACACTTGCTGCCACAATAACATTGAGTCGTCTGCGCGCCATTCCACTTTCCACTGCTTTTCCTCCGCAATGCGCGCCACCTCGGCTCGGTCATCGGTGCAAAAAACATGATTCCATGGCCTGGGCACGCTGTTGGGACCGGCGTCTGCTGGCGACGGCAATGCACGCCGAACTCCCACGCCCTTGCGATCAAAACGCTCGCGCACGGCCGGATCGACGCGCGAGGTAACCACTCGGGCATCGGCGATCGGAGTTTCTCCTCCACATTCGGGCGGGACCTCGCAGAACAATGCCAGCGCATCGGGACGGGCGGCCTGGTAGGCCATCTCCTGATGAAGCGCCAACGAATATGTACCCGGCAATCCCGACGCGGTGGTCACTCGCTTGTACACCGTTTCGCGAGGTGCGGTGCCGCCGACGTAATCCATCAATTCGTGCGCCATCACTTCCAGCACGGCCGAAAAACTCTCCGGAGAATCTAGAGCGGAAAGCCCGCGCAATAGCACCGCTCCATAGCGGTCGCGCTCGGCGGTGAGCAGTGCCTGGTGTTCTCGGAGCCATTCAACCACTTGCGCGAGATCGCTCTCATTGCCCCTCGTGATCTGCCACACCCGCGGAATCGGATTCTCCAAAAATTTCTGCTCAAACTCAATCATTTTCCTTACCTCCTCGCGGCCCCACACGGATGGCCCCTAAGTGCTCGTTCCGCGATTACATCCGCAGCATTATGCGTCCCTTCACCCGTCCCTGGCGGAGATCGCTAATCGCCGCATTCACTTCTTCAAGAGGCCGGCTTTCGACAACGGGCTTCACCCTGCCCGCCGCTACCAGCTCGAGCGCCTCACGCACGTCCTGGCGGGTGCCGATCAGCGATCCACGCACTGCAACCCCCTTGATAACCACATCAAATACGCTGAGCGGAAAAGGCTCCCGAGCCACGCCTACCAGCATGCACGTGCCGCAGCGGCGCAACATGCGAATGCCTTGTTCAAACGCCTTGATGGCGCCGGTAGTAACCATGACCGCGTGCGCGCCGCCGGTCTGGCCGAGGATCTCGTTGACGGGGAACTTATCCGCCGCATTGAGTGCGAGAGTAGCGCCCAGTGTTTTCGCTAAACTCACTTTCTCCGCGTCGACGTCGATTGCCGCGACCTTCAAGCCCATGACGCACGCATACTGTATCGCGAGGTGACCCGTGCCGCCGATGCCACTGATTACCAACCAACTGCCAGGAGGCAATGCCAGTTCCTTCAGCGCTTTGTAAACCGTGACGCCGGCGCACATGATAGGCGCCAACAATTCGATCGGTCCCTCCGGCAGATGAATCGCATAATCGGCCGATACCAGGCAATACTCGGCATAAGTTCCATCCAGCGTGTAGCCCGAATTCAATTGGCGAAGGCAAAACGGTTCTCGCCCTCCGACGCAATCGGCGCAGACACCGCAGGCGGAGTTGAGCCAGAAAACGCCCACGCGATCACCTTCCTTCGGTGAAGTAACGCCAGGACCGCAAGCTGCTACATGGCCCGTCGCCTCGTGGCCGGGAATCAAGGGGAAGCGCGGCCTCTTCATCAACCACTCGCCGTCGAGGATGCTCAGATCGGTGTGGCACAAACCGCTGGCTGCCAACCGCACCAGCACTTGTCCGGCGCCAGGCTCAGGCACCTGAACTTCGCGCAGGCTCAGTGGTTGGCAGAGCGCGTCCGCTACTGCCGCGCGCATCGTTCTCGTCATGTGCGCCTCGCGGCGGGCAACATCTCCACGTCGTCGCCGCGCAACAAACCTTTCGTAACGACGTCGGTCAGTTTGGCGATTAATTCCGCTTGCTCCGCCTTATCGAAGAAATGTCCGCACGCCAGATGTTGGCGTGAGAACTCACCTGCGGCAACCTCCGACCATGCTTCCCAATCTTCGGGTACGACCAGACAATCTTTCCTGCCTAGGAACGTGTGGAGGGGGCAATCGAGCGCTGGCTCCTCTCGGTAGGTATAAACATCCGACAGGCAAAGGTCGGCGCGGATGACCGGCAGGTAGTAATCTCGCCAGCGTCGATTGTTCAGCAACCCGGCAGGAATCCCGCCGAGCCTCTGTAAGCGTTCGATGAGTTCGGTCTCTGGCAGATTGTGCATGGCGCGAGATGTGGGTAAAGACCGGTGCGGCGCCCGCCTACTGGAAATGACCATGGCAATCGGCAGCGAAAGTCCTCGCCGCCGCAACTCCCTCGCGAGTTCGAACGCTATGAGGGCGCCCACACTGTGGCCATAAAACACAAGCGGTCGATCCAGTAACGTTGCGACTGCGGGGAATAACGCTGGAATAAGCGCGTCCATGCTGGTGAACAGAGAGCAGTCACTGCGGTCCTCATGACCGGGAAGCTGCACTCGCACTAGCTCGATCCAGGCGGGCAACTCTCGCCGCCAGCCGTTGAAACTGGAGGCGCCCGCTCCAGCATGGGCGAAGCACAGTAGACGCACCGCAGGCTGCGCGTTCGCTTTCGAAAAGCGCAGCCAACCGAAGGCATCGGTCATGCAGACTTGCTCGGCGCGCGAGCAGCGCGTGGTATAGGTCTGAAAGGCCGCGCATCCTGATCTCTGTTGTTTCGAGTCAAATGGAGTTGCCCCGGTTATCTCAGAGTAATTCCGCGTTTCAAAACTCGCCTTCCACTTCCCGACTTGTCTCACTACCTTCGCTGATCCAAGTCCCAGTAATCTGCCCCGGTCAGGGCCCAGCGATTGGTAACAGGACGCAGGACGAAGCGCAACAGGTGCTCCTTGCCAATGCGGAAGCCCATCGAGATCAGCTTGAAATAGCGCTCGGTGCGCGCCACCACCTCTTCGCCCACAAGATCGACCGCCTGCGCCCGGTTTCTCCTCAGGTTCGTCGCCCAGCGATCATAGGTGCGGGCATAGTGCAGGCGATCATTACGGAAGCTCACGATCTCAAACCTGCCCTCCATGCCCGTCACAATTTCGTGGAAAAAAGGTAAATCGGAATCGGGGAAGACTTCCCGGTTCATAAATTCGCTGGCTGCTTCCCGCTTCATATTGCCAAACGCCATCGTTTGCAGCGTCATCCGTCCGGACGGCCGCAGCCAGCTATGGCAGCGTGCAAAAAAGTCACGGTATACGCTGATCTTCTCCTCCTCGGTCTCTTCCGGCTTGGCAAAATGCTCAAAGGCGCCAACCGAAACGATCGAGTCGTAGACTTCCGCTGGCTCATGCACCGCCCAATTCTCCAGCCGCACCTTCACCCCACGCAGATTCTGGCTGCGCACATGCTCGAACTGCGTCTGGCTCAAGGTGAGCCCGACGCAGTGAACCGCCGCGCTTCCCTCGGCTAGACGACGCAAGATCGAACCCCAGCCACAACCGATGTCAAGCACCGAGCTTGCCGCTGCGCATCCCGCATTTCGGATATGCCAGTCGATCTTCCGCTGCTGCGCATCGTCCAGCGATTCTTCCCCATCCACAAACATAGCGCATGAGTAGGTTAGCGTGCACCCCAGCACTAAATGCCAGAACTTCGTATCCAGATCGTAGTGTTGGCGAATGCCCTCGGCTGAGCCGCCGTACTTTTCGCCTTCGCGCTGGCGCAGCTCGCTCGCTTCCGCCCGATGGTTGGTATCCGCCAAACTGACCATCATGCGCTCCTCTGTGCCGTCACCGCCACCCGCGTCGCCAGATGATTCGACAAAGCCGCTATAGTCGGATATTCGAACAACAACTCCGGCATCAGCTCCAGGCCCAGCCACTCCTCCAGCGACATGATTAGAGCCACTGCAGTGGCCGAATCCAACCCGAGGCTGTCCAAATCCACATTCGGATCAATACGCTCGGCAGGAGTGCCCAGCAGGCGCCCTACATAATCGGCGCAGAATTGTTGTATGGATGCGGCGTCAATGTTATTCGCACTCATAGACCTTCTCCTTCCTCTAGCTTCCGTTACTTAGTAACTGTTTGGATATGTGTCAGGCGAAGACGGGGAAGTTTCTCCCGGCGAAGAGTATCGGCTGCCCAGTTGTTCCGCCGTTGGGACTACTACGTTCCATGCGATTCCCAGCTTTTCCATCAGCCGAATCAGCCAATAAGAGATGTCCACCCGGTACCAGCGCAACCCAAATGAGGCCGAGCGCGGAAAGGCGTGGTGATTGTTATGCCACCCCTCGCCCCATATAAGCACACCTAGAAGCCAGTTGTTGCGGCTATTGTCCCGCAAGTCAAAGTGCTGTTCGCCTGCGCTATGTAGAATCGAGTTCAGCGCTGAGATTGATTGCGCCACCACAAACATCCGGACCAATCCCCCCCATAAAAAGCCGGTTGCGGCTCCTGCCAGGCTTCGGCTCACCAGTCCGCCCACCGTAGTTGGAATCGCCAAGCCAAGTAACACCCATGTCGCATAGCGCCGCGAGGTGCGTACGATGGCGCTGTCTTCTAATAGATCCGGCGTGTAATGCACGATGTTCGGATATTCGTGCTGGATCATCCAAGTGAGGTGGGCGTGAACCAAACCGCGAATTTTCCCGATCCAGCTTTTCCCATGCAGATTGGGCGAATGCATATCGCCGTCCCTGTCCGCATACTGATGGTGGCGGCGGTGCATAGCTGCCCACGAAATCACCGGTCCCAGTCCCGCCATGCCGCCAAGAGCAGCTAACAGCACGCGCACGCGCTTGGTGGCTTCAAAGGAACGGTGCGTAAAAAGGCGGTGGTAGCCCACCGACACTCCCACGCCGGTCGCTAGCCACATAACGAAAAACAGGGTGAGGTCCAGCCTCGTAACCGGACGCACAAACGCCAGGCCACCCGCTACTATCGTTCCACAAAATGGCACTACGGTGAGCAGGAGAAAATGCTGACGTTGTAGCCGGTTCAGATACGGCGTAGCAATCGCCAACCGCCGCGGTCTACGTCGCGGCTCTGTCCCGGAAAGCGGTCGCAGGTTCATTGTCGACATTGGTCGCCTCCTTAATTCTGGGAAGGCAGTCGAGCCATTACTTCGTCAAATTTGGTAACCACCTTACACCCCGATCCTGAGGGAGTCAATCGACTAATTTCGACTGAGAATGTGTGGACACGCTAGGTCGGAATCGGAATTATACTCCAGTACGGATGCTATTCTGCATCCCTGGGCTACTCGCAAAACTGTCAATTACTCGTCCGTTATAACTCCATGATCGACATTACGGGATTAGTCAATCGTTTAACGGTAAACCCAAAAGGGAAGGTAGTCACCTTCGAGAGGAACCTCACCGTCGAGCGGTCTCATGCCCAAGTGTACGAGGATGTGCAGGCCGCCCATTCAAGGTTGCTAGTCTGGGGCGTCAAGGCAGGCATGCGTATAGGCCTGCGGGCGCCGAACTGCTACGAGTGGCTGGTTTATGACCTAGCTTTAATCCAGTTGCGCGCTGTCTCAGTCGCGTTCACCGACGATTTTTCAGCGATCTCCGCCGAAGAACTTTGCGCCCGCTATTCGTTATCGCTCTTATTGGTGTCCGGAAAGGAGCGTGCTGGCAGCGGCGCGGCCAGCTATGTCGCGGCTTTGGACGGCACGAATGCAGAGGTTTCCGTGAAGCCACAGGATGAGTGTTCAGACGACGAGGAATTCGAGCATCCCTGGCTTATCTTCTCCTCCGGTTCCTCAGGCGGCAGCAAGGGCCTGGTGCTCAACCGTTCAGGAGTTGAAGCCAGCGTGGACGCGTTCACCACCGCGGTGGGGCCGCTTCTTGACGACTGCTTGCTTCTGTTCCTGCCCATCTCGAATTTCCAACAGCGCCTCATGTATTACGCTGCCATCTGGTATGGCTTTGACATTATCATCACCGAACCTGCCCGGTTATTTCATGCTCTAAAGGAGATGCGTCCAACAATGCTGGTCGCGCCGCCCGGCTTTTATGAAGCCTTCGAATCGCAGTTCTCAAATTTGCCCAATTGGAAACAGATGGGAGTGCGGCTCATCGCACGAACCGCATATGCGCTTTGCCCAAGCGCCGTGGCTGATCGAGTCGCACGCCGCATTTTCCAAGACGCGTACCAAACGCTGGGCGGGCGCGTGCGGTTCATGGTAACGGGCATGGCTCCGACAAAGCGTTCAACTCTGGAACTGTTTAAGCTTATGAGACTCCCGTTGTTTGAGACCTACGGCCTGACCGAATGCGGTTCCGTCTCGCTGAACCTTCCACGGGCCCACCGAATCGGCAGCGTAGGCCGTCTACTATGCGGGGTAACCGTAGAAATCGGCTGCGATGGAGAAATCTTCGTCTGCCGCGAACGGATGCCGGCGTTCGCCTATTTTCAATGTGCCGACGGCGAGAATGAAACTACATTCGTCAGTGAACATCGAGTCGCCACCGGCGATATCGGGCATTTCGACAGAGACGGATTCTTATATCTGCTTGGGCGTAAGAAAGAGATTATCATCACCAGCGGCGGCGAGAAGGTTCATCCCGAAGCTGTGGAAGCTCAAATCGACGCCTGTTCGAGCGTTTCCAAGTCGGTCGTCTACGACGGAGGGGGCTTCCTCTCCGCGGTCGTGTTGCCGAAGGATCCTCGCGATCCTAATGCCAAACGCCATATCGAGCGCCACATCGAGGAGATGAATGGGCGGGGAACTTCTGTAAAGGTGGAAAAAGTGGTCTTCACCGATCGCGCGTTTTGTCGCGAGAACGGCTTTCTGCGGCCAAACCTGAAGCTGGACAGAAAAAACATTGCGCGTCAGCAGCGGGGGTATTGACTGCGGCACCGCCCTCGAGTTCCGCATGTGTCCCGTTTGTTGATCTCTCGTCCCACCGTTTGTCGAGAGCTCAGGAAATGTTTCACAAACCGCGTGGCCCGTGACTATTTCACGCTTTGCGAACTCGATTTGCGGTTGCAGATTGCCCGTGACACAAGGCGGCGCTGAATATGCTCACCGTGCAGTTAGCGTATGAACTCCGCGATACCGTTATCAAAGTTAACTCGTCGGACCCGGGTTATACGGCAACCGACTTGAACGGACATCGCGGAACTCAAATCGTAGAGGAGGCGGTGGCAGAACACCTGCGTCTCGCGATGTTGGACGACAATTGACCTACGGGTGGCTTCTTCGACAAGAACGGAGTGCTAGCGTGGTGACAACTTTTATGCCATGAATTAAAGAACAAGTCGTCGCAAAATCACGCTGTCTAGTGACAGAAGGCGCAGCCGCATTCAACTTCAGAAACATTCCCACCTGGAGCACCACCTAGATCAGTTGCCGAGAAGAGAGAGCACGGAACGAAATTTACAGCCTCGATCGACCAGAGAGGATAATCAGCCCTAGTCGGCAAGGAAAATGTTGGCGCTATCTCCCCCCCACTGATTGCCGCAGTTGAGGCAGAGAAACTGCGGACCACTGTCGGAGACGGATTTGCTCTGGCATGCCGGACAGGGCGGGAGATTATGGTTAGCACCAAAGGTTCCCTTTTTGGCCTTGTCCGCCTCCAATTTCAGCCATTTGAAGAACCCTCATACATAGAACCGCCCTTGATCCAGTCCAGGGCCTGCAATGTAGACTCACACTGATCATCAAATTTGCCCTTAGGGAAGCTGGTGATCTCGTGCACATATTCGGCAAGCCATTCTGCCTTGTCCGGGAGGTGCACAAAGCCATTCTCGATCGTGTTGGTGACCGAGTGCAGGCGCATGATATTGTCCATCGTCGGTTTGTATTGAGTCACGCCATGCACCCCTCCCGGAGGAGTTCCTGAACACCCATCAACCCAGGAAACGCGCTAAAGCGGTACGTCAGGCCAGCGGCGGAGGGGCTGGGAATTCCAATCGGCGGATGGCACGATTTCAGGCACAGGCTGACAACGACCATGCGCCGCAACGGAGTTCACCCGAAAGTGATTTCGGGGACTCTCGGGCATGCGAAAGTCGCGCTGGCGATGGACTGCTACGACCATGCCGACAAAAGCGACTTTCAGCAACCGCTGGCTCTCGTGGCAGGGAGGTTGTTACAAAGTGTTACAAAAGACGAGTCCGCGGCGTGAGAATTTGTCAACTGTATGGGAGATGGTGAGCGCGGTAGGAATCGAACCTACAACCTACTGATTAAGAGTCAGTTGCTCTGCCAATTGAGCTACGCGCCCGAATCTTTTGCTTTCATCGACTTGTGGGAAGTCGACCGGTTTGGCTTTTCGGAACTTTCACCAAACTTTCACCAACGGCCTCGTTCAGTTCGAGCGGCCGCATCGCGTTGGTCACGTCATCCGTGCTCACGATGTGGTAGCGGTCAAAAACCGCCCGTGTTTTGTGGCCGCTGATCTTCATGGCGACGCGTTCCGGCACGCCCGAGTTCACGAGGTTCCTGACGGCGGACCGACGGAGGTCGTGAACGATGAGCCCCTCATATTTATACCATTTATAGGCGCCCTCGTCTGCGGGTCGACCAGCGTCCGCGTGCCCAGCAAGCAAGTCGCGCAAGCTCTCTGCCACTCTGTTCGAACATTCGTATCCGATAAAACTTTCCCGATCTTTGGTTCGATTTTCCGCCAGCAGCATCACGAGAACTGACGGAAGCGGAACTGTGCGGGCTTCCGCGTTCTTGGTCTGGTCCTCTTCGAGCACGATGAGTCGGGCGTCAAGGTCGACCTGTGACCACTCGACTTGCAGCGCTTCGCCGACACGAACCACACAGTAATAAAGGAGAGTGACGAGTGGCCGAAGGTGAGGAGAGCGTCGACTACCCTTCGGGGCACATCAGTCACCTCGTAAATCTGTCCGTTCCCCCCATCATCTTTTTGAACTTTACGCCACAGTGTGCGAGTCGAACGAGGCATGTGAGGGTGCCACGCTTCGTCAGGCGGCAACGGTAACTGTCAGGACCTTAGTCCGCCGCAACCCTTCTACTCCGAAACGGACCTCGACTTTGCTCCGATGTCTGTCTGCGACCGTGTAGGACTGACTTCCCTCATGAAGGCATCCTACTGCTGTTGCGATATGGCCAAGGGCAGCGTGACTTTCACGATGCAGCCTCGGCGCTCCTGACGGTTTGCAAGTTCCAGGGATCCGCCGTGGGCTTCGGAGATCTGGCGCGAGAGCACCAGTCCGATACCGCTGCCTCCTGGTTTTGTGGTGTAGAACGGAATGAAAGTATTGCTCGGATTCATGAGACCAGGGCCGTTATCTTCGATTGTGAGAATCACGTCTTTTTCCGTTAGTCTCCAGGTGGCGATTATTTGAGGTTTCGATTCGTCGGCGGGAGGATTCTTCGACCCGTTCGAATTCTCTCCTGAACCTGACACCTCAATAGCAGCGTCCGCCGCATTGCGCAGCAGATTAATAAGCATTTGCTCGAGCTGGTCGGGATCCGCCATTAACGTGATATCCGGACCGGGGATCACGCTGACGTCCAGTCGAGTCTCTATGACAGCGACGCGCGCCACCAGCGCTGCAATCGAACATTGCTGTAAAACCGGAGGCGGCATCTGCGCCAACTGCCGATAGGCCTGCAGAAAACGATTGAGCGAAGCAGCACGAGCTTCGATGATCCCGAGACCACGTTCAAAATCCTGGCGTTCTTCGGGATCAAGACTGATGGCAAGAAGTCGCGCCTTCAGGCTACCGGCAATAGATTTGATTGGAGCCAGCGAGTTGTTCAATTCGTGGCCCATCACCCGGATCAGGCGTTGCCATGCCCGGCGTTCCTCTTCGCGCAGCGCGCGGCTGACGTCTGACAATACCACCAAGGCGTGCGGTACCCCTCGTTGGCGAAACGAGCTCCGCCGCACCAGCCAGCGCACCTCCCTGCTGAAATTCAAACGAATGAGGGCCTGATTTTCACAAGACAATGAATTCTGCAATCCTAGCTCACCGGCTGTGATCCCGAGCAATTGCTCGGAGGACCGTTGCAAAAGTCTCTCCCCTGCAGAGTTTATGAGACGCAGCTTCTCTGTCGGATCAAACGCGAAAATTGGAAGGTCCACTTCTTCGACCACGCGTTGCAGCAAGGCGGTCGCCTCGATGGCTCCAGCACGGTGCTGGGCGAGAAGATCGGCGAGCATGTTAACTTCGAGCGAGAGGTCGCCGAGAGCATCATTGGGAACCGCCAGTCGAGCCCGGAAGGAGTAGTCCTCTTCGCGCAGGGCGCCGACAACGTTGGCCAGGGTCCGCAACGGACGGAAAACGTGGTCGCGCAGGGCGCGACCGATTAACAAACAGAGGAGCAACTCGGCCCCGAACAAGATCAGTTTCGATGCCAGTACCCACGGTTGGAGCCAAATGAGAATGCCGCTGACTAAAAGTCCGGGTGTAGTGAGCAACAACGCAAACCGCGTTACGCGGCTCTCAAAAGGGACTCTCCGCGGTTTTCGCAGGTTGCGTCTGGATGAATCTCTCACGATTGGGCTAAAGCCCATACTTTTCCATCCGCCGATATAAGGCGCCACGGCTCAAGCCCAGTGCCTCGGCCGCCTGGCTTACATTGCCGTGAAAGCGATGCAGCGCCTTGCGAATCAGAATGATTTCCACGGATTCGAGACTGAGTTCTTCGAGATTCTGTGACGGGTGACGCGCTACGCCCACACCGAGATCGGCGGGTTGAATCTGACTGGTGCGACACATCAGGACAGCGCGCTCCATCGTGTGCTCCAGTTCGCGAACATTACCCGGCCAGGAATATTGCATTAGAACTTGCAGAGCGGAAGAGTCCAAGCCTACAACCTGCCGGCGATAACGCAAAGCGTAGTTCGATAGAAAATGTACCGCGATAGCTGTGATGTCTTCTTTGCGCTCACGCAACGGGGGCAAGTGAATCTCGACAGTATTGAGTCGGAACAGCAGGTCTTCACGAAACTGACCAGCTTCGCATGCGGCTGGAAGATCGATGTTCGTGGCCGAGACAAGTCTGACGTCTACTCGCCTGCTGCGAGACGACCCGACAGGTTCGATTTCTCCCGACTCGATCACGCGCAGGAGTTTCGACTGCTGGCGCACTGGGACATTGCCGATCTCATCAAGGAAGATGGTCCCACCTTCTGCCAACTCGAACCTACCGATGCGGTCGGTGCGTGCGTCGGTGAACGCTCCTTTCACGTGGCCAAATAGTTCGCTCTCGAAAACTCCCTCGGCTAGACCTCCGGTGTTCACCACAACCAAGGGCCGCGAGGCCCTCAGGGAAAGCGCATGAATCGTCCGAGCGACGACTTCCTTGCCTGTACCGTGCTCACCGGTAATCAGAATATTCGCGTGAGACGGGGCAACACGGGTGATTGCTTCGAGCACTGGCACCATCGACGGTGCGTTGGCGATGAACTCCGGCCTTCCCGGGGCGCTGAGCAGACGATTTTCTGCAGCAAGCCGTTCCGCTTGTTGCAATGCGCGGTGGAGTTCCACTTGTGTACGCAGAATCGAGAGCAGGCGCTCGTTCTCCCAAGGCTTCTGAATGAAATCGCGGGCACCACGACGCATTGCCTCGACCGCCAGTTCCACATTACCCCAAGCGGTCATGACGACCACAGGAAGCGTGCCGTCCAACGCGACCATTTCGGAAAGTAGGTCCAGACCCTCCTGGCCGGAGGTTGTGTCGCGCGTGTAGTTAAGATCGATCAAAACCGCATCGTAAGAGGCCGTGCCCAGAGCCTCTCGTACAAGCTCAGGGGAACGCACCGTGTCGACTGCATATCCCACTGGTTTGAGCAGAAGGGCAATCGCATCGAGGATGTGCTGCTGATCGTCGGCAGCCAAAATTCGCGGGGCTCCGCTGTTTACGACAAAAGGGGTATCGATTTCGCGCGGTTTGGTCGAGCCTGGCATGAACTACTGAGCAGGATGACTGACTATGCCGTTCATTGCATCCTGGACCTCGACTCCATTATGTTCCAAAGTGGTGCCAGTCGCACGGTCAAGTTCTACTTTTGCTTTTTCGTAAACCGTCATGGCAGTCACCAAATCCAGCTCCGAAACTGCGAGATCGCGTTGCGCAGTCATCGTCTGGTAAGTCGCCCCCGCCCCGAGCGCTTGCTCCTGCTGCGTAATTTCGAACGTACGCTGAGCCAGGTTTCTGGCTTTGCGAGCTGCATCCACCCGGGCGGCGGCCTGTTCGAGCGCATATTGGGCGTTCCGCACTTCGATGCGGATCTGTTTTCTTAATTGCTCCTGGCGAAGTTGGGCTTGACGGTATTCGAGCTCGGAGCGGTATTGATCGGCCTTGGCGACGCGGTTGCGAATTGGAATGTTGAGATTGAACCCAATGTAATAGTCCGGAGCTGTATTGTTGAATGCATTCTCCAATGCGCCCACGAAGGCCGTGGGGACGTTCGACACGTTGGGCACCCCCGGAATGTTGTAAATCGGATTCAGCGGTCCAGCCAGCCCCGATCCTCCGTAGAAGCCCGTCAGCGAGAGCGACGGCAGCAATGCGTTCCTCGCGGCTTTGTTGCTGATTTGGCGATTTATGAGATCAATGTCGGACTCAGCGAGTTCAGGGCGATCGTGAAGTGCCTCCGAGATGAGGTGCTGAATGTCCTGATTGGCAGATGCTTGCGTTGACTCCAGATGGTCAGTAGGAACTACTGGCACAGCTTCCAGCACGGGGTCGTCCAGACTCTTGGTCAAGGCATTCTTGATAAGCAATTCCTGCAATTGCAGGGTGGTTCGTGCAACGGTCAAGTCCTGATCGCGCTTTGAGACTTCGGCTTCGGCACGCATCACATCCATCGCGGGAATGCTTTCCAGCTGGAGCTGTTTCTTTGCAGTATCGAGCGACTGCTGGGCGAATACCAGTGATTGTTCGCTCACCTGTGACTGTTCATAGGCATTGACTAGGTCCCAGTATATGTTTTCTATCTGCGTGATCGTTGTGATCACTTGATTCTTGAAGGCCATATCGGAAATCTTTTTATTGTTTTTTGAGATTCGAAGATAGCGAAGATTGGGGCCGAAACCAAATCCTGCAAGTAATTGTTGCTGAAACGAGAACCGATACGTCGAATTCAGGACTGGAGACAGATTGAAGAAAGGACTATCGGTCGTCTGGCGACTGTTGTTGAACTCGAACGTAATGCTGGTTCCGGTTGGAAAGGCTTGCACAAAGCTGAAAGTAGCCTGTCCGGTGTTGAGTTGCAGCAGGGGCACCCCATAAATCTGCCGATTGGCCAGAGGAGATGTTTGATGCTCGGCGCCAATGACAGCGACTATCCCCGGATCATACGACGCGACCACCGTCCCTGTACCCAAAGTCGACTGGACCAATCCTGAGGCGCCCGCGCCCGCGCCGCCTGCGCCACTAGTCGTGCCGCCCGCCCCTGCGCCCGGGGCGCCCGCGCCAAAACCGCCCACGCCGCCGCCAGGAGTCCCTTGCACCACACCGGTGTTTACACCGCGAAAAATCCCTCCCGCTTCTGTCCGCAAAATGTCCGTATTGGCGATCGGCCTATTGTAACGGGCAATCGCCAAATCGAGGTTGTCTTCCAGTGCCAGACGGATCGCATCTTTCAGGGATAAGTACAGCTTGCCATCGCGAATGAGCTGGGGCAGCAGCGGGGAATTCGCGAGCTGCGGTTCGGGTACTTTATCCGGTGAATATGCTCTGAGAGGATTTCGCGACTTTGGTATCTCGAAAGAAACGGACGTATTTGTTTGTCCCGACACCATTGATGTGAGAGCCAGGAAGAACCAGATGAGCAACTGTCGAACCTTTTCTGCACGCAGGTTGTTTCTCATTGCTTCACCGCCGCATACGGATGAACCTCACAATTCGATGTGCCGCTTGCCATTCGGTCATCCCGCCGCTGAATCGTGTGCGAAGGCGGACCTGCCTCCGAGTGCGTGACTTGAACGCCGGTCATTCCCCGCTGGTCCCGTCCACAAACTAGTTTCATGATTTCCTTCGCTTGCGAAAATGCAGTTTCCTGTGACAATTGCTGGGACATCTGAGCAATCTGCTTAAACACCCGCGTTCTGCAATAGTTTGTCCAGTTCCTCTTCTGCGACGACTTTACCGTCGAACAAGTGCACTTCGCGTTCTGCATGCTTGGCGAAGCGCGGGTCGTGCGTCACCATGCAGATAGTGGCTCCCTCGCGGTGCAGATTCTGGAGCAGCTCCATCACTGCTTCACCATTGCGCGAATCAAGATTCCCGGTAGGCTCGTCCGCCAGCAGGATTGAAGGATTCCCCGCCAGTGCGCGCGCAACCGCGACACGCTGTTGCTGTCCGCCGGAGAGCTGGGAAGGATAGTGATGCACGCGATGTGCCATACCGACGCGTTCAAGCGCCTCCATCACGCGCTTCTTGTGATCGGCGGCTGGCATTCTCTGACGGTAGGTCAGCGGCAGCTCGACATTTTCGTAAACAGTGAGATCGCCAATCAGGTTGAAGCTCTGAAAGATAAATCCAATTTCCTGATTGCGGATGCGAGAGCGCTGGGCAAAACTTAAACTCTCGACGGATTGGCCATTCAGCTGATACCTCCCCGTGGTCGGAGTATCAAGCAAACCGATAATCGAGAGTAATGTCGACTTGCCGCATCCTGACGGACCGGACATGGCGAGGTACTCTCCTTTGCGGATCGCCAGATGCACGCCGGAGAGCGCGTGGGTTTCAACTTCATCGGTGTAGAAAACTTTTGTCAGGTGTTCGATCTGGATGAGCGGTTGCCCTGCTTCGGTCATCATGGGTGCCTCAATTGTGTGTGTTAATTAAGCCGGATACGGTCGGTGTTATCGAAGCGCGACATGTCAGACAGAATGACAGTGTTGCCTTCATGCAAGCCCTCAAGAATCTGTATCGAATTCACGGAGGCGCGTCCAACTCTTACAGGCACTCGAACAGCTCCCTTCCCGTCTGCGTCAAGTTTGAACAGGCCGATTGTGCCGTTCTCTTGGCCGAATGCCGGACGGCCAACGTAAAGGACGTTATCCAGGTGTTCCAAGTCGATGGTTCCATCGACACTTAGGTCCGGCCGGGCTCCCTTCGGGAGTTCGCCCGTGAGGTTCACGTCTACCGTGACAGTACCGTTCTGAACCGCCGGATCGACGCGCATCACAGTGCCTGCTACCGTGCCGTTGTGCGTGTCGACCAGCGCTGGTTCGCCAATCTGCACATCGCGCGCCTGTGTTTCGGCGATCTTCAATTCCGCGATTAGATGGTCTGGTTGCACGACTTTCGCCAACATCTCACCGGGCAATACATGTTGTCCAACCTGCAGAGTCAGGTACACAAGGACGCCTTCAATTCCCGCGCGGACTTTCAGGGCCTCCAGTTGCCTCTGCTTGAGTTCTGCGAGCGCGCGGATCTGGTCGACTTTGGCCTTCTGTTCGGCAAGCTGCGACTCGATTGCTTTCTGGTTGATGTCGAGCCGTTCATCTTCAATATGGTTTCGCGTGGTGAGTTCGTCCGCTTTGCCCTTTGAGGCTTTGTAGGCGAGACCAGAAATGACTCCGAGATCGTAGAGCGCTTTGTCAGTCTCCGATTGGAGTCTGGCCTGGCTGTAGTCTGCGGTCACCGTAGCAGCGCCGGCTTTTTGGTTCATCAGGTCGCTCTGCAGCTTGACTCGTAGACTCTGGTATCCCGCTTCCACAGCTTTCAACTGAAGCTTGGCATCAAGCGCGGCCTGTTCCACCTGCGGATTGCTCATCTCAAGGAGGATGGTTTCTCCCTTCACCAGTGAGCCAGGCAGCATACGAATCCGGACGACGGTGGCTTCGGTCTCTGCGGGTATTTGACGAGTAAACTCCTGGCTTGGAATCAAGGAACCAACACCGCGAACCTGCCGAAGCATCGAGCCACGTTTCACGGTATCGGTCCACACGGTGCTACGCTCAACCTCGGGTGCTGCCGGCTTCAGCCGCAACACACCAATGGTCAACCCTCCCAGAAGCACTGCGCCGGCGGCCACCGACATGATCTGGCGACGTCGCTTCAGCCGCTTAAATTCAGGTCGAGCGATGTCCATGACCAGCAACTATGCAAGTGTTAGGCCATACCTTGAGGGGAGCTATCCCTTTGAAAAAAGCGTACGTAGAACGTTGTAGACAGTTCCTGCTACTCGGAAGAGTGTCCGCTAACAGAATAGGCTGTCCGTAATCGGACAGAAGATGTGAGCGGGAACTTAATGCAAAAACCGGAGAGCTATCCTGTGGCGAGCTAGGAAAGAACGTATCCGAGGGTGCGTCGCAGGCACTCACCCTAATCACACACACGCCGACCGATGGAAGATAAAGTCATTGATTAGTCGCAGGTACGAAGGACCGCATTAAAGCGCTGCTGTGCTTAGCAGCAGTTAAGTCACAACTGTAGTTGAGAGAGAGTGCCTTGGAAGCGCTTCACGGTTCATCGAATACTCCCTAGAGCAGAGACATAGACCTGCATCGGACAACGAGTGACCGCGCCTGTGCAGTTTCGCGTCGCACGAGCTTCGGTGGCCACTAGTACTGCCTGCGTGAGTGGGCGCGGGCGCAGCCCTCCGTCTAGGGCGCACAGGGGGTGGGAAGGCGATCCGGGTCTGGGGCCTGGCGTCATGCTCGCCCCCAGAACTAGTCGGCAGCTTCGGGAGTGGAGCAACCGTGCACCTAAGAGAGTTGGTGCGCCGTTCAGCCGACTAAGCTGAAGAGTGGAATACCGTGACGAGAGCTTTTACAAATTGGGAAACTTGTTTCAAGCCTTATTAAAATAGCTAGCGGGGACTAGAGTGTGGCAACCGATGGAAACAAGCGGTTTTCGAATCAGCTTGGGACGACTGGTAGCATCTCAAGCCCTCCGGGTCCTAAGGTCAGGGTGCGGATACAACTTGACCACACTGCCTGCATTCCAACCTCGATTGCCGGCACATCGGCCAACGGCGATTCGCTCTCCATGTTCATGACGAAAGACTGCCGGCGTACCAAGGCCGATGTATGATTCACACGCGATTGCGGCTGAATCGAAACCTTGAAGTGAAAAGCAACCGTTTCCGCGCTCTGAACAGCCATTTCGATTCGTATCAGGTGGTCAAAGGGTTGTTCGGGAAAAGTGTGTGACCCGCTGGCAGCCTAAGGGAAGCTTGAACGTTAGACGTGCTCGCTATTGTTACCAGCCCAAGTCGGGTGCCAAGACCCGCCACACTGAGAGTATGCAGTCGTGGGTTGGTGTTTACCGCAGTCTCGGAGCTGAATCAACGTCGAAGCCAAGCACAGCATTTCTTCTCCTGCGCAGTACCGTTGCCGGCATTGTGGCCACGAATTAGGACGCTCTCAGAGCCTGCATTGCATCAATTGCGGCCGCGTGGCGAGCGGGAATGAAGGATGCAGCCCCGCACACGACAAGCACAACCAAAACTGCAAGGACAAAGGCGATCGGGTCAAGAGGGCTAACTCCAAAGAGAAGCGTGGACATCAATCGGGTCCCTATAGCGCTCCCCACAATCCCAACGAGACAACCTACAATGCCCAGCTTGAAGCCAGATTTCAGCACAAGTGACAAAATATCGCCCCGTTGCGCTCCGAGAGCAATCCGGATACCGATCTCCTGGGTGCGTTGCGCGACAGAGAAGGAGACGACTGCATAGACACCAAGCATAGCGAACAAAAGCGCAGTAAGGGCGAATGCTGTCACTATTGTAGTATTGAAACGGCGGGGAGCTCCGGTTTCGCTAATCGCTTGCTCCATTGTCTGCATGTTACTTATGGCAAGTTGTGGATCCAGAGACCACACCGTACGACGAAGCGATTCCTGCGCTCCCTCCGGCGGCGCGGTACTGCGTACAGCAACCCGCATGTCTCGCCCGTTGACACCTGTCGTGACTCCAGCCGAAGCACTTTGCTGCGCAAATGGCTGATAGATCTGCTCACAGTTCTCGCTATCGAGCGCTCCTTGCTTGGTGTCGGCTACCTCTCCTACCACTGCCATCCAAGGCAATGCCATTCCCGCAGGCCCGAGTTTCATCCGCTTTCCTAAAGGGCTCTGTCCCGCCCAATAATGCTCAGCGAGGGTACGGTTCACAATTACTACCAGAGCAACATCCGCTTTGTCCGCATCCGTAAAGTAGCGCCCTCGTAGGAGAGGTATTTTCAGGGTTTGGAAATAGTCTCCACGGACATACGCCAAGCATCCCAAGGTCATGGTTGCTCCGGGAGAAGGATTATATCCATCGACGGTAAAAACGCTGCTGTTCGTTTCCTCGGCCATCGGCAAAGCTGTCACCAGTGCTGCGGACTGAGTCCCAGGCAACTGTTGTAGTTTTCTCAAAAGGTCACCGTTAAAAGTGTCGACCTGGCTTTGGGTCTGGTATTGCGTCGGAGGAAGCGAATAGCTTGCTATAAGAAGATGATCAGGTTGAAACCCAGGATCGACGTCGCGCATTTTCTCGAAACTACGCAGAAGCAAGGTGGCAGCAGTAAGCAAGACTAGTGCGGTTGCAATTTCGGCCACGACCAGAGTCGATCGAAACCGGGCGTGGCGCCCCAGTGCACTCGTCCGCCCTGATTCGTTCAACAACTCGCTGAAGTTGATCCGCATGACCGCAAGGGCCGGTACAAGGCCACAAAGCAGTCCCGTTCCAAGAGACAGCGCTAATGCGAAGGCAAGCACAGTCCAGTTGATTCCGATTTCCCGGAGCCGCGGCAGCGTTTCGGGCAGTAAATTGATCCATGAGCGCAGAGCGATCGACGCAAGCAAGACACCGAGCAACCCACCGGCCGTACTGATCAGTAATGTCTCAATCACAGATTGCCGGAGAATGACGCGAATTGGGGCGCCCAGAGCCATCTGGACTGCCATTTCGTGACGCCGACGGATAGCACGAACGAGGAGCAAACCGGCCAGGTTTGCGCAGGCGATAAGGAGCACGACAAGAACCGCAAGCAATAAGACGCGCAACAGTGAACGTGCACCTGTAACCGTGTCTTGCCTAAGAGTTCGCAGCACAGGAGTCATCTTTACGGCGCGCATAAAGACCGGATAGCCGTCAACGATTTGATTGGCCACTCGCTCTGCATCTGCCCGTGCTTGTTGCATGCTAGTGTTCGGGTTCAGTAATCCAACAAAGCCATAGTCCCAATTCCCGGCTTGGTTCGTCCTCTCATCGGGGGTGAGGCTCAAAGGAACCCAGAGTTGAGTCTGGCTAAGCTTGCCCGGCACGACGGGGAACTCAAAAGCACGCGGCATTACCCCAACGATCACGTAAGGTCGGCGGTCAATATCTACCGTTGTGCCGATCACTTTGGGGTCGCGGTGGAACAGAGTTGCCCACAGTGAGTAACTCAGAATTGTCAACGCTTGGCCGTTTTCATCTTCCTCTCTGTAAAAGGGTCGCCCGAGCATAGGTGCAACGCCGAGAGCGGCAAAGGCGTCTGGGCTCAGTCGTGTCGCGGTCAACTGCACCGGGTCTCCCACACCAGAAACCTGAACCTTTTGCTGTCTGAATCCTCCTGCGACCCTAAAGCTCTTGACATAACGCGAGTACGCCAGAACATCGGGAGCAGGAATGTTCAACTCATGCCCAATCTGTGGGATGAGTTCATGAATGACAACTAGCCGATCTCCACCAGGAAATGGCAGGGGGCGCAGCAAAATGGCCTCAACTACCGAAAAGATCGCGGTTGTAGCCCCTATTCCGAGAGCAAGGGTCGTCACGCCGACGAAAGTGAATGCCCGTGATTTTCGCAATTTACGGCCGGCTTGGCGGAGATCTTGAAGAAGCATTCGATCCTCCTTGTGACAAGGGCAGGTGCGATTTCGCACAGACTTATGCAGATGGGATACCAAACTCCACCGGTGTAAAGCGCTTCACCCGATGTCGCTTAAGATCGACGCAGCGGATTGCTCTCGCTTGCCATGTCCGAAATTGGAATCCGCTGTCCAAATTTGGACATACAATACAGGCTAATTTATTGCGAGTAAAACATCCTGACGTGGAGCAGAAACAACGGGCCTGGACAGCTTAGGGCCGAAGCGAAGCAAGATCTCGCTTGGGTCACCAGCACTAGGGAGGCGTGAATCTCGGCAGCCGATGTCGCCCCGGTCGATCCGCGCACCCGTGGAGGGCCCGACGAGGCTTTCTATCGTGAGATTTGCCACGTTTTGCCTGCCAGAATGAGCGATCCCTCCTGGGTACTGTGTGGAAATTCTGGAGCCGATAGACCGTTCCGGCGGGTGAGAAATCATCACTAGAACTTGAGCCTAGCGAAAAGCGTCGCATCCCCTCAAGGAACTCGGGCAGCGTCCGTGCAGATTTTCGTGCCACGTTCCAAAGTGGACGTAGCTGTGGCGAACAAAATGGCAGCGAGAGCTGAGTGGCGAGCTCAGCCCGCGTCGCGACGTGCTGGCGCGGTCTCCCCGCGCGGGGGGAAGACGCGATCATGGTTGCAAGACCGAGGAGCGGTCGTCGTGGCAGAAGACGCTAGTTGGAGACGAGGCATCCTTCGCCGACTCGAACGTGGCGGCCGAGACGGTAGTGCGGGAATTAGTTCCTAGGAACGCTGGCGGACTTCTGCGGCCAAGGCGCCGGAACTTTCGCTCACCGCGGGGCGGCGAGGAGGCAAGGAATCATGGCCCATCTTGGGACGGCGCTCGACTGTGCCGATTACTGGAGCGTCATCCATTCCATCGGCATAGGCCATGGAAACGAACCTCTGCTCGGAACACAGGCGATCGATCATCCGCTGTTGTGTCGTGTTCAGCACGGCGTGAGGAAGAATGGGAAAGTGACGGAACATCCACAGAAAATATACGCGTTGAAGAAATGAGGGCATCAAATAACGCGGTCCGATAGGCGTCTGCACCTGCACTACACCGTCTGAAAGTTTCTCAATCCACATACTAGGGCCCACCTGAGTTCTGAGTTTGGCCAGAGCAATTCTTGGGCCGCCATTATTGCACCAAGGTAGGTGCGAGGGGAAGCCTTTTCTTGAAAATATCAAGCTATGAGGTTTAAGACCGTGCAGTTCTTGCCTGGACGTAGGTAAACGGTGGACGTCCTTAAGGTATTGCAGCGCAATGTGAGTTGGGCTCAATTGCACTGAAAATGGTGCAGCAGCAAGAACGGGCGAGCGTTCTATGCGGGAATCTCCGGCAGAATATTCATGCGCTGAATCTCGGCCGCAACGCCGAAGTTCGTGCCGGTGCCCTGCTCCACGCGCAAGATGCGGGCGTGGCAGCAAACCCAACACTTCTCTCCGGAGGTCAACTCCGGAGGCAGGATGAGAACCAACTCAACGTCCGAGCCCTCAACCATGCGGGAGTTGGTGTAAAGGAAAACCCCATTTGTGCTCACATCGCGAGTCTCAGCGCTCAGTTCGGTATTCGAGGCGGTGTTCCTTAAACGCACCGGTAGCTTGGTGACGATTCTTTCGCGCGAGCGACGGTTGAGTTTAGAAGTCATTAAGAGTGCCATTCGGAATTCGTGGCGTCCTTAGGAGACTTGTTCTAGTTTTTCGATTGCCACACGGCACTGTGGCGTTGGACAGTATAGACGAAAGTCTAAAGATACGTTACATGGCGGTTAAATTTCTGGGCGACGTGATCGCGCTGCAGGAACCACGAGGGCCTGTTCCATGGTGGGAACGTTGGTGCCGCGAAGCTTGCCCTCGGCTTCGTGTAGTTTGTCGGACTGATTGGTCTGGTAGTAGGCCTGCACCAAGAGCTCCAAGCTAAAAGGATTGTCCTGGTCTTCTTCCAGGCTGGCGATGGCCTCGTTGAATTTTTTCTGGTCCATGAGCAAAGTTCCGGCGGCGCCGTTATAGGAACTCTGAATCACGCGATTGCGGCTTCCAGAGGCCATGGTCTCCAGTTCCTTTAACGACTTCTCAGCCAATTGCGGGTTCCCAACATGCGAGGCGCGTACAGTGCGGTTGCGCAAGACTCGAGACAGTTCTTCATCTTTGTCGTTTTTCGAAATGGTCGTTCGGTGTCCGAGAGACTCTTCCGCTTCCTGCAAATATTTCAGCGCCGTGTTGTCGTCCGTCTGATACTCGGCTAAATGACGATAGGCCTGCGCTTCCTGCAAGTCCTGTTCTTTGGCGTGAGCGGTCTGGGCGATCTGTTCGTACAGCTTATCGGCTTCGGCAAACTTGCCGTCGCGCACCCAGGTCATCGCCTTTTGCATTCCGTAAGTGAGGCGATCGGCTTCGTTGTGGGCGAAACGGATGGCTTTGTCGTACTCGGCTCGGGCCTGCTCTTGATTGCCCATGAGGGCGTAAGTGTCTCCCAGGCCGACTTGAGAGGTGATGAAATCAGGGTCGATTTTCAGAGCGGCATGGTAGTGCTTCAGCGAGCCTTCAAAGTTTCCCGCCATGCGCAGCAGTTCACCGTAAGAATCCTGCGGATTCGGTTCCTTGGGCAGCAGCGCGACGTAGCGATCCATGTCGGCAAAGGCTTTGGCGAACTGGCGGTTGCGGGCGTAGAGGTAGGCGAGATCGTTGAGCGCTGCGGGATAATTCTTGTCCAGGGCCAGCGCCTTCTCCATCAGTTTGAGGGCCTGCTCGTCACCGTTTTCGCCCATCAGCCAGTTGCCGGCGAGATAGAGCAGGTGCTTGTCCTTGGGATACATTTCGAGCAAGTCGTTCATGGCGGAGATACCGCCGATGAAATCGCCTTCCTGAACTTTGGTGATCCAGGCGACCATCAACTGCTCTCCGGGAGTCAGTTTGGGTGCGAGGGCCTTGGCCTTGTCGCGGGCCGCGCTTACTTCCTGAGGATTGCTGCTGTTAAAAGCGATCCAAGCCCAAGCCACGGCTAGATTGGGATCCTCTTTTACGGCGGCGCGCCAATCGTCATTGCAGCGCTCGAGATAAAGATATTCGTAGTCCTGCATGCCCTTTTCATACAAGGACCGGGCCTGCGCAGACGAGGTGGTCACCGGCATGGAAGCCGTGGAAGATTGCTTGACGTGGTGGGCGGAGAGAGGCGTGACTAAGCACACCCCAAGGACAAAGATAAAAACAGGAATGATGAAGAGAGAGCGGCGCATCAGAATCTCCGGAACACTAGCTTGGAGGGAGGAATACGAATGCAGCGTAACATCGGGGTAACCGGGGGAACTAGTAACGGAAGGCGTACGACGAGCGGTAGGCAGAAGGCAGAAAAAAGCCCCTGCCGCGAGTGGCAGGGGCTTGAATCACAAAGTGCGATTAGAACTTGAACACTGCAGCCAGCTGAATGCCGCGCGGGCCGCCGCCGCCGATGAAGGGGTTTCCGATGCCCACGTCGCCGGTGGCGGTAATCTTGTAGGGACCCGCACCCACTTCTCGAGTTCCGGTGCTATCCAGCTTAAAACCGCCGGCGCCCGCGTCCGCAATAAAGGCGGGCAGGAAGGGGTTAGCGAAGTTCGGGTGATTCAGTATGTTGAAGAGGTCAGCACGAAGCTGCATGCTCACCCGTTCCGACAACGCGGTCGTCTTGTAGAGGGCAAAGTTCCATTCCTTGAAAGATGGACCGTGCAAAGAATTGCGGCCTTCGTTCCCATAGTGTCGGGTCCCAATGACGCAATCAAAGGCCGTTCCCGTCGCCGCCGTCGCAGTGCAGGGAGTCGCGAATGAACTGAGGTCGAGATAGTTATAGGGATTGCGAGAATTGTACTTGATCGGGCCGACCACATCGGGCCGGTCGAAGGCGTTGCCGCTGCCGCTGAAGTCGTCCTGGAAGTTGTAGTTTAGCTGGAAAGGCTGTCCACTCTGCAAAGTTGCGATGCTATTGATGCCCCAGCCGTTTTTCAGCTTCTGCCAACTGCCGCTCGCTTTGGGGAATTCGTATCCGAAGTTCCAGGTGAAGCGGTGCGGGATGTTGAAGTTCGACGGCCCATATTCCAGGTTGGGCTGCGTGCTGTCGTTGGGCTGCGCGGCGTTAGGTTCGAAGTCTTCGCCGTCGCTCGAATTGTCCAGGGACTTCGAATAAACATAATTCATGATTGAAGTCACGCCATGCCAGCCATTGATGCGGAAACTGGCTTGCAGCGCATTGTAGTTAGACTTACCGGTCGAGTTCTCCTGCAGCACATAGAAGGCGCCGTAGGGATTACCGTTTAGAGGCCGGGCCGCGCCGCCGAAATCGTTAATGCAGTTGCAGGCGATGTCCGCCGCATTGATCTGTGAGGTACTAGGCTGGCTGATATCGAAGAACCGCCACAAGCGATGCCCTTGCGACCCAACGTAGGAGACCTGCAGCACAGACTTATTGGAAATCTGCTGCTGAATATTCAGATTGTAGTTCTCCATGTAGGGCGTCTTGATGTTGCGGTCGAAACCAAAAGCATCGCACTCAAAAGTACAGGTTGTCGTTGGTGTGTAGATTGGGCTGCCGGCAACGATCTGACTGTGTGAAGGGGCGCTCGTTGAAAGAATCGGGGTGGGACCAATGTTGTTGTACGCCGGCCCCGGATCGAAGAAAGGCGCATAAGGGAGGTGGCCGAGAACCATATCCTGCGAGAACGCATCGAAAAACAGGCCAAAGCCCGCGCGGACGACCGTCCTACCCTTTCCTGTAACGTCCCATGAGGCGCTCACGCGTGGCGCGAAGTCTTTCTTGTCGGGGTTATATAAGCTGCTCAAACCAGGCTGCCCCACCTGGGTTAATGCGAACGTCCCGGTTCCGGGGGAGGGTGAAACACTCGTGATATTGCTCAGCAGATTGTTTTTCTCTTTCACTACGCCAAAATAATCCCACCGCAGGCCGTAGTTGAAGCTCAAGCGGGAATTCACACGATAGCTGTCCTGCACGTAGAAACCAAAGTTGTTTTCGAAGGTGTGCCGGGTGGAATCCCCAAAATATTGGAACCCGCTATCGATGGTACCTGCCAAAAAATCACCGAGAGAGGACTTGATCCTGCCGCGGAAGTATTTATCAAAATACTGTTGAACGGAAGTACGGTGGAAGTCGACACCAAATTTCACGTCATGCTTGTTAATCTTCCAGTCGAAATCGTCGATGATCTGGTTATTACTGTCGACGCGATGACGCGGCACGCTGCTGGTAGCTCCTAGCTGGGCAACTCCCCCAACTAGAATAATGGGGAGGCCGGAGTCGATGGCTCCGCCGTTGCACTGCGCCGTGCTGGTGGCAGCGCACAGGCCGATGGAGCTCGGGTGGAAGCTCTGGTCTGCGGGGAAGAACCCTTCCGCGAAGCGGTTCCATCCGTAACGCAGTTCATTGAGCTTGTTCGATCCAATGGTGCGCACGTAGGAAATAGAAACCAACTGAACGCGCGTGGGAGTGAATGTGTTAAAGCCGGGCAACTGGCCGCCGGTCGCAGTGAGCGCCAAAGGGAAGGATTGTATGCTATCGCCAAAAAAATAGCGGCCACTTATGTTGTTGTTGGGGTTGAAACTATGGTCAATCTTGGCGATGAAGCTCGTCAAATCGTTAAATGAGGGGGACACAACCGAAGAAAGTCCTCCGTTCGAAATAACGCCGGGATTGGGATTCAGTAGATTCGGGGCTGGCCAAGGGTGCCGGGCAAGTAGTTTTGGAACAACTCCAGAAGGATCAGTGGAGTCATTGGGGCTCAAAGATCCGTCAGCGGCTGTGCCAGTGGGCACGTTCGCGATGGTTACGACTCCGACCGGCTCCCGTTGTCCCTCGTAATCCAGATAGAAGAATGTCTTATCCTTAACGATTGGTCCGCCAAGAGAGGCTCCAAACTGGTTATTGTGGAACGGAGCTTTTGGCTGGCTGGATGGATTGAAATAGTTGCGGGCATCAAGAGCGCTGTTGCGGAAGTATTCGGCGGCGCTGCCGTGGAGCGCGTTGGCTCCGCTCTTGGTGACAATGTTGACGATTGCGCCAGCGCTGCGGCCGTATTCTGGCGCGAAGTTCGAGAGCACATTCACTTCGGCCACTGCATCGATGGGCAGAATCGTCGAAGGCGTTCCAAAGACACCGGCCTGATTGATGGCTGGGTCGTTGCGGTAGCCATCATTCATGTCCGTTCCGTCGAGCAGGTAGTTGTTGGAACGTCCACGGGCGCCGTTCATGGAAAACTCACCGAAGGAGCCGGGAGAATCAGAGATCTGGTCCGGAGAGCCGGCGACGCCGGGGTTCATGTAGATCAGCTTGGTATAGTCACGGCCATTGACTGGCATGTTTTCGACGGTCTGAGCGGTCAGGACGCCGCCAAGGGTGTTCGTCGTGGTTTCCACCAGAGGCAGCGTATCGGCGGAGACTTCTACTTTGGTTGAAACGGCGCCGGTCTTAAGCCCGGCGTCCACGCGGCGCTCGCCAGCCACGTCGACCGCCACGCCCGTGGTCACCGAGGTCTGGAAACCGGGGAGTGTGATGGTCACGGTATAGGTGCCGATGGGCAGTTCCGGGATGGCATAGCTGCCGTCGGCGCTGGTGTCGGTGGTGCGCTCCAATCCGGTGCCCGCGTTCTTCACGGTGATTTTGGCTCCGGCAACCACTGCGCCTGAGGGGTCAGTAACGGTGCCGAGAATCGTACCGCGGAAGGTCTGTGCGGACAGGCTGACGGCGGCCAGAAGCACAAACACGAGGATGATGCGCGCTCTCATAGACTCTCCTTGAAGCTGATCTGTTTTTATAGGGGCCGACGTGTGGCGCGGCAGGCGGAGTTCCAAGCCAACTACCTGGGAGGCTTGCAATTCCTTGCATACTAACAAGATGCAACACACTACCGCACAGGAAACACTACCCAAACCCTATCCCAAGAGTCAACCACTGAGTTGCAATGGAAGCAATAGAATTTATCGATAGGTAACGCACAGGTAACGTTACCTGCACAGGGGATGTACTGGGAGGGCAAACACCAAATTCCTCGCTTCTGGCTCGGAATGACAAGCGTTGGGTGAAGGGAGTCCTGTAAGAGCTTAGAAGGTGATGGTGACGCCACCGCGAACGGAGCGGGCCGCCTGGACCAAGTAAACGGTCTGGCCGTCCTGGCTCATCACCGGAACGTAGCCTTGCGCCAGAAGGTTGCGCAGATCGACGAGCATTTCCATGTGAGCTGGCAGGAAGCCAAGGGTTGGGATCGGCTGACGGAGGAAAAGGTTCAAGTAAGGATCGCTCTGGCCGGGCGAGGCGTTGAACATGTCCACGGGGGTGAGAGCCTGGCCGTTTACCCAGCGATAGGAGGCGATCCATTTGGTATGGGCGCCGGGCAGGGTGCCGCTGAACTTGGCGGCGAGGGCATGGCGGCGCTGAGTGGTGATCCACTGGCGGACGTCCTGGATTTCGACATCGGGCTTGCTGAGGTCGAGGACGCCGCCATAGGCGTAGTCGAGCGTAGCGGTGAGGTCGGAGCTGAACTTGCGTTCGAGCACGATGCGGACGCCGCGGGCGTTTAACGTGTCGCCAGCATAAGTGAAGGTGCCGGAATAGAGGTCGGGCAGCAGGGAGCCGCCAGCGGCGGTAACATCGCCGGCGCCGACTAGTGCGGTGTTGTCGACGCGATCACTGAACACCGCCAGTTGCATACTGGTCTTACCCAGGCGGCGTGAGACGTTAAGTTCCTGGTGGTGGGCACGCTCCAGCCGGGTGGCAAAGTTCGACATGCTGACGCGGGGATCGGCTTCGCTAAGGTCGGCGGGCGAAGAATCAAACCCTTTCTCGGCGCGCGTGTTGGGCAAAGAGGTAGCGTAGTCGTACTCGATCACGGTGTTCGGCGAGGGATGAACATCGATCGAGCCGTAGGGACGGAATGCGGTTACGTGTCCGAGGAATTGGATGGTCTGGAGTTCGCTGCCGAATTTCAGCTCGAGTACGTCGCCGACACTGATGTCGTCCCCAACGTTAATTGCCAGCGCCTGCAGCGCGGCGTAGTGCAGGTTGGGGTCGGACGGGGCGAAGCGGCGCATGGTGACCGCCATGGTTGGGCCGGAGCCGTCGGGCAGACGGTGAGAGTACATGGCGCGCAGAACGGCTGCGGGCAGTCCATCTCCGTAGCCTACGTTTCCACTCAGGCCGACACGGCTGGCTGAGAAGATGGAGCGCTCGAGCGAGAAGCTGGTGCTGACGTCAGAGCCGCTGCCATAACCTCCTGCCGCAGAACCGGCGAGGAACGAGAGACGGGCCTTCAGATCATGGTCCTGCTGCTCGGCGGTGGTGGTGGGATCGTCAAACACACGCAGCACGGGACGATTGGCGACCGAACGCAGGGTCCACTTCCAATCGTCATCGTCGGTGGTCCCGCGCAAAGGCCCTACGCGCAGAGCATTCAACAGGGTGCTTAGTGTGATATTCAGGTGGACATTGGTACCGGCATGCAAGCCAACTTTTTCCCGCAAGGCAGGCAGGAAAGAAGGCGCTGAAACCTTTACGGAATAGAAGCCGGGAAGCAAGTCGGTTGCGGAAAAAAATCCAGCGCCGTCGGTGAAGACGGTTAGACTCTTGGCGGCTGAACCGGCAATCTCTACCACCGCGCCCATTTGAGGAATGCCGGAGGCATCGCGCACGTATCCCGAGATTGCGCCGGGCCGTTCTCCGGCCCAGGCAGGAAGCGACAGCGCCACGATCAGCGCCCCAAATCCGAGTTGGCTAAGTTTCACTCGAACCCCCGGGAGATCAAGCAGTCCTTACTCCACCGCAAAAGTCGCGGAGGGATCAATGGTCTGCTTGGAGATGTTGTCGTTCACTTTGATGTCGATGCGATATACGCCGGGCTGCAGGTTAGCTGACGCAATGGATTTCTGCAGCGTCACTTGCTCGCCCACGTTTCCCATCGTGTCGGTGGAATCGGTTTTCTGGACCACCGGCTTATTGGTTGCCATGTTGACTATCGCGTACTCAAACGTGGCCGAAGGCTTGTGCGTCTTTGCATCAACGCCGAGATTATAGACCTGAATCCAGAAGTTCACCTTCTGATCCTTGGCTCGTTTGAAGAGTGCCGGCTTGCCATCCGCCGGAGCCACCCGCGGCCGCACTTTATTCAGACCGATCACAAAATTGCCTGTGCTCACATCCTTGGTGGGTACCGGCTCCATCACGTCCGCTACGATCAGCGACGACGTCGACAGCTTGTCATCCGAGTACTCAGGAACTTGAATACCGCGTCTCCATACGCCCTTGCGGTCTCCATTGACATCTTTTACAGCGATATCAATCTTGTAGCGTCCTGGGCGCAGCGGGATTGCCTTCCAATACACGGACGAGTTCTCCGCCATGCGAGGCAGCAGTTCGGCGGGCACGTCGATCTGCGCCGGATCTTCGAAGGTTTGCACAACACGACCGCTCAACGTGGTCACCCGGCCAAAAATGTTCACCGTGCCGCGCTGCACGCCATCTTTGTTGGCGAAGGTGATGTCGCGGTATTTCATCTGAATGGTGATGGGAACCAGCACGGTATCGCCAGTCACCTTCACAAAATCGGTACGCACATCGAACGGCATCAAGTTGGTAATAATCTTGGAGCTGACCGCCTCTTCAAGATCTTTGTACTTGACCGGTGGGGGAGCCTGCAGCTTGGCAAACTGTTCCAGTCGGTCGAACTGCTTGGTCGCGTTCTGAGAGCTCATGGGGCCAGTGGGGAGCTGTTCCAAACCGCCATTGAAACGGCTGGCCTTGGACGCCATACCCATCTCCTCGTATTGGCTCAAGCCCGCGTTGGGTGTGTACTTCAGGGCATCCTTCCTCGACCGGTCCAACGTCATTTCATAGGCACCGCACTGGCAGTCGTCCACAAATTCGATGATCACTTCCTGGCCTATGCCCTCCAGATAGCGGTATCGCCACGTTTCGAAGGGGTAGGTAGAGGTGGTGCCACCGCCTTCTTCGATGGGCCGCTGGTAGGTTCCGCCCGCAGGATGCGAGTCCACTTCGTCGGCAGGACCATACATGATGTATATCCGGCCCCGATCAGTCTTCCAGCCGGGAATTCCCGCCGCATAGTGCTCGTTGGCGTAGGCAATGCGCCGGTAGTGCTCTTCTTTGTATTCGTTCTCTTCGGTATCGGGCGTGGGGTCGCGGCGCTGCCAAAACGCTTCAATAAAGTTGTCGCGTTCCTCATCGTTCGAGAGTTGCTTAAAGGCGGCTCGTTCCTGGTCAGTGATGATCCAGATCACGTCCTCGTTCAGCCACTTCTTGTAGACCTTGGTGAGCTCCACTTTGAGGGAAGCCTTCTGCTGTTTCTTCTGCTTTTCATTGGGCTGGCGCTTTAGAGGATCGATCTCGTCCGTGGGCTGCGCCGGGGAACTAGTGACAGTTGCGCCGGATTGGGGGTCACTCGCGGTAGCGGGCTTGTCGCTTTGGGCGCGACCCGAAATGGCTAGACCTGCGGCGACGGCACAGATAACAAGAGACGAAACGTAGCGTAAACCAACCCGGAACATGAGAGGGACTCCTGCCTGCGACAAACTCTGTCGTTCCATTTTAGGCCCTCAGGTGGGCGAAAGCAAGGCTAAGTCACATCAAAAGAATGGATTGACCGCCTGAGTGCAACCCGCTTAGGTTGGACGCGGCCAAACTCTTGCCGAGTTGCCCGCCGGAATATTTTAGGACATGCGTCGGGATCAAGCTATAATTTTAGTTGGCCGTTAATCTTTATCCGGATTGGGACTCTCTCCGGATCCCCAGGGCTCTTGGTCACTCCATTCCAGATTGAACTTTCCTGTCCTCAGGATCGTACCTCTGAATGTGTGCCCGTCACTCTGGTGGAGAGGTGAAAGATTTCGGCGAAAATACCGGGAATCGCAGGCGGCCGGGCCTTTTCTGCTCAGATGCGATCATCCGGATGGTGACGGAAAACAATGAAACCCTGGAAAAAGATCGCGATTGGCGCCGGAGTGCTGGTGGTGTTGGCCATCATGGTCGGCTTCACGGTCCGGCAAAGCGGCAAGAATGTAGCCACTGTGCAGACGGGAAAAACGCAGCGCGAGGACCTGTCGTCGGTAGTGAGCGCCTCGGGTGAGATCAAGCCCAAGACGTATGTGAATATCGGCGCCAATGCGTACGGAAAGATCACCCACCTGTACGTGAAGGAAGGGGATCACGTAAAGAAGGGCCAATTGCTGGCGCAACTGGAAAACGTACAATCCACGGCAGACGTAAGCGCCAACCAGGCCTCAGTGCAGGCTGCAGAGACGGATGCGATTGCTGCCGACGCTGCGCTCAACACCTCGGGCGCGGACCTGCAACGTGCCCAGGCAGACTACGCGCGCAACAAACTGGATTGGGAGCGGGCACAGAATCTTTATAAAGACGGCCTAATCTCGAAATCAGACTTCGACAGCCGGCAGAACGCCTGGGTCACAGCAGATTCCGGCCTGGCGCAAGCAAAGGCACGAGTTGCCCAGGCGCGAGCGCAAAAAGATTCCGCGGACCGGCATGTTTCCCAAGCGCGGGCCAATCTGACGCGCGTGGCCGACGTTTTGCAGAAAGCTACTTACTCAGCGCCCTACGACGGCGTCATTACGAACTTACCTGTTCGCGAGGGCGAGTCGGTAGTCATTGGAATTCAGAATGCATTAGGCAGCACGCTGATGACGCTGGCCGACATGTCAGTGATCACAGCAGAAGTAAAAGTGGATGAGACCGACATCGTAAATGTGCATTTGGGACAGCCTGCGGAAGTGACCATTGACGCCATCCCCAAGAAGATTTTCCACGGCACGGTTTCCGAAATCGGGGACAACGCTATTGTGCGCTCCACCGGAGTAGCCACCTCTCAACAAGCCACCGCCAGCGAAGAAGCCAAAGACTTCAAAGTGGTAGTGACCGTAAACGATCCTCCCGTGGATCTGCGGCCGGGACTTTCCACCACCGCGAAGATCACGACCGCAGCGCGGGGCAATGTGCTGGCCATTCCCATCCAGGCGCTCGCTATTCGAAGCAAGCAACAACTTGAGCAGGAAAAGGCCGCCCCGGGCTCAGTGCATGCAGCAGCGCCGCCGAAGGAACCTGCATCCAAGAGCAAAGATCTGAAAGAGGATGTGCAGGGCGTCTTTGTGATTCGTAACAAGAAAGCGGAGTTTGTCTCCGTGACCACCGGCATTACCGGGACCAGCGACATCGAGGTAATTGACGGATTGAAAGAAGGGGACGAGGTCGTCACCGGAAGTTACAAGATCTTGCGCACACTGCGCTCTGGCAGCAGCGTGAAGGTTGACAACTCCGCCCCCAAGAAGGAAGACGAGACATAACCTTCGGCCGCTTCATCCGTCCAAGGAAGAGCCGAAGTCAGAGGGAAGTTTGAATAGCAAACGGAACTCCCGGAGTCGAATCTAATCTCGGAGAACCCAGTGGCATCGGAGCAGGAGAAAAACATGGCAACCGCGGAAGTACTCAGCATGCCCAGCAACGCCGTTTCAGTACCACCGCCGCAGTCCTGCATGATCGCGGCGGAGGACTTGTGGAAGACCTACGACATGGGTTCGGAGCAACAAGTACACGCCCTGCGTGGCGTTAACCTGCGCATCGAGCGCGGCGAATACGTCGCCATCATGGGCCCCTCCGGTTCGGGAAAATCCACGCTGATGAACCTTATTGGCTGCCTGGACTCGCCCACCAGAGGGGAGTACTGGCTGAACAGCCAGTTGGTGAGCGAGCTTGACGACGACGAACTGGCGCGCATCCGCAACAAGGAAATCGGCTTCGTGTTCCAGACCTTCAACCTGCTGGCCCGCGCCACGGCTCTACATAACGTGGAACTGCCCTTGATCTACGCCGGCGTTCCCACGGGAGAGCGCATGGAGCGCGCCAAAGGAGCATTGACGGCCGTTGGCATGGAATCGCGCATGACCCACAAGCCCAACGAACTTTCAGGTGGTCAACGCCAGCGCGTCGCAGTGGCGCGTGCGCTGGTTAACCGCCCTTCGATCATTTTGGCGGATGAACCCACCGGCAACCTCGATTCCGCAACCGGCAGCGAAATCATGGCCTTGTTCGACCGGTTGCACGGAGAAGGAAACACCATCGTACTGGTAACTCACGAGCACGACATCGCCGAATACGCTCACCGCGTGGTTTTCATCAAGGATGGAGTGGTCGAGCGCGACGAGCGGAAGAAGTAAGAATAGCTGCGACTTGCCCTAAGCTCATGTGTCATCCCTCGCGAAGACCGGGATCACATTTCCGCTAAGTTAGCGAGGGGCGCGGTAAATGAGAAAAGAGCCGGAACTAGCGCCAACTGGCAGGTGAGTTTCCTTCCGCGGAGACAACCGCCCCCTCGAATTCCTTCACCGACGAAACAACGACTTGGTCGCGTCCGCCACGTTTTGCTTCATAGAGGGCCGCATCGGCAGCCGCCATCAACTCTCTGGGCGATGTGCCGTGGATGGGAAACACCCCCACTCCCACCGAGATAGTGATCATACCCATCGACTTGCCTTGATGCAGAATAGTGAGTTCTTTGGTTTTGGTCCGTAATCGCTCAGCGCGCATTTGGGAAGACGCGAGGTCCGCTGTGGGCAGGATGACGACAAATTCTTCGCCTCCAAAACGGCATACGAAATCTTCCGCGCGAATGCCCTTGGTCAGCGACACAGCAATTTCGCGCAATACCGCGTCGCCGGCATCGTGACCGTAGGTGTCGTTAAAGCTTTTGAAATGGTCCAAATCGATCATGAGGATGCCTAGCGACTGGGTCGCTCGCGAGGCGCGCCGCACCTCACGCTCCAGAATCTCCTCGAGGTACCTCCGGTTAAAGAGGCCGGTCAAGCCGTCGCGCACGGATTGAGTTTGAAGCGCTTCGCGAAGTCTTATGTTAGCAATGGACAATCCGACTTGTCCGGCAAACGTGGTTTTAGCCCAGAGTTCGGCGGTGTTGAGTTGTGGCATCTCATCCGTAGCCTGAAGGTGAAGGATGCCGAGCGTTTCTCCTTGCGCCAGGATGGGGATGCACAGGTAGGTGTGATTCACGCCCGCGGCATGCGCGCAGCGGGCTGTCGAATCGCCAGCCAGCACTAGGTGAGGATGCCCCGTGCGCAGTGCCCAGCAGGAGATGGGCTCAAACTCCATCTCCGGCAACTGGCAGCCGGTCCATGAACCGATCACCTCGGCGAGGTTTCGCGGAGAATTCAGCAGAGCCAGTGCTCCTGGCGCGTCAGGAAATATTTTGGGCCCGAAGCCAAGCGCGGCGGCGAACACCTCCTCTCGACTGATGCAGCTTTGCAGCAGTTCGCCCAACTTCGCCAGCATGGTGGCCCGCTCCGAGCGTTTCTTGAGATCTATCATCATGCGTTCGTTCTGCTCATCCAGTTCTCGCCGGGCGAGATCTTTTCCGACCATTTCTTCTTGGAGCCGGGTATTGGAGTCGGCCAGTTGAATGGTTCGCTCCAGAATTTGCTCTTCCAGAATTTGCTGATTCTGTTTCTGACTCTCGATGTCGGTGCAGGTGCCAAACCACTTGACGATTTCCCCCTTCGCGCCGCGGATAGGATTGGCCCGGCCCACGAACCAACGATAGGTTCCATCTTTGGCGCGCAGCCGGTATTCGGTGCTGTAGGGTTCACCGGTACGGATGGCGGCCTGCCATTTTACGGAACAGTTGTCCACATCGTCGGGATGAATAACTTCCCTCCATTGCGAGCTCTGCATTTGAGCGAGGGACTTCCCCGTGTAGTCGAAGCACCTCTGATTGAAGTAATCGTCGTCCCCTTGCGGGGTGGCGGTCCAGATCATCTCCGGCACGGCTTCCGCCATGGTGTGGAAATACAACTCTTGTTCGCGAGCCCCGTGGAGTTTGTTTTGCAGCGCCATGAAACGATCGAAAAATGCAGAGGCAATAGCGCCCACTAGGACCAGGAAACTGCAAACGCTGATTGCAGTCACGCCGATGTTGGAAATGTCGATGGCGCCTGTGAGATCGGGTGCAACGCCGGAGGGATGAAAAGTTGCGGCCCACATTCCGGTGTAGTGCATGAGCGGAATGGCGCTGCCCATGATTAGAGCGCTAAAGATTTTTCGCTGAGTGGTCCTGTTCTCCAAACGCAGGCGAAAGGCAAGTTGGAGGGACACCATGGAGATCGCAATGGCTAGAACAATCGATAACGCAACAATCCGGCGGTCATAGGAAATTACGGCGGCACAGCGCATGGCAGCCATGCCAACGTAATGCATGGCGCCGATACCGCTGCCCATGACGATGCTGCCTGCAATCCCCTGCCAGACGTTCATTTCCGCCCGGCTCACCACGAATAGCGCGATCACGGAAGCCGCGATCGCCGCTAACAGCGAAAGTGCCACGGTGGGGAGATGATAAGAAACAGGCATCGGCATTTTGAGCGCGAGCATGCCGACGTAGTGCATAGCCCAGATGCCCAGGCCCATGGCTCCAGCTCCGCCACTCAGCCAAATAGTTCGCAGCCATCCGTTCGACGAGGTAACGCGGCCTGCGAGGTCCAACCCAGCATAAGAGGCGAACATCGCCAGCACGACGGAAAGCGCAACCAAGCTATGGTCATAGCTGCCGCTGATTGCAGTCACTCCATTCATAGTTTGTTTGCGTGCGCGAGTTCTACAGACTGCCTGATGCTTACGAACTCGGTGCCACTGGTGCTTGAGTAACTATCGGCAGGATTTGTAATTGTCGTGATGAGGCAGGACTAAGACTCTTAAATGATTGCGGCAAAAGCAAAAAGCCTCTCTTCTTCGAGAGGCTTGGTTGAGTTGAGTCCAGGCACCGGGAAGTTACGGCGTGGTACCGGCAGGTCTTGCGGCTACCGCGTCCGTGGGCCTTGGGGAACTAGCGATAAAGAAGTTGTGATCGTAGAGATTGCGGTACATCAGGCCGGCGATTTCGGCCGCCTTGGGACCAAAGGTGGGACGACCGCCCTGTAGAAACACCACCACCACGATGCGGCCACGGCTGGTGTTGGCATAGGAGGCGAACCACCCGAAGCGGGTTCCCTCATGCGAGCAAGTTCCGGTCTTGCCCAGAACTTCTTCCTCGCTAAAGTTGAGGCCAAGGCGGCGTGCGGTGCCGTACTGCACTGCGCCGGCCATGCCGACGGAAATTTCTGGAATCAACGAAGCAATATCAAGCTGGCGTTTGATGCGGGGCTGGAAATTCGCAATCTCTTCTGGCGAGGTTGGATGTTGGAGATAATAAAGTGTGCCCCCGTTGGCGATGGCCGATACCATTCCACCTAGCTGCAATGGCGTCATCGAAATGCCTTCGCCGAAAGAACACATTTTGCCGACGCCGCCGAGTTTCTGCGGAATCACTTCTTCAGGATACGTCCCCATCTGTTCGCCCGGGATGTCATAGCCAGCCAATTCGCCGAGCCCATATTGGTGGGCATAATAGGCGACCTTTTCGAAGCCGAGGCGGCGTCCTAAAGCCTCGAAATATGCATTGTTGGAATGTGCCAGCGCTTCGGTGAGATTCATGCGGCTGCGCCGGCCGAGGGGAACTTCGGTTTCCTTCGAAACTAAGCCCTCGCTTAACGCGGCTAGTGCAACAGAAAGCTTAATGGTGGAGCAAGGCTGGGCGCCGCTCGATAGCGCCAGCTTCTGATTGACCATGGCGAGGACGCGTCCGCTGGTCGGCTCAATGGCGACCACAGTGCCATTCATGTTGCCTAAGGCATCAATGGCGGCCTGGCGGACAATGGGATCTTCGCCGTCGGCGATGTCGCCGCCGGTAAGTCCCTCAGCGAACGAACTCATAAAGAAACGTTCGTGATAACGATGGCGGGAGGTTCCTGCCGAGGCTCGAACTAGAGTGGAAGTGTGAGAGCTGTGAACGTTTGCATTGCGGCCGCGCGCGAGATGCCGCATGCGTCGCTTCGTATGTTGCGTCTCGCTAACTTTTGATTTGGATTTGCTGGTATTCAGTGCATGGGTATTGACGTGTGCCGCCCATACGGCTGGCGCCAAACACAGGCCTCCCACCACCACTACGAGACGAAGACAGCGCGTTCCCCACTTGGACATCTCTGAGCCCGTTCCCCTGAATCTTGCGGATTTCCCTGCCTGTATAGATGCACGAGCCATGCCAGCCCGCAGGCCTGGTCGGTAACCAATGGCATCTTCGCGATACTACGGGAGTTACGCTAATTCAGGCAACAACAAAGTTTTTCTTGGAGAAAACGTTAATTTCGATCTAATCCGTTATGGGACAAGTACTTAAACGGAAATTACTTTCGGTCCAGAGCCTCCAGTAACGGTTACCCCGTTACTGAAAAGATGCGGCGTAAGACCGCAAAGTTTTTCCTTTGCCGTAAACGGCCTTTTTCCTACGTCACTTGCCTACATCACTTCACCGCGCTTGCGCAGGAATGCCGGAACGTCTAAATCGTCCTGCTCGAAGTTTGCCACCATCGCGCTACGCATGGTGTCGAGTGAGATTACGTCTGCTTCGGAGCGGTTCATTGCACCCGGCTCCGGCATCGGTTCCTCCATCTTCGTCATTGACTCGGTAAATACCGGCATATTCTGCGATGGACCGACGGGATCGGGAAAATCCATGGCATCGTCGTGCGCCGCCGCGAAGGAGTGATGCACTTCCTGCCTGTGTTGTGTCCGGCTCACTTCGCGGAATCCGGTGGCGATCACCGTGATCTTGACCGCATCTTTCATCTTCTCGTCGAGCACTGCCCCGAAAATAATGTTGGCGTCTTCGTGCGCGGCGCTTTGGATGATGGTGCAGGCTTGCTGCACTTCGGCGAGTTTCAGCGAAGCCGAGCCTGTGATGTTGATGAGGATACCTCGGGCTCCGTCGATGGCCCCGGCTTCAAGCAGCGGAGATGCGATCGCACGCTGCGCCGCTTCGGTGGTGCGGTTGGCGCCGCTCGCCGTCGCCGTGCCCATGACGGCATAACCCATGCGGGCCATGATGGTCTTCACGTCGGCGAAGTCGCGGTTGATGATGCCGGGAATGGTGATGATGTCGGAAATTCCCTGCACTCCCTGGCGCAGAATGTCGTCGGCGATCCGGAAGGACTCGAAGAAGCCTGCATTCTCGGCCACCGCCAGCAGTTTTTCGTTGGGAATGACGATGGTCGTATCCACCGAATCCATGAGCTCGGCGATGCCTTTTTCGGCCTGGGTCATCCGCCGCTTGCCTTCGAACGAGAATGGCTTGGTGACGACGGCGACGGTGAGTGCGCCCATTTCGCAGGCCAGCGATGCGATGATCGGCGCCGCGCCGGTGCCGGTGCCTCCGCCGAGGCCCGTTGTGACGAACACCATATCGGCGCCTTCGAGCGCTTCGATGATCTTGTCGGAGTCTTCGAGCGCGGCTTTGCGGCCCACTTCGGGATTCGCGCCCGCGCCCAGACCATTGGTCAGCTTTACGCCGAGCTGCAACTTCACGGGCGCGCGCGAGAGACGCAGCGCCTGCAAGTCCGTATTGGCGACGATGAACTCGATGCCTTCGACTCCGGCGTCAATCATGCGGTTGACTGCATTGCCGCCGCCGCCGCCCACGCCAATGACTTTGATCTTGGCGTCATTGAGAGGCTCTTCGTTAAAGCTGATGCGAATTTCCGAATCTTTTTTCATTTTGTCCCCACCTAATTTTGAATTGCGTTCTCTTTGAGTCTTCATCCCACTAACATCGCCTTCAACCTCGATCCCCAGCGATCTCCCTGAAAGCCGCGCGCTACGCGAGCCCGCTGTCCGTAATGGACCATGCCGAGGACAGTGGCAAACTCCGGCTCGGCCAGAGTGGCTGGCATTCTCGCCAGGGGCGTTGGCCATGAAAGCCGCACTGGACGCCGCAGGACGGACTCCGCCACATCGAAAATTCCAGGCAGCCGCGATCCGCCGCCGCTTAAGACGATTCCCGCGAGACACGCGTCGAACGTTCCAGCTTGCCGCAGAGTCTCGCGCAGCATTTCAAAAAGCTCGCGGGCGCGAGGCTCGAGAATTTCTGCCACCAGCCGCTGCGGCATCAGGCGGGAAGGACGATCGCCCACGGAGGGTACTTCCACTTCATTGCCTTCGGGAATTAACGTCACGATCGCGTTCCCATAGACTTTCTTGATTTTTTCTGCCTCCGCCAAGGGCGTGCACATCCCCACCGACAAATCGCTGGTGAAGTGATCGCCACCAACTGGAATCACTCCCGTAAAAGCGACTGCGCCTTGCAGAAACACGACCAACTCTGTGGACCCCGCTCCAATGTCTGCCAGGCAAACTCCGAGTTCACGTTCATCCGCGCGCAGCACTGAATCGGCTGCGGCCAGCGACTCAAAGGCGGTATCGTCCACGTGAACGCCCGCGCGATTTACGGCTGTAACTACGTTCTGCACCGCGCTGGTGGCGGCCGTGACCAGATGAACTCGCACCTCAAGCCGCGCGGCCATCATGCCCAGCGGATCGTGCACGCCGGCCTGATCGTCCAGAATGAACTCCTGCGGGAGGAGATGCAGCACCTCGCGATCCGCTGGGAGGGGAATGGCCCGCGCCCGCTCAACTGCCTGCTTGATTTCATCGCGGCCAATCTCCCGAGGACGCGTACCCAGGCTGATGCCGCCGTGACTGTTGACGCCGCGAACGTGGGCCCCCCCGATACCGACGATGGCATGCTCAACCGCCGCACCGGCTTTGTCCTCGGCGGTTTCAACCGCCTTTTGAATGGCGGCGACTGCTTTGTCGAGTTCTACGATCACGCCTTTGCGAGAGCCCCGCGATTCGGCCACACCGTGGCCACGATAGCGCAGGCCGCTGTCGGTGACCTCCACCATCAGTGCGCACGTCTTGGCGCTTCCTACATCGATAGCCGTGAAAATGTTTCCCTGCTGATTCGCCATTCTTATCAGTGCTCCAATGAATTACAGAAAGCGTGATGAAATGTAACGTTCATTGCGGCGGACTCGGACTAGAACTCGGACCGCTCTGGCTCTTGGCTACCGCCGGACTCGGTTTCGGACCGCCGCTCGCAGTTGAAGGCTTCTTTGTGGGTGCCTTTGGCTTGGGCGCTTGCGCCACTTTCTTCGGGCTCGTGGAAGGCTTGGCTTTTGGAGCGGTCTTCTTAACCTTGGTCCGAGCTGGCGGCTTCTTCGTCGCCTTCGCCGCAGCCTTGGGATCGAGCTTCTTCTCGGTCAATTCAAACGCAGGCTTGGGCACACCGCGGTCATTCGGCAAACGAGTGATGAGTGCGGCCGGCTTTACCCCGGCGGCGGCCGCAGTTTTCGCTGCCATCGCGGTCAAAGGCACCGGCTTCGATATCTTTTCCATGTCCGGATTCACAATGACCTGGTTGTCGTAGCGCAGGTTCACCGACTCCAGTTTCTGGAACTGCTGCCGCCAGCCTTGCGCGTGACTGACATAAATCCTGAAACGCCGCAGATATTCAGAAGATCCTAAATGCACCAGGACATCGCCCGCCGGATCATTCACCCGCACCTTCAAGTCTTCGAGATCGGAGAGATCCACTTCGCTCAAATCCTGCGAGTAGCGAGCGCCCCCTGAGTCCAGATCGCGCACGAGTTCGGCATAAGCTTTCATACGCGGGGCGCGCGTCGAGAGGGGTTCGCCGGGATTCATTCCCAGAATCACCGGGAATGAATATTTATGTTTGGGGGAAAGCTCCATCAGAGTTCCGCCCGCATCGATCAGGAACATTCGCGGTCCCACCCGAGCGAACGCCACCGGAGTGCGCTCGTGCACTTCAACTTTCAAGCGGTTGGGGACGAAGCGCATCACACTGGCCGATTCCACCCACGGAATCTGCTCCAACTGCGCCTTCTGCTGGGCCAGCGGAATAAAGAAAATATTGCGGCCGATGTCGGCACCCATCACTTCCATGATCTGGGTTTTGGTCACGTTCTGCATGCCCGTGACTTCAATGTTGTCGCTGGATTCCACGCGAAAGCGCCACGAGTGCTCGCCATAGCGATACAGCGCGGCAGCACCGACCGCGGCCACACACAGGACTGCGGCGGCAACCAGGCTCCACAACAAACGGTGGGCAGTTTTCTGAGGAAGAGTACTTCGACGGGCGGAGACTCGCTTTTGTCCGCGGAGGAATGGAGATTCCTCATCCACATCCAGGTCGACGAGGCGCGCGTCGTCCATCTCCTCGCGCGCGGCTTCAGCGCTGGGTGGGTACAACTCCTCCTGCAAGATGGTGGGCCCCGATTTCCGCGCCATCAGTAGGGTCAGTTGTCGCTGTTGAATCGCTGAGCTCTCAAACTATAACTTCATTTCGCGATTTGAGAAAGACAAAACGTTAGAGTTTTTCACAGACAGGAATCGGATTGGGCATCAGCGAGGGAAAACCACAAGCGTTGGGGCAATGCGCGGCCGGACTGCGCCCCTGGCCGGACAGCCGTGGCGGCTGTCCCTACGTGGTCCGTGCGTCACTCAAAAACTAGACTGGTCCAGCGCCCAGCACGTCGACCTGCACTACAGGATTGGGAATGCTGATCTTCGGAATATTCACCCGCGGAACATTCACGCGAGGGATGTGCACCCGTACTTGAGGACAAGAGACGACAGGAATCGTTTCCATGTTGAAGGCAACCGGCGCGATGCGAACACGGGAGACCTGGGCCTCAATTCTCGCCCGATTGGCTTCCAGCCGGGCCAGCGCTGCTTCTTGCCTGGCCGACATTGCCTCAAAATGCGACATGCCTGACTGCACCCAAACCATCCTGTTCTGCACCCTGGTGAGGGCAATAGCAAGCTTGCAAGAAGCAGTCTTGTTCCGCGTTGTCCCAACATTGGCCTTCGCGAAGAATGAATCAGCTCGTCCGGTAGCCAATGCCAGCACTGCTTCGGACCGGTTGGCGATTCGAGCGACCGCGCTTTGAACTGCCCCATGCGCCCAGGCCGCTCCGCCATCATGATAAAAACCGTTTAGTCCCAGCGCCACCACTCCTGCCGCCAGCCACGCCCAACCCTGAGTAGTTTTCATCGCCTTAACCCCTTATGGCTGATAGACGAAGACCCTTTCAATCCGTTAGCATCCTCGCCATCAATACTTGGCAATCAATCAATGATACGAGCCATAAAGAAAGCCGGTTCCCTGGGGAAAAGCCTGGGTCAGCGCCCGACAGTCGCGGCCCTGCGATCATTCAGCTTTTCCAGAATCATTGGCCCCAACTGAGAAATGCTTCCGGCACCCAGCGTAAGAATCATGTCGCCCTCCTGGGCGACACTGGCAACGGAAGTTGCAGCGGCATCGAAGGAATTCGCATACCGCACGTTCTTATCTCCCGTTTCTGCAATGCGCGTCGCCAATATTTCCCCAGTAATCCCCTCAATGGGCTTCTCGCTAGCCGCATAAATATCGAGCACGAACAACGAATCCGCGTCGCCAAACGCGGTTGTGAAGTCTTCGATGAGATCGCGCGTACGCGTGTAGCGGTGCGGCTGGAACACGACATGAACCCTGCGAAATCCGCATTGCCGCGCCGCCGCCAATGTCGCTTTGATTTCCGTAGGATGGTGACCATAATCGTCGATTACGCTCACGCCGGCAGCCCGCCCGCGTAACTGAAAGCGCCGGTCAACTCCGCGGAATTGATCGAGTCCGGCGCGAATCGCCTCGACGGAGACGTCCAGGCCCACGCCCACGGCAATTGCCGCTGTAGCATTCAGAATGTTGTGGACTCCCGGCACATGCAGCGTGAACTCGCCTAAATCTTTCTTGCGATAACTCACACGGAAGCGGCTCAAAGGCCGTCCGTCTCCCGGCAGGTTCTTGGGCGCTTCGTTCGAAGCCGGCCCCGAATCCAACTTGATCAGAAAATCCGATCCCCGCTTCGTTCCGTAAGTCACGGTGCGCCGCTGAGCTTGCGGCAGCAACCGCCGCAGCATGGGATCGTCGTTACAAACCACTACCATTCCATAGAAGGGCACGCGGTCCATGAATTCAAGGAACGTCTTCTTCACGTCCCGCATGTTGCGGTAGCAGTCCATGTGCTCGCGGTCGATGTTGGTCACGACCGAAAGAATTGGCGAGAGCTTGAGAAACGAGCGGTCACTCTCGTCCGCTTCGGCCACGAGATATTGCGATTTGCCCAAGCGTGCATTCGATCCCATGGCATCGACGCGCCCGCCCACCACCACCGTAGGATCAAGCCCGCCTCCGGCCAGTACCGCCGCGACCATCGAAGTGGTGGTCGTTTTGCCGTGCATGCCGGCGATTGCGATGCCATATTTGAGCCGCATCAACTCGGCCAGCATCTCCGCGCGTTGAATCACAGGCACGTGCAGTTTGTGGGCTTCCACGACTTCAGGATTTTCGTCTGCAATCGCCGAACTGGTCACCACGACCTCGGCTCCGGAAATGTTCTCCGCGCGATGCCCTTCAAACACGCTCGCGCCCAAGCTGGCCAGCCGCTGGGTGACGGCCGAGCTTTTTAGATCGGAACCGGAAACCCGGTAGCCGAGATTCAGCAACACCTCGGCAATCCCACTCATGCCGATCCCGCCAATGCCCACGAAATGGATCTGCTGAATCTTGGCAAACATAAGTCAACTTCTTGGCCACGGATTTCCACGGATAAACCCGAAACCTGAAAAACCAAACCCTTAGAAAGAAATATCCGTGAGAACTAATGAAGATCCGTGGCTAGTTTTGTTCAATCCCCGCCACCCGCGCCGCCATAGCCGCGATATCCCGGGCCGCATTCGGATGCGCCAACTCCCGCGCCGCCGCGCTCATCGCCGCCAACCGCGACGGATCGACAAGTAAGGCCGCAATCGTCTCTGCCAGCCAGACTCCTTCCAGCTTCGATTCCTCGACGACCACCGCCGCGCCGGAACGGGCGAGTGCCTCTGCATTCACCCGCTGATGATCGTCGGCCGCGCGGGGAAAGGGTACGAAAATCGCAGGCTTCCCTGCTGCCGTAATCTCGGCGACAGTGCTCGCACCCGACCGGCATACCACTAAATCCGCCCGTGCAAATGCCGCTGGCATATCTTCGATGAACTTAAAAACCTCCGCCGACTCGCCCGCCGCACTGGCAAAAGATTTGTATGCTTCCAGCGCGTCATTATAGTCACGCTCGCCGGTCTGATGAATAATGTGAATGCCCGGCGCTTGCCGGCGCAACTCTGTTAAGCAGCGGATCATCGCCTCATTAATGGCGTGCGCCCCCTGGCTGCCACCAAACACCAGCAGAGTTGGAGTTCCGCCGCGCTTCTTATTACTTAGAACTGGAATCTCAAAAAACGCCTGGCGCACCGGCACTCCAGTCACTTCCGCGTGCCGAAAATATTTCGCCGTTTCTTCAAAATGCACCGCCGCGCCGGAAACAAACCTGGCTACGACTCGATTCGCAAATCCAGGCACAACATTCGGTTCAAAGGCCAGCGTTGGAATGTGTTTTAACACTGCCGCCAGCATCGCCGGGCCTGAAGCATAGCCGCCCACGCCGATCACAACGTCGGGCGCGAACTCATTCAGCATGCGCCCCGCATCCCAAACCGCGCGCGGTAGATCGAATGCCGTCTTCGCCCTCGTCATAAAGCTCACGTTCTTCAGCGCTCCAACGCGGACGAGTTTTAATGGATATCCCGCCGCGGGCACCAGGCGGTTCTCGATTCCGCGCGCCGTCCCGATGAAGAGCACCTCGGCCCCATAACTTTTCTTGAGTTCGTTGGCGATGGCCAGCGCCGGAATCACATGCCCGCCCGTCCCGCCGCCCGCCAGAATGGCCCGCATGAAGTGACTATAAATGATTGAGCGATTGAGTCATTGAGTGATAGGCTGATTAGGGCATCAGACCATTCATTCAATGACTCAATGGTCCAATCGCTCAATGATCAATGTGGTCATTCCGCCTGCTTGGTAATATTCAGCAGCACGCCCACGCAAGCCAGCGTCACAAACAACGACGACCCTCCATACGACACCAGCGGCAGCGGAATCCCTTTCGTTGGCATCATGCCAAGCACCACGCTGATGTTGATGAAGGCCTGCAGCACCACCATGCTGGTGATTCCCACCGCCAAGTAGCGTCCGAAAACATTTTCGGTGCGCCATGAAGCGCGCATCCCACGCCACAGAAAGATTGCAAACAGCGTTACCACGAATATCGCTCCCAAAAGTCCCAACTCCTCGGCGGTCACGGCAAAAATAAAATCAGTGTGCGGCTCGGGCAAATAAAACAATTTCTGCTTGCCTTCCATCAATCCGGTGCCGGTCAAGCCGCCTGTACCCACCGCAATCAGCGACTGAATAATGTGGAAGCCGGTCTTCTGCCGGTCGGCGTAGGGATTCAAGAATGCCAGAATTCGATCGCGGCGCCAGCTGACGTGGAAAATCAAGAAATACAGCGGCAGCAGTGATGCTCCAAATGCGTACACGAAATACCGCAGCCGCATGCCCGCCACGTACAGGATGCAAGCGGCGATCCCGGCGCACGCGATGGCGGTGCCAAGATCGGGTTGTAGCACTATCAGTGCAAGCAAAACCAACACCGGCGCCGCTGCCGGCGCGAGAGTATTACGCCAATCATCCATGAGTTTCGTGCGCGCTTCCAGAAAATAGGCGAGGAAAAGAATCAGCGCCGGCTTGGCCAATTCTGACGGCTGGAAAGAGAACGCACCCACGCGGAACCAGCGATGCGTGTTGTGCGAGCGGTCAAGAAAAAAAACTGAGATGAGCAGCAGCGTCGTGATTCCGAAAAACGAAAATACCAGAGCCGGATGCTTATATCGGCGGTAATCCACCTGCATCGCCACCACCATTGCAATCAGTCCAGCAGCGGCCCAAACCAACTGCTTCAATAAAAACGCGTAGGGCGAGTCGAAGCGCTCCCGTGCCATTACAGCCGACGCCGAAAACACCATCACCAGCCCCACAAAAACCAGCAGCATGGTCACGGTAAACAGCCAGCGATCGACACTCACCCGCTTTGCCATGGGAATTCATTTCACCACGGAGTGGCGGAGAGACGTAGAACGAATTGCTGATTGTCGATTCTAGATTGTTGATTGTCTTGGTTCCCCAGATGCAGACTGATCACTCCAGTCCGCGCACTATCTCCTTGAACACCTGCCCGCGCTGCTCATAATTCTTGAACTGATCAAAGCTCGCGCAAGCAGGAGCCAGCAATACCACATCACCCGGCTGTGCTACGGCGTTCGCCTTGCGCAGCGCACTCTCCAAAGTTTCCGCGTGAACCACTTCTACATCCTTGAGCTGCGACTCAATCTTCGCCGCTGCCGCGCCGATTGTGTACACGCGCTTCACCCGCTGCCGCAGCAGGTTGTTCAGTACGGTGTAGTCGCTGCCTTTATCTTTTCCCCCAAGGATGAGGTGGATGTTCGCTGGAAACGACTCCAGCGCCTTGATGGTTGCATCCACGTTGGTGGCCTTCGAGTCGTTGTAGTAGTCGACGCCGCGGATCGTGGCCACAAACTCCAGTCGATGCTCCACCGCTTTAAAGTCGCGCACCGCCTGCCGAATCTTCTCCGGCGCGCAACCCATCAGCGCGCCCGCGCATACCGCCGCCAGCACGTTCTCCAGATTGTGGGCACCCTTCAGCGGGATCTCAGCAACCTGCATGATCTCGCCTTGCCCACGGCCATCGCGGAACAAAATTTTGCCCTCGCGAACCCAGACCCCCTGCTTCACTTCCTTCCGACGACTGAACCAGAACACCTGCGCCCGAGTCCGCGCCGCCATCGCCACGCATGTTGGGTCATCTTCGTTCAGCACGGCAAAGTCTTCGCCAGTCTGATTCTCAAACATGCGCGCCTTGGCATCCACATAGACTTCGAAGGTGCGATGCCGGTCAAGATGATCGGGCGTTACATTCAGCACGACCGCAACTTTCGGGCGAAAGGTCTGGATGGTCTCCAGTTGGAAACTCGAGACCTCCAGCACGATCACGGTCTCCGGCTTGGCGCGTTCTGCCAAAGAAATTGCCGGGGTGCCAATATTCCCGCCGACCAGAGTTGGCAATCCGCCCGCCGCCACAATCTCGCCGGTCAGGGTCGTGGTCGTTGTCTTTCCGTTCGATCCCGTGATCGCCACAATCGGCCCCGGCAAAAATTGCGCCGCCAGTTCGATCTCGCCGATCACCGCCTCGCCCAACGACCGCGCTTGCACGAGCAACGGCGCATCCACGGGAACTCCTGGGCTCACCACAATCAAATCCTGCCCGCGAAACGTGCGCTCGCCGTGCCCGCCAGTCTCGACTGTAATCCCATGATCGAGCAGCGCCGGAATCTCATTGCGTAGCTCGTCTCCGCTCTTGTTGTCGGAAACAGTGACCTTCGCCCCGTGCGCCTTAAGAAATAACGCCGATGCCACCCCGGACTTGCCGAGGCCAACCACCAGCACGCGTTTGTCTTTAAGTTCCATCAAAGTTATTTCACCACAGAGTCACAGAGGCGCAGAGAAAAACAAGTTCGTGATTTTGCGTTCTCTGTGCCTCTGTGACTCTGTGGTGAATGATTACCTATCTAAGCTTCAGCGTCGTCAGCGCGAAGAGCGCGAACACCAGTGACGCAATCCAAAACCGCACGATAATTTTCGACTCCGACCATCCCATCAACTCAAAGTGGTGATGAATGGGCGCCATTTTGAAAATACGCTTCTTCCGTAGCTTGTACGATCCTACTTGCAAGATCACCGACATCGCCTCAATCACAAACACTCCGCCAATAAACGGCAACAAGAGTTCCTGTTTGATGATCACCGCAACCGTCCCAATTGCCCCGCCCAGAGCTAGCGACCCTACGTCGCCCATGAACACTTCCGCGGGATGCGCGTTGTACCAAAGAAATCCGATCGATGATCCAACCATGGCTCCGCAGAAAATCGTCAACTCGCCCACCTGAGGCATTTTGGGAATTTCCAGATAGGTCGCAAAGGTCGCGTGCCCGCTGACGTACGTCAGCACGGTGAGCGCGCCCGCGGCAATTACGGTGCATCCGATCGCCAGCCCATCCAGTCCGTCCGTAAGGTTCACGGCGTTGCTCGATCCCACAATCATGAATGCAACAAAAGCAATAAATGGAAGAAACGCCAGCGGCCACAGATGAGGAAAGCGTTCCAGACTCTGCACCACTAAGTCAGGATGAAACTGCTTGATGAAAGGCACAATCAGCCTGGTCGAATACATGCCATAGGCTTGCATCGCGATCAGCATGGACGCGATCACGATGCTGGTGGCAATCTGCAATCCCAGCTTTGCCCGCCCGGTTAGGCCGAGGTTTCGGCGATGAACCACTTTGGTGTAATCGTCAGTGAACCCAATGGCTGCGAAGGCGCAGGTGGAAAAGACCGCAATCCACACGAAGCGATTGCTTAAGTCCGCCCAAAGTAGCGTGGGCACTACAATCGCAATCGCGATCAGCAACCCGCCCATGGTCGGCGTTCCCGCTTTTTTCTGATGAGCCTTCGGACCCTCCTCGCGGATGTATTGTCCAATCTGGAATTCACGCAGGCGGTTGATCACGAGCGGCCCTACGATGAGCGCGGTGAACAAAGCAGTCAGGCTGGCGAACGCGGTGCGGAACGTCAGGTAGCGGAAGATGCGAAACGGCGGAAAATAATGTTGGAGCTTCACGAACAACAGCCAGTAGAGCAATCAGCCTCCGTCCCGCAATAGTCTCAATTTCTTTTCGACGTGCTGCGCCTTCCAGGTCTCCAGCGCTCTTTCCAGCTTCACACCCCGCGAAGCCTTCAATAAGACCACGTCTCCATCGCGTGCCTCGCGCGCCAGCCATTCTCCAGCTTCTTCCGAGTTGGGGACGAACTCTGCGCGAATGCCAGCTTGCTTCGCGCTCTCGACCATCTTCAGCGCGAGCCCACGCACCCCAAGCAGCACGTCAATTTTTTTCTCCGCCATATGTTGACCCGCTCGCCGGTGCATCTCTTCCCCAGCGGGCCCCAATTCCAGCATTTCTCCGGCTACCACGATGCGCCGCTTGGCCTTCATCGTAGCCAGCGCGTCCACCATGGCCTCCAAAGCCTTTGGATTCGAATTGTAGCAATCGTTGATCGCCGTGATGTTACCCAACTGGAGAACCTGCCCGCGTTTGTCCGCTGCGGCCATCGTGGCCAGCGAAGCAACCGACTCGGATGGCCTTAAACCGCGCTCCAAACCCACAGCCACTGCCGCCAGAGCATTCAACACGTTATGTTCGCCGACCAGGGGAAGTCTCGCGTGCTCGCGTTGGGCGCCTATCACCACATCAAATTCACAGCCCTCTTGCCCGCGCGACTGAATATGTTCCGCACGCACGTCCGCCAACGGCCGCAAGCCGTACATAACAACCTTGCCTTTGAAATTCCGCCCAAACTGCGAGACATATTCGTCGTCGGCGTTCAACACAGCCGTACCACTCCCCGGCAAGGACTCGATCAATTCATATTTCGCGCGCGCAATGCTGGCCAGCGAATCAAAAAACTCCAGATGCACGGCTGCCACATTTGTTACTACGCCCATCTCCGGCTGCGCAATTTTCGCGAGTGCCCGAATCTCGCCGCTGTGCGACATCCCCATCTCGATTACCGCCACATCGTGCTCCGGTTCCAACTTGAGCAGCATCAGCGGCAAGCCGAAATGATTATTAAAATTTCCTTCGGACTTCAGCACCCGAAAGCGCGCACTCAGCACATGCGCGATCGCTTCTTTGGTAGTCGTCTTCCCAGCCGAACCCGTAACCGCAATCAGGGGTTTGCCCCAGAGCTTTCGCACCGCCGTCGCTAGAGTCTGCAAGGCTACCAGCGTGTCTTCGACCGGCAGCACCCGCATCTTCTTCGGATAGCGGTCCAGTCGATCTTTTCGCACAACTGCCGCGGCCGCTCCTTTCTCGAGCGCCTGCTCAACGAAGTCGTGACCATCCAATCGCTCACCCTTTACTGCAAAGAAAAGCTGGTCCGGCCCTATAGTCCGCGAGTCGATCGAATAGGCGCGTACAACGTCGTCGGGGGGAAACTCTCCGGTGGCCGAGATGAACTCCGCGACCTTTGCCAGCGTCAGCTTCATCCTTTCGCTCCCGCCGCCTCGCATTCAAATCCTGCGACGCGCAAAGCGCCACGAGCGACTTCCAAATCGTCAAACGGAGCGGAACCCTGCCGCGTCACTTGAACTTTTTCATGCCCCTTACCCGCCAGCAGCACAATGTCCCCTGAACCCGCCTCTGCAATTGCCAGAGCAATCGCCTTCCGGCGATCGGGTTCCACGCTGTACTTCGTCCCGGTCCTCTGAAGTCCGACCACTGCATCATTAATAATTGCCAACGGATCTTCACTGCGCGGATTGTCCGAGGTGAGTACCACAAAATCGCTTCCCCGCCCGGCCGCCTCGCCCATCAGCGGCCGCTTGTTGCGGTCACGATCTCCGCCGCAACCAAACACTGTCAACACTCTGCCTTTTGCACTCGAAACCAACTCGCGCGCCAATGCGGTCAAGTTCCGCAGCGCGTCGTCCGTGTGCGCATAGTCCACCACAACCGTGAAAGGCTGGCCGCAGTCCACGCGCTCAAACCTACCGGGGACACACGCCAGCTTGTCGATGCCGGCAGCGATCGCCGACGCCGAACAGCCGCGCGCCAATCCCGCTCCCGCTGCTGCCAGAATGTTGTAAACATTCACCCGCCCAATCAGCGCCGAGAATACGGCAAACTTCTCTTCTGGCATCACCAGATCAAACCGCGTCCCGCGCGTCGTGATCTCAACCTTCTCGGCATGCAGGTCACCACGATCCCAACCATACTTCAAAACTACCGAACCACGCTTGCGGCTGAACTCCGCCAGCTTCGCTCCAGATTCGTCATCCACATTCGTGACAACGGCTCGCGGCACATCGGTTCCACAGCCTTCAAACAGGACACGCTTGGCAGCGAAATATTCTTCCATCGTCTTGTGATAGTCGAGATGATCGCGCGTGAGGTTCGTAAAGACAGCCACATCGAACGGAACGCCAAACACCCGCTCCTGCGCCAGCGCGTGGGAAGAAACCTCCATCACTGCATCGGTCGCACCATTCCCCAGTGCCTCACTGAAGATGCGGTTCAGTTCCAACGCCTCCGGCGTAGTGTGCGGCGCCGGCAAAGTCTTTCCCGCCACGTGATACTCGATGGTTCCGATGAGAGCGCTCTTCTTTCCCGCCGCAGTGAGAATCGATTCCAGTAAGAAAGCGGTTGTGCTCTTGCCATTCGTTCCCGTGATTCCGGTGATGGCAATTCGCTCGGCAGGCTTCTTGTAGAAATTCGCGCTTACTCTCGCTAGTGCGCGCCGCCCGTTCGGCACGACCGCCCAAGCCACATTTGGGCGTGGCTTCTCCACCGCGGAATCCGTCACCACCGCTACCGCACCCGCCTGAACCGCCTGATCGATAAACCGGTTCCCGTCGCTGGATTCGCCGCGCATCGCTACGAATAAGCAGCCCGGCTTCACCCGGCGCGAGTCGTATTCCACACTACTCACGCCCGGGTCCCCACTGTGGGCGAGGACCTCCGCTCCATCCAGCACCTGTTGGAAGGTCATTGCTCAGAATTATATGGCACGCAGAGTACGCTACAAGCAATTGTAGATTGATGATTCTTGATTGTTGATTGAAAACCTCTGGGCGCATCTCGTGGCTTTTTAATCGGTAATCCACAACCATCAATCGGGCAAGGAAGTTACCAATGGCACGTTTCACTATCCCGAGCCCGGGCGCTACATTATTGCTATGTCTGCCGGAACTAGCCGCGCCAAATATCGTTGCGCTCAATGCGAAATGCCCGAAGCGGAGTGCGAGTGCGATAAGTACTGCTGCCTTTGCCAAACTGTGCTGGAAGTCCGCATTTGCCAGGATGGCCTGATGTACTGCGAGCCCTGCCGCACCGCCTGCGACTACAAGGCCTCGGATTAATCGGCAACATTTCCACGGGACATTCGAGTCTAAATAGCAGAACCCAAGATTTTAGACAAGGATGGCCGCATGCCCGGCAACCACCTACGACGAATACGACGACCTGGATGACCTGCCGCCCAGAAAACCGCGTAGCTTAGCTCAAATTACAACCGCTTCCTTATGTTCGCCGAACACGCGGCGCAATGCGTCTGAAATCTCTCCGACAGTGGCGTAGGCTTCCACTGCCGTTAAAATCCTCGGCATCAAATTCTCGCCCGACCGCGCCGCCTCTTCTACCCTCTTCAACGCATCCTTCCATGGACCGGCATCGCGCCTCGCCCGCAGCGCCCGCACACGCTCAATCTGCTTCGACTCCAGGGACGGATCGATCTTCTGAATCGGGATCGGCTTTTCTTCCTCAACCTCAAACCGGTTTACCCCAACCACAATCGCTTCGTCCTGATCGACAGCCTGCTGATACTCGTATGCCGCGTTCTGAATCTCCTGTTGCACGAATCCGAGCTCGATGGCCTTCAGCATTCCGCCCATGACTTCGATTTTTCCCAAATACTCGGCCGCACGCTTTTCGATCTCATTGGTCAATGACTCGACGTAATACGATCCCGCCAGCGGATCCACAGTCTGCGGCACTCCCGATTCATACGCGATTACTTGCTGCGTGCGCAAAGCAATGCGAGCCGCCTGCTCGGTGGGCAGCGCCAAAGCTTCGTCGTAGGAATTCGTGTGCAGCGATTGCGTCCCGCCCATTACCGCCGCCAGCGCCTGGATCGCCGTTCGCACAATGTTGCTTTCGGGCTGCTGCGCCGTCAGAGTCGACCCTGCCGTTTGCGTATGAAAGCGCAACATCCAGGACCGCGGGTTCTTCGCCTTGAAATGTTCGCGCATAATACGCGCCCACATCCGTCGTGCCGCGCGAAATTTCGCCACCTCCTCCAGAAAATTATTGTGGGCGTTGAAAAAGAAGGACAGTCGCGGAGCGAATTTATCCACATCCAACCCAGCCTTGATCGCCGCCTCCACGTACGCCATGCCGTTGCCCAGAGTGAATGCCACTTCCTGCACAGCGGTCGATCCCGCCTCGCGCATGTGGTAGCCGGAAATCGAAATCGTATTCCATTCCGGCACGTTGTCCTTCGCCCAGGCAAACATGTCGGTGATCACACGCATCGCCTGCCGCGGCGGATAAATATACGTCCCACGCGCGATGTACTCCTTGAGCACATCGTTCTGCACCGTACCTGAAAGCTTCGTGATGTCCCCGCCCTGCCGCCTCGCCACCGCCACGTATAAAGCCAGCAGAATCGACCCCGTTGCATTGATAGTCATCGATGTCGATATCTTCGTCAGATCGATGCCCGCAAACAACCGCTCCATGTCCTCGATGGAATCAATCGCCACGCCCACTTTGCCCACTTCGCCAGCGGCCAGCGCGTGGTCTGAATCCATCCCAATCTGCGTGGGCAAATCGAATGCAACCGAAAGCCCGGTTGTCCCATTGGCCAGCAAGTACTTGTAGCGCCTGTTTGATTCCTCGGCGTCGCCCATGCCGGCATACTGGCGCATGGTCCACAAGCGCCCACGGTACATCGTCGCCTGTACGCCTCTCGTGAACGGATACTCGCCGGGATACCCGACCTCGCTCTCATAGTCTGAGCCCTTCAGGTCCGCCGGCGTATAGAGTGGCTTTACCGAAATGTGGGATGAAGTTTCGTGTTCTGCAACACTTTGCGTTGCAGCCTTGACTGTCTCCGCCATGATTACCGCTCTTTCCGAATCCCTGGACCTTCGATCATCCCCGAACTGTTGCCCATGTCCCTACAAGTATTTGTCATTCCGAAGCGCGCAGCGCTGAGGAATCCGCTTTCCCGTGCAGCTCAACTGTTCCCTACCGTACGCTGCCCTTGCCCTTCTGGCGCACTTTCCAGAACGAACTTAACCCAAACCACGCGAATGTCGCGGTAAAGCAAATAGCCAGCGCTACGCGACCGAAACCAGCCTTTCCAGCCTGATATTTCGCATACTCATGCGCCAGGGCCGCTCCGCCACTGGCTGCCAGTACCAGAAAAACCAGTCCCGTAACCTCCAACCACAACTGGTGCAGCACCTTACCGAACGCGCGAGCAGTGGTTGAAACGGCGCTTCTTGCGGCCCGCACCGCCCGGTGGCGCCCCGCCTGCTGCGATGCCACGCGCGCCACCACCCCTAACTTTCGTACAGTAGAAACCTTGCTCACGGTCTCGATTTTAACAGCCTATAGCGCTACAATGACGCCAACGTGCGCGGCGCCAACGAAACCGTTCGGCGTCCAAAGGCATCTAAGCTCTCAAGGCAGGCGAATCGGGGGATCAATTGGACCAGCAACTGAAACAACTCATGAAGGAACTGGGCGAGGCCATCAACGAATCTCTGTCCGACTCCGAACAGATCGCCGAAGTCGTCTCCCGTATTAAAGAAGGCGGTTACGACATCTTTCTGGTCCTGGAAGCCACCATCGGCGTCAGTAAGCAAGGCGAAAAATCTTCAGACAAGACTTCCCTCGTGACTACTCTTTCCACAAATCCGGAGTTCAAAGTCAACGATCAGGACCTAAAGTTTCTGAAATCTCTTCGCATTAAGATCGAAGAGGAAAAATAAGTGACTTTCACTAGCGAGAATTAACCACGCTTTTTGTCCCGTCCGCGCTTCGCTTCCAACCTCAGCCGCTGTGCTACCATCTACTGTTTCTCTGGGATGATTCCATGAAAGACACGCTCGGAGTCCTTCTCGCCGGCGGCGCCGGAGAGCGCCTTTATCCTTTAACTCGCGATCGCGCCAAGCCCGCCGTCACCTTCGGAGGAATGTATCGCATCATCGACATCACTCTCTCCAATTGCCTTAACTCGGACCTGCGCCGCGTTTACATCCTCACACAGTACAAAGCGCTGTCGCTGAATCGGCACATTCGCGAAGGCTGGAACATTCTGGGCCGCGAGGTCGGAGAGTTCGTCGAAGTTCTTCCGCCGATGAAACGCGTGAGCGATCAGTGGTATCAAGGCACGGCAGACGCGGTTTATCAAAACATTTATTCCATCGGCTCGGAGCAGCCCAAACACGTTCTGATTCTCTCAGGCGATCACATTTACAAAATGGACTACGGCAAGATGATGAAGCAGCATCAGGATTCCGCTGCCGACATCACACTCGCCACCATCCAGATTGATCTGGAGGAGTGTCCGCGCTTCGGCGTGGTCGACGTTGACAAAGATGGCCGTATCAACGGCTTCGAAGAGAAGCCCAAAGAAACCAAACTGAGATCGCCATGGAATCCAGACAAAGTCGCCGGTTCCATGGGAGTCTATCTTTTTAATGCCGACGTTTTGATTCCTGCTCTACTCAAAGACGCCGAGAATCAAAACTCCAGCCATGATTTCGGCAAAGACATCCTGCCCAAAATGGTCGATGACTATCGCGTCTTCGCCTACGACTTCATCGACGAAAACAAAAAAGAAGCGCTCTACTGGCGCGACGTGGGCACGCTCGAGGCCTACTACGAAGCCAACATGGACATCGTCTCGGTTTCGCCGATCTTCAACCTCTACGATCACGACTGGCCCATTCGCACGCACCAGCGCCAGTATCCGCCGGCAAAGTTCGTCTTCGCCGAGAAAGATCGCATGGGAACAGCTCTCGATTCTATTGTGTCGAATGGCTGCATCGTTTCCGGCGGAATAGTTAGGAACTCAATTCTGTCTCCCGATGTGCGCGTGAACTCCTACTGCGAAGTCGACGATTCGATTCTTTTCTCCCACGTCGCTGTGGGCCGCCATTGCCGCATCCGCCGCTGCATCATCGACCGCAACGTCCACCTCCCCGAAGGCACCACCATCGGCTACGACACCGAAGCCGACCGCTCGCGATACTTCGTGACCGACAGCGGCATCACCGTCGTCACCCGGGACTACTCGCTCTTCGAGAATCCGGTGACGGTGGACTACTTCACCAGCGAGTAGGACAACCTAGCAGTTCCCGCAGCCACTACGGTTTCCAACCACCTCATCTAGGGGCAACTCCGAATTGCCCTGTTGCCTGCTTCTCCATACAGTTGCATTCAAGATCTCGCGGTTCCAGCGAATGACGCGATTTCGTCGGTATGCCGCTCCATCCCGGACTCGATTCAATCATCGGAGAGAAAACATCATGAAGTATTTTTGGCCCGCGTGCCTGGCCCTGCTCGTAACTTCGAGCGCCGTGGCGCAAAATCAATTCGTCTACAGTGACAACAACGTAAGCACCGGCATCAATCAGAATCCGGTCAACAGCGTCTCGGCATTCAAAATTGAATCCGATGGCAGCTTGACCCAAATTAAGGGCTCGCCTTACCGGACCGGAGGCGCGGGCGGGGGAAACAGTATCGATCCGGAAGAGATTGCCGTTGCAACTCAGAACACTGCAAATTTTCTCTACGCGGCTAATAATGGCAGCGGCACGATCAGCGCCTATGCCATCAATCCGGTTGCCGGATCTTTGGCCCGCGTTAGCGGATCGCCTTTCCTCGCCGATGGCGCACCCGGCGGCGATTATTCGCTTGCCGCGAGCCCCAACGGGAAGTTTCTGTTTGCTGCCGCCGACACTGCGACAGATATTCATATCTATTCGATCGCCAGCAACGGCTCTCTGAGTGAAATCGCCGGTTCTCCTTTTCCAACCGGGGCTAATGCTGAGGGCCTAAAAGTGACCCCGAATGGCAAATTCCTGTTGGTTGGCGAGAACTCTCTTAATGCGGTCGGCGTTTATAACATCGCTGCAAGCGGTGCGCTCACCGCAGTGGCGGGATCGCCCTTTCCCACCAGTGCCAGTCCATTCGACCTCGACGTCAACTGTGGCGGAAATTTAGTTTTCGTGATCGATAACGGATCGTACAACGGTTCTTACTCCATCATCGACGTGTATAACATGTCGAGCGACGGCAGCCTGACGCCGGTCGCGGGCGAACCGTTCTATAACGGAACATCCTCGGTCAATGGCGGCTTGGCTCTGAGTCCAAATGGCAAGTTCCTATTTGTCACCGATACATTCTCCACCGACATTTCATCCATCGCGGTCAGTTCCAATGGAGCGCTCTCCCAAGTTCCAGGTTCGCCGTTCGCAACCTCGGACTGGACCGGCGGCATCGCGGTTTCTCGCACCGGCAAGTTCGTCTACTCGGCTCTCTTCACCGTCGCGGAAATCGATGGACGCGCGGTCGATTCAAGCGGCGCTCTCACGCCTGTGCCGGGAACGCCTTTCAGCACCGGGCAGGCTCAAACTGGCGTGCCGACCGTTATTGCGTTTCCGCCGCGGACCTGCTCCGCGCCCTAACCACGATTCTCTTCCCTTAAAGCGGGTACCGAAGAAAAACGGTACTCGCTTTCTCGTTTTTGGGCGGCGGAACCACCCCTACGCACTCTAAGATTTGCTCTTGTCTCTCATGCCGTCTCGTACTAACATTTCTTGTCCGCTGGGAGTATGCCTATGTCCACCCGGCCTTCGTTTGCCGTCCTCTTCGCGCTGTTGTTGAGCTGCGCCGCACTCTCGCAAGACCAGATCAAAGACCAGCTAAAAATTGCTCCGCTGCCTTACGATCCATTCGAACTTGCCACCGGCCCCACCGTTGTTCCGGATACGCCGCAGAAGCGAGAGTTGATGCTGGCGCTTCTGGAGCGAGCCCGCCAGAACCATGGCATGCACGCTCCGGGCTCGCCGGCCTTCGCCATGAAAGTTTCTTTCAACTCCACCGGCACGTCCCGCTACACAGGTTTCGGAGAGATGGAAGAGACTTGGATGTCCCCCAGCACCTTCCGCTGGAGCGCCCGCCTGGGCGACTACTCGCAGCTTCGCATCTATAGTGACGGCGCCGCCTATGACGACAAGCCGCGCGGCCCCATCCCGCTGCGCATTCAGATGGTGCGCCAGTCCGTCTTCTGGCCGGTCACGGGAAGATTTGCGCCGGCCCTGATTCGCATGGCCACTGCCAAGTGGCAAGGCTCCGAAGTTGCTTGCATGCTAATCTCCGGCGCCGCCAATGATGCTAGCGCCACTCCCGGCCGCCGCTGGGAAGAGACGGAATACTGCATCGATCCCCAGACCGGACTGCTGCGCACCTACTCGGAAGCACCCGGCATTTACAACGTTTACGATTACTCCGAAAAGTTCGAGTTTCACGGCCACACGCTGGCGCGGCAGATTTCCATCGTGGAAGATGGCGTGATCGTGTTACAGATTCATCTCGATAGCCTGGCAGACGCCGCGAATGCCGATCCTGACCAATTCGTGCCTACTAAGAAAATGATCTCGCATGGCCCCGGCGACATCCTGGTCGGGCCATTTCGCTTTCCGCAATCCGTGGCCACCCCCGCAGGGCGCAGCGGAGTGATTCAACCCGTGATCGTTCACGCTGTTCTCGACAAAAAAGGACACGTAGTGGAAGCGGAAGCTCTGCAGCACTCGGACACGTTGCTCGCCGACGCCGCGCTCGCCATCGTCCAGCGCTCCAACTATGCCAAGCGTGACCAGGGCCGGCCGGTGCAACGCGAAGCTTTCATCAATGTGCAGTTCATTCCGCAGTAGCAGTAGAGGAGGCGCTCCCCGTGATCGGAGATTGCCTGTGACGCTATTGGAAACGGCGCGCCCGGAAAAAGATAAACCGTAGCGCGCCGCCTCTTTTCCGAAATCTCAGTCTTCTTCCCCTCACTGCTACAATTCCCTGTTTCGCATAACTTACGGCGTACGCCTTTGATCCCGCGAACTTACGGGACTACATCCGCGTACTGTCTTGTGGGTCTCGAATGGAAGATGTTCAGGTAGTCGCGATGCTGGTCCGCCGGTGTGTCGCCGGCGATGCCGCTGCCTGGGAAGAAATCGTTCAGACCTACAACCGCCGTATCTATAACATTTGCTATCGTTTTGCGGGATCATCCGACGATGCCGAAGACCTCGCCCAGGAAGTCTTCATCAAGATGTATCGCACACTGGCGAGCTATGACAGCTCCAAAGGCGCCTTCGTAACCTGGGTCACCACCATTACCCGCAACCTGCTGGTGGATCATTTCCGCAAGACCAAGCAGGACCGCATCACCGATTCGCTGGACGCCACATCCTCAGCTCATGAAGACGCCCAACCCCTGAGTGAGCAAATTCAGGACCAATCCGCTCCTCCTGACCAGCGCGTACGCAGCCGGGAGGTGCAGGAAACCGTTCATGCCGCCCTCGCTAAACTCTCGCCAGAGCTTCGCGAAGCCTTGATTCTAAGGGACTTGCAGGATTTTGACTATCGTGAAATCGCAACCGTTTTGAAGGTTCCGGAGGGTACTGTGAAAAGTCGAATAAATCGTGGCCGGGCGGAACTTGCGCGGCTCTTACAACGTACCGATAGGCAGGTGATGTGATGCCAGACCATACCAGCAACGGAATGCAGTGTCATGAGTTCGACGGCCTGCTCAGCGACGCGCTCGATGGCGTTCTGACCGGCCTTCAACTCGACCGGTTCCAGGCTCACTTGCGGACTTGTTCCGTGTGCGGGCCGCTGTTCGCTGAAGTTCAGGCGGGCCGCAACTGGCTGAAGGATCTCACGGAGGTGGAACCTCCAGCCGGTCTGGTCAACAACATTCTGGCATCCACAACGGGCGTTGACACCCAGCGCCTGCGGGTCAACGTATCTGCGCCGCAGCCACGCATCTCGTGGATTGAGCGCGCGCAAGCCTGGGCTTCAGGGGCGATGCAGCCTGTCTGGGGCACGGTCCGGCAGCCGCGGTTTGCCATGTCGTTTGGCATGGCATTCTTTTCGCTGTCGGTGGCCTTGAGCGTACTCGGCGTGAAACCCGCCGATCTGCGCTCAGTCAGCTTGCGGCCTTCGGCCATACGGCACGCGTACTACAGCACGCAGGCCCGCGTTGTCCGGTACTACGAAAACATCCGGTTCGTCTATGAGGTGGAATCGCGCGTGCGCGAACTCAAGCGCAGCGTCACGCCTGCCCAAGCCGCGCCGGCTAAGAAAGACCACAAGAACGACACAACACAACAGCCCGAGCAGAAGCAGGATCGCAACTATAGCCAGAACGACAACCATCTCATTCTGGCGTGCGCTCCTCTGGGTCCATCTGTCTTTGACCGGTTAACTCCGGATCCGTTAAATCAGGATCTGCCTGTAGTGTCGGTGACCACGTACAGGAGGTTCGTATGAACTGCGCCACGCACAACGATATTGCCGCGGTGGCATTTTGCCGCACCTGCGGCAAGCCGCTCTGCGGCAATTGCACCCGCGACGTCCGCGGAGTAATCTACTGCGAGCCCTGCCTCGCAGCTCGTCTGGAAGGTACCGCCCCGGCAGCGGGGTTCGTGCCTCCCGCACAAACTGTGTATCCGCCCACAGGCGCACCTGTTGCAGCTCAAGGAAGACCCGCCTCCGGCCCTAACCCGAATCCCGCAGTCGCCGGAATTCTCGCCGGATTCTTTCCCTTCGGCGTCGGCGCCGTCTACTGCTCGCAATATGCCAAGGGATTGGCCCACCTGCTGGTTTTCGCGTTGCTTATTTTCGGCGCCAATCACGCCGGAAATTGGGATTGGGTCTTCGGAATCGGTATCGCTTTCTTTTACGTTTACCAGATCATCGACGCAGTGCGCACCGCCCGGGCTCTTCAGGAAGGCCAGCCCGCGCCCGATCCCATGGGATTAGCCCAAGCGTTCAGCATGGGCGATAAGTTTGACACTGGCAAAGTGCCCGTAGGCGCTGTCGTACTGATCGGCCTAGGCGTGCTGTTCCTGCTGCACACCATGGGGATTATGGAGTACGGCTTTGAGCGCTATTGGCCCCTGATTCTTGTCTTTCTCGGCGGCTGGATGTTCTACCGCAACTATGAGCGGTCGCGCCGAATCTGCGCCTGCGGACGTTGTAGCACGCGCTGGCTAATGGGCCCCGCGATGGTGCTCACGACCGGCATCTTGTTCCTGTTCCACACCACGAACATTGCCGATCTTGACCGCACCTGGCCCGCCTGGATTCTGGTAGTCGGCGTCGTCAAACTGCTCCAGAGCAGCGCTTCGTCTGCCGGACACGTCGGGCCATTGCCGCCGGGGCCAGGTGTAATCGCGCCTCCGCCTCCTTCACCGCCTACAACTCCCAACGCAGGACCAACTTCGTCTTCCGGGGAGGTGAGCAATGTCTAACCCGGTTCAATATCCGGCGCAAGCGCCACCACCGCTTCCACTACGCCCTCGTCGACGTTCCTTTGCCGGACCGGTTGTGCTGATTATCCTCGGCATCGTCTTTCTGATGGGCAACCTGCACATGCTCTCGTGGATGCGGCTCGGCACTCTGTTCGCCCATTACTGGCCCGCCCTTTTGATCCTCTGGGGGGTGATCAAACTGGTCGAGTACCAACAGGCGCAGCGCGACGGTGTGCCCGCACGCGGCATCGGAGCCGGCGGAGTCTTTATGGTTATCTTCATCGTCGTCTGCGGACTTATCGCCACCCAGGCTTCCCGCTTTAACTGGGGCGAACTTCGGGACAACATGAACATCGACGACAACGATCTCAACAACATCTTCGGAGAAACCTACAACTTCGACGACCACCTCGAACAGGACTTGCCCGCGGGAGCGACCAGCCTGCGTGTGAATGACGATCACGGCGCGGTCCGTGTCAGCTTCTCCAATGAGAACAAACTTAGCGTCACCGTGCGCAAGCGCGTGGGCGCCGAAAATCAAGGGGACGCCGACAAATACAACGCCCAGACGAAACCCACGATCACCACTACGGGCGGACTGGTAACGCTCGACGCAAAAACTCAGGCGGCCGGCGATCACGCTGTGCAGAGCGATCTCGACATCTCCATCCCTCGTAAGATGCAAGTGCATGTCGTTTCTCGCCGCGGCGATGTCAACGTTAACGGCCGCGACGGAGATGTTGAAATCAACAACCAGCACGGCGACGTAACCGTGGAAGACATTACCGGTAACGTGAAACTGCAGTTGGAAAAGAGCTCCGCCCGAGTCGAACAGGTCACCGGCGACGTCCACATTACTGGACGGCTGAACGAAATTTCGGTTTCCGACGTGAAGGGCGCAGCCCAGCTCGACGGTGAATTTGGCGAGAGCGTCAAACTAGCGCGCATCGCCAAGAGCGTTTCCTTCAAGTCGTCCCGCACCGACCTCGAATTTTCGCGCATTGACGGAGATCTCGATCTCGACTCCGACGATCTGCACGCCGACAAGATCACCGGCCCGCTTCACCTGAGCACGCGCTCCAAGCAAATCCGCCTGGACGATGTTTCCGGCGACGTGCGTCTGCAGAATGAAAACGGCGGCATCGAAATCTCCATGCGCTCGCTCGGTAATGTGCAGATCGACAGCCGCAACGGCGCCATCAACCTCAGCGTGCCCGAGAGAGCCGGATTCCACATTGACGCCCGCACCCGTGACGGCGAAATCCAGTCTGACTTTCCCGAAGTGAAAGTCGACCGCAGCGACCGCGAGTCGAAGGCTTCCGGAAGTGTGGGCAACGGCTCGTCCCACATCGTCCTGAACAACGAGCATGACGGCATCGAGATCCGCCGAACGTCGAGGAGCGGTGGCCCCACCGAAGGTATCCCGGGAGGTATCTCCGGTGGAATCCCCGGCCCGCCGAAACCGCCCAAGCCCGGCCGAACCCTGCCTCCCCCCAAGACGAAGGTCGAACCGACCGAGAACTAACCAGCTCATCCTGGGCGTGGCAAGTGCTTCGCGCATTGCGAGGCACTCTGGCGGCGGCCTTTCCCTCTCACACTCACCCCGACCTTGGTGCGTCCACATCTTTGCCTTCCATCTCACCATCTGCGAAACTGAACTCCACCCACTGAGAACTGGGAACTGCGAACTGCCCATGGCCCGCATCCACGTACTCTCCGAGCAAGTCGCCAACAAGATCGCCGCCGGCGAGGTGGTGGAGCGCCCGGCCTCAGTAGTAAAGGAGCTGCTCGAGAACGCGCTGGACGCGGGCGCGACACGCATCAAAATCAACATCGAAGCGGGCGGCAAGAAGTTGATCCAGATCACCGACAACGGATGCGGCATGGTCCGGGACGACGCCATGCTGGCCTTTGAACGCCACGCGACCTCGAAAATCAAGGACGCCGAAGACCTGCTCAGCGTCGCTACCCTGGGATTTCGCGGCGAGGCCCTACCTTCGATCGCGTCGGTCTCACGTTTGCATCTGGAGACTCGCGACGCCGGCGCAGCCAGCGGAACGATTCTAGAAATCAACGGTGGCAGGATGGCCCGCGTCGAGGAAGCCGGTCTGCCCGAAGGCACTTCGATCACGGTTCGCGATCTCTTCTTCAATACTCCGGCACGAAAAAAATTCCTGAAAGCCGAGTCCACCGAACTCTCGCACATCGCGTCCCTGGTTACGCACTATGCCCTGGCGCATCCTGAAAAGCATTTCGAGTTGCACTCGGCGACCAACGCGATGCTGGTCGCGCCCCCCGTGGCGGGATATAGCGAGCGCGTCTACCAGGTCTTCGGCAAGGAAACGCTCGACCAATTGATTCCGGTAGCTGCCATGCAAGCGCTTGCGCACGTTGGCTTGCCCCAACCTCCACCCTGGCGCCGCAAAGAAGAAGAGAGTGAAGAAACCGCGCCCGCCGATCCCGGCGAGATGCGCCTGCACGGCTTCGTCTCCAAGCCCGAAATCCAAAAGCTGAATCGTAACTCGATCTATGTCTTCGTCAACGGCCGCCTGATTCGCGATCGCCTTGTGCAACATGGATTAACCGAAGCCTACCGCAATATCATTCCGCCCTCGGTCTATCCGGTCGTGCTGCTGTTTCTCGAATTGCCGCCCGGCGAGGTGGACGTGAATGTCCATCCTTCAAAAACAGAGGTCCGCTTCCGGCAACCAACCTTGATGCACGACTTCGTCCGCGACACCGTGCGCGCCGCCTTGATGAAGGCGCGCCCCGCCCCCCAGTTCACCACCGAGATTCGTGCTCACGCCACGGCAAGTTCAGGATTGACTCCCGGTGCGCGGGAGTGGGAACCACCTTCCGATCTGGCTGCCGCTTCGAGCGCACCAGCGCGGCCGTTTTACGATCCCGTAGGCGGCGCCGGATTCGCTCTGCAAGCTCCCACAGTTCCGCCCATCTCAGCCCGTTTCCAGTTCGAAGGCGGAATTGCAGTCGAAGCCAATGCCGCAATTCCTGTCGCCCGCGGATTGGAATCTCGCTTCGCCGAAAACATCCCAGACACGATCCCCGACAACGGCTGCGCCCCTGCGCTGGACGCAGACAACACAAACGAAGAAGATTCCTCTCTCGCCGCTCTCTCCACTCTTCGTCCCTTGGGACAAATTCGCAACTCGTTCATCCTGGCCGTAAACGAAGACGGACTGTGGATCGTCGATCAGCATGTCGCCCACGAGCGCGTGCTCTTCGAACGCATACTGAAGCAGCGTGCCGCGCAGAAAGTCGAAAGCCAGCGCCTGCTGATGCCGATCGTGCTCGAACTCACTCCGGCACAGCAGGCCATCTTCACCGAGATCGCCGACGAGCTCCAGCACAACGGCTTCGAAGCGGAGCCCTTCGGCGCGCGCAGTGTCGCAGTCAAAGTCGCGCCCGCCGGGGTCGACGCCGCCGCAGTCGAGAAAATGCTGCACGAACTGCTCGATCAAATCTCGCGCGAAGAGCAATCGCTCAACCTGGAAAAGATCCGCAGCCGCATCGCCGCCTCCATCGCCTGCCACGCCGCCATCAAAGTCAACATGCCCCTCGAACAAAACAAAATGGACTGGCTCCTCGCGGAACTGGCCAAAACCGATCATCCCATGTCCTGTCCCCATGGCCGCCCGGTCGTTCTGCGGTATTCTGTAAAGGACATTCAGAAAGCGTTCAAGAGAATCTAGCCAGACAAATTGCTGATTGATGATTGTTGATTGATGATTGAAACCCAAGAGAGTTTAGGTTTCAATCAACAATCAACAATCACAAATCAACAATTGCCCTTCCCATGACCGAACAAGATCTCCACCAACTCCGCCGCGAAAAATGGCGCCTCGATGGCAAGCCCATCCGCACCATTGAAGAGGCGCGCGCCTTTGTCGAGGCCGTTGGCTTCTGTCTGATGTATCCCGTCCGTCCCGCCGTGCCCGTGCCCACATTCATTGGAGCCTTCGTCGGCTCCGACAATCGTCTTCCCACCTGGCAGCATGCCTACTCCGATCCACGCGCACTCGCGGCCACAGACCTCATGGTGCGCCTGCTGCGCGAGCGCACCGCCTACGAGGCGAGCATCTTCGAGGAAAATAATCCGTTCCTGGTCGCGGCCTCGGCCTTTCCCTTCTTCTACGCGCTGGTCGGCGAGCGCAATCCCAAGCTCGCGCCCAGGCAGGGACCACGTTCCCTCTACTCGCCGCTGGCTGCCGACGCTTTCGAACTGATCACCCGCGACGGCCCCATCTCTAAGCAAAAACTGCAGGAAACGCTCGGCAAAAGCATTTCGATTCCCGCGCTCGACAAGGCTCTCGGCGAGTTGCTGGCCAAGCTCCGCATCACCCGCGTCGACTACAACGCGAAAGAAGGCTCGTTCTGGGACGTGCTCTATCGCTGGTCGCCCGACGCAGTGAAGGAAGGCGTGGGCCTCTCCGTTCAGCAGGCTCTCTCCGCGCTGCTCTCAAAATATCTGGACTGCGTGATCGCTGCCGATCAGGCCGAACTCGAAGCCTTCTTCGGAAAGTTCGTCGCCCGCTCGCGCGTGAAAGAAGCAGTAAACGCTTTGCTGGCCGCCCGTGAGCTCAGCTTCATCCACGTGAGCGGCCGATCGATGTTGCACATCACCCCGGAGAAAGAAGCGGCCGCGCCGAGAGTTGTCCAGCCCCCACGTCCCTTTCCGCGGCCACGTCCCGCCGCACGACCGCGTTCGTTCTCACGCCCTAAACCCAAATCGGGAGGGGCGCGGTGATATTTCGGGACGCGGTCGATCGTTAACTGGCCTTCTTCAGTTGATAGCTATCACAGATCTTGTTTGCCGCTTCCCAAACACGGTCGAACTCGCCCAGACGGTAAACGATCAGCCGCCGGGCCAACTCATAAATGATTTCCCCAGACGCCTGGTCGAATTGTTCTACCGCCGTCACCACGGCCGCAGCCATGTTAATTCACCTCTAAACCGCAATTGAACCTTGCACGTTCCGATTCACCAGCAGCCGGAATTCATTTTCGGCCCAGCCCGAGTCGAGGAGTGTGTGATAGAAAACTACCCACATCGGAGCCACCGCCGATTCATCGGCCCAAACTTCCTCGATCCGCAACATCCTCTTCGCAGGTGGCTGCGGATTGCGCCAAACGATTTCCAACATGCCGGGCCTCCTTCAAGTCCGGGCTTGCAACCGGACTGCCGCATTGCAGGCGGGCAGGTTCGCCCGGCCTGTGCTCTGCGTCACCGCCTCTGTTTACGTCTGCAAAGCATGTACATCTCTCAGCAATCGCTTTCTAACGTATGCCATGTTTGACGCGGCACATGGGAATAAGGTGACGCCTCGACTGTCACATCTTTGTTAAAGGATTGTCTGCCGCGCTTGACAAACGGTGGACGGCCCGGCGCGTGCAAGGCGGCATGATTCTCTGCACCGTGTACAATCGTCTACTCGCGGAATGAACGACCACACTCAACGCAAACTCATCATCGCCATCGACGGCCCGGCCGGCGCGGGCAAGAGCACCATCGCCTCCCGCCTGGCGCGCAAGCTGGGCTACGTGAATCTCGAGAGCGGCGCCATGTACCGCGCCTTGGCCCTGCAGGCGATCGATCACGATGCCTCCCTCGACGATGAACCTGCGCTGCTCAAGCTGGCGCAGGATTCGCGCATTCAACTCGAACCCACGCTGAACGGCAATCGCACGCTGCTCAACGGCCACGACGTTTCCGCGCGCATCCGCGAGCGCGATGTCACCGAAGCGGCCTCGCGCGTGTCGGTGCATCCCGAAGTCCGCGCCTGGATGGTGGCCCGCCAGCGCGAGATGGGCGCAGGCGGCGGCGTGGTGATGGAAGGCCGCGACATCGGCACCAAAGTCTTTCCCGACGCCGACCTGAAGATTTTTCTCGATGCCGACCCCGTAGTGCGAGAGCAGCGCCGCATGCAGCAGCAAAAAATTAAGGGCGAAGTAGCCGCCAACGTCGCCGCCGACCTGCGCGAACGCGACCGCCGCGACCGCACTCGAGCCGCATCGCCGCTGATGGCGGCGGAAGACGCGGTGGTCATCGACTCTTCCAAGCTCAGTGAGGATGAAGTGCTGGCGCGAGTGGAAGAACTAGCAAAAAAGAAGCTGGATTCTGATTAGGCCTCTTGATCCCAAAAGGCTGTCATCCTGAGCGAAGCATTTGCTATCGCGAAGCGAGAGCAAATGCGCGGTCGAAGGGTCCCTTTCGCTTGCACGACCCGCGAAGACTACGGAAACTCTGACGAGCAGCTTCAGTGATGTGAAAGCCCCAATGACTGCCCCCAGCGCCGTGGAAGAGCGGCGCTTTCAGCGCCGCGTAACGGCCCCCCAGAGCTGTCCGGGCTTTAGCCCCCGTGCTCGCTCTTTCTACCCTTAGAAATTTTCCACAACCGCTATTGACAAGGCCCCCCTTTCCATTTGGACGCCCAGAAGAATTCAATTGACACTCGTTTTCCAATCGCGAACAATTTAACTGGATGGTTAAATCGTAGTGAAAGCGCGGCCCGCACAGACCGCGTTTCTCACTCTTCAGGGCGGTTCTGTAATGAGTAGAAGAATACAATTCGAGAACGTAAGGCAACTGGGCGAATGGGCGGAATTGCGGTTTATGACACGGGCGACCGAAGAGGGACTGTACGTCCTAAAACCGTGGGGCGACAAAAGGTACGACTTCGCCGTCGATCACGGGGGCGCATTCAGGAGGGTGCAGGTAAAATCCACCAGGTTCAAGCTAAAGAGGTTTTACTCCTATGTTTGCAACACGCGAAGCCACCCAGCCAGGCAGTACACCCTGCAACAGATCGATTTCCTGGCTGCTTATATCGTTCCGCTGGATCTCTGGTACATCATGCCGGCAAAAGTCGTCGTGTCGCAAGCAAGAATAACGCTGACTCCAAGTCACGAAGGCCACAAGTACGAACCCTACATGGAGGCGTGGAATCTGCTTCGAGGCGAAAGGAGTCAGAGTGCCGCGACTTCAGGGCGGTAACTGACAAGGACTCGGAGGCGGGGGTTGGCTCACCCCGCCTCCATCCATACCGCACTTGCCTTACTCGTCGCGGTTTTCGACGAGTGGGCAGCCTTCTCCGTGGTGGCGCGCGAGTGGGCCAGCCTCCCGGGGCAAGGTTAGATGTCACAAAGGTGGGTCGTGGAAAAGTGAGGATCGGACGGCACTCTCAACCGAGAAGGTCAAGGGCGGATGTTCCTGACCCGGTACCAAGGGCGTCCAGCCTGAGCCGAGCTCGCGCAGCAAGTTCTAATGGATGAAGACGATCAACAAACCATGCGTGGGCTATCCTATCTAAGCCAGCTCCCACCAGCGGCGCTGCATTGCGCAAACAAGCTCGCAGACCAACAGCATCTGTCTTGCCTCCGTGAAGCACTATGTTTCGATGTCGGTAGAGTCGCCGGAAACAGGTCGAGATGTGCCCCTCTACGTCGCGCAAAGTGGATGCGGGTTTGGCAAGAAGGACCGTTATGCGTGCAAGTGCCGCTGTGTCTGTGCCTTTCGGAAACGTAGGTGCATTTCCTGCCTGGATGAGCTTGACCAATACTTCGCACCTATCCCGATTGTTCGCGCAAGCGCCGAGCTGATCGCCGATGTTCCCGCCTTGCGCTTCTAATGGATAGGAAAGAGATGTAAGTTCAGCACGCGGGAATGAGCACGCAACAATAGATGCCATACGATCCGCGGCGCTTACACGCTCGCGGTCCCCGGGACCGGTGAGGAGAGCTTCGATTGCAGCCCATCCGCCGGCTACGGCTGAGCTGGGTGGCTCTGCGTCAAGGGGGGCTACAAGTTCCATAGCCGCGTCGATGATGTTGAACTCCCCGACTTCGTAGATGCGATTCTCGCGTTGCAGTGCGTGGACTTCCACGCGTCGTCTACGTACAGGTAAAGGAATGGGCTCCCGTTCGCCAGCTATCCAGACTTTTTCGATGGGCACAAGACGGTTGTAGCTGGGACTGCCGAGATTCACGCGAGTGATTATCCGGTCAATAATTTCGGCAGCCAACTCCGCGACTAGCAACGGGTCCCTCGCCTCGAGGGTGAGAGTCAGACCTCCGCGCTGGCGCAGACCAGAAACATCGAACTTCTGTTGGCGCAGCCAGGCGGAGACGTCGCGATTGGAAAGCCAATGCGGCAGCGGTTCTTGAGACACCTTTAACGACGGCGCTTGGGCAAAGGCTACTAAGGTTTCGAATTGGCGCGACTGTCGTGACGCCAACTCGTGACTCTCATGAACAATCTCAGAAAGGCTCTTGGTTCCTGGCTCATACTTTGCCTTGAAGGTCCACCAGCGGTGCAGAAAGCCGCTGCTGAATCCGGCATCAAGAAGATGGGAAGCGATTGCACGTGCCGTTCGTTCAGGGCCGAGCGCGGCTGAAGGAGCTTGCAGTGCGTTCGACCATCGTTCGAGGTAAGTGGGCTCGATTTCTGATGCAAGAATGGCTATTGACCTATATTGAGCGCCATTGAACGCGAGTCCGTCACCTTTATCATCTATCCTAAGCAGCTTCTGCAGCTGTTTGCGTCGATCTTCGTCTCCTACGCCGGCATCCCGGCCTCCCGCGATTATTGCCCATGACGCGACGTTTTCCAGAGACGACTTGCTGATGACGCCATTTGCGACCTGTTCGCTTGCCTCAAGGATTTCCCGAAGGCTTAAAACTGTGCCCGAGATCCACAGCGATCTCTGCCACGCGATTCTTGAACTGAAGAAGTCGAGTAGCCTTGCGACTACGTGACTCGCAAAGGGGTTGACGTTAAGCATTGATTCTGATAGTGTATTTACAGGACTAAAAGTCCGCGATCTAAAAGAGGGCAACCCCCGATGCAACGAGCTTAGGCTCCCTGCTGACGGCAACGCCCTCTTTCCCTTTTTGCATAAGAATCGGCCGCCTCGCTCTTAATCAAGGGCCACCCCAGCGGCTAAAGCCTGTTGCCGTTGGGCTGTCCAAATCGCAGCGCTGGAAGCGCTGCGCCACCCAAGAAAAGACCCTCAATCCCTCGCTTTACGAATGGCAATCCCCAACTCCTTCAACTGCCTCTCGCTCACCGGCGTTGGCGCATCCACCATTAAATCCACCGCCCGCGCCGTCTTCGGGAATGGAATCACTTCGCGCAAACTCTCCGCGCCCGCGAGAATCATGACGATGCGGTCGAGTCCCAGCGCAATCCCTCCGTGTGGAGGCGTGCCGTACTCCAGCGCCTCCAGAAAAAATCCAAACCTCGCCCGCGCTTCTTCCTCGGTCATTCCAAGAGCCCGGAAGATTCGGCTCTGCACATCCTGCCGGTGAATACGAATCGATCCCGAGCCCAGCTCCGTTCCGTTCAGCACCACGTCATAAGCCAGCGCCCGCACCGCGCTCAACGGCGACAGCGGATCGTGCAACGACTCCACTCCCGACTCCAACTTCGCCATGTCCTCCTCATGCGGCGAAGTAAACGGATGATGGGCCGCGTTCCAGACCCTCTCGCCCTCATCCCACTCGAACATCGGGAAGTTCGTCACCCAGAGGAAACGATAATCTTTCGCCGCGTCGCCAGTCTTCTTGAAAATGCCATGCCGTTCGGCATACTTCTGCGCCAGCGCCAGCCGCAACTGGCCTGCGGACGCATAGATGGCAAGTTCCTGCGGCGTTACTTTTCTATTGGAAGCCACTGCCTGTCCCGCAACGCTTTGTGCCGGACCCACTACCAGCACAACCAAATCGCCATCTTCCATCGCGGTCTTTTTCGCAATCGCCGCGGCCGCGTCAGGAAATTTATTTCCGATGCGTTTGAAATCCTCAAAAACTCTGGCGCCGCCCTTCGGCTGGAACATGGGCTTGATGTCATCGCGTTCTTTACGCGAGAGCTCGCCAACTTTCGGGGTGCGCACGGCAATCACCGGCAGATTCGGATTGATCGCCAGTTCCTGCAAATTCTCCGCCGTAAAACACTCCCGCACATCGGTAAACGCCGGCAATCGCAAATCCGGCTTATCGATTCCATACAGCCGGATGGCTTCGTCGTAGTCCATGCGCGGAAATGGCGCTTTGATCTCCGACCCGGCCGCGGCAAACGCCGCCGTCAAAAATCCCTCCACCACTTCCCAAACCCGCTCCGCCTGGGGATACGACATTTCCAGATCGATCTGGGTGAATTCGGGCTGGCGGTCGGCGCGCAAGTCTTCGTCGCGGAAGCAGCGCACGATCTGAAAATATTTATCGAAGCCGGAGATCATCAGAATCTGCTTGAACAATTGCGGCGACTGCGGCAGCGCATAAAACGTCCCCGGCTGCACCCGGCTCGGCACCAGATAATCGCGCGCGCCTTCCGGCGTCGACCGCGTCATGAACGGCGTTTCAATCTCAAAAAATCCCTGCTCCGATAAATAATCGCGGATTGCCTTCGCCACTTTGTGCCGCAGGGCAATATTGAACTGCATCACGTCTCGCCGCAGATCGATGTAGCGATACTTCAGCCGCGTCTCTTCATTGGTAAGAGCCGTGTCGGAAGGCAGGAACGGCGGCAGCTTCGACTCGTTCAAGATGCGCAACTCTTCCGCAACCAATTCCACTTCCCCGGTCGGCATATTCGGATTCACAGTGTTGGCATCGCGCAATTTCACCGTGCCCACAACCGCGATGACGTACTCGTTCCTCAACGCCTCGGATTTTTGGTGAATCGCCGCATCCCGCTCGGCGTTGATGACCACCTGCGTCACTCCCGAACGGTCACGCAGATCGACGAACAGTAAATTTCCGTGGTCGCGCCGCCGATTGACCCAGCCCATTAGCACGGCTTTCTTGCCGGCGTCGGAAGAGTGCAGCGCTCCGCACATGTGCGTCCGTCGTAGATCGCCTAGGAAATCGAGCAAGTTGTGTCCTTAATAGCAGGAATGCGGCATCATGCCGAATCAAAGATTATAAATGGTAGGAGAACTAGAGTGTCCACGTAGGGACAGCCGCCTCGGCTGTCCAGCCGAGCAAAGCGAGGCGCTCGGCACACGGCATGCCGGTCACTTCTTGTTGGCTTTCCCGTCTACCGCCATCGTCCACTTCGCGCCGTCGGGCGAGGTCTCATAGGTAAAGTCATATGACGTGGACGAAGTCATCTTCATGATGAATCGTCCCTTCATGATCTTGTCGCCCATCTTCTCGTCGCTGCTCCAGGTCCAGGTGTCGCCGTCTACCCCGCCCTTAGAATCCATCGACTCGCCCCAACTGTTGAACTCGTGGTAGGTATATGCCTTGTCGTCTTTCGAATATCCCATCACGCCCATTCCGTAGCCGTTGCCCATGGAACTCTTGTAGTCCACATGGCAGACCAGGAAGTAGCCTCCTTCCATCCACTCACACTTTTGGATCTCGGTCATCTTGCCGGCCGATCCCATCGGACCCGGCTTGATGTCTCCCTCGACGGTCCACGAACCAGCCAACACATCGAGCTTCTTCAACTCTGGACCGGGCTTGGGCGGCTCCGTCTGCGATAGCGCCGCCACGCTACCCATCAGCCATGCGGCCAGTAGAATTCCTACTCGTTTCATGACACCTCTCTCCAACAGGTTAGACGTTCCAGGCGCTGATCTGGAAGCATAGAATGCCTTGCCGCCCTACCAGTCTCCCCAATGCGCCGCCGTCGCCTGGTGAAACTTCAGCTTCCACGCATTTCCCTCTTTCACCCATACAGAACTGAAATGCTGATAGCGTGGCGGAGGCCCTTGATCCTCTTCCGGCTTCTTGCGTACCACCGCGTCGTAGGTAACGATGGCTGCGCCATCGCCCACGGACACAACCTTGATGTTGTAAGTCATAATTTCTATCAGGCCGGAGTCGCCGAGATCGTCGACAGCTTCTTGTTTTTGGAGCAGCGTCCCGTCGACGCCTACCAGCGAAAAATCGTCGGTGACGGTCCGCTTAAGCAGCGCTCTATCATCCTTCTTCTTAGCCTCGATCAGGCTCTTCTCGCTAGCAATCAAAGTCTGCTCCAGCGGAGTGAAAACCTTGGCAGGCGCGGGAGCCTGAGCAACACCCGTAATGACACACGCCAACAAGAAGACTGCACAAATCATCCCGCCCAGTTTCATAACACTTCCCCCAAGTTTGTCATCCTGAGGCGGGCGTTCTTTGCCCGCCGAAGGACCTATGCAACTTGCCGTCGGCAATACTCTCGGCGTCCACCACAGCTCAAAAGCTCCCGCGTCACCCTTGTATCCTCTTCGCCAACTCCGCTCGCGGCACCGAAACCTGCTCTCCAGTCGCCAGATTCTTCAGCGCAAACGAATCCGCCTTCACTTCATTCTCGCCCACGATCAAAATATATTTCGCTCCCGCCTTCGTCGCCGCCTCGAATGATTTCTTCAGCCGGAAACTCTCGTCTCCCAAATCCACAACCAAGTCGTGACACCGCAACTCCCGCGCCAGCCGCGCTGCCTCAGCGTTCATGCCAGCGCCCAGCGCAGCCACATACACTTCAGGCTTCTTCAACACGCTCTCTGCCGTCTCTGGCAGCGACATCACCAGCCGGTCTTCTCCAATCGCAAAACCAATTCCCGGAGCCGCCGGGCCGCCCAGCGCCTCCGACAGCCCGTCATAGCGCCCGCCGCCCAGAATCGCATTCTGAGCACCCAACGCCCCGTGCGTAAACTCGAATGCCGTGCGCGTGTAGTAATCGAGCCCGCGCACCAACCGATCATTCAACGAAAATGGAACTCCAACCTTGGTCAGGATTTCCTGCACCGCCTCGAAATGTTTTCTGCATCCCTCATCGAGAAATTGGCTGATGCGCGGCAGCGTCTCGATGATCGGCTGATCCTCCGGGACTTTACAATCAAACACGCGCAACGGATTCGTCACCGCCCGCCGCTGGCAATCGGCACACATTTTCGCCGCGACCGGCTCTAAAGCCTTGCGCAGCGCCTCATTGAACCTTGCGCGATCCTCTTTGCAGCCGACCGAATTCAATTCCAGATTCCATCCCGTAATCCCCAGCCGGTCCAGCAATGTCGCCAGCATCTCCAAAACTTCCGCATCCCGCGCCGGAGACTCGCTGCCCGCCGCGGGCGGCCCGATGATTTCAGCATCGATTTGATAGAACTGCCGATAACGTCCCTTCTGCGGCCGCTCGCGCCGGAACATCGGGCCGATGCAATAAAGCTTGTTCAGTCCGCGATCGCCGAGCTTGTGCTCGATGTAGGCACGGACGATGCCTGCCGTAGCCTCGGGTCGCAGGGTCAGTGATTGACGTTTGTCGCTCTCAGCTCGCCCGCGATCCTCCCACGTGAACATCTCTTTGCTGACAATATCGGTCTCTTCGCCTACGCCGCGCGCAAACAATTCCGTCGACTCGAAAATCGGCGTGCGAATTTCCTGGAAGTTGTAAGCGCGGAACACATCCCGCACCGCCGACTCCACAAAGTTCCAAAGCGCCGTCTCCGGCGGCAGCAGGTCTCGCGTTCCTCGAACCGCTTTAATCATTCAGATCTCATTCCCCAAGAAACACATTGTCATCCTGAGCGAAGACTTGTCTTTCGCATCGCGAAAGACAAGTCGCAGTAGAAGGATCCCTTGCAACCCAACGGTTTCTGGCGGCTTTATTAGGAGTTCTTTTCACCGTCGCCCGACGCGAGGAGAAAACCCCCGACGCCCCCATCGCCACGCATAGATCATCGGGATCCTTCGACTCCGGAAACCGATTCGCTTCGCGAATCGGTTTCCTCCGCTCAGGATGACAACTCGCCAGGTACTTGTGCTACGTACTGCTACTCTATCTCTCCCGCAAATACTCCTCCGTATACCCCAAATAATTCCTCGCATACCGCATGATCGATTCTTGATCTTTCTCCTCCAGCTTGCGCCGGAACTTCCCCGGAGAACCCATCCACAGCGACCCCGGCTCAACCACGGTTCGCTCTGGTATTAGAGTCCCAGCCGCGATAATCGATCCCGCACCGATCTTTGCGCCATTCAGGATGATCGATCCCATGCCGATCAGGCACCGGTCTTCGATAGTGCAGCCATGCAACGTGACCGAGTGCCCCACGGTCACATACTCGCCCAGGGTAACGCCGTCCTGATTCTTCATGCCATGCAGCACGCTGCAATCCTGCACATTCGAATGCGCCCCAATCCGGATCGCGTACACATCCCCTCGCAGCACCGCATTCATCCACACGGACGCATGTTCGCCCAACACCACATCGCCAATAATCTGCGCCGACTCGTCGACGTAACAACTCGCCGGAACCACCGGCTTCATTCCTTTAAACGATCGAATCATTGATTTATATTCATTGACTTGTCATCCTGAGGCGCGTTCTTTGCGCCGAAGGACTTGTGCAACCTGCCGCCACCGGCACGCTGTCGGCGCTCCTCAGGAACACTGAACATAGCACGCCCGTACGCTTGTCCGTAAAGCAGAATTCCCAATCCGGCACTGATCCCAAAAAGAACTGCGCCCCATCGCCTCTGCAGGTCTCTCTCATGCTACAAAGGACTCTGGTTTCCCAACCTGGCGCGCTTCCGGTGATTCGCGCTGGAACATAGCCTCCAAGCCTCATCTCGACCACAGGCGGGAAAGCTATGCGTCGCGCACTCGTTATTTTTTGTATTTTTCTCCCCACGCTCGCCCGCGCCCAGGACGCCGCCACAGGCGCGATTCAAGGCACCGTCCTCGACCCCAGCGGCAGCCGCATCGCACAAGCTTCCATCGTCGCGGTCAATGCCGCAACCGGCGTCCGCTTCTCCACCACCTCAGATGCGGAAGGCCGCTTCTCCATCGACCTCCTCCCACCGGGCGATTACTCCGCCCGCGCCGTTGCCCAGGGTATGTCCCCGCAAGTTACCCCGCAGCTTCACGTGGACGTCGGTGCTGCCGCCGAAGTCACATTCCATCTCACCATCGCCGGCACTCAGGAGAACGTCACCGTCTCAGGCGCTCCTCAACTGGTCGAGACCCAACCCGCCGCCGTCTCCAGCCTGATCGACGAACGTGCTATCGCCGATCTTCCCCTCAACGGCCGCCGCTTCGGCGATCTAATGCTGCTCTCTCCCGGAGTTACGCAGGACCCGCGCAGCCTAACTTCTGCCACCAGTGGCGACCTCTCGTTCGGCGGCCTCCGCGGATTCCACAACAGCTTTCTCGTCGATGGCGGCGACTTCAACAACGCCTTCTTCGCCCAGGCCCGCGGACGCTACCGCGCTCCCTACCAGTTCTCAACTGAAGTCGTCCAGGAATTCCGCGTCTCCTCAAATTCCTACGGCGCCGAACTCGGACGCTCCGGCGGCGCGGTCGTCAACGTCATCACCAAATCAGGATCAAACCATTGGCACGGCACCGGATTCTACTTCCTCCGCGACAGCTCCTTCGGCGCGGCCGATGCCTTTCTCGCCTTCAAGCCTCATAACCGTCAGCAGCAAGCCGGAGGCACCATCGGCGGTCCCCTCAAGAAGAACAAAATCTTCTTCTTCGCCGGATTCGACCAGCACTTCTTCCATGTTCCCGATGTAGTCGAATTTCTAAATGGCAGCTCGCAAGTGATCCCGCAAGCCGGCACCGGCCCCTATACGCCCGGCGACTACGAAGCCAGCGACCAGGCCCTCGTCTTCGCCGCCGCCGCCCAACTTACCTCGCTCGCCGGGGAATATCCCGCCGGCCAGATGGGCAATTCCACCTACGCCAAGCTCGACATCAACCTCTCCCCGCGCAACCAGCTCGCTCTGCGCGTCAGCACTTCGCGCTATTGGGGATCGAACAACGTCTTCCTCGACCCCGCCAGCCCTCTCACCTACGATTCCATCTCCAACAACGGAGAAGAAACCGTCGCCACCGAAACTGGCTCCCTCGCGCTGACCTCGGGCATTTCGCCCCGTCTCATCAGCCACTTCCGTGCCCAGTTCTCGCGTGACTTACAACAGTCCTACACCAACTCCACCGACACACTGATCAAAATTCCTACCATCATCGACGCCATTGGCCGCTCCAACATTCTTCCGCGCGCCACTCGCGAGCACCGCCTTCACCTCGCCGAAACCCTCAGCTTCGACACTGGCCGTCACTCCTTCAAGTTTGGCGGCGATTCCCTGCTTACGTGGATCTACGACTTCTTCCCCAGCCAGCAAAGCGGCGAATATCTCTTCTACTCCATCAAAGTGGATCCCTTTACTTTCGTGCCTATGGAAGCCGGACTCCCGCTCTCGCCTCTCCGCGCCTACGCCCACGCCGTCCCCAAGTACTATCTCCAGAACTTCGGCCAGGCCGCTTCCCATCCCGATTCCAACGACTACGCCGCCTTCGCCCAGGACACCGTTCGCGTCACCGATCATCTCGCAGTAAATGTAGGTGTGAGATGGGATCTGCAAACCTTCACCACTGCGGGACTACTTTCGAACCCGCTATTCCCGCCCTCGGGCAAAGTCCCCTTCAAACCCTACAACTTCGGCCCACGCGTCGGACTCGCTTACTCTCTGGGCAGGACTCACCCACTTGTGATCCGCGCCGGCTACGGACTCTTCTACGTCCGCATTCCTCAGATCTACAACTCCGCCATCGCCACTGAAAACGGCATCACCAACGCCAGCCTCTTCCTCAACAACTCCAACTATTACGACCATCAAGTCTTCCCCGTTTTCCCCAATCCCCTTGTGACCTGTGGAGTTACTTCCCCCTCTTGCACTCTTCCCTCGGGATTCACGCAGGGCGTCACCAACAACATCTCCGCCTTCGCCACTAACTTTGTCACCCCGCGCGTCCAGCAAACCAGCCTCACCATCGAGCGCGAAGTCGCCGACCATACCACCATCGCGGTCTCCTATCTCTATGTCCACGGCGAACATCTCATCCGCGCCCTCGACGTAAACCTTCCCCCACCGGTCGCGCTTACTTACCCCATCTTCGATTCCACGGGCTCGATTTTTCAGGGCGGATACTACACCGTCGACTCTTTCGCTACATGGCAGTTCACCCGCTCGCTGACCTGTCCGTTTCCACCCTGCATCAATCCTCTTGGCCGTCCCATCGCCCAACTCGGCGCGATCAACGTGTTCCAGAGCGCCGCATCCAGCGTCTACAACGGGGCAACGCTTTCGATCAACCGCCGCATGACCCGCGGCACCTATCTGCGCATCTCCTACACCTATGCCCATGCCATTGATGACGGCCAGGACGCCCTCGTCGCCGGCTCTCCCGCCACGGTGCAGAATTCCTACAATCCAACCGGCGAGCGCGGCCCCAGCGTCACCGATCAGCGCCACCGCTTAACCGCCGCCTTCTCCGCTGAGCCTCGTCCCTTCCATCGCGGACACGAACTGCTCGGCCACATTTTCAACGACTGGAAAATTTCCAGCATCGTCTCCGTCGGCAGCGGACGCCCGGTCAACGCCACCGTCTCCGGCGATCCCAACCAGGATGGCAACAGTCTGAACGACCGACTTCCCGGCTACAGCCGCAACGGATTTACCGGCCCCGACTACGCCTCCACCGACCTGCGCCTAACCCGCAAGATCCACATCGCTCAAGGCTACCGCCTCGACCTCACCGCCGACTCCTTCAACCTCTTCAACCGCGACAACCAGCGCGTTACCATCACCACCGGCGGCCTCACCGTAAACGCCACCACCTTCGTCCAATCCTCCACCACCGCTGGCATAGCACCGTACCCCGGATACTACCAACTCCCTACAAACTTCCTAAAGCCGAACGCAGCCTATCCCCCGCGCCAAATTCAATTGGGCGTGAAAATGGTCTTCTAATTCACTCGTGCGGATATGTGCTCGCGTGGGGACAGCCGCCTCGGCTGTCCAGCCAGGGCGAAGCCCGGCGAAGGCTCGTGTGGTCACGGGCGACTCGCCCGCGAAATGCGTGCGGTAACGTGGAAGAGCGGCGCTTCAGCGCCGCGTCAAGCCTCCAGATGGAAGCGGCTTCAGCCCCGGTGGTACTTAAGAATCGCGCTCGAAATCCGCACCACACTCCAACCCTTCGCTGCTATACTCGCCCAGTTCATCCTTCCCCGGGCCGGGCCCCGCACAGTATTCGAGGCAAGCAGTGAAGAAGTGGATCGCCACAATTCTCTTAGCTGGGACCCTCCTAGCTCTCGCGCTGGCCACACACCTCTGGGGCGCGCGAGTGATCAAATTCGCCGTTGACAACGACAAAACAGTCGATGCACTGAAAAAGCTTCTGGAGTTGCTGCTTGCCATCGCAGGCATTGTTCCCCCGGTCATAAAAGTTTTGTTTGGCGGTAAAGAGAAAGATTCCAACCCCGCGCCTACCGTCACTAACTCTCAGGCCGCTCACGACCTCAACACGGCTGGCCGCGACGTCCAGACCGGGGGCACACGGACTGAGCACGACGTAATCGGCCGAGACTCAATCGGTCGGGATAAGATCGAGACCGTCATCTATCAGACCGTCGCGGCAGCGCCTACCCCCACGCTGAATGCGCTGCACCAGCTCCCGCCCCCGCCCGCCGATTTCACCGGACGCACCACCGAACTAGCAGAGCTCCGCGCCGCCATCGAAAAAGGCGGCATCCACATCTCCGGACTCCAGGGCCAGGGCGGAGTCGGCAAGACCGCCCTAGCCCTAAAACTGGCCGAAGACCTCACCCCCAACTACCCCGACGCCCAAATCTACCTCGACCTCAAAGGCGTCAGCGAAAAACCCCTCACCGCCGCTGAGGCCATGTCCCACGTCCTCCGCACCTTCCATCCCGAAGCCAAGCTCCCCGAAAAAGAAGAAGACCTCCGCGCCCAGTATCTGTCCACCCTCCACAATAAGCGCGCCCTACTGCTAATGGACAACGCCAAAGACGCGGCTCAGGTGAGACTCCTCATCCCGCCTCCAGACTGCGCGTTGCTCGTCACTTCCCGCGCTCGCTTTCACTTGCCCGGCCTTCAACCCACGCATCTCGACACCCTCCCGCCTCCGGACGCAAGGGATTTGCTCCTTGAAATTGCTTCACGAATCGGCGGCGAAGCGGACGCAATCGCCAACATCTGCGGCTACTTGCCGTTAGCGCTCCGCCTCGCTGCGACAGCAATCGCTGAGCACGCGGACCTCGACCCGGCGGGCCATCGGAAGAGACTCGCCGACGAGAAAACTCGTCTGAAACTGTTAGCGCCGACTACGGAGGGCAGCGACCCGAGCGTGGAAGCTTCCATCACCTTGAGCTACAAGCTGCTCGACGGCAAAACGCAAACGAGCTGGCGCACGTTAGCCGTTTTCCCCGACACATTCGACGCCTCCGCCGCCGCAGCGGTTTGGGAGAACGAAAACGATGCCGCTCAGGACGCACTGAGCCGCCTCCTTCAGCTCTCCATGCTCGAATGGAACGACGCCACCAAGCGCTACCGCCTGCACGACCTCATGCGGGACTTTGCCCTCCAACGCCTGACACTCAACGAATCTGATGCCGCCGCACAGTGCCATGCCGGGCACTACGGCGCCATACTCGCAACGGCTGAGGACCTCTACCGGAAAGGTGGCGAGTCCCTAATGTCCGGTCTCGCCCTTTTTGACATCGAGTGGGGAAACATCCAAGCAGGACAGACGTGGATAGCGGCACACGCGGCCCAAGATCACAAGGCCACGAGATCATGCAGCAACTACCCCGACTTGGGCACCTACCTTCTCCTTCTCCGTCTGCATCCGCGGGAACAGATCAGCTGGCGCGAGTCAGCGCTCACTTCCGCCCGCCAACTGAAAGATCGCGCGGCCGAGGGAGTCCACCTCGGCAATCTGGGTCTAGCATACGCCCGCCGGGGCGATTACAGCCGTGCCATCGAGTGCCACGAACAGCACTTGGTAATCGCCCGTGAAACAGGTGCTCGCCGGGGCGAGGGCGACGCGCTCGGCAACCTGGGCAACGCGTACCACTCACTGGGCGACGCCAGCCGTGCAATCGAGTACTACGAGAAGCAGTTAGAGATTGCCCGCGAAACAGGCTCCCGCCGGGGCGAAGGCAACGCGCTCGGAGGCCTAGGGAACGTGTACGGCTTTTTGGGCAAGACCAGCATGGCCATCGAATACACTGAGAAGCACCTCGCCATCGCACGCGAGATTGGCGACCGCCAAGGAGAAGGCAACGCGCTTGGCAACCTTGGCACCGCGTACCACTCCTTGGGCGAGGCCAGCCACGCCATTGAGAATTACCAGCAGCAGCTAGCCATCACCCGGGACATCGGCGACCGCCGCGGCGAAGGAGCGGCACTGTGGAACATGAGCCTGGCTCTCGACAAACTCGGCGATCACAAGAAGGCCATCGAAATCGCCGAAGCAGCGTTAAAGATCAAAGAACAAATCGAAGACCCCGGTACCGCAAGGGTCAGAAAGCAACTCGCCATCTGGAAAAACGGCTAACCAGCAAGCCCCGACCGCAGCGCACCGCCAAACCATCATCCGAGGATTCGTCATTCCGACCCCTTCGCAGCCGCGATCAGCGGCGAGAAGGGCGAGGAATCTGCTGTCCCCTCCGCCGCCACAGCCTGCCCCGTGTTCAAGCTCTTGCCATTGACCTTTTGGCATCGAGAATAATTTCGCAAGTCCTGATCTGTGATGTGACAATGCATGACATGAAGACCGCTTCAATCCGCGACCTCCGCCACGGATTCAAGAAGATCGAACGCCTTCTCCATCGGAGTGAAGAGATCCAAATCACCAAGCGCCGGCGCGTCATCGCCCGCCTAATCCCAGACAGCACCGAAGCCACAAAGCAGCCACTGACTTCATGGCTCGGTTGCGCACCATCTATGGCGATAAAGTCCTGGGCGTGACTGGCGCAGAACTGCTCTCCTCCGACCGGAGCCGCTGCACCAGCGAAAGCTCGCCCAAACCCTTCACCTCAAACTGAAACTAAGGCAATCACATAGTCCTGTCATGCTGAGCGGAGTTAGGATCGTCTGAAAGACGATCCTACGCAGTCGAAGCACCCCATACTCGCCGTCACCCACTCCAAGCCCAAACAGGAGTTCTTACCACGAGCCCCATCAGTGAAAATCCGTGGCAACGCCACTGCCGCATCTTTTTCCCCCTCCCCCACTTGACTTCCAGTCAATTCCTTGTAATAACTACTCTGTCCTTCCGGACGGGTTTGGGGGTGTGTCTGTTTGGCGGAAATTCGACTGCAAGAGGGAGAATCCCTCGAAAACGCTCTGCGCCGTTTCAAGCGCAAAGTGCAGCAGGAAGACATCATTAAGGAAGTAAAACGCCACTCCTTTTACCTGAAACCCGGGGAGAAGAAACGCGTGAAAGCCGCGCTCGCTCGCAAGCGTGCTCGTAAAAAGGTTCGCAAAGAGCAAGACTAGTACTAGTAAGGACTGAGGCAGTAAGGGTCGCCCCCTCCCGGGGCGGCCCTGCCCAATCTGGCCCCCACCAGATGAGCTGCAGCAGGCGGTTCAACATCAATTTATCGTTCGGCAATTTGTAGCTAAGCTGTATCCGCGCTCCGTCCCAGGGGCGCGGCGGGCCGAGTCCAGGGGCAGTTTTGAGGGGGATGTACACATCCTGTGTTTGCTCTGCGCCAGCGCCTCCCCGCGCCAGGCGGGCGCGCCACGGGCAAAGGAGAGCCATCCTCAATGGAATTTCAGGACAAGGTACTGACCTGCATCGACTGTGGCGCCGAGTTTGTTTTTACCTCGGGCGAACAACTGTTCTTCCACGACAAGCAGTTCAAGAACGAACCCAAGCGCTGCAAAACCTGCAAGTCCAAACGCGTGGCCGTCCTCTCCGCCCCTAGCTCTCAGGGCGACGGTAACGGACACCACCACACTCGTGTCGAAACCCGCGCCACCTGTTCCCAGTGCGGCAAGGAGACCACTGTCCCCTTTCGACCAACACAGGGCCGCCCTGTCTTGTGCCGCGAATGCTTCACGCAGAAGAAAACCGCTGCATCTGCCTGACGGCGCCTCGGCGTTGAACGAAGAAAAGTTCGCCCAGGCGCGCGCCGGATTACGCACGGCTGGCGCCCATGCGCTACCATAGCCTTGGTTCACCGTGCCCAGCTATCACGTCGAAAATTTCGGATGCCGCGCCACTCAGGCCGACGGCGCTGCCCTCGAACACCAATTCGACAAACGGGGTCTTTCTCGTGCCTCGTCGGCACAAGCCGACCTCATAATCTTAAATACTTGTACCGTCACGAATTCCGCCGATCAAGACGCACGCGCAGCGATACGCCGCGTGCAGCGCCAGAACCCGCTGGCGAAAATCATCGTCACCGGCTGCTACGCCCAGCGCGCTCCAGATGAAATCTCCGCACTGCCCGGCGTCACCGCCGTAATCGGCAATTCCCACAAGCATCAACTCGCCGAAATCGCGCTGCCGATTCTTTCGGATTTGGGGTGGCGCAGCGCTTCCAGCGCTGCGATAGATTCCCTCGATCAGATCGCGGCTTCAGCCGCTGAGGGAATCGCATTCGTTCCCCTGACGAGTCTCACAGCCCAAGACAGGAAGCCCGAAGCCCGCCTCTATGTCTCCGACATCTTTGCTCACACCGAACTCCTCGCCGCCCCTGTCTTCGAATCCACTTCTGCGAGCGCCTCCGACCGCACTCGCCCCAATCTCAAAGTTCAGGACGGATGCGACAATCGCTGTTCCTTTTGCATCATCCCCAGCGTCCGCGGCCACAGCCGTTCGCTGTCGCTCTCAGAAATTATTCGCCAGGTCAGCGCACTGGTAGACACGGGTTACCGCGAGCTCGTGATCAGTGGCATCAACCTCGGCCGCTGGGGTCGCGATCTAGCTGCGGGCCATCAAGATGACCAACGCTTCGAATCCCTGATCCGCACCATCCTCTCCGACACCAGTCTCGAAAAACTCCGCATCTCCAGCGTCGAAACGATGGACTGGTCCGATGAGCTCATCCATCTTGTCGCTTCTTCTCCGCGCATCGCCAAGCATGCCCACGTGCCTCTGCAATCGGGCAGTGATGCGGTGTTGCGGCGCATGCACCGCAAATATCGTCCATGGCATTATCGCGAGAAGATTGAGAAGATTCGCGCCGCCATGCCCAGCGCCGCCATCGGCGCGGACGTGATGGCTGGATTTCCCGGCGAAACCGACGCCGAATTCGAAGCTACGCGCCGCCTCGTCGCGGATCTGCCCTTCACCTATCTGCACGTCTTCACTTATTCCGCGCGCCCCGGCACTCCGGCCGCGGCCATGCCGAATCAGGTTCCCGTAAACGTCGCCCGCGAGCGCAACAAAATTCTGCGCGACCTTGCGGCGGAAAAAAAACTCGCCTTCATGCAATCGTTTCTCGGAAAAACACTGGAAGCCATCACTCTCAACGTCGTCCACAACCGGCAAGGTGTAGAGTTCACCGAGGCCCTCACCGACAACTATCAAAAACTTTTCCTGCGCGGACTTCACACTCCCAACCGCTGGCTCACCACCAACATCGTGCACATAGAAGACGGAGTATTCCTGGGAAGCCTCGCCTTCCCGGCGCACCCTGCGCTCGCTGCATTCCGCTATTCGTAAATCCCCGGCAAAATTGAACCGGCGCGCCTTCTGCTCGATATATAATCGCCCCGCTCGGAAACGATCATTCCGTTCATCGCTCCGAGGAGTCTGTTCACCAGGAGAGCTACCTCATGAAGTCACAAATTTTGCTTCTGTCCGTAGTCTTGCTGCTCGCAGTATTCTCCTTCGGCCAAACCGCGGATTCAGCGGCGTCCAGCCCACAAGACCTGTCAGCTTTGAACTCACAGCATGAACCGCCCATGCTCGGAATACACTGGGCGCGTGGTTTCACCCCTTTTGCTCGCCCCGCGAAAGGAAGCAGTCCAAACATGACCTATCATGGCGGCGTCATCATGCCCTCCACCGTGAGCGAAGCCATTTACTGGGGACCGAGCTGGAACAACTCCAGTTTCGTTGGCGACAAGATCACTGGCCTCGATTCCTGGTACACCGGTTTCAGCAACTCCAACTACGCCAAGACTTCCGATGAATACACCGGCTCCAATGGCCAGGTCGGGCCCTCCGTCACGCACAACGGTCATCTCATCGACCTCTCCACCGCTTCCAATGGCAGTTCGACGGCAGCAATCGTGGCTGAAGCCTGCAAGGAGATTTCCAGCCCGGTGAGCAATGGCTATTATCCGGTCTACGTTGACGTGCCGCGGGGCAATGCCGGCTACTGCGCCTACCACACCTTCGGCACCTGTAGCGGAGTAACCGTGCAGGTTGCCTTCTTCTTCAATCTGGATGGCGACGCCGGCTGCGATCCCGCGGACACTTCCGGCCTGCACTCACAAGGCTTGGCCGCGCTCGCCAACGTCAGTGGACACGAGCTCTCCGAAGCGCGCACCGATCCCGACAGCCCCGGCGCATGGTATGACCGACGAGGTCAGGAAAACGGAGACAAATGTGCCTGGACCTTCAACGTCCCGCTGGTTACCTTCAGCAACAGCACGCAGTGGAAGATTCAGGGCGAGTGGTCCAACAACGCCTATAACACTGGCACCGGCTATCCCAACAGCTCCGGACAAAAGGGCTGTCTCGACGGTCACTGAGCGATCACGAGTTCCTCAGGGGGCTGAAGCCCGCAGATTCGAGTAGCTCGGGGCGGCACGGCTGAAGCCGTGCCCTTCCCAAACTATCTGCGGGACAGCCTCTGGAACATTCGCATCAGGACAACCGAGTCGCACACAAGTTAACGACGAGTGCGTGACTCGGTTGTTTACCTGATGCCCGCCCAAAAATCGTAGCCTCGAAACCCCGCGCCCACAAACCTCTGCCACCCCAAAGTGCATCTGATGTTGACCTGTTTTTCCCGGCCAGGGCGGTACTCCTGTGACTGGATCAGCCGGCGAATGCACGTTATAAACATCTATGCGGTTCCCGGCCCACTGCGCTTTATTTTTATGCTGCCTGATGGCAGTGCATTCGGCCGCGGCGCAACATACAACCGCAAAATCGGGCAGAATATACGCAACCGCTCGCGCCGAGTCCAGCCTGCAACCGCTGCCTAGACCACTGACTCTGGATGAAGGCCTGGCCATCATCAGCGCCGCACTCGATTCGCGGCACCACGCCAAATTCAAGACCGACTGCTCCCACTTCGTCCACGGACTCTACGAGCGCGCCGGATTTCACTACACCTACGCTCCTTCCGCCGACCTCTACGCCGGCATCGACGAATTTGAACGCGTCACCATTCCCCAACCCGGAGACATGGCCGTCTGGCGCGGACATGCCGGCATCGTCATCAATCCCGCGCAACATACTTTTTTCAGCCTGCTGCGCTCCGGCGCCGGTGTCGATTCCTACGATTCGTACTATTGGAAAAAGAAGGGCCGTCCGCGTTTTTTCCGCTACGTGCGAACCGCACCTTCAGATGACTTCTCCAACTCGGAGTGGGCCGCATCGCGCTAAACGGTGGCATCAGCTGAGGGTCTGGTGAGAACCAGAAGCCATCTCACAAATCCTCGGCGGTTGGACCCGAGCGAGAACCTCAGGGGCTAAAGCCCGTGTCCTTACTGGTTCTTGGCGACACGGCTGAAGGCCGTGCCCTTCCCGAACCCGTTTATGAGATGACGTCTAGTCTTTCGCATTTCAGCGGCCGAGCCTGACTCCGGCTTGCTGATGGGGAGCGTGTAACGGATTCACGATGATGCGGCGGCGCTTTCTGCTGCGGGTGCGAAAGAGCAGGTGCCAGGCTTCCTTGTAGCGCTCGTATTTATGTCCTTTCATGTCGGGGGCAAGGGTGATGCATTCGTGGGCACGCCCGATCGCGGAATAGGGAATGATGTACCAAAGATCGTGGGGGATGAGGTAGATGGCAAAGTAGTCGAGGCGGTTGGTGGGGTAGAGGCGGTGATTGCGCCCGGCAATCACGTTAACCTGGTAGGAGCGATGCTCCCGGTACATGACGGATTTGACCTGCACGCTAAGAAAGCGGCCTCTGTGCTGAACGGCGGCGTCGTAGTACTCCCAGTCACCGAGAGGTTTGGCGACGCCAAGGCCATATTGGGCGGCTCGTGCCATGAATAGCAGTTCGACCCACTGACCGCGTTGTTTGTGGTCTTTGATGTGACAGGGTAGGGCTCTGCCCTTCCCGACGAATTTTCGATTACTTCCCATTCCACTTCTCCCCGAAAAACAAAAGGCGCGACCCTTAGGCCGCGCCTTTTTTTACTCTATACTTATAGTATATCAAACCGCAAAGGGTACAAGCGTCACCTTTGCCACAAATATTTCTCCTTTGTTTGCTGGCAGATAACCCGGATTGAGGGATTTCCGCCTATTGACAAGATTTCCACAGACGAGGAATCTACGACTTATGTAGGGATAGTCGCCCCCGGCTGCCCGGTGGAGTGAAAACACAAAAGGCGCGACCGGTAGGCCGCGCCTTTGCGATTTCTGATTCTAATCTTATTATATCACAAAGCATAGGACCACTGTGACATGTTTTCGAATATATTTTCGCTTTGTTTGCTACCAGATAACCCTCGCCGTGTGGCTCTTGCCTATTGACAAAGTTTTCCACAGGCGAGCAGGAGTGCTCTTTACCGGGGCGCAAGCTTCATCCTTGTTTTCGCTTCTTGGCACGACACTCCAACTCCCGCTCGTATACGTCCCGGCGTGCCAGCCGCACACGCTCGCTCTCACGGATATTCACTTCCAATTCGTGTCGAACTCGGCTGGTTTTTCTCCCATCCCTTATTTTCATAAAGAAAACGAATTGGCGATCCGCCGCAATCGAATCCTGAAATTTGATTTTGGCTTCTTTCGTGCCGATTCGTTGAGAGAGCAGGTCCGGAAGAGAATTCACGGGGACCTTGTGCCCCTGCCCGTCGACGAAACTCTTCAGCACCCGTTGTGTGTAGGCGAGGGTAATCTCCGTGCCGGTCGTTGAGGAATACGCTATGACACGCAGGAGCGCAAGGTCTAACGCGCGCGCATTTGACCGGAGACTCTGCGCAATGTACAGCGCCGCATCCGCTGGGAGCTTTACATCTACCTGCTCCGCTTTCTTCTGCAGCCGGGCGACGAGTGCTTCAAGGTCGGGCGTCGGAATCATGTTGGGAGCACTCTCATCCCTCATGCTGGCCTCCTTTTCGCCTGCCGAAGATTGTACCGCGATTCTCCACAGCACCGACAGAAGCGTCTGTCATGCGCGTGCTGCGAAAGGCCGCTCTTGGGTGGCGTAGCGCTCAGCACTGCGATCTAACCCCGCGCTAGCAGTTAACCCCGGTTAGACGATTTCTGCCTATTGACAAGAATTCTCGAAATCTGAAAAAAGACCCGCAACACACGGATTGTCGTCCTTAGGGCGCTCCGTCGTTCCCGTCTTGGGGCGGGTGCCATTCTGGAATCCACAGATCCTAAGTATCCAACTGAAGTAATCATGCTTCTTTGACGATGTCACAAGGAGCGACAAGATCGCGGTGGGGACGGACACGCTCATGAGCAAGTTTCGCTATTTCGCCACCATTGGAAACCTACTGGGGACAATGTCATACCTGTTGCTAGTCGCAGGCCTGATCAGCTTGGGTTGGGCCGAAGGCCCTGAAGGTGGACGAGACAGTAGCGCTCCTCTGAAGCACCTGAGCCTGGAGCAACTCGGCGATGTCGAGGTTACGACCGCGTCCAAGGAACCCGAACAGGTTTGGCGAACACCAGCTGCGATCTACGTCATCACGCAAGAGGACATTCGACGGTCTGGCGCCACAAGCCTGCCGGAAGTGCTGCGGTTGGCTCCGGGGGTAGAGGTGGCTCGGGTCGACTCCGATCATTGGTCGGTGGCCATTCGCGGGTTTGGAGCGGTATTAGCCAGCAAGCTGCTGGTGCTGATCGATGGGCGGAGCGTTTATGCGCCTCTGTTCGCCGGCGTCTACTGGCAGGTGCAAGCTACTCCCCTGGCGGACATTGAGCGCATTGAGGTGATCCGGGGGCCTGGCGGCACCATTTGGGGAGCGAACGCGGTCAACGGCGTCATCAATATCATCACCAAGAATTCCAGGGATACCCACGGGGCGATGGTCTCGTTAGGTGGCGGAAACGCTGATGAGGGTACCGGAAATGTCCGCTACGGAGGCGGCAACGACCGGGGCTTTAACTACCGCGGCTACGGCATGGGCTTCACCCGCAGTCCCGGGTTTCACCCGGACGGCAGGAATTTTGATGGTTGGCGTGCGGGCCAAGCCGGGTTCCGGGCGGACCGGGATCTGGGTGTTCGCGATACCTTCACGTTTCAAGGCGACATCTATCGGGAGATTGCCGGGGAGACGACGCAGTACGCACTGTATTCCCCTCCCTCCCAAGTTACGGTTGATGGATACGCGGAGTTCACGGGAGGGAACTTGATGGGCCGCTGGAAGCGGGTCCTGAACGAGAGATCGGACTTCCAGCTTCAGGCTTACCTGGACCGCACGAACCATTTCGAGCCTGAATTCGGAGAGACTCGCAACACCTTGGACGTCGACTTCCTCCATCATTTGACCCTGCCTGGGCAGCAAAACTTCCTCTGGGGACTGGGGGCGCGCGTGAGTCCGTCGAATGTTGTGCAGCGGGTGCCGACGCTCGACTTTCTCCCGCACCACCTGACCGACCACATCTACAGCGGATTCGTGCAGGACGAGATTTCCTTCTTTGATCGCCGGCTTGCGCTGACACTAGGAACGAAGGTCGAACACAACAAGTACACCGGCTTCGAGGTGCAGCCGAGCGGGCGCTTGTTGTGGAACCGCACGCCGCGGCAATCTTTTTGGGGATCCGTGACCCGGGCTGTGCGAACTCCGTCTCGTCTCGACGAGGACATCCAGATCAACTTTTTCGCGACGGTAACACCGCTACCCATTTATGTACGCGCCAGCGGCAACCGCCAGTTCCTTTCCGAAGAATTGATAGGGTATGAAGCCGGGTATCGGGCGCTGCTGACCTCGCGCTGCTATCTGGATGTTGCGGTGTTCGACAATCGCTACAACGATCTTTATAGCTTTCAGGTGGGCGCGATATTTCTTGAAACGTCGCCACTGCCGGTACATGCGATCATTCCCCTGCTTACCAGTAACGGAATCAAGGGCACGGCGAAAGGATTCGAAGTGACGCCGGCTTGGAAGCCGACGAGTTGGTGGGAGCTGAAGGCCTCCTATTCGTACCTGGAGATGCACATGGAGAATAGGCCGACGAGCAATGACCCGACCAGCGTGCCCGGTTATGAAGGATCGACCCCGCGGCATCAGGGAACGCTGCAGTCGCATTGGACTCTCCCCAAGAAACTCGAGTTTGACCAAACCTATCGCTACGTCAGCGCGCTGCCGGCACAACTGGTTAAGAGCTACAGCACGGTGGACGCGCGGTTGGGATGGCATTTCGTCCGGGAAATGGAACTGTCAGTGGTTGGTCAGAACTTGTTGCAGCCGCATCACGCGGAGTTCGGAGGCGAAGCCGGAGGGCTGGTTGGTATCAAGAGGAGCGTCTACTCGCAGATCACCTGGAGAGGGGAAGGGAAACAGTCTCCATGAGGCTGCGCTGCCGCACTGACGTGTCGCAATGCATAGCACGCGATCGCAGCACTGGCCGACACTTTTTGCTCTTGCTCATCTCTGTGGCGGCAACGTGGGGAGTGGTTGGAGTGCCGAGCGCGCAGGGACAGCATGCAAAGCCAGCCGAATTTGAGGTCAAGGCCACGTATCTCTATAACTTCAGCAGATTCGTCGAGTGGCCAGCCCAGGTCGCGCAGGCCCAGGGCGACTCGTTCGCCATCTGCGTGCTGGGCGAGGACCCCTTCGGTGCCGCGCTCAAGGCTACTGTTGCTCAGGAGACGGTAGCAGGCAAGAGCGTGGTGACGAAGCAAGTTCCCACGGCACAGGATGCAGTGAGTTGCCGGGTTCTATTCATCAGTTCGTCGGAGGACAAACGGCTAAAAGAGATTCTCACCAGCCTGGGCACGGCGACTGTTTTGACGGTCAGTGATCTGCCCAAGTTTACGCAACGCGGGGGCATGGTGCAGTTCGTTTTGGAGGGCAACAAAGTACGTTTCGAAGTAAATTCGGCCGTCGCTCAGCGGGCTGGGCTGACTCTGAGTTCCGAACTGCTAAAAGTGGCGGTCAACGTAAGAAGAAGCGTTCCGTCCGGAGACTAATTGGCAACCTTCTCGCTTCGCAATTGCTCGATTCCAAGAAGGCTGACCTGGATGAACATGCTGGTCAGCGGCACCGCGCTTCTGCTGGCGGGCGCGGGATTATTTGCCTATGATCTGTACAGCTTTCGAGCGAGGACGGTGCGCGATCTCGGAATCCAGGCCCAGATTATCGGATCGAACTCGATCTCCGCGCTAGTATTCGACGATTCTCGTTCTGCCGAGACCACGTTGTCAGCGCTGCAAGCTGCCCCTCATGTGATGTCGGCGAAAATCTATACTGCGGATGGCGTGGCCTTCGCGGAGTACCGGCGAGACCCGCGACAGGCGGCTCCGCCTCCGTTGGCGATTCCAAACGGTCAAACTGAAGTCTATCGGTTCCAAAGCGGACAGGTCGCGTTAGTACGGCTGATTACGTTTCATGGTAAGCCGGTCGCGACAGTGTATATGCGGTCAGATCTGGGAGCCATGCAGGACCGCGAACATACTTTCGCGGTCATTATCGCCGCGGTGCTTCTGATGTCGCTGCTGGCGGCAATGTGGATGTCCTCTTCGGCAAGGCGCTCCATCGCCGAGCCTATTGTGAAGCTGGCGGAGACCGCCCAAATTGTTTTGCGGGAGAAGAACTATTCAATTCGGGCGCCCGCTCACAGTGGAGGCAACGAACTCGCAGTTCTGACCTCGTCGTTCAACGAAATGCTGGCGCAGATTCAGGAACGGGATGCGGCGCTGGAAGAAGCCCGCCATCATTTGGAGCGACAGGTGCAGGAACGCACGGCGCAGCTCAATGCTGCGAACGCAGATCTTGAATCTTTTTCCTACTCTGTTTCCCATGATTTGCGCGCTCCTTTGCGGCACATCGGCGCTTTCTCGCAGATGCTGAGCGAGGATTATGGGACGAAGATGGAGCCCGAGGCGCAGCAGCATCTGAACCGGATACTGGCGGGAGTCAAGAACATGAGCCGGCTCATCGACGACTTGCTGAAGATGGCACAGATCGGTAGAAAGGAAATGGTACGGGTTAACATAGACCTGAACCTCCTGCTGCAAGACGTGCTCGTTGACCTACAGCCAGAGTCGGGAGGCCGTCAAATTGATTGGCGTATCGGCAACCTATCCTCGGTAGACTGCGACCCTGGCCTGGTGAAACAGGTGTTCACGAACCTGCTTTCGAATGCCGTCAAATACACCCGGCGGCGCGAAATTGCTGTCATCGAGATTGGCCAAGTTGAGCAGGAAGGTACTTCCGTGATCTTCATTCGAGATAATGGCGCAGGCTTCGACGAACGATACGCAGCTAAGTTGTTCGGCGTTTTTCAACGTCTCCACCGGGCCGAGGACTTTGAGGGAACTGGCGTCGGACTTTCCACGGTCCAACGCATTGTCAGGAAGCATGGCGGAGAGATTTGGGCGAAAGGTGAAGTGGGCAAAGGCGCCACTTTCTTTTTTGCCCTTGCTGCCAAGGGTCAGGGCCTTGCGCACGCGATAAAAGCTGCGGCCGGTGCATCTTGAACGATGATTCACCCGCTACCGAGCACAGCGGAGTGCCAACCCTCCACGAATGCCATGTTATAATCTTCTATTCCCAGTCGCACACCGCGCGGAGGACCGTATCGACAAACGTTTTATCCGAACCAATGACCGCATCCGTGCCCGCGAAATTCGGGTGATCGGAGACGAAGGCGAACAGATTGGCGTAATGCCTCCCTTCGAAGCGCTCAAATTAGCCCGCAGGCTGCGCCCAATGCCTCCAGGGCATTGACAATCCGCAAGACTTTGCGTATAGTCAAGACATATCCGTTACGCTCGTAGGCGAGCAGGTTTCTACGAACCCTCGGGGGGCAACTCCGAGGGTTTGGTTTTTATGAGTAAGAAGGTAATCATCCTCATTGACGGCGGCTATCTCCGCGTCAAATCGAACAAGGCCGGCAAGACCTACAATCCAGATTTCATCGAGGCCTTCGCTAAGAAGTGTGCGGTTCCAGAGGAGGAAATTTTCCGCGTACTTTACTACGACTGTGCCCCCTATTCTGGCACCGTAAAACTTCCGGTCTCAGGGAACCAGCATACCTTCGGTGGCTCGGACAAATGGCTGGAGGAATTGGCATGTAAAGATCTCTTTGCCGTGCGGCGAGGCGTTCTCAAGTTTAGAGGCTTCAAACCGAAGCGCACACCCGTGAACCCCAACGGGCCTCCCACCGACGCCGACTTCGGCCCCGATTTCGAGCAGAAAGGCGTGGATATGCGAATTGGGCTCGATATTGCGGCTTACTCAACGAATCACGCAACCGATAGAATCATTCTCGTAAGCAACGATACGGACTGTGTTCCCGCAATGAAGTACGGAAGAAAATCAGGCCTTCAGGTTGTAGTCGCCGAACTGCCGAACGGGAAGGTTGCGCCAGAGTTAGTCATGCACGCCGATTTTAAGCGCGCCATCCAATGGCCCTGACTCTAAACTCATCCTACGCGCGCCGCTGACTGGTCACGCCGCCGTCACCCCCATGTTATAATTTCCTATTCCCAGTCGCACACCGCGCGGAGGACCGTATCGACAAACGTTTTATCCGAACCAATGACCGCATCCGTGCCCGCGAAATTCGGGTGATCGGAGACGAAGGCGAACAGATTGGCGTGATGCCTCCGTTTGAAGCGCTCAAATTGGCCCGCAGCAAGAATTTGGACCTGGTTGAGATTTCGCCCACCGCGCAGCCTCCCGTGTGCCGCATTATGGATTACGGGAAATACCTGTACCAGCAGGAAAAGAAAGAGCGCGAGGCCAAGAAGCATCAGAAGACGATTACCGTAAAAGAGGTCAAGTTCCGCATTAATGTGGACGACCACGATTACGAGACGAAAAAGAATCACGTGCTGCGCTTCCTGGATGGGGGCGACAAAGTAAAGGCCACGATTTTTTTCCGCGGCCGCGAAATGACCCGTACGGGTTTAGGGCGACAAATTCTGGAGCGGCTGATTAAAGATGTAGAGCCGCACAGCATTGTGGAGTTTCGTCCGCGGCAGGAAGGCAATACGCTGCACGCGATTCTGGCGCCGAAGAAGACGGCGGCCGAGCGCGAGAAGGAACGAGAACGCGAAGCCAAGGCCAAAGCCAAGGCGGAAAAGAAGGCAGCGCAGGAAAAAGAGAAGCCTGCCGAAAAGCCGGCGGCAGAAGGCGAGAAGCAGCCCGCAGCGGCAGCCGTGGGAGCCGAAGCTCCGAATCCGGTTTCGCAGGCTAACTAGGCGCCCGATTTATCTGCAAGCTGCATGATCTGCAAACTGATTGATCTGCAAAAAAGGACGGGGGCCGCGCTGCCGTCGATTCCAGAGCAAATCAGAATTGGTTGAATATCTAGAACTGACGGCTGACGGCTGAAAGCTGGCGGCTGATCTTGAGGAATTATGCCGAAATTAAAAACGCACAAAGGCGCCGCCAAGCGCTTCAAAAAAACCGCGTCAGGCAAAGTGAAGCGGGGACATTCCGGCCTCCGCCACATCCTGACGTCCAAGGCCCACAAGCGGAAACGCAAACTGGGCACATCCACGTTGGTGAGCGACGGCGACCTGCGCAAAGTAAAGCGCATGATCCCGTATGCGTAGAAAGCATTGTTGATTTTGTGATTTGGCGATTTTGCGATTCGCCGGTTAGAGCCGCTGAGGGTTTCAAATCGTCAACGGCTCAATCACCCAATCGACAATGAGTTCGGGCGAGTGAAGAGGTCAGTGATCGAAAAGATCATCCTTACCTCCAGCCGCCGTTACATAGAAATAAAAAAGGAGACCACCATGCCACGTGTAAAACGCGGAACCAAACGCCGCGCCAAACGCAAAAAAATATTAGACCGCGCCAGCGGTTATTTCCTAACTAAGTCCAAACTCTACCGCTCCGCAAAAGAATCTGTAGATCGCGCCCTTAAATTTGCATACAGCGGGCGGAAGCAGAGGAAGAGGCAGTACCGGTCGTTGTGGATTGTGCGCATCGGCGCGGCGGCCAAGCTGAATGGGATGAGCTATAACCAGTTCATTCACGGATTGAAAGTGGCCGGAGTGGAACTGGACCGCAAGATTCTGGCGGACATCGCCGTCAAAGATGCGCCCGGGTTTAAGAGCCTGGTGGAACAGGCCAAGGGCGCGCTGGCGTAGACTTCATTTCCGGGCGGAATAGCCGGTCTTAGTTTACAACTTGTCATTCCGAGCGAAGTGTCATCTCCGGATGTCGTGGTGAAAATTCCCTGCGACGCCGGTGTTTGATTAAGCCAATAGGGATCCTTCGGCTGCGTAACCCGATTCGCGAAGCGCGAATCGGGTTACTCCGCTCAGGATGACAAATCTTGGATACCTAACAGAGTGGCCTATAACGTTCCTAAACTTAAAGATTATTCGGCGGCGGCGTTGGAGAAGGCTGCTGCCGAGTGCGTTGGTGCGTGTGTCGAAGAGGCTGCGGCGGTCCGCAACGAAGCAGAGTTAAAAGCATTCCGTGATCGATGGATGGCGCGCAAGAGCGGGATTCTGACCCAGATCAACGAGCTGTGGCTGAAGGGAGCCCCCAAGGACGCGAAGCGCGAGGCTGGAATTCGCGTCAACGAGTTGAAGACGCGGATTGCGGAATTTGTCGAGGGGGCGCAAGTCAGCCGAAGTGAAGGCGGATCCTCTCAGGCAGAGCGCGTCGACATTTCTCTTCCCGGGGTGCTACGGCCGATCGGCGCGGAGCATCCGGTCATCAAGACGACGAATGAACTGGTTCGTGTATTTCAGAAACTCGGCTACTCCGTGGCCGAGGGTCCTGTCGTCGAGACCGATTACTACAACTTCGAGGCGTTGAGTTTTCCGCCGAACCATCCGGCGCGGGATACGCAGGATACTTTATTCATTGCGGGACAGCAGTCGAAGCCACAGCGCGAACGGTTGCTGCTGCGGACGCATACTTCTCCGGTGCAGATTCGAACGATGGAGAAGATGCGGCCGCCGATCCGCATTGTGATTCCCGGGACCGTGCATCGCAACGATCCTCCAGATGCGAGCCACTCGCCAATGTTCCATCAGATCGAAGGGCTGGCGGTCGATACCAACATTACGTTCGGCGATCTGAAGGGAACGCTCGATCATGCCATGAAAGAATTTTTTGGGTCGAGCGTGAAGACGAGCTTTAGGCCATCGTTTTTTCCGTTCACTGAGCCGAGCGCGGAGATGTACGTTTCGTGTTTCATCTGCGGCGGGAGCGGCAGGCGCGGCGCGGACAACGCTCCGTGCCGTCCGTGCAAGCAGACGGGATGGATTGAGATTCTTGGGTGCGGCATGGTCGATCCTAACGTGTTCGAGTTTGTGAAGGACAATGGGTACGATCCGAAGAGAGTTTCGGGGTTTGCGTTTGGTATGGGCGCGGATCGGATTGCTTTGCTGAAGTATGGGGTGGATGATTTGCAGTTGTTTTTTCAGGGGGATGTGCGGTTTTTGCAGCAGTGGGCGTGAGCGAGGCGTCGTTGGTCGTTCGTCAAGAACTGCGAGAGCATTGTTAGAACTCCTTGAGTCGCCGGTTTCAGTGCCAGTTGCATAGGTCCTTCGGCGCAAAAAGCGCGCCTCAGGATGACAGGGCGTTTTTAGAAGACGACGGGGTTTATGTTGTCAAGTGCGCGGGCGAGGACGCCCACGCGACAGCCGGCGGGACGCCGGCGCTACGAGATGAAGCTTTCTTCACAGTGGATTCGCGACTTTGTTGATCTGGCCGTCGATGACCGGCGGCTGGCTGAGGATTTGACTGCGGTCGGGATTGCCGTGGAAGGAATCAGCGGGTCGGGCGCGGATACTGTGTTTGAGATGGAGATTGGCACCAATCGCCCCGATGCGATGAATCATTACGGCGTGGCGCGGGAGGCGGCGGCGATTTATGACTTGCCGCTGAAGCAGCTCTCAGGTCTCGGCAATTCAGGGGCTAAAGCCCCACTGCAGTATGGGGACTCTAACGCGGCGCTGAAGCGCCGCTCTTCCACGGTGCATGACGCTGCAAGTACGAAGGCTTCAGCGGCTAAAGCCGCCCTCCCCCGGAGCTCTGTTGGCACGACTAAAGTCGTGCCCTTCGCCATCATCGTCGAAGAGCCGCAGCTTTGTCCTCGGTTTTCGGCCCAGGTTATTCGGAGCACGACAGTCAAACCTTCGCCGGAGAAGATCGCGCACCGGTTGCAGCTGCTTGATCAGCGGCCTATCAGCAATGCGGTTGATGCTACGAATTATGTTTTGTGGGAGATTGGCAAGCCGACGCACGTCTTCGATATGGACCTGCTCGAAGGCGGCAGGCTCCTCATTCGTAAAGCGAAGAATGGCGAGAAGTTGAAGACGCTCGACGGCGTCGAACGCAAACTTACTTCTGAAGACTTAGTTGTCGCTGATGGGAAAAAGCCCGTCGGACTTGCCGGAGTGATGGGCGGATTTGACACCATGATCACCGACAAGACGAAAAATGTTTTGATCGAGTCGGCGTGGTGGGACCCTACTACCGTGCGCAAGATGTCGCGGCGGCACGGGATTCACACCGATGCCTCGCACCGTTTCGAGCGGGGAGCAGATTTCGAGTCGACAGTCTTGTCGTGCGATCTGGTGGCTGCGCTGATTCTCGAATCCGCCGGCGGAGAACTGGTGGGCGATTCCATCGACGTAGTTTCGAAGAAGATCGACCTGGCGCCGGTGGTGCTGCGGGTTTCCGAGGTGCAGCGCATTCTGGGTGCAAGCCTGGATGCGGGCGAGATTTTCCGCATCCTGAAGAAACTGGGCTTCACGCTGATCCCCGAAGGACAGGCAGACGCGCAGTTTCGCGTACAGATTCCAAGCTGGCGTTTGGATGTGGAGCGCGAGATCGATGTGATCGAAGAGATTGCGCGGCTGCATGGGTACGACAAATTCCCAAACACTTTGCCAGCTTACAGCGGCGCGGTTGTGGAATTGCCGCACGCGGCCGCGGACGCCAGTTTTCGTGCGCGCGCCCTGGCGCTGGGATACAACGAGGCAGTATCGCTGACATTTATTTCGCATGCAGATGCGGAGACGTTTGGATTTTCAGGCTTGGTGGACAACGGCACCTCAGCGGCTGAAGCCGGGAGTCAATCTGAGGGCAAAATCGCAGCGCTGGAAGCGCTGCGCCACCCAAAAGCCTCCTCGCGCAATCCAGGAAACAGTTCGCGGCAGGTGCTGGAACTCGAGAACCCGCTCAGCGAGGAAGCCAGCGTTATGCGGACCACAATGGCCCCTGGGATGTTGGATATGCTGGCATGGAATCTGAATCGCGATTCAGACAATGTCCGGCTGTTTGAAATGGGACGGGTCTACGAAATGCGTGGTGGCGAGCGGGTTGAGCCCGCGCGCGCGTGCGTGGGAGCGACCCTGGCTGCGGTAAAGGCTACGCTGCCTGTAGGCGGGGCGCTCGATGTAAGCAAAGGTGAACAGGCTGCGGCGGCGGAGGCATTTCGGTCTTTCAAAGGCGATGTAGAGAGTCTGCTGGCGGCGTTTGAGCATCGCGAGCTGACGTTCGATCGCGAGACGGCAGAATATTTTCATCCCGGAAGGTCGGCGCGGGCGTTGATGGATGGAGCGGTGGTGGCGCAGTTCGGTCAAGTGTCTGGGAGCGTGAAGGCGGAGCGGAAATTGCGGCAGGATGTTTTTCTGGCGGAGATCGATCTGGAACAACTGCGCGGCGTAGGACTTCGGAGCGTAAAGTTCGAGCCCCTGGGAAAGTATCCAGCGGTGGAGCGAGATTTTTCGTTTGTGTTTAGCGATGAAGTGGAGTTCGAAGCGATGCGGCGGGCGGTGATGGGGCTGCGCATTCCTGAGTTACGTGAATTCAAGCCGGTGGAGATCTTTCGTGATGGGTCGATTGGGGCGGGCAAATATTCGACTCTGCTGCGGGCGCGGTTGCAGTCGGATGAAGGCACTCTGCGGGATGAGCAGACTGCGCAATGGTCGTCGCAGATTGTGGCAGCGCTGCGGGGGTTGGGCGGGGTGCAGCGGGCGTAAGCACGTACCTCAGGGGCTGAAGCCCAGACCTCAAAGCGAGACCTGACCGCAGCGCTGGAAGCGCTGCGCCACCAAAAACTTGCGCCATCGACAAATCGTGACTTCAGGAGTTCGTGGTGGTCCGAGGGATCCTTCGACTGCGGATTTGCTTTGCTAATCGCAAAGCAAATCCTCGCTCAGGATGACAGACCTCTTAAGTTAGCTCGTGTGCTAATCTGCCAGCTATGGCGGATGTTATTTCTTCTTTATCTAATCCCGCGAAGCATTTTCTGAGCGACAAAGTCTCGCACTTCACGGAGTCGGTGATCCGGGAGATGACCCGGCAGGCGGCGCTGCACGGCGCGGTTAATCTGGCGCAGGGATTTCCAGATTTTCCGGCTCCGGCGGAGATCAAGCAGGCGGCGCGCGCTGCCATCGACGGCGACGTGAATCAGTACGCGATCACCTGGGGCGCGAAGAATTTGCGCAACGCGATTGCGCGGCAGATGGGCGTGTGGCAAGGGATTGCGGTCGATCCGGAAAAAGAGATTACGGTTTGTTGCGGATCGACGGAAGCAATGATTTCTACTTTGCTCGCCGTCTGCAACGCGGGCGATGAGGTGGTTATCTTCGAACCGTTTTACGAGAATTACGGCCCGGACGCGGTGTTGAGCGGGGCACGGCCGCAGTTTGTGAAATTGCGCCCTCCAACGAGCGAGGGTGGTGAGTGGACGTTCGACGAGAGCGAACTACGCGCCGCATTCGACAAGCACACCAAGGCCATCATTCTTAATACTCCCAACAATCCAACTGGGAAGGTTTTCACGCGAGCGGAGCTGGAGTTGATTCGCGACCTCTGCATCGAGTTCGATGTGCTGGCGATCACCGATGAGATCTACGAACACATCCTGTACGACGGCACTCAGCACATTTCGATGGCGTCGCTGGAAGGCATGCGCGAGCGAACGGTAACGATCAACGGTATGTCAAAGACCTATAGCGTGACGGGATGGCGCGTGGGATGGGCGGTAGCGCCGGAGAAGATCACAAATGCGATCCGCAAAGTACATGATTTTCTTACGGTGGGAGCGCCCGCGCCGCTGCAAGAGGCGGGAGCAGCGGCGTTGAGTTTGCCGGCAGAATATTACGCGAAGCTGGCGGAAGGGTACCGCGCGCGGAGGGATCATTTAATTCCGGCGCTGGAGTCCGCGGGTTTTAAGTGCTTTCGTCCACGGGGCGCTTATTACGTGATGACCGATATTTCAGGATTTGGATTTGACGATGATGTTTCGTTCGTTAAGTATCTAGTGAAAGATGTTGGAGTAGCGGCGGTGCCGGGGTCGAGTTTTTATCGCGATCCGCGGGACGGGGCGCGGCAGGTGCGGTTCGCGTTCTGTAAGAGGCTGGAGACGCTGGATGCGGCGGCGGCGAAGTTGGGGAAGCTGCGGAGAAGCTAGTTGGCTCAGACGAAAATCCTACGCACGACTGGTTTGTAGAGGCGGTAGGGATCCTTCGACTTCGTAAGGACTTCGCTGCGCGAAGTCCTTACTGCGCTCAGGATGACAAACAAAAATTACTTTGTGATCACACCGCAGGCGATGCGGTCGCCGGAACTGCCGGAGGGATCGGTTTTGTAGTCGTCGGCTTTGGCGTGGATGACAACTGCGGTGCCGCCATTGCTGAAGAGCGAGTGGGCATCGTCGCCGAGAGTCACGTCGTTATCCTCAACTTTTCCGTCAGCTTTACCTTTCGCGTCGACGGTAAAGTTCTTCATGTCTCCGGCGTGGTGGCCTTCGGGATTATCGAATCCATGCTTCTTGCTCTCAGGATTAAAATGTCCGCCAGCGGACTTGAAGTCGGGGCCATCGCACTTGGGGGTCTGATGAAAGTGGATAGCGTGTTCGCCGGGGGGCAGGTCGTGAAGATGAAGCTGCAAGGCGACACCTTTTCCCTGCTGCCATAAGATGACGTCTCCCACGGCCTTGCCTTGGGCGTCTTTGAGTTCGACTTTGGTTTTGGCGGCGCTGGGAAGCGCGGTAGCTGCCAAAATTCCAGCGAGGGCGATTAGGGAAAATCGAAAGTTGTTCATGCCGGGGATTATAGCGAACTTTGTGGCCCTCCCGCACCAATGTGCCATGCTGGTTCCACAGCCGGGAGGAGTATACTTCGATAAAGTTTGAAATCTTCCCGAGGAAAAGTGCAATCATGGCGGTGAATGCGGTGGAACAGGTAACGGAGCAGGTTCCGGCGGATGATTTTCAGGCGCTGGAAGAGAAAATTTATCGCACTATCGAGTTGTACAAAGCGGCGCGGCAGGCCCAGGCTGCGGCAGAGCGCGATGCGTTGCGCGCGCGGCAGCAACTGGAGGAACGCGAAGAGCAACTAACCAGCCTGCGCCGCGAGACCGTGCAATTGAAGAAAGAGCGCGAGGAAATTCGCGGGCGGGTGGAAAAGATGCTGGAGCAGATTGAGGCGATCGCAGAAGAGCGGGCGAGTTAGGCTTCAGGAGCGAAATGGTTATGGCTACGGCTACCAAGGATTCGCCAGTCAAAGATTCGGCGGTCAAGGATGCCCCCAGCGGCAGCGTTCGGGTGGAGATTTTCGATCAGGCCTATAACTTGCGTGGGTCGGATCCGGAGTACATTCTCAAACTCGCCGAGTATGTAGACGCGAAGATGCGTGCGGTGGCTTCCGCCACCAACACCATCGATACCGTTCGTCTCGCGGTGCTGGCGGCGTTGAATATCGCCGATGAGTATCATTTATTGAAACGCAAGCAGGATCACGGGGCAACCGATTACCAGAAGCGCGCGCATCTATTAGCAGATGCGCTGGATGAAGTGCTGGGCGAAGACCGCAAGGCAGGCTAGCCTGCGACCGGCTGGCATACATCTTCTTCTGTTTACGCTGCTGAGTTGCGGCGCACTTTCTCAAGACACAACTTTCCGTAGTTAAGCAAATGTGGTGGTGATTCCCGCGCTGGTTAAAAACGCGAAGGGCGAAATTGTGTATGGACTTAACGCCAAGGATTTTCTTATCGACGACGATGGTGTTGAGCAGAGGGTGCGCCTGGATGAGGCGGCGGAAGGCTCAGCGGTTTCGTTGGTGGTAGCGATTCAGCGCGGGCGGCGGGCCAAATACGAATTCCCCCGGGTGCGTGGACTGAGTTCCATGCTCGATCCTCTGGTGGCCGAAGGCCGAGGCAGAGTGGCGATTGTGGAGTTCGACAGCCAGGTCGAGCTGGTTCAGGACTTCAGCAGCAATTCAGAGAAGACCGCGGAGACCCTTAAGGCAGTGCAGCCCGGCGATGGCGGCGCCGCGATTGTGGATGCGGTGGATTATTCGGTGAAGCTGTTGGAGAAAGCTCCAAAGGAACGGCCGCGAGTGCTGTTGCTGATCAGCGAGACCCGCGACCATGGTAGCCAAAGCAAAGTGGATGAAGTGGCGGCTGAGATCGGGCAGAGCAGCACGGCGGTGTATGCGCTGGCGTTCTCGCCATCGCGGTCGAATGTGCTGGATACGATGCGGGGAAACAATATCGAGGAGATGCACGAGGGCGTGGATTTTCTGTCGCTGGCGTATATGGCGGCGCAGGCGATGCGGCAGAACACCCCGAAGACCGTGGCTTCCATGAGCGGCGGCGAGTACGAACTGTTCGCGACCAGAAAAAACTTTGAGGCGTGGATGATCGACTTCACCAATCATGTTCACAACCGGTATCTGCTGAGCATTGAGCCCAAGAATCCACATGCCGGGTTGCATCAACTAAGAGTGCGGCTGCGGGATGCTGGAGATCGCGTTGTGCTGGCGCGGAGCAGGTATTGGGCGGTGGGGACGGACAAGTAGCGAACCGCCCGGTTTGCAAGTCCGGAATTGGGCCAACTGATTACTTTGGATGCAAGTGCGCTGCCAACTATTTACGGTTTCCCTCTTGCTAATTCACCGGGAGTTCTCCTAGCATCCAGAGTGAAAGCCGGCCTGCGGGGTTGGTGATGGCGGTAACCGATTTTTGAACCAATGCTGAATGAACGGGGACTCGACTCGAACTAGGATCCGGTGTGCGACGCTCCGCCATGCGGAGATGCCTAAAGGGTCTCGGCGGGTTCCCAACGTCTACCTGACGGTTCATTCTCGGCCCGTCACACGGCACAGTGGGTCGGCTTGATTTTTCTCGCAGTACCCCGCATCGACGATGCGCGTTGTGTCTCTTCCTCCAAATCTATTCATGCAAATTCAATGTCCGCGCCGCGGATTTATGTTATTGTCTTGCGCAGCGATTGATTCCCTTCGTTCGCCTCCTCCTCCAGGGAGTGATCGTATCCCAGGCAGAAACTGAAGTTTGCCTGTTTCCCTAATCCGGAGGTCGCATCATGAAACGCCCCAGCTTGAGTCTGAAAACCTTCCACTCTTGCGCCGCATGGACTTTGGCGGTGTTCGCTCTTTCGCTCTCTCTCGCCGCAGCTTCCGCCGCTCAAACGCAATCAATTCTTTATTCCTTCACCAACACCACCGACGGGGCCGTGCCCGGCTCCGGGCTCATTTCCGATGCAGCCGGAAATCTTTACGGAACCGCGCAATACAGCTCTCCCGGTCAGGGTGTCGTATTCAGATTGTCGCCCAGCGCCGGTGGCGGCTGGACAGAAACAGTTCTCTATACGTTTAGCGGCTCCCTCGATGGTGGCAATCCTTACGGGGGCGTGGCCATAGATGCTTCCGGCAACCTATATGGCACCACTCCCTATGGCGGCTCAGCTAATTGTGGAGTAGTCTACAAACTCAAGCCCCGGCCCATTGCGCCGTGGAAAGAAAGCGTGTTGCACGCGTTTCGTTGCCACGCAGATGGCGCCAACCCCATCACGTCGTTAGTTCTCGACTCATCGGGCAATATCTACGGCACAACCGTTTACGGGGGTAACACCACGACCGGCAGTGGCACTGCTTTCGAACTCTCCCCCACCTCCACAGGAATGTACAAGGAAACCCTGCTGCACACCTTTCAGGGCAAGGCCGACGGATCTCTGCCATTTGCTGGACTAACCCTCGACTCGGCCGGCAATCTTTATGGCACCACCGTGGCTGGCGGCAGCACCGCCTGTAGTGGCGGTTGTGGAGTCGTCTTCGAGCTATCGAAGTCGTCGGGAGTATGGAAGTTCACAACTCTCCATGAGTTTCGTTATGGAGATGGCTGGGCTCCTGAGGCCCTGCTCACGATTGATTCGGCCGGGAATCTGTACGGCACGACGGAGGTCGGAGGCCCAATCAACAACGGGGGAAATGGATACGGCGTAGTGTTTGAAGTTTCCCCTAACGGCGCCGGAGGATGGTCCGAGAAGACCATCTATGCCTTCACTGGGGGCGCCGACGGCAGCGCGTCGAGAAGCCCGGTGATTTTTGATTCTGCCGGCAATTTGTACGGGGCCAATAGCGGCGTTCCAAGCTATTTTGGCACCATCTTCAAGCTGACTCCCGACGGCAGCGGCGGCTGGACCGAAAGCAATCTTTACGATTGGAGCAACAGTACGTATTACCAGGGGGCCACGCCCATCGGCCCCATTGTCCGCGACGCTGCCGGGAATATCTACGGAACGAATGAGTTCGGCGGAGCAACCGCTTACGAGTTCTGCATCCAGGGAGACGGATGCGGGACGGTCTTCGAGGTGACGCCGTAGGCTCAATTTCTGTGAAAGCGGGCACTCCTGCCCGCTTTCACTTTCCTGCTAAACTGAATCGGCGAATAAATTCCAGCATTCCTGCATCTAAACAACTGTGTTCCCACAACTGATTCATTACGGGCGTTTCTTCCTGCCAACTTACGGCTTCCTGGTTTCCATGGGAGTGCTGATCGGCCTATGGATCAGTGTGCGCAACTCCGAGCGTCTGGGGATTGACGGCGAAAAGGCCTGGAACCTGGGGATTTTGGTAGTGCTGTGCGGAATTGTCGGCGCGAAAGTTCTCTATATAATCAACGACTGGAGCAGTTATTCGGCGCATCCGTCGGAGATTTTCAGCATTGAGACACTGCAAGCGGGCGGGGTTTTTTCCGGCGGGCTGATTGCGGCGTTCATTGCCGCGGCGTGGTATGTGCGGCGGCATCACATGCCGGCGCTTGGAACTTGCGATGCGTTTGCGCCGGGGCTGGCGTTGGGACACGCGATCGGTCGCGTCGGCTGCTTCGCCGCTGGCTGTTGCTATGGGAAAGAGACGCATCATTGGTGGGGAGTGGTGTTTCACAATCCGCTGGCGAAGCAGATTACGGGAACGCCTTTGGGAGTGCCGCTGGAGCCGACGCAGTTGTTCGAGTCGGCGGTGGAGCTGGCGAACTTCTTCTTCCTGATGTGGCTGCTGAAGCGGCGAAAATTCGATGGTCAGGTGTTTGGGGCGTTTCTGATGATCTACGGCGTAGCGCGATTCTTTCTGGAATTCTTGCGCGACGATCCTGGGCGCGGGTCGGTGTTTGGCGGAGCGATGACCGGCACGCAACTGATTGCGATTGGGTTGGTGATTGGCGGCGGGATTATCTGGTGGTTGCGTCCGGGGGCGAAGCACGTGACGCCGCAGCCGGTCGGCGCGACTCGATAATTATCTGGATTTTTGTTGCAGCGTTAATATTTGTCGCCAACCCTGTATTGACATCCTGCGGGTAGCAAACGATACTGCTGCAAGTCCCTTCCCTGTAACCGCTGCTCGCAGCCAAACTCTGTGGTGCGTGCGTGCGCCACCCAGCCCGCACCCATTCCGAACCTGCCAGGAAACCCGCCTCTTCCTGGTCAAATCGTGAGGAGACAAATTATGAACAGAGAAAGTATCACTCGCCGCCGCAGACTTCCCCACATCCTGAGCGCCGTGATTGTTCTCGCGGCATTGAGTTCAAGTTCCCGAATGCACGCGACCGAAACCGTAATTCATTCTTTCACCGGGCCCGACGGAGCGCAGCCCACCGCCGGCCTCACTCCCGATGGCTCCGGCAATTACTTCGGCACAACCCTGGGGGGAGGGAGCACGTTAAGATATGGCACTGTCTTTGAGCTGTCTCCGGCCTCCGGCGGCGGCTGGACAGAAACGGTTATCTACAACTTCACCAACGGCGCCGACGGCGGTCAACCTGCGGCTGGGCTGGTTCGCGACTCTTCCGGCAATCTGTACGGCACTACGTCGGGCGGCGGTGGCTGCAGCTTCGGTAGCGGGTGCGGCGTTGTCTTCAAACTGTCGCAGTCGGGCGGGGTGTGGACGGAAACAGTGCTCTATACCTTCACCGGCGGCGCCGACGGCGGTACTCCCAATGGCGTGATCCTGGACGCCTCCGGCAATCTCTTCGGAACCACCGGCGGCGGGGGTTCAGGCGGTAACGGGGTGGTCTTCGAGCTGTCGCCCAATTCGAACGGGACTTGGACAGAAACGGTAATCCACACCTTCACCGGCGGCTCGAACGGCGGCAGAAGCCCTAACGGCAGCCTTGTATTTGATTCCCTCGGCCGGCTTTGCCCAACAAGTCGCATTCTACTCATACTTATTGGGCAACAAGCGGACTTTTTGGGCAACATCAAATCACCCGCAATCCGGGCCTTGCACGCGGCGGGTTCCTGTTATGCTGGCTTCCGTTGCCACGCTTTGAAACGGAGAACTCCGCATGGGGGACGAACAAGCTACTTCGCCGCCGATAATTGATACAGCAGTAGCAGACTTCTGGCAGGAATACTGGAAAATCGCAGAACGGCAAGCCCCACAACTGCGAATGCCAAAACCCCGAACGTCCGTTCGTGCGGGCCTCGTGCAGTTCGACCCTCTCGGACTCCCTCCCTCGTCCCAACTAATTCACAAGGTCGAGCAGGGCTATGTTGATCTGGAGTTCCCCGGTTTCGGCAGGCGATTAGAAGGACTCCACGGCGTATATGGAATGTCTCTGGAGCAGAATATGAGCATTCGACAGGCGGGCGGCTCCGGGGCGATCCGCGTCATTGTTGACGTGATCGACCCGAAGCTGCCTTTTGCTGAGCAATCGGGTAAGGTGTCTGCGGCAATCGGCAACGCTCAAGCCTTGCTAACATGGTTCTACACGCAAACGCAGCTTGGTCGCAAACCGCCCGCTTAACTCCGCTAGCTCACCTCAGCTAGACGGCGCTTGAGCATTTCGCCCTGAGTCTCAGTCGGGACGCTATCCACGTCAAACACCCAATACCGCGATGTCGTCCGTTCGTCGGAAAGTCGAACGTAGGGCTTTATCCGGGCGAACTGCACGCGGCGGTCATCCGCTTCCCTGAGTCCGAGAGCTATAGAAGCGAACACCCAAGTCCCTGCGGTAGGATTCGATTTCCGCGATGCATAGAGTTGCACCTGACCTGCCTTGGCATCCCGGAGAATTTCAATCGTGTTCGGGTTGATCCGGTCGTAATGGCGTCTCCGTCTTACGATTCTTGTCTCATGGTGGTTTACGTAACGATTGGGCTTGCCATCCACTATGCGAACTGGCTTCCCGCAACCGCACGCGCAGTAGATCGGCTTGATTCTCTTGACGGGCCGCTTTTGTTGTGGAAACACTTCGCGGATGATTTGAGCGGCGATCTTTTTCGGATCGAGGAAGATCGGTTCGGCGGATACGATGCTAGATTGATAAGTAGCCATTGGCCCTCCTTTGTAGGGCAAATCGGTTAGCGACGATCCGGTGCGGATAACATCGGGTCGTCGCGTTTGTTAGCGGTTCGCCTTCCAGCGGGCAGTAGCCAGCCTTGGGCAGTGATTTTGCGGGTTACGCATTTGCCGTCGCTCCGGCCCAAAACATAGGTTCAATCCCAAGCTCATATATTTCGTGGATGAGAACGACTAGGTTGTGACAGAGCACCTTGCACAGCGTTTCGTTGACCATTGCAACGTCCGTCTTACTGCGAAGGCCGTCTCCGAATTTCCGCTTCATCATGGAGAAAGTAGATTCGACATTCGACCGCTTGTGGTAATGCCGCAAATACTCCGTGCGCTTGAACTGGAAATAGTGATACATGAGTTGCCACAGTCCGCCGCCGTTCCCACGATGATGGGAGGCGAAGGCGATAAAGGGTATAGCTCCGGCTTCGGCTACCGCTTGCACGTTCGCCTTACTCGCGTAGCCTTTGTCTGCTGAGACTTCAAGCATCTGGAAATTCTGGGCCGTGGTTTCTACTAGAGCGGGGAGTAAGGGAGAATCGTTCGCGTTCCGGTCACGAATCTCGACAGCCGTCACGATGTTGGTCTTGACTCCGCACATGATGTGGCACTTGACCCAATCGTGATGCTCCCGCACTTGTCCGTACTTGTGGTCAAACCAGCGGATAAAACGCGACGTGACGAAGCCGCTCGAATCCGCCGCGAACTCCGTCTCTACAGACCTGAGAGGCAGGCTGCTTTGCATGATGAGCGTTTGCAGGATGGGAGTCAGTTCGGGGTTCTCAAGGTAATTGAAAATCGAATTGTAGTGCGGAGCCTTGGAGATGAAACCATTCGTCTCCGCTTCCCGAAGATCAGTCATAAAGCGCCGCCCTGATACTGTGGAATAGACCTTGAAAGTCGCGCTGAAAATCGCATCGGACAGCGGCAAGCTAGGCCGTCCCATCTTTCGCGTTTGTGGCTCTGGGATTCCCCGGCATAGATCGGCAAGCAGACTTTGGAACCTGCTTTTTTCATTCGTCTGCGCTGCGTTATAGGCAGGCCAGTTCTGGGGATAGGTCGTGCGCTCCGCCGTCGCGCTCACCGTCAAAGTCTTGGTGACGGTTTCGCTGCCATCGGCATGTTGTTCGCGCTTCATAACGTAGGTCACGGCGAAGATGTGTTTGCAGGTGATACCGCGAGTTTCAAAGTCCGGGCAGGTACAGGATGCGATTTTCGGCATGATGTGTACGCAGTACGTTCCCGTGCCAGCCTGTGACGGGACAATCCAGAGTCCTGCCTTTTGGCGAATCGTCCGCGTGGCCGCAAGTTCAAGACCGCGTTGCTGTCTGGTGCTCGTTCCATTCATCGTCGGTTCCATATCATCTCTCCGTATCGTCTGAAATGTGCGCTGCTACTGCGTTCGGAGCGGGGCGTAAAGCCCCTTGAAAACGGCGGTGGACGGGCGTATAAAAAGAACTGGCGATAGCTTCCCGTCACAAGGGGCTGCGCTTTCCGGGCTTATCGCTGTTACTAGCAGCGGTAGGCCCAACACTTTCTTTACTTCTTTTTCACTTCCTCGACAGGCAAAGGCCAGCGGTAACGATTACCTTGTTGTCCCCGCACGCGCTCGACTTCGCACGAGCCTTCCTCTGCCATCCTCTGCAAGGTGACTCCGATTGAATTTTTCGGATTGCCAGTCGCAAACTCGTATCCGCCTTGCACGATCAAATATTCAATTTCCGATTTGGTGAGCCATTGGCCCTTTTGGTCTTTCAGCACGATCTCGCAGGATGCGGGGAGCGACCGTCCTTTGAATGCGCCGTTGAAGCGATACTGAGACTCTTGAGAACCGGGGAGTCCAGTCATCGCTCCTTTGGGCTTAACGCCAGCGACTTCAAGGGCGGTCAGTAACGCAGTTTGTTCCCGCCTAATCCGGCCCTGTTGCTCATCCAACTGCTTTAGTCGTTCTAGGATTTTGAGGGCCGTGGCGTCCATGTCATTCCCATCTACTGAAACGACTGTACCATTCTTACTCGTACATGTCAAGCCTTTTCGTACATATTTCCCAAGTTTGGCAATTAGTTTTTCCGTAGGGAACGGCGTTAGGTAGGATTTTTGCAGTGAAAGCGGAGCAATCGCGCTATTCTGAAAGTCGGTCATATCAAGCCTCCCCGACTATCGTCTCATCGAATGGTTGCGACTTTTTAGGCAGACAGAAGACTTTTTGGGCAGGGGCGCTTTGTTGGGCAAAGCCCCCTCGGCCGCCTTTACGGCACTACATCATTCAGTGGCAATGGCGGGGGCGGGCTCGTGTTTCGATTGACTCCGAACGGGACCGGTGGCTGGACCGCAGGCTTCCTCCATAACTTCAGCGGGCGTCAGGACGGTTCTGTCCCCAACGGTGGTCTGGTTCTCGACGCTGCGGGCCACGTCTACGGCACCGCGCAAGCTGGGGGCAATCTCACCGTTTGCAACGGCTCTGGCTGCGGTGTCGTCTTCAGGCTCTCGCGGAAAGTGGGCGGCGGATGGATAGAGAATGTGATTCACACCTTCAGCCGAGGCACGGATGGTGGTGTTCCCCTAGCCGGCCTGATCATGGACTCATCCGGCAATCTCTACGGCACCACATCCGTAGGAGGCGATCCCAGTGTATGCGGAGGCCAGGGCGGCTGCGGGGTGGTATTCAAGCTTTCGCCCGGCTCAACTGGATATGCAGAAACCGTGATGTACACATTCAGTGGCAGCTCTGACGGCGAGTTCCCCGGGTCCCCGCTCGTTCGCGACTCTTCGGGCAATCTGTTCGGCACAACCTTCGACGGCGGCATTCTCAGCGACTGTAGCGGCGTCGGTTGTGGCGTGGTGTTTGAAGTGACGCCTTAAGACTGAGTGTGCGTCTGGGCCCGGAGGCCGCCGCGGCGGCTTCCGGTTCCGAAATCACAGCCAGGGTAGCAGGCGGGCGAGGATCGGTATTTGGCGGGCGATGTGTGGAACGCAGTTGATCGCGATTGGGCTGGCGATTTTGGGCGCGCTGATCTGGTGGCTGCGGCCGGGGGCGAACGCGGTGCCGGCGCTGAGCACTCCGCGGTAGGGGGCAGCCGAGGCGATTTGGCGTAGAATCATCCTCGGAGAAAAATCCATGCACTACAATAAGTTCTTGTTTGCCACCGCGGAATCTGAAATGCGCGACCAGATTCTTCAGATGAATCGTGAGTTCACAAGTAAAGATTTTGTTGAAGGTTTCGCGAGAGACGCCGGTCAAGAGTATGAAGGGCTCGTGGCAAAATACGGCGCTCGCTATGATCGCCCTCACGCCGAGCAGATCGCACACCGCGAAATAACCCACACGCTGCGAAATAAATTCGCGGACTTAGTCACAAAGACGGGGGACTGTAAGAACCCCAAGGGCGGAACCATGAGTCAATGGCGTCGCCTCTTGTAGACAGCGGCCAACTCGGATGCCGCAACATCAACTACCCCAAAACCTAGTTGTCCCGGCTGACGTTGTGGGCAAGCGCCTTGACCAGTTCCTCGCCGCACGCCTCGACTCCGTCAGCCGGGCCCGTGTGCAAGAAATGATCGCCGATGGCAAGGTGTTGGTTAATGATGCTCCGGCGAAGGCTTCGCTAAAGCTGCGCGGCAGCGAGCGCATCACCGTGCTGGGCGAGGCGCAGCGGGCGCCGCTGAAGGCTATGGCCGAGGAGATTCCGCTCGACATTGTTTATGAGGATGACGATCTCGCCGTGATCAATAAGCCTGCGGGAATGATGGTACATGCGGGCGCGGGAGCGACTGACGACGCGCGCAATCGTGGGACGCTGGTGAATGCGCTGCTGCATCATCTGCAAAGCTTGTCGGGCGTGGGCGGGGAGTTGCGGCCGGGCATTGTGCATCGGCTGGATAAGGAAACCAGCGGTCTTATTCTGGTGGCCAAAAACGACGGGGCACATCGCAAGATGGGAGCGCAGTTTGCTGCGCGCGAGGTGAAGAAGAAATATGTGGCGCTGGTGCACGGCTGGGTGAAGAAAGATTCTGGCACGCTGTCGCAGAGCATCAGCCGCGATCCCGTGCGGCGCATGAAGATGACAACGCGCCTCGCAGGCGGGCGAGCGGCAGCCACGCATTATCGCGTGGTGCGGCGTTTGGATACGAAGTACGGCAAGTTCACGTTGCTCGACGTAAAAATCGATACAGGACGCACTCACCAGATTCGCGTGCACGTCTCGACTATGGGCCATCCCATTGTGGGGGACACGACATACGGCGCTCCGAAGCAGGTGCGGGGGAAAAATGCGGTGACCGTTCTATCGCGAAATTTTCTGCATGCGGCGGAGTTGGAGTTTAGACATCCGCGGACGGGGGAGACCGTTTCGTTGAAGAGCGAGTTGCCGAAGGAGTTGCGCGAGTTTCTGGGGAAGGTGGAGGGCGACGCGGCTGAAATCCGCCGTTAGTCTTTGTGGGGGAGGGTTTGCGGCGCGGATGAATCCGCGCCCTTTCAAAACGTCGAACTCCCGCAGCGGATATAATAGACGCCTAATGGCGGGCATCGTCACGAAATACAGTTTCGACAGTCTGGTGGCGCACATGGCGGCACTTGTGCTGCTGGCGGTTAGCCTTCCGCTATCATCCCAGAACTCCACACCGCAATCCAAGCCCCCGGCACAGAACCCTCCCAGTCAACCATCCGCCGACGATAAATCGCCGCAGAGTCCGGAAAACGGCGATATTCCTCGCATCAAGGTTGGCACCAACGAAGTGAACGTTGTGTTCACGGTGACCGACAAGCACGGCAAGCGCGTCACCGATCTCAAGCAAAACGACTTCCGCTTTGTCGATGACAACAAGCCCGCCGTCGAAATCCGCAGCTTCAGTGCCGAAACAAATCTGCCGTTACAGGTCGGGTTGCTGATCGATGCCAGCAATTCGGTGCGCGACCGCTTCAAGTTCGAGCAGGAATCGGCCATTGAGTTCCTGAACCAGACGGTCCGCCGCCACTATGACCAGGCCATGGTGGTCGGCTTCGACGCTACGCCGGAGGTCACGCAGGATTTCACCGATGACACTGAGAAGCTTGGCCACGGAGTGCGCGAACTGCGCCCCGGAGGCGGTACCGCTCTGTACGATGCACTCTATTACGCGTGCCGCGACAAACTGCTGAAGCAGCCCAAGGGTGGTCCCACGCGCCGCGCGATCATCCTGCTTAGCGACGGAGACGATAACCTAAGTCACGTCACGCGCGAAGAAGCCATTGAAATGGCGCAGCGCGCCGAAGCGATTGTCTATACGATCAGCACCAACGTTAGCGGCACCAAGGGCGCGGGCGACAAGGTGCTCGAACGCATTGCGGATGCGACCGGAGGACGGCCGTTTTTTCCCTTCCAATTGCGCGATGTGGCCAACGCTTTTGCCGAGATTCAGGATGAGTTGCGCAGCCAGTACGCGGTCTCGTACAAGCCGGCAGACTTCAAGCCAGACGGACATTTCCGCACCATCGAGATTGTGGCCAGCGACCGCAAAAACTTCCGAGTGCGAGCCCGGCGTGGCTACTACGCTCCCGCGCAGTAGAACATAGGTTGCTGACCTCGCATCCGCGATTCATCACTAGAACGAGTAATCGAATGCCCGGATATTCAGGAACCCCACTTCCAAAAAAATTAGGCATCAAGGCCGGCTTTCACGTGCAGTTGGCAAACGTTCCGCCTGAGGTGTGTGCTGAACTGAAAACAGCGCTGGCGGAGTGTGCTCACGCGAAAAGCGGTACGCTGGATTTCATCCTGTTCTTCACCAAGTCAGGCGAAGAGCTGGCAAAAGAGTTCCCGCGACTGGCGAAGCTTCTTGCCCCTGCGGGCATGTTGTGGGTAGGTTGGCCAAAGAAGAGTTCCCGCTTAGCCGGGGATGTTGACGAGAATGTGGTACGAGATACCGGTCTGGCCGCCGGTTTGGTGGACGTTAAAGTGTGCGCGGTAACCGAAGTGTGGTCGGGCCTGAAGTTCGTACGGCGACTGAAAGATCGAAATTCATAAACACGGCACAATGAAGTCCGCCCTCAACTTAGCCGGCCGGTTAGCCGGGAAGTTGAGGGCGTATCATTTGCGCAAATCGTGCTCCGAAATCGAGTCCGATATCAGGTCAAACTTGTGTCCTTCACCAGATGTCCGACATAAAACATCACGGCCAGCACCAGCAACATGTGAATCACCACGCTACCTACATGGAAGAAAAGGAAACCGCCAGCCCACACCAGCAGCAGCGCCAGGGAGATCGCCCGAAACGACTCGACCCTCATTCTCTCCTCCTAAAGCCGCCGGCAGCGGCAGGAAATCCTTGCAGGCCAACGTTACTCGTCATTTATATTTCAAGCCGAAGGGGCGGCCTATCGGCAGAAGACTGTAAATTAGAGAGGGTAGCGTCGTATAAAGTCATGCGAACACCTAAGGAGCCGCAATGGTGCGGGTAGGATTGATTGGATTTGGCCTGGCGGGGCAGGCATTTCACGCCCCGGTAATCGAGGGCGTACAGGGCATGGAACTGGCCTGCATCCTTGAGCGCAGGGGCACGCTGGCGCACCAGAAGTATCCCAGCGTGCGCGTGGCGCGGTCGCTGGATGAACTGCTGGCAGATAAAACAATTCAGTTGTGCGTGGTCGGGACCCCGAATGATTCGCACTACGAATACGCAAAAGCTTGCTTGTTGGCGGATCGTGACGTGGTGGTCGACAAGCCCTTTGCGCCGACTCTGAAAGAATCCGAGGAACTGGTGCGTTTGGCGGCGGAACGCGGACGCCTGATCACTGTTTATCAAGACCGGCGCTGGGATGGGGACTTCGCCACGGTGAAAAAACTTGTGCAGTCGGGCCAATTGGGAACAGTGGTGGAGTATGAGGCGCGCTTCGACCGCTTTCGCCTGGAGCAGAAAGAAAATGCCTGGCGCGAGCGTGCGGACCAACCCGGAGCCGGCGTGTTGTTCGATCTGGGGCCGCACGTGATCGATCAGGCGTTGGTGTTGTTCGGCGAACCTCGAGCGATTACGGCGTCGGCGTTTTGCCAGCGCGAAACTTCGCAAGTGGATGATGCTTTTGATGTTAGCCTGGAGTATCCGCGGCTGCGAGCCATGGCACGGGCGCGCATCATCGCGTACGCGCCGGGGCCGCATTTTTTAATTCACGGCACCAAGGGATCGTTTGTGAAGTATGGAATGGATCCGCAGGAAGAACGCCTGCGCAGCGGGAGCTTTCCGCAAGGCAAGGATTGGGGAGCCAATTGGGGCGTGGAAGATGAAAAGTGGTGGGGCACATTCAGCCCAGTCGGCGAGCCGAGCGGGAAAGTGAAAACCGAGCGCGGAGATTATCGCGGATTTTATGCGAATATGCGGGACGCGATTGAGAAGAAGGCACCGCTGGAAGTGACGCCGGAGCAGGCTTTGCGCACGATGCGGGCTGTGATGCTGGCGCACAAGAGCAGTAAGGAGCGGCGGACCGTGGGTTGGAAAGAGGAAGCGGAGTGAATCTGGATGCCGGATGTCCCAAATAAGCTCTAACGTCCGGACAAGGTGTAGTTGACCCGTACCTCGGTCTGCACTTCCACCGGGTCTCCCATTAGCAAATACGGGCGGTATTTCCATTTACGCACTGCGTTCACAGCCGAAACCACGAGTTCAATCGGGCCACTCAGAACCTCCAGATCGGCGATATCGCCGTTCTTAGTGATGACGGCCTTGAGCCGTACCTCGCCTTGGATGCGTTCATATCGAGCATCTTCCGGATACACGGGCTGGATTTTCTTGATCAATAGCCCAGATGAGACTCCCTGCGCAATCTGTACCCGTTGGGATTTCTTTGAAGCTTCTTTTGGTGGTGGATCCACCGGCGGGGGTGGAATCGGTGGCGTCTGCGCAAGTGAATTGAAAGTCGAAGCGGCAGCCTCGACTCCCTGCTTTGACCACCCTCGAATATTCCATTGCAGCCGGAATTCCTTAACGGATGTGCACAGGATCGCTCCGTGGTCTGTACCGTGACGATACTCGAAGTCCGCACGGTAAAAATCATGCCCACCACTCTTGAACTGAGTTACCTCACCCTTCTGTTGACCTTCCTTCCGTGAGCGCAGTTCGTCGGCCACCAATTCCAAATAACGCTTGCACTCGTCCGGCGCTAAGACCTGCGAACCTCCCTCGGCAAGAACTGTGAAGGAGGAGTCGGCTCTCAGAGGAGAAGAATCCTGTGGAATGCGTACAGCCGCCAATAAAACGGACACGCCACTATCCTTGCCTTCCAGTTTGTCGCGCATCAACCCGGTTTCGAGCACCCAGTCGCGCGACAACGGGTAGTAGATGCCGAAGTAGTCGTTTGAATAAGCGTTCTCATGAAACATGCCCAGTGGAGCAGCCTTCGGTTGCACGCGAGGCTTAAGATTGAAGTTAACGCTTACTTCTGTTTCCATCTCGGCAGCCAAGCCTTCCTGCAGATACGGTTTGTACCTCCATTGCCTGACGGATTCTGCCGCTGCGTCGCTCAGAGCAGGGTCGCCCGAGATGACCTTCACTTCCTCTACATCCCCGGAATACGCGGTGATCACCTTCAACACGACTTTTCCCTGAACGCCGGCTTTGCGCGCTGCATCCGGATACTTGATTGGAGCTTTCTGAACCACGAGAGCTGAAGCGACGTTCTCATCTACTTGCACTCGATGAGGGGCAGAAGGGATGGGCGAAGTCTCTTGCGACGAAGGCTGCGACTGCGCAAGAACGCATGCCAGCAAAAACCCGCACGCACCGATTAGTTTAATCACTGCAAGCTTCGTCATGACTTCTTTAGAGGCGAGGCGACCTGGCAAGCCGACGTCTTCGACGGTAAGTATAGCGTGAGTTGGTTATTATCGTTGGCGGGCCGACAATCTCCAACCGGGAGTGGCGTATCATCCAAGTCGAAATTATCGAGGCCGAAATTCAGCCCGACTCATTGGCAAGTGCTCTGGAGGAACACATGTCCGCTTCTCATTCTTTTCGATTCCCCGGTGAAACTGATTCCTATCGCCAAGCTCGCAACCAACTCTTGCAGGCGGAAATCGATCTGCGACGCAGCGTGGAAGAAGTGGCTGCGATGCGCCGCCGGCTTCCTCTTGGCGGCGAGATCCCGGAAGATTATTTGTTCGCAGAGGGAGCGGCGGATCTGAACGACTCGCAGACCGTCCAATCGGTGCAACTCTCGCAACTGTTTCAGCCGGGCAAAGATACCCTGGCCATCTACAGCTTCATGTTTGGCCTTAAGATGAAAGCGGCGTGTCCCATGTGCACCTCCATCATCGACGCCTTGAACGGCACGGTAGTTCATGCCAGCCAGCGCATCAATCTTGTGATAGTCGCAAAGTCTCCGCTGGAAAGGATCCGAACTTTTGCGCGTGAACGGGGATGGAATCGGCTGCGACTGCTTTCTTCGGCCAATAATAATTACAATCGCGACTACTACGGCGAAAACGCCGAAGGAGGGCAACAGCCCTCTCTGAATATTTTCGCTCGCCGTGGCGGGAAGATTCACCACTTCTGGCATTCCGAACTGGTGCTGGTTCCTTCCGATCCCGGGCAGAACCAGCGTCACGTTGACATGATGTGGCCACTGTGGAACCTGCTGGATTTCACACCCGAAGGCCGGGGTACTGACTGGTATCCAAGTCTGACCTATCGCTGACTACGCGGCATCGTCCATCAATTAACACATTCAAGGCTGCAATCTGCAAAGCGTAGTGATGTCGTTCGCAATCTGGTTCGCCGCATCCTTGGCATTGGCCATGGGGTGAGGCGCATCCGCAACGCAAGACTGCGACTTGCTGGTGCTGACTTGGTCGTACCACTGCAGGCTCAGCGGAACTGCAGCGCTATTGTCCAGTCCGCCGTAGAGAACATTGACATACGTTTTCGGGAAGGCCGTGGTTGCGCCGGGGCCGTCGATGCTATCGGATAGAAACAGCGCGCCAGCAATCGGGCTCGGATGTCCATTCACAGCGTTGGTGCAAATCGGTTGAGCGTAGGCCGGATCGACAATGGCGGCGTTTCCGGTTCCATAGCAATAGCTGAGATCACCCTGACCACAGGTCGTAGAGGCACTTCCGTGTTGGCAGAGGCAGCCATAGTCCAGGCGCGACATGGGCGGACCGCTGGTAATTTCCACCATGGAGAAAATCTTGTCCAGGCCGTAATTGGAAAGCGCGTACGCAACGGCAGACGAGCCTCCGCTGTTTCCCGTGGCGCACAACGGTTGTGTCAAACTGGTCAGAACATGAGTGTCCACCCACTGTGCCAGGGTGGCGTAGCGGCACGCCAGTCGCCGAACCCCGCCCGGACCTGTAAGCCAGCCGTTTGGAGCATTGGTGGTGAAGGGCGCGCCAAAAGAGACCTGCACCGTGGTGAAGCCGGCATCCAACACATTCTGGACAGCAGTCTGACCGTAGGTAAATTCCGTGTCATACAATCCGCTTCCGCCCGTGCCGATACCGTACATCACCACTCCCTTTGACGTTCCCGACGGCCGGTTGATCTTGACGTACGCATTCCAGTTGCTCACGCCTTCGCAGGCAATCGCCATCTGCTGGCACGTTGCACCGGAGAGTCCACCGCCGGGGCAGGTAATGGTTTTCAAATTGTTTACCGTTCCCAAAGGGTCGGCCGGCAGCACGCTGACGGTTGCCGTCGCGGACTTCGTCTTATCGGCTTTCGATGTGGCGACGATTTTGAAACTGGAGAGATTCGGAACGGATGCCGGCGCGAAATAAAGCTGGGTCGTAGGATCCACGGTGCCGTAAGTGGCGTTCCCGTTGGTGATGCCGTTTACCGTCCAGGTCACGCCATGATTAGTACTGCCGCTGACGGTGGCATTCAACTGGCGGTTGGCACCAACGCCTATAGTCGAAGAAACCGGGGTGAGCTTCACGCTCACGCTCGATACGGATGCATCGGATAGGGACGCATCGGACGTTTGGCCGTGGCACACAATGTTGACGGTTGCGAGAAAAGTGAACAATGCACAATACACAGTTGTCTTGCGGCAGTGGGGTCGCATGGATGTCCTATAGAGACTGGATGTCTTCTTGCTTATAGCTCGCAACAGCCGGGGAGGATCGCCTGAGGATATTGAATAGCGTGGCGTACTGCACAAAATCCAAAGGAGGCAAGAAGTGTACCACGCCCGGACAAACGAAATTTCCACACCGAGAAGTTTGACATTTTCTTGACATCTGTCGGGCACAAACGTGGAAGTATTAAGACCGTTGAAGCTTCCTTCCAAAGGAGCAGTCATGAATGTCCGTACAGGTTTTCCACGATTTCTCAAGTTTCTCTTTCTCTTTGCCGCAGCTTCCCTGTGCGCCGCGCAAACCTATACCGTCACCGACCTGGGCACGCTACCCGGCGGCAATTCGAGCGGAGCCAAGGCGATTAACCTTGGCAGTGAAGTCACCGGATGGGCGTATTCGAACAGCACGACCGCCGATGTATTTCTTTACAGCAATGGCGCGATGACAAGTCTTGGCACACTGGGGGGAACTACGGGCATCGGGAACGGGATCAATAAGTCCGGCCAGGTCGCGGGATATTCCACAGACTCTTCCGGAACGTATCGAGCCTTCCTGTACAGCGGTGGAACGATGACCAACATCGGCGATCTTGGCGGCGGCTCGGCTGTAGCCTACGCTATCAATGATGCTGGGCAGGTGGTGGGCTCGGCCGTAACCTCCGACGGCAGCAATCATCCATTCCTTTACAGCGGCGGGAAGATGACCGACCTTGGAACGCTCGGCTCTCCAAACGGCAACTCCTGGTGGAACAGCGCGCAGGGCATTAACAACTCAGGCGTGGTGGTGGGGACCTCGTACGATGCGCACGGCAATTTCTTCGGATTCATGTGGCGCAACGGAAAGATGATCAAGATGGGAACACTAGGCGGATCTTGGAGCCAGGCGTATGCCGTGAACAACAAAGGCCAGGTCACCGGGTTGGGCTACACCAAGAGCGGAGCAGCGCACGCCTTCCTCGCGACCAACGGCATGCTTAAAGATCTGGGAACTATGAACGACCCGAACGCAACAACCTGGGGCTTTGGGATTAACGATTCTGGAATCGTGGTTGGGCAGTCGACCTACCAATCGACGTATCATGCCTTCGTGTACAGCGGCGGCAAAATGAAAGACTTGAACTCGCTAATTCCCGCGGGATCTGGCTGGGTGTTGCAGTCGGCCAACGGGATTAATGCCTCTGGACAAATCGTGGGCGAAGGCACGCTGAACGGCAAGCAGCATGGATTCCTGCTGACGCTTCATTAATCATCCAGATTTCCGCCAGCAAGCCACGTCTCCAGCAAAGACGTGGCTTCCGTATTTGGCCCCCCATTCGGCACAGCCCGAAAACGCCGCCCGCTAAAAGGCTGGCTCACCGCCGCCCGGCCTTGACCGCTTTTCAGAAAGCCTTCATCTGAGTGTGATATTCCTGTTATTTACGTGGGGCGCACGGCGCGGCCGTAGCTAAAGTTCGTGAAGGTGTGAGTGAAAGCTTTTTCTTCCTGGATCGTCGTCGCGGCCATAACCCTTGCGCTGCAGGTTCTGCCCTTTGCGCAGAACGCCGGCCCCACTACCCCGAGCCCCTCCCCAGACGAGGCGGCAGGCGAGTTGAACCGCTCCGTCTCGGGAACTCTTCTCGACCCTTCCGGCGCAGCCATCGCCAACGCACACGTTTCCCTTCTCTCTACCGACGAAAAGCAGGTCGCCCAAACCACCACCAACCCTTCTGGTACGTTCCGCTTCGATCGCGTCGCACCTGGCAAGTACATACTCGACTTTCAGGCTGACGGCTTTCGCCAGATCCGGGTCAACGTAAACCTCACGAACCAACGGCAGACGCCGATTCGCGTAACGATGCAAATCGCGGTGCTCAATGAGAACGTTACTGTTGACACCGGGGATTCGGTTCCTCAGGTCAGTACCGAGAATTCCTCCAACCAGAACGCCAACTCCATTGACCGCAACGCTCTCGACCGCGTCCCCGTCTTCGATCAGGACTACATCACCACCATGTCGCGCTTTCTCGACGACAATGCCACTGGAACCAACGGCGTGACGCTGGTCGTGAACGGTATCGAAGCCAACGGACCCGGAGTGACGCCCTCCGCCGTCCAGGAAGTGAAGATCAACAATAACCCGTATTCCGCGCGCTTCTCGCGTCCTGGGCGCGCGCGGCTCGAAATAGTTACCAAGAGCGGCACGCCGGCGTATCACGGCTCGCTGAATTTTCTTTTTCGAGACTCTGTCTTTGACGCTACGAATGCCTTCGCCAACGTTAAACCGCCGGAGCGACGGCAGTACTACGAAGGCTCCGTCACCGGGCCGCTGGGCCGCAGCAAAAGGACCAGTTTCCTGCTGGCGCTCGACGAAGATCTCAACGACCAGCAAGCCGTCATTGATCCCACGGCGCTGGCTAACGCTGAATTGCTCGGCTTCGGCCCCATCTCACAAACCATCGCAAACCCTACGCATCACTTCTTTGGCTCAGGACGCATCTTCCACGATTTTTCGAACGGCGACCAATTCTGGATCGGCTATTCCTACGAACGTCGCACGGTAGAAAATCAGGGCGTCGGCGGCACCACTCTTCCCGTCGCCGGTACCGACACGCATTTTCTCGAACATGAAATCAACGTCAGCCACCTGCACCAATTCTCTCCGCACTGGCTGAACCAACTCAGGTTTCTAGTCGGCCACTACGACAATTCCGTCAGCAGCATCAGTGAAATTCCTCAGCTCGCCATCTCGGGACTTTTCACCGCTGGTGGCGCGCAAGCCGATTCCCGCCGCACCGAATATCACTTCGACGGCACCGACTTCGCCACCTACGCCAAAAACAAGCACCAACTCAGTTTCGGCATTGACATTCCAGACATCAGCCGCCGTGGCCTCGACGATTTCACCAATCGCCAGGGGACTTACACCTTCGCCAGCAGTGCCGATTTCACCGCCGCGCTACCCACTACGTATTTACTGCAAAGCGGTCAGGGGCACGTCGTGTTTCTGGAAAGAGTCATCAGCGGATTCTTCGAAGACAACTTCCGTCTGAAGCCGGATTTTTCCCTGTACTTGGGCGTCCGCTACTACTTTCAGAATTATTTTCATGACGAACCGCACAATTTCGCGCCGCGTGTTGGCTTCGCCTATGCCCCCAGTGCCAACAGCAAAACCGTGATTCGTGGCGGCGCCGGAATTTTCTACGACCGCACAGGTCCCAGCCCCATTGGTGACCTGCTCCACTTCAACGGTGTGAACCTGCTGCGCTTCATTGTGGAATCGCCGGGCTACCCAGCGCTTCCGAGCCTAGTCTCGGCAACGCCCACCAGCTTGGTAACGCTCGACTCTCACACGCGCATCCCCTACAACCTGCAATACAGTATCGGCGTGGAGCGGCAGATTACCGCCAAAAGCACGGCTAGCGCGGTTTACATCGGCAATCGCGGAATCGATTTGTTTCGTTCCATCGACGCCAACGCTCCCCTCAACGGAAACATCGCGCGTCCCAATCCAGCGCTTGGCCAGGACCGCCAGATTCAGTCCGCGGGATACCTGAAAGGCAACGCGCTCGAACTCACCTTCCGTGGCAAGGTCAATAAATATTTCTCTGGACAAGTGCAATACACCCTCAGCCGCACCGACAACAACACCAGCGGAATTACATTTTTCCCCGCTAATAGCTACAATCCTGCCGCCGACTGGGGACGCTCCGACAACGACCGCCTGCACAAGTTCGACCTGCTTGCTTCTACCCAGCCCACTCGTTTCTTTACCCTGGGCGTCGGACTATCGCTCTACTCCGGCAAGCCGGTCAACATCACTACCGGCGCGGACGACAATCACGACGGCATCATCAATGACCGCCCAGCCGGCGTCCCTCGCAACACTCTTCCAGGCCCGGGCACAATTGGCCTTGACCTCAATCTTTCCCACGATTTTCCGCTTTCCAAGAAAAAGAAAGAGACGAAAGTCGTCTCGCTGTCGTTAAACTCCTTCAACGTTCTAAACCATCCCAACTACCTCACCTATATTGGGACGATCTCCTCCCCACTCTTCGGACAGCCGGTCGCCGCCCAGCCTCCGCGGCGGATGCAATTGGATGTTCAATTCAAATTCTGACTGAGGGGCGAATAGAAACGCTAGCGCTGGAACTTACTGGGAAGGTTTTCCAGCGGCGCCCAGCGATTTAATGTAGCTGACGAGCTGCCAGCGTTGCGGTTCCGGCAGCTTCGACCATACCGGCATTCCCCGCCGGACCACCCCGTTGGTTAGAATCCAGAAAAGCGTTCCCGATGTGGCCTGCTGTACTTGCGGGGCAAGCAGGCTGGGGCCTTTGCGCCCGCCTTCCGCAGTTGCGCCATGGCATTCGGCGCAGTGCTGATCAAAAAGATTTGCGCCCGCCGCCACCGCTTCCGGATCGTGCTCCATCGGGTTGCGCCGGCCTGCCGCCTTCTTGGGCGCCTTTGCCAACTCAGCGTAAACGGAATCGTCCTTCGGCGCCGGGACGCTTTCCTTCTGCGCAGTAGCAAGGGGAGCAAACAACGCCAAAGCAAGAAGAAGCCCGCCTGATTTCAAGAAGGAAATTCTTGGCTTACTGGCCATGTGATTACTTGTGCCCTCCCAGCATGCGCGCCACGCTTGCCCCAAATCCGGAGAACTCCCGCGAAACGCCCCATCGTAGCAGGAAGGTATGGCTGTTATCGTTCAACCCGAAACCCGGCGACAGGCGGAGTGTCCAACTCGATGGCATGTTCCACGCCACGACCGGAGCCACGTATTGAGAAGTCTCGTGCAGGCCGAAACTGTGGCGGTCGCCGAGGCCGCCGTACATTTCAATTCCAGCAACGAAATTCTCACGGCAAAAATTACAGCGCTTGGCCGAGGCTTTCAAAGCCAAAGGCCGGCTCGCGCCAACCGCGTAACCGAACTCCCAGGGATTTCCGCCGGTTACGTTCTTTGCCGCCAGAGTATTTTCCGCAAAGTTCCACCCCTTGACGTTCTTGGAGAGCAACAGCTTGAATTCCAGTTCGTGATTGTGCTCTTTGCGCGCGAGCCCGTTGGGCACGGCATAGTCAGCTTCCACGTCGTGGCCTTCGTCTTCTTTGAGAATCTTGTCAGCCCCGTTGATTTGTTCATACTCGAAATAGAACACCGGATTGATGAAATGCTCCCGCTGCAGCAGCCGGAAACGGTTCTCCAATCGGAATCCGGTGAAAATGGTGCTGTCGTTGAAGGTGGTCTGGCCGTCGAGGTAGAGTTCCGTCGTCCACCACGCGGTAGCGCCATATTCAAGTTCCACCCAGAAGGAATGGAAGTCGTTGCCGTTGCGCTGTGTGCCGAACGTAGAAAAGTATTCCAGTTCCAGGCTGCCCGGCTCCTCGAGATAGTGGTCATAAGCGACGATATAGGGACTCTCCTGCGCCTGAGCGGGAGAATGGAATCCCGCCAGCGCAAGCGCGGTGAGACAGAGGACAAATCCAGCCCGGGAAAACCGCGGATTGATCATGTGAGGTCGATGAGGAGCTAGTTGCAACTAGGTCGCATCTACAGTACATTCATGATATTGCCGAATATCCCTTGACCCCGTCAAGAACCTGCGGAAGAATCCGTCGCATCGGGTTTGCGACCAGTTGCGACAAGCGAGGAGCGGCATGCCGTTACCCAAAACTGAAATGCCAGGCCGCTTACAGGCCCACTTCGCCGAGCGCGGAATCCGCATGACCCAGCAGCGCCGCGCCATTCTGCGGGTGATGGAGACAACCAGCAAGCACCTGGATGCCGCCCAGCTTTTACGCAAAGCCCAGAAACTGGACGCCAGTGTCGATCGCAGCACCGTCTACCGCACGCTGCAACTGCTCAAGCGGCAGGGCCTGATCGATGAACTTGATCTGATGCACATCCACGGAGAAGGCCACTACTACGAACGCAAGCTCAACCGGGATCACATCCACATGGCTTGCCTGCGCTGCGGAAAGATCATGGAATTCGTCAGCGATATTTTCGAGAAGCTGAAGGGGCAGGTAGAGAAGGACTGCCGTTTTCGGATTGTGGTTTCGCGATTGGAAATTGGCGGATACTGCACGGCGTGTTCGAAGTAGCTGATAAACGTTCGCTCAAAATCCGCGCTTCACACGCACAATATCCACTTGAATCATGTCAGCAGTACTGAATCCCGGCGCCGATTCCTCGACGGCCCCGCTGGCTGTAGCGAGAAAGCATTAGTACTGCGCATTACCTTCTGGAACGCGTCCTGAAACTGCTGCATCTCATCATGGGTTCCCACCGTGATACGAACGTGGTTGGGCAGCACCGGCCAGATCCGGCCGATGAAAACATTCTGCTTTGCCATGGCATCGATCACCTGCTTGCCTGGCCGCCTGGTATCGAGCAGAAAGCAATTTGATTCCGATGCGATGTAGGAATAGCCATTACGATCGAGCCACTGAAAGGTTTCCTGACGGATACTGGCGTTGATCCGCCTGCGTTCGGGCACCAGGCGCGGATCTTTCAGGCTCGCCGAGGCCGCGACCAGCGCGGTGATAGGCATGAAGTTCCAGCCGGCGCGGTCCATAATTTTTCCCATCAGGTCGGGGCGGGCGATGGCGAATCCACAGCGCAATCCAGCCATGCCGTAAGTTTTCGAGAAGGTGCGGAGCACCACCACATCCTTGCCTGCCTTCACCAGGTCGAGCACGGATGGCGCATCGCAGAAATGAATGTAGGCTTCATCGACCATCACAACCGAATCTTTGGGCTTGTTTTCGACGAGATATTCGATATCGGAATGTGGCGTGAGCGTGCCCGTAGGATTGTTCGGACTGCAAATGTAGAAAAGTCCCGCGTCGGGCGCGGCAGCAAGCATGGCCTTCACGTCGTGCGCGTAAGTCTTGGTGAGAGGAACTTTGACGACGCGAGCCTGACTCGCCGAAGCTGCCATCATTCCCACTTCGTAGCCGGGATCGGCGGTGACATAGCTTTTCTGCGGCGAAGTGAACGCTATCACCGCAAAGCGCAGCGGCGGGCTCGATCCGGGGAAGGCATGGACATAGTCCGGGTTGAGCCCTTCTTGTTGGGCAAAAGTGTGGATCAGTTCGTCGGTAAGATTGTCGAGATAGCGGCCCCCCTGGGGAATGATGGCGGAAAGCGCCTCTCGCGCAGCCTGGCAAGGACCCAGAGGATTTTCATTGGAGTCGATCATGACTCCATCTTTCGAGTACGGCCGTCGGGCTACGGCAGCGAGCATCGGTTCAGTGACGATTTGAAATGCTGCGGCGGCGGCTGTTAGCTGCAGGAACGAGCGGCGCGAGGACGGCAAATCTCTAGAAGGCATGAAGGCTCCTGTTTCTCCAGCGTCTACAGGCTAAATGTTTTTGGAGCCGAGCGGTAGTGCTTGTGTAGAGCGCGCACCCTCGCCCGGTGCCTTTGACGTTGCTCTTGATCTTGCTTTTGCTTTGGTCGCACTCCGCGTTACTGCCCCGTCCCACTCGCACTCAGGACCTGCACGGCCGGCGTCGCTAAATCGGTCACCGTAATCGTCGCCGTCCGCATCCCCACGCCACTGGGCGTGAACGTCACAATGAACGTGCAATGCGCATTCCCCGCCAGCGTGGAGCCGCAAGGCGTCGATCCTCCTGACACTGCACTGTAGTCTCCGCTCCCGGTTATAGTCGGGCTCACAGAGGTGCTCAAGTTATTTGTAAGGGTCACGGTCTGCGCCGCGCTGCTGGTAGCCACCGTCTGCGCTGCAAAGGTTAGCGCGGTAGGCGCAAACGTCAGCGGCAGAGCCGACGTCCCTTTGGTGTCCAGAATCTGCTGGTTCACTACGGCGTTATCCGTGATCACGACCGCGCCATTGATCGTCCCGCTTGATCCCAGTGCAGGTGAGAAAGTCACATTCAGCGTGCAGGTGGCCGAGACGGCCAGAACAAGATTTGCTACGCACGGCACCGACCCTGTTCCTGTAGCTGCAAAGTCACCGCTCGTAGCGATCGTGGTCAAGGTGAGCGAACTACTGCCGCTGTTCTTCACGGTAAGCGATTTGGCCGCGCTCGTGGTTCCCACCGCCTGCGTGTTGAAGGTGAGGGTAGTCGGAGTAAAGGTCAGCGACGCCGTCGCACCACCCGATCCAGTCCCGGAAAGGCCCACCAGTTGCGGAGAGAATCCCGCGGAATCGGTAATCGTCACCGCCCCGTTGATACTGCCATTCGCAGTGGGCGTGAACGTGACCGCGATGTTGCACTTCGCCTTCGATGCCAGCGATGCGCCGCAGGTCGTCCCGCTCGAATTCGTAGCGTAATTGCCGCTGGCGCTGAAAGAAAAGCTTAACGTCGTGGACTCGTTGTTGGTCAGCGTGACGGTCTTCGCTGTCGATGTGTGGCCGACTGTTACGGTTCCAAACGAAAGCGTGGAACCGCTCAGGCTCAGCGGCAAGTTTCCCGTCCCGCTCAACGAAACCGTCTGCGGAGAATCCGGTGCGCTGTCGCTGATGGCCAGCGAGCCCGTGATTGATCCTGAGATCGCAGGCTTGAAGCTCACGTTCACCGTGCACGATGCCCCTGCGGCCAGTGACGATCCGCAGGTATTGCTGGCCACCGCATAGTCTCCGGTTGCCGTGATGGAGGTCATGGTGACGATCGCCGTGCCGTTGTTCTTAAGCGTGACGGATTTGTTAGAGCTGGTCGTATTCACCAATTGCGAACTGAAGCTCAGAGTCTGCGGTGTCGGCGTGACGATGGGTGCACTCGCCACCACAAACGGCAATGCGCCATAAGCGGCGCATGCCGCCCCTGAGGGAAAATTCTCCACAAAAATCTGTTGCGCGCCCGGAGTGGTCAGGTCCGCGGAAGTCATCGCCACCGTGATGGTGGTGGAATTTACGAACTTGGAAGTGCGGAACGAGTTGTTCACGAACACCAACGTCCCCGAAGTAAATCCCGTTCCGTTGAGAGTCAGCGTGAATCCGCCGCTCCCGCCCACGGCCGCCGAAGGGCTGAGACTGGTCAACGTCAAAGGCGTCGCAGTAGTGCTGTAGTCCGCAGTCACCAGCAACTCATCATTCATGGTGACATTTTGCGGATTCGTATTGCCGCTCAGATTGTTTTGCCACTCGGTGAAGGTCCAGCCAGCATTTGGCGTTTCGGTGAAGGTGAGCAAGGTTCCGCCCGGATAATAGCCGTCTCCCGTAGGCGATGTCGGCACCACGCCAATGCTCCCCGCGCATTGTTCGTTTGCATAATCACTCAGGTAGTACTGCGGCGTGAGAGTCGCCGTGTAGGTGGTGGAAGAAGATGGAGCCGAGATGTTGTGAGTGATTGCGCCGGCATCGCTCCAACTGCTGAACACATAGCGGGTGTTGCCGGTCCACGGCCACTGCGTCTGGGCTACTCCGATGCTGTGCATGGTGCCGACGTTCCATGAACTCCCGTAGTAGAACGCATTGAAACTTATGGGATCAGGCCAATAACCGCCATCCACGATCACGTAGTCGTTGTTGTCCTGCGGATTCGTCGTAAATGTGTAAGTAGGCGAAGAGGCTGGAGCAAAATACGTGGTGGTGTTAATGGGATTGCCGGTATCAGGAACGTAAAAAGTTTTGGGATTTATACTCAACCCGCCGGGCAGCCAGTAGGGGAAGTTGTTGAATTGATAAAACGTCTCGCCGGAGTTGGGAGTCGCGGTGAATGTGACCTGTTGCCGCGCGGTGTAATAGACGCCGCTTACTCCGGAATAGCTGACGGGCGTGGGGCTAGACGTGATGGTTCCCGTCCCCGTGGGGGAAACCGTAGCGGTATAAGGCACGATCTGAATGAAGCTGGCCATGTAGACGGTGACCGCGGGTGAAGTCACCGGAAACGCCAGTTCACCATTCCCCGGCAGAACCGTAATCGTGTGGCTTTGCGCGCCGTTATCGTTCCAACGTCCGTAGGTGTAATAGAAAGTGGTTGCAGTAGTGGTACCGGCGATCACTCCAGCCTGGCTCTGCGCGTTCGTGGCAACGTTCAGCGTGTGGGTCGAGAAAAGTGGCCAGTTGTACGTCTGCGGCGTCGTAACCGTCGCGCCATCAACGACGACCTGCAAGCCGGGTGGGTTGGTCGTGATGGTGACTTCAGTTGGTACAAATCCGTAAAGGCGGCGAATCGCATCAATATCGCCGGTGGAATAGCCAACGGTGTTGGAGAGCGGCATGCCCGGGGGAATCGATTCCAGCACCGGATTGCCGTTCTTGGTGAAGTTCCAGACGAAGTAGTGCATGACGGAACTCCAGTCATACAGCGTCAGCGCTTGCATGTCGTCGTACTCTATGGCCGAGTCCGAATATGCCGTGTTCACCATGTTGTTCAAATTCAGAGTCACGTAAGAATTGCGGTCGGGCCGCGATTGCTCGTGCCAAAAGCCAGTAGCGTGCCCCATCTCGTGCAGCAAAGTAGAGACGGTGCAAGTTCCGGAACCCCCGATCACTTGCTCTCCGCCCGACATACCGATGTTGGAATATCCCGATCCGCTAAGGTCGCTGGGATTGAGGTTGAAATCGACGTAGTTAGCTTCAGTCGTATGCGCCACCCACTGGATTTGCCCAGCGAAAATTGAGTTGTACGTGCTGACAGCCGAATTAATGTTGGCCACATCGCCGGAGGCGGGATCGATGATGTAAGGAATCTGAAACACGCTGCCCACCAGCGGCCAACGATACCGCAAATAGGAAAGAGTTCCGCCGTCGGTTTGCAGCGGCAGTTTATAGTCGACGTGCTCGAGCACAATGTCCCCTTCGGTCATCATTCTTCCGTCGACCATCTGGAAGCTGACCTTGCGTCCCCGAAAGAGCCCCGTACTAACCTTCGCAGGCTGCGTGCTCTGGGCCACAGCAAAAGTGGCAATCGCCAGGGAAAAAAGAATCAGGGTGAACGAAAAGCGGCGGGCGTTTGCCATTACAAACCTCCGAAAAAACAATTGACGATGAGGGAAAACCGGGGCCGTCAGGCTGTGGTTGGGGGATTCCTTCCTGACCTTAAGAAGTTTGCTTCGACTGGCAACAGATGTCAAGGTGCAAGAACTTGCAATCAAGCGTGCTTTTGGCTCTTCTTCCCATCCTCGCAAGCTGCGGGTAAGAGCTTTTAACCGCCGAGGTCGCGAAGATCGCAGAGAAGAACCGCAAAAGAAGGGAAACCGCACTCACTACTTCGGCAGCGGCTCCCGAGGGGTGGCGTAATAGCCCGCGCGCGACTGGATCTTGTAATTCTGTTTCGCCTTGATTTCCAGCTTCCGGTAGCTGCCGTCAAGCTTTGTGTTGGTTGAGGTATAGCCAATGCTGTACTGACTGCGGAGTTCGGCGGCGACCTGGTCGAAGGCTTCCCGCAATTTGTCGAACTTGTTTCCCACGTTGATCACGCGTCCGCCGGTCTGCTCTGTCAGCCTTCGCATATCACCTTCGCCCGAGTATCCCATCCCGACAGATCCGTAAAATCCGCGATCGGCACAGAGTAGAACGTAAACGATGGCATCGGCCTTCTGCGCCGCTTCAATCGCATCTTTGATTTTGAGCTGGCTGCCCTCATCCTCGCCGTCGGTCAGCAGGATCATCGCCTTCCGTCCAACTTCCTTGGCCAGCATATCGTGCGCCGAAAGATAAACCGCATCGTAGAGCACAGTGCCAGCCTGACGTGCGGTAGGCACCGGACTGCCACCCCCGCCGGGGATGCCCACAGAGGTGTAGCCCGTATTAATTTTCACTTTGTTCATCGCAGCTTGCAGCCGGTGCACATCACGCGTGAAATCCTGCACCAACGAGGCATCCACGTTGAAGTCGATGACGTAAGCTTCGTCCTTGTCGCTCAAAATCTGCTTCAGAAAGGCCCCGCCAACTTCTTTCTCCATGTCGAGCACTCGCAGCTGGCTGCCTGAAGAATCGATAAGGATTCCCAACGTGAGCGGTAGATTCGTTTCGGCGGCGAAGTACTTAATGGTTTGCGGTTGCCCATCTTCAAAGATCTCAAAATCGTCTTTGGTCAGATTGGGGATCAGCGCGCCGTGCTTGTCCTTGACGTTGAAGAAAAGTCCCACAACGTTGACGCTTACCTTCAGCGTTTCGGCCGGCCCCTGGTCTTCGTCAGGCTTCTGGGCGTCAGGCTTCTGCGACGCGGGTTGCTGTGAACTGTCCGGCTTCTGGGCCGCCGACGCCTCAGTGGGGGTAGCCGGACTGGAAGAAGGCGGGTTCTGAGCCAGCACGAACTGAGTTGCCACCGTCAGGATTGCAATCAAGAATAGAATAGAGCAGGTGATTCGGACCATAAAGAATCTTTGAGTAGCGGATAATTTGAACATGCTGGAAATCCCTCGACGGGTATTTGTTAGTCTAATCCCTAGAGTTAGATGCACCAAATGGGCCGGTTCAAGCATCCCACAGGGTGTCGAGCCAATTTTTGTTGGATGAACGGGCAGGTGGGCGCTGCCTTCGATCAAGGAACAACTGGACGGTGTTTGTGAGCGTAGAAACGGCGGCGGACAAAACAAAACTGTGGCGCAGTGCGGACGGCATTACCATCCTGATCTTTGCCCTGACCTTGGGATGCTTGTGTGCCTTCGTCCCCGCCCTCGCGGCGCAATCCTCTCCCAGTTCGAACACGCAGTCTCAGCCGGCGCAAACCCAGCCTGCTAAAAGTGACGCCATTCCCGACGCTCCCTCGGCTGTACAACCTCCTTCGGCCACGCCGGAACCTCCACCGATTCCAAGACCGGAAGAAAAGAAGCCAGTCGAGCGCGATCCCTGGACGAACCAGCCCATCAACAAGCCCGCAACCACTGACGCGGCCTCGACTCCAAGCGACGCATCCGCGCCTCCGGCAATGCCTTCAGTCAAAACCGTCCCGCCCGGAAGCTCGGCCAGACGCACATCCGGCGACGATCAACTGCAAACTTTGATCAAAGTACACACCAACTTCGTGCAGGTTCCGGTCACAGTGCGAAATAGCGACGGCCGAATGGTGGATGGACTTCTCTCCACTGACTTCGTGGTCAAGGAAAACGGCGTACCCCAGAAGCTCACGTTCTTCAGCGCTGACCCCTTCGCCCTTTCGGTAGCCGTGGTTCTTGACCAGGGCATGCCCGACACCGCCGTACAAAAGGTCAACCAGACTTTTTCTTCTCTGGTCGGAGCATTCGCGCCATACGATGAAATCTCTCTCTACACCTATAGCAGCACGGTGAGCCAGGTCAGCGACTTTGGCGCGCCCACGCAGAAGTTAACCGCTCTGCTGAACCAGATGAAGACGCAACACGGCCACAGCAACGGCCCGCCTATGCTGGGTGGACCACTCGCCAACGGTCCCATCATCAACGGAGTTCCGGTGGGCAGTCCCACTGAGCCAGTCAACACTCCGCCCAAAGAAGCGCATGTGCTCAACGACGCGATTCTTCAGGCCGCTTTGTCCTTGAGCAAACGCGACCGCACCCGGCGCAAGATCATCTTCGTCATCAGCGACGGTCGTGAGCTCGGCAGTAAAGCCAGCTACAGTGACGTGCTCCGCCTGCTGCTCTCGAATGAAATCGAAGTAAAAGCCGTGGCTGTCGAAGCGGCCGCTCTGCCCATCTATGGCAAACTGGAACGCTTGCACCTTCCCGGCCAGGGCTATGGCAACCTTTTGCCAAAGTACACTTGGGCTACAGGCGGAGGCGCTCCCTACTCCGAACTTTCCCGCAGCGCCATTGAAGATACCTATGCGCAAGCCATGAGCGAAGCGCGCAACCAGTACACTCTTGGCTACACACCCTCCCGGCCAAAGACCCCGACCACCTCGGCCAAGCGCGAAATTGAAGTGCTGGTCGACCGGCCCGGCCTGAAGATTTCCGCCAAGGATGGATACTATCCGGCGCCAGCGGCGCGCTAGAGAATGCCATTGTTGATTTATGATTACTGATTGTTGATTGAAAGCCAGCCCTCCAGGTTTTTAATCGACAATCAGCCAGCACCAGTCAACAGTGCCCTTTTCGTGCAACGGATCCGCACGACTGGGCCGGGGTCACCTGAGTAACCTGCCTCGCATCCGCCACGTGTGATATAAAAGCCCGAAGCCCCCAAAGGGATATTTTTGCGCCGGAAGCGCCGGCAGTTTTGTGCGCCCCGCCGCTTTTTTGAGGAAAGCCTTGAGTTTCATCAACTTCGCAGCCCGCGAGATCAACTGCAAAATCGTGTATTACGGCGCCGGATTAGGCGGCAAAACCACGAACCTGCAGGTGATCTACCAGAAGACCGCGGAACAGCAGAAGGGCAAGATGATCTCCCTGGCCACCGAAACCGAGCGCACCCTGTTCTTCGATTTCCTTCCGCTCGATCTCGGCAATGTGCGCGGCTTCAAAACTCGAATCCATCTCTATACAGTGCCCGGCCAGGTCTTCTATGACGCCAGCCGTAAGCTCATCCTGCGCGGTGTCGATGGCATTGTCTTCGTCGCGGACTCCCAGGAACAGCGCATGGACGCCAACGTCGAAGCTCTCGACAACCTGATGTCGAACCTAAAAGAGCACGGTTACGACTTCAATAAGATTCCCTACGTCCTGCAACTCAACAAACGCGATCTCCCCAACATCCTGTCCACCGAAGCTCTGAGCAAGGAACTCCGCAAGAAGAATGAACCCATACTGGAAGCGGTAGCCTTCCAGGGCTCTGGCGTCTTCGAAACCCTGAAAGAAATCGCCAAGCAGGTTTTGACCGAATTAAAAGCGGGCGGCTAGAGCGTCGTATCAGGACATCGCTTTAAGCGGTGCCGCCAAGAATCCGCAATCCAGTCGGCCTTCAGGCGCTGGCATCCGCTCTCCAAATCCACCATCAACGACCTGCTAGAAAAAATAGATAACATCCGCCGCCACCATGAACTGATTCTTCTTCGTGCCGTTGTCATACGCGGGCACGGTGTAGGACCGCTCGAACCTCAACTCCGGACGGAACAGAACCGTCGTCCCAATCCAATGTCCCCATCCCAGCATGTGCTCCGAATACTTGGTCTTGAATCCGGTCCGCTGCCCTCGCACATCATCCATGTATTCGTTCCGAATCGTGAAATAGTCATGCTTGGAAACTTCCTTTTCTAGATAGTTCACCACCGCCCACTCGGGTGCAAAGCAGGTCAACTGTGCCGCAGTCGCGCACACCGCCCCATTCGCATTGGTTTGCAGCAGCGAAGCCGCCGCAGGATTCAGCACATTCGGCGTGTCCTTCTCATACTGGTACCAGCTCTCGGTCGCGCTGTGCCACGACCCATTGATCTTGTGGTACCAGGTGAGATAGTAAGCAGCCAGATTGTTGTACGCATACTTGCTGTCGTTGAGCGAGTTCGCACAAGCATAGAGATTGTCGCTGCCATCCTTCCACGAATACCCGAGGCACGTGTTGAACGTCGGCTTTGAATCCGGACGCGTCCAGGGCACGGCCTCGCATCCCGCCGACACTCCGGCTTGAACCAGCCAGTGATTGTTGAACCGCGTAGTCGTATTGATCCCGCTCTGGGTGTAGCAATCGTAGGTATAGGTCAACGAGTGCGTGTAGCTGTAGTTGTTCGGAGCCAACTGCGCTTCGATGTCAGGCAGCGAAATGTAACGCCCGATGCGAACGTTCATTCCCTGCGCGACATGCGGAAAGTACAAATCGGCGTACACCATGACGGGATCGAATCCGTACTCGCGATTTTTCTTCAGCAGTTGATAACTGAAAACTCCCTTCGCCGTGGTGAAGCGGTAATCCAAGCCATACAGCGTGGCCACGCGAAATCCCCAATCGAAGTGATCGGTCTGCACCGTATCCGGCTGGCGTTCGATGTATAAAACTCCCTGATCGGGCTGGATCGTATTTGGCTTCTCCGCGTAGGCCGTGGGCAAGTTGGCATAGCCCGGTTTGTTGGACGTGCTCACGTTAAAACCCGCATTCAGCCAGCCATAGATCTGCACTCCGCTCCTCTTCCACGCATCCCCGTGCGGCCCGCTCCAGATCGCCTGCATCAGGGGCGACGATTGCGTCCACGGCTTGCTGACCACTGGAGAGCCGCCGTACGGCCAATCGGAGAACGGAAACGGCGGCCCATCAATGGGAGAGGGAGTGCCACGGAACGCGGCCGCCGGCCCAGATGCCGCTGTCCCCTTCCAGTCGTCGGCATAGGCCCTGAAAAATCTGCGGAAGAAGTTGGATTGATTGGCGGTTGTTGTACGCAGCACCGCGCCGGAGCCTCCCTCCGAGCTAACGCTCGGAGATTCGAGCCCAGCCGATTGCCCGTAAGCCCCCACGCAGCAAAGCAGAACGATTGCCGGAAGCAAAGCCAGAAGTGCCAGTGAAAAGGACCTTTTGAAAGAGATCAAGGGACCGAGACTCCTCAGTGCATGAGCCTAACCAGCCTTGTATAAGGAAGGCATAAAGTGCGTTATGGATAATTTCCATTGTTTCTACTCGTCCTTTCGCTTGCCAGTTCTCCTGATTCGGGTGGCGCTCACCAGTGCATGTGTAGTTCGTCTAGAATGGCAGCCGCGCTCAACTGCAGATTCCGGTGTTTCGAAAGAGGCCATCCATGCTCAGACTCAGAACATCGTCCCTGATGTTGCTGTTCTCATTGCTCTTGCTTCCCTATCCCCTGTCTTCGCAATCCTCTTCGTTGCACGGCATCGACGTCACCGACCTCGATCGCAACGTTGACCCGTGCAGCGATTTCTACGAGTTTGCGAACGGCACGTGGCGAGCCAGCCATCCCATTCCGGCCTCCATGCCGCGCTGGAGCAAGCGTTGGGCCGCCGGCGAATCCTCCAAAGACAAGTTAAAGGAAATTCTTGAAGCAGCGGCCGCCGACAAGACGGCTCCAAAAGGCAGCCCAGAGCAGATCATCGGCGACTTCTACGGCGCTTGCATAGATGAATCGCGGGTAAACACCCGCGGAATGGAGCCGCTAAAGCCGTGGTTCGCCCACATCGACGCCGCCAAAAATATGGCTGAACTGCAACACGCTATCGAAGAAATGCACGACATCGGAATCTCCGATCCCTTCGCCTTCGGCGGACAACAAGATCCCCACAAGCCGTCGTGGGTGCTCGCCGATATTGGCTCCGGTGGCCTGTCGCTGCCGGATCGCGACTATTACCTGAAGCCCGAGCCACGCTTCAAGGAAGCTCGCGAAAAATATGTAGCCCACATCGCCGCCATGTTCAAGCTGGCCGGATGGGACGACAAGGCCTCTGCCGCCGCCGCGCAGACCGTCATGACCATGGAAACCAAGCTTGCTGAAGCCACTCTGGACAACGTAGCTGTACGCGATCCTGCAGCCACCGATCACAACACTGCCTTCGCGCAACTGCAGGCCATAGCCCCGCACATCGACTGGGTGGAATACTTCAAGCACAAGCAAATTCCGCAAGATGTCGACATGAATGTGGATGAGCCCAAATTCATGCAGGAACTCGACCGCCAGATCCACGAAGATCCGCTGCCCGACTGGAAAGTTTATTTGAAGTGGCACCTGCTGCACTCCACCGCCAGATATCTATCCGCTCCTTTTGTGGAAGAGAACTTTGCTTTCAATGGAAAATATCTGAGCGGAACCACAGAAATGAAGCCGCGCTGGAAGCGCTGCGTGGAATCCACCGACCAGCTCTTCGGTGAGGCCCTTGGCAAGAAATATGTAGAGAAATATTTCCCGCCTGAAGCCAAAGCCCGGATGGAAGAAATGGTCCGCAATCTGCTGGCCGCTATGCGCGACGATATCCTGACCCGGCCCTGGATGAGTGACGAGACCAAAGAAAAAGCCATGGCCAAGATCGCCACCTTCTATCCCATGATCGGCTATCCCGACAAGTGGAAAGATTACAGCCATGTCGAAGTCCGCCGCGACGCCTTCTTTGAAGATATGATTGCCGGCAGCAAGTTCGTCGAACAAGACGACCGCGCCACTATCGGCAAGCCGGTGGACCGCCAGCGCTGGGGAATGACTCCTCCCACTTCCGACGCGTACTACACACCGCTGTTGAATGAGATCGTGTTTCCCGCTGGAATTCTCCAGCCTCCGGCCTTCTACATCGATGCCGTGGATGCGGTGAACTACGGCGCCATCGGAGTCGTCATCGGCCACGAAATTTCCCATGGCTTCGACGATCAGGGCGCACAGTACGATTACCTTGGCCGCCTGCGGAACTGGTGGACCGACGCCGATCAGAAGCAATTTCAGCAGCGCGGCGCCTGCGTCGCCAATCAGTTCGACAACTACTTCATCGAACCCGGGGTTCATCACAACGGCAAAATGGTTCTCGGCGAGAGCATCGGCGACCTGGGCGGCGCCAAAATCGCCTTCCTTGCGTACGAAAAATCCCTCGAAGGCAAGCCTCGTCCCGCCGACATCGACGGCTTCACTCCCGAGCAGCAATTCTTTATTGCATGGGGACAATTCCGCGGCGACCAGATCCGCATCGAGGCCCAGCGCCTGATGATGCAGTCCGATCCCCATCCCGCCGCGAAGTATCGTGTGATCGGTCCTCTATCCAATCTTCCTGAGTTTCAAAAAACATGGAGTTGCAAGGCGGACGCTGCCATGGTTCGTCCAGAGGGACAACGATGCGAGGTATGGTGAGCCGGCGTTCGTGGAGAGCGGTGCTTAAGGCTGCGCGCTCAGGTTTCGCACGCAGTAGGGCGTTTGCTGTATTCTTCCATTCGGTCCACTAAACTAGGCTAACCTTAATCAGACGGGAATACCCAACTTCTGCCGAGAACTTCGACGTTGCGCCCCGCCGCCACTCTGGGTTTCCGCTACCGTCCCTTTTATGCCGTCGCGTGATTTTTATGAATGGCCCTTCCGTCGACAAACTCCGGGATGAACTTGAACGGCTGATGAAAGAACACATTGAGGCCACCGAGCGGCGGACGTTCCTGGGGATTACGCCGGAAGAAGTGCTCCAGGAAAAAGAACGTCTGGAACGCATTCGTGAAGTCTCGGCCGAGTTCCTGCACGCCCTGAAGAAACTTCAAACGTAGATTTCTGGCAGCGCTTCGCTTAAAATTGCCAGAGTTTACCCTAGGTCGATTTGTTCGCCCTGAAAGGAAAGGCTATGGACGAAAAACCCAAAACCACCCTTCCGGGAACCGTCGACAAAATCATTCCACCAACTGATCCCGCCGAACCTGAGAAGGTGCAAATCTCCATCGAGGGCGCCGACGATCTGTATAAGGAAATCCGCATTGAAAACTCCCTCACCACCGAGAGCGGACATGAAGTGCGCCTGAAGAAGGGCGCTGAAGTTGAAGTCACGGTTGAAGCAGACCCCAAAGCCACAACTCCCAAGAACCAACCTTAAGACCCTTTCACAACAGAGTCACAGAGACACAGAGAAAACCAAGAAAGAAAGCAAGAACTTATCGGTATGTTTTTCCCTGTGTCTCTGTGGCTCTGTGGTAAGGGGTTTTGTTGGAACACCGGAGCAGAAAAAAGACGCAGGTATGTTTCCCGTCGCCTGGAACGAAGAGGCCCGCGAGATGCGGTCAAGCGAGTCCGAAAAATTCGCTACAATTCCGACTTTTTCGCCCGAGTAGAGCGTGATATAGTTGGTTCGCCTTCCCCAAGCTGAACTGCGCTATTAGAACCCACTCCGTTCAACTTCCGTTCAACCCTCGAAGGGAGATCCTATGAACGCTCCATGTTTCTTGCGATCCACTCATCTACCGGCTCTCACTGTGGCAGTGCTCGTTTTGTTGGGCGCGTGCTTCGGTGTTAACCCGCAAGAGAAAGTCCTCTACAACTTTCAAGGCGCCCCTGACGGCGTGAGCTCGTCCGCTGACCTCGTCATGGACGCGAAAGGCAACCTCTACGGCACGACCACGTACGGCGGCACCGGCACGTGCAACGACGGATCCGGCGGTTCTATTTCGTGTGGCACCGTGTTTCGTCTGACTCCGCCCTCGACCACGGGCGGGGCCTGGACCGAGACTATCCTTTACAACTTCCTCGGGCCCACCGGAGATGGTCAGTTTCCCGGCTCTCCCTTGCTGCTCGGCAATAACGGGAGCCTCTACGGCACAACCGGAAGTGGCGGCAACGGCAACGCCTGCGCCTCCGGCAACATCAGCGCAGGCTGTGGCATCGTCTTCCAGCTTTCCCCGCCTGCTCAAGCAGGAGGGCCTTGGACGGAGACGATCCTCTACAACTTCCAGGACACCGGCGACGGCTATGTCCCGATCGGGGGTCTTGCCGTGGACGGGAAAGGCAACCTCTACGGCGCAACACTCTTTGATGGCACGGCTGGCTTGGGCGTGGTTTACCGGCTAAGCCCGCCCGCGCAAAGTGGGGGCAGTTGGACCGAGACCGTGCTTTACAACTTTCAAGGGAACGGCGATGGCTCGGGGCCCCAGGCAGGCTTGACCTTCGACAAGACAGGGAATCTCTTCGGCACGACATACTCCGGTGGCTCAGCCAACCTGGGCACCGTCTTCCAGCTCTCGCCTTCCCATCACGGCCAATCCTGGACCGAGAGCGTTCTGTACAGCTTCCTGGGCAGTAGCAGCGGCGACGCTGCTAATCCTACCTCCCGCCTTACCTTCGACACCAAGGGGAACCTTTATGGTACGACCACCCACGGTGGTTCCTCCAGCAATTGCTTCCAGGCAGCCTGCGGTACGGTCTTCAGTCTGACTCACACTGCTGGCAGCTGGACGGAACAGGTTCTCTACAGCTTCCAGGGTGGGAGCGATGGCCAATATCCGTATGCCAAAGTCACATTCGACAAGAAAGGCAACTTGTGGGGCACGACCTTTCAAGGCGGTTCTGTTAACTCCTATGGGACCATCTTCAAGATGATTCCGGGCGGCAGCGGCTGGACGGAGCAGGTCGTCCATAGCTTCCAGGGTTTCCCTGATGGCGACCTTCCCATCGCCGGACTGCTCTTGGGAGCCAATGGCAAGTTCTACGGTACAACCACTGGCGATGCAATGCTGTACGGAACGGGTACAGTCTTCGAGGTTTTCCCGCCGAGCATCGGACCGTAACCGTAAATTGACCGCTGCGGCGATCCGAAATAAAAAAGGCGCCGGATATTTTCCGGCGCCTGGAACGAAGAGGCTCGCGAGATGCGGTCAAGCGAGTCCGACGAATTCGAACAAAACTTACTTGCTTTCCGCGATGGGGCTTGCTCCCAGATCGCGGCGCCCGTTCACAGCAGTCCGGGCTGCACGCACGCTCGGCATATTCGCCGCGGCGGCTCCGTAACGCTCGAGCAATACCGGCGCCATCGTGTTTTCGGCTTCCTTGACGAAGATCATCTGATTCTCGGAAGCCATATCCACGCGCACAAAGTCTCCCAGCTTGACCTGGCTGGTGGCAACCAGATTGGCCAGCGGGAAAACCAGATGCCGTTCGATGGCGCGCTTCAGGTGACGCGCCCCGTAACGCGGATCGGTTCCTTCCTTCAGCAGAAACTCTTTCACGCCCGAAGTGCAGTTGAATACAAACTGGTTTGTGCCCGCGGCCATCAGCACACGCTGCTGCACCATGCCCAGTTCGATCTCCAGAATCTGCGCCAGATGTTCGTCGCGCAGCGTCTTGAACACAACCGTCTTGTCGATGCGGTTCATGAACTCCGGCGTGAACTTTCGCCGCGCGGCTTCAACCGCGGTGCGCTGGATCTTGTCGTCGAAATTGTTGTCGACTTCCACTGCCTTGGGCGCAAACCCAAATCCGCCGTCGACTAAATTGGTCATCTCGCTGGCCCCCAGGTTCGAGGTCAGGATGATGATGCACTGGGAAAGATCCACGCGCCGGTTGTCGCCCAGCGTGAGCGTAGCTTTATCCAGAATGCCAAGCAGCAGTTGCCACAACGAGTCGCTCGCCTTTTCGATCTCGTCGAATAGCAGAATCGAGAGCTTTAGTTTCTCGGTGAACCACTGGTTCAACGCTTCCTGGGTCAGCAGCGGATGAGTCTCGCGGTGCCCCAAATATCCCGGAGGCGAACCGATCAGCTTCGCAATCTCGTGCGAGTGCTGGAACTCCGCGCAATCGATCTTGATGCAGGCGTGCGAATCTCCGAACAAGGCTTCCGCCATGGCTTCCACCACGCGCGTCTTGCCCGATCCCGTCGGTCCCAGAAACAATAAATTGCCCACCGGACGCCCCGGCGCATTCAGCCCCGCCAGGAACATCTGGTAGATCTCAGCAACTTTCTCGACAGCCTGGTCCTGCCCAACGATGCGGCGGCGCAACGCAGTTTCAAATTCTCCCGCATCGGCGCTGCGGCGGTTCGGATCGAGCACTGTAGCCAGATTCGTTCTCATAATTTTCTTTTTGCTTTCTAGTCCCGGGCCGTATGGCTCGGCCTTGTCCTGCTCTTCCCCGGTCCGTCAGGCTTCGCAACTCCCACCGTTGACAAATTTTGTCATCCGGAACCAGTTGCTCTGCCTGCCCGTTCATTTGTCAGGGCTGCCCTTGAATAAGCAAGCCTTTGGCCACGCGCCACCGGTCCCGACACCGGCCCGAACCCCCGTCTCTAGCTGGACTTAGATGGCCGGCGGCAATATTAGAACAGCCCGCCCTCCGGTGGAAGAGAAATACTTTGCGCAAGGTGGAAAGCAACCGTACCGTCACAAATTTTATTCCGCCAGGCCATTTTGCCTGCCTCGCTCCCCTCCTGGAATCACCCCCGCCTTTCTCTGCTCCTTCGAAGGCTTCTCTTCGCGTCCTTCGCAGTTAAACGCTTTTTCCCGCGCACTCCTCTCAACGCCCATCTGGAGAAGCCCCAACCCCCGCCCCAAACCTGTAAACAGAGGGGGATGACCGTGAGTAACTAGCCGCGTGTCAGCGGGCACGTTAGCATCGCGTTCAGGATTTCCCGGAGGAACTTGTGCGCCGCTCTTCTGTCCTGACCATAACTGCAGTCTCATGCGTTCTATTCGGAGTGGCCGCGCTCCGGCTCAATCCGCGGCTGTCTTCAGCGTTCGCGGCACAACCGCAGGGCGCAGGGGTTTCCGCCGCACAGCTGCAGACCATCAATGCCAAGATTCCCACCACAACTCCGGCGGACATCGCGTCGTCGCATCCGACCGCCACCGAAATCTACACCGCGAAGCGCGGTGAAGCCATTCCCACCCTCGCCCGCCAGTACTTGAACCGCACGTCGTATCTCACTTCTTCGGAACTTGCCGAAGCCATACGCCACACTAACGGGGAGCGCTCCAGCAACATACTGAAGTCCGGCGAGCAAATCACCATCCCCGGAATCCTGCCTGCACCCATCGTCGAGAAAACGATTCCGGTCGCTAAAGATTTTGAAGTCAGGGCAATCTACCTCACCGGCATCATGGCGGCCAGCGATCACGGACTCCGCATCATCCGCCACTGGCGGGAAGTCGGCGGCAACGCCGTGGTCTTCGACATCAAAGATTCCGACGGCAGCGTCACCATTCCCTTCGAGCATCCGCTGCTTGGAAAGCACCAGGTTTACATTCACGACCTGCCGAAGTTCGTGCACTTCCTGCACTCGGAAAACATGCACGCTATCGCCCGCATCGCCATCTTCCGCGACGAGCGCATGGTTGTGGAGCATCCCGAACTGGCAGTTCAGTCCCGCAAGAACAAGCAGCCATGGCGCGAAAACGGCAAACTTGTCTGGACCGATCCCTCGAATCCCAAAGTGCAGGACTATGACATCTCTTTAGCCAAATTCGTCGCCCAATCCGGCGCCGACGAAATCCAGTTCGACTACGTCCGCTTCCCTGCTGAAGGCGATCAGAAAGACGCGAGCTTCATCTATCAAGCAGAGCATCCGGAATCAGAGAGAGCCGCCACCGAACCATGTGGCGACGGGCGCCCTTCGGCAGGCTCAGGGCAGGCTCTCGCCCGTCCCGCGGATGCGAAGCAAGGCGGAACCTCCACTAAATCTGGCACCTGTAAAGCGGAATCGCACCATGGCTACCAGCGCTCCGACGTCATCACATCATTCCTGCAAAAAGCCTATAGCGAGCTTCACCCCACCGGCGTTCTGCTCTCACTCGACGTCTTCGGCGTCATGGCGTGGCAGCGCCCAGTCGATCTCGCCCACACCGGACAGGATATCGTCGGCATGGCCAAATATTGCGATGTCCTTTCGCCGATGATTTACCCCTCGCACTTCTTCGGCATGGATAACATCGAGCACCCCGGTGACGCTCCCGAACACTTCATCGGCGAATCGATGGCGCGCTTCGAGCTCATCACTAAAGGCAGCGGAGTGGTCATCCGTCCCTGGCTGCAGGCCTTCCGCTGGCGGACAAAAACCTACTCGCCCGAATACATAAAAGTGCAGGTCGCCACCGCCAAAGAAAAAGGCGGCATCGGATTTTTGTTCTGGAACGCCGCCAACGACTACAGCAAGCCCTACGAGGCCATGCCGGAAATGAAAGCCGTGAAGGATAAATTCTTCCGTGGGGATGAACTGCCGGGAGCAACAGTCAAGGCCAGCCTTACTCCCGGCACAACGATTCCCTAGGAAAGAAACTGCCTCAGGCGCGTCGCGTTTCTGAGCACACCACTGCGCTCTCCGCGGCTGCCGTTAGATCAATCTCCTCCGCCGCGCGCAATTCAGGCAGTAGCCGCCGCCAGGAATGCCGATCGGTAAATGGCAATCGAAGCAGCGCTCTTCGGTGACGTCGAAATAACCCTCCATCCACCGGTTAAACACTGCCTGCCGATATTGCGTGGCTTGATGAATCGTCGCGGTGGTAAACGTGGCTGCGTCATTCCAGATTGCTGCAATATTCGCTTGAGTTGCCAAGGTGTTCTGGTACGTCTCAAGATACGTTTGCCGCGCCCCGGCAAGATCGCGAGTCGCAGCCTCAAGCCGCTGCGCGGCAACTGGAAATCCCTGCTGCGCGGCCCAGGCCGCGGCGGGAGTGAACTGGTGCAATCGCCATGAGAAATCGTCGAGGGTGGCAATCCATCGTCCCATGGCTTCGGCGGTTGCACCGAGCGGAAAGGTATTGAGATAGGCGACAATCCTGGCAACTTCAGCCTCGATTGAGGCCAACGTTGCCTGCTGAATGGCTTGCGGTGACAGCGCGCTGGGCATGTGTCCTCCTGCACAGTGAGACGGGCGGACTAGCGGACGGGGGCCGGGGGTCCAAAGGACAGGCACATCCTAGCGCTAGGCGGAGAGGATTTCAACCGCCGCGAAAGCGCTTGGCATTCCCTGCCGTACAAGAGTAAAAAGGAATCCGACTGTGAGGGGGCCACGGCTATGCCGTGGCCTTTTTTCTGCTCCACACGGAGATGAGATTTGCCTCAACTGTTGATCGGAAAACTATCTCAAGTAGAAAACGAAAGCGGCACAAGATGAGCAAAGCTACAGGTGGTGGAGGAGAGAGCAGCCTCGGTCTGCATATCGCGGAATACGAAGCCCTGATGACCAGAAATACATATTGGATGACGATTCAGTTTTCTGTCGCTCCAGCAGTTGCGCTCTACTTGACGCTTTTAGTAACGGCCTGGGAAGCAACAAAAATCATCAATCCGGCAGCTGATGCGAGAGTGCACGAAAAGCACTTGCTCTGGCTCTCGCTGCTCGGAGCCGAATTATTCGTCCTCGCTGGATATAACTGTCTTTACGAGGTTTACAACAATATCAGGTATGTAGAAACACATCTTCGGCCCGAGATCGACAGGCTGATTTCTTCGCCGCGATATTGGACCTACGAGAAGTAGCTGGAAGGCCAGCGTGGGATCTCGTTTCTGGTCGTCGAATGTTGGGCCGCTGTCGCGGTACTGGCTGCGGAGGGTGTAGTCGCAGTGAAGGAATTTCCTTGGAAAGGAACTGATTATGCGTGGTTCGCAGCCACATTGGGGATTGCTCTGTTCGTAGCACTGCAAAATGTGAACGTGACAAGAATGAGGCTGCGCCACTTTCGCTAACACAGGCCCCTTTCGGCAGCGGTTCCCCGGCGTCCCGGCCCGCCGTATACTTGTCGTCAGAAACGACACTCGCCGCAAACCCAAGGATGAGCAAGAGGCTAATTGCCACGCTTGCGAGGAATTGTATCGTCGCCGCCCTTCGTCACTCGAACCGAAGCTCGTTTCCGCGAATCGAGCAACTCCCAGGCTTCTCTGTAGCGAAGAAAATCGAGCCAGAACGGCGCCGCGGGGGATCCGACGGGTTAGATCGCGGGTGGTTTCTCTCGAATAGTCCCCGGTTCCGTGGTTATTTCGAACCGAACGTGTGGGTGAGAGCTGGTGCCGTCCCTACGGGACTCGTTCCGTCTTCCCCAAACCTTCCCAGCACTGCCGTGCCGGGCTTTCACGTGGCGCCCCTTCCGGGGCTTGAACGTGGAATTCTCTCCCCACCTCTTTACCACTAATCATCTAACTCTTCGCCACGAACTTATTTCTTACCCACACCGTCGAAGGCCAGTCAGAACCTGCTGTTCGCGCGCTTCCGCCCTCCGGTTTTCACCCTAGAATCCGACGGCAACTGAGGTTCCCCATCAGGCATCTGATTTCGTGCTCGGGACAGGGGGAGTCTCAAACTGCCATATGAATCCAACTTATCTTAGCCGGGCCGGCATGGGTCTTATTCTGTTCGCGCTCGCTCTGCTCACCTTTGCCGAACTCGGATGCAGTTCGATGGGCAAGGCGGCGCCTCCGCCCCCACCGAAGATCGTTCCCCAGATCACGCAATTCAGCGCGAGTCCCACTGAAGTGAACGGCGGCCAGACCTCGACCATCACCTGGGCCACAGCCAACGCTGCTTCCGTAGCGATTACTCCCAGCGTCCCGCAGACGGACGATAGCGGTCCGCTTCCTACTTCCGGATCATCGGTCGCGCCAATCACCGCAACCACCACCTACACTCTGACAGCGACCTCGTCGGACGGCACCACCGCCACGCAAACTCTCACCGTGACGGTTCCCTTCACACTGAGTTTGAGCGTTTCGCCCGCGACCATTGTCGGTGGCCAAAGCGCCACATTGTCGTGGCAAATCTCCGGCGGCACCGCCACCTCGCTTTCTATCGACAACAGCGTCTGCGCCTCCTGCACGATGCCGCAGAGCAGCACCACCATCAGGCCCAATGTGACCACCACCTATACTGCTACGGCCACGGCGCCAGATGGGACTTCAATTACCGCCGCCGCCAGCCTGACTGTCAGCCCCGCTCCCCCCGGCGTCATCCGCCACATCTTCTTCATGTTGCAGGAGAATCGCACCTTCGACATGTATTTCGGCCGGCTCGGCGCTTATCGCACCCCGCGCCTTGCAAGCGTAGGCATTACCGACACTCAAACCCTTGACAGCTTCGATCCTACTGTCACCCTCACTAATATTCACACCGGCGCCAAAGTCCAACCCTTCCATGAGGCCACGGTCTGCACCGAAAACGTCTCTCCCGCGTGGGATGAAAGCCATCACGATACGTCCCTGGTCGGAGGCGATTCGGCCTGGAAAACTACTACTACCTTCACCAACAGCTCTTTCGGCATGGCAGGATTCCTCGACACCACCAGCTCCGTGGCTGAACAATACGATCCCAACGGCACGCATGCCATGGGTTACTACGACCAGACGGATATTCCCTACTACTATGATCTCGCCACTTTCTTTGCCACGAGCGATACCTGGCACTCTCCCGTCCTCGGCAACACGGTGACCAACCGTATGTATTTGACGGCGGGTACCTCATTCGGACACGAATATCCCGATAACTCCGGGCATCCTCTATACTCGGCGCCCACCATCTTCCGCGCCATGAACACCGCCAACGTCAGCTGGCTCTATTACTACACAGACGGAATTTTCCTGGCCAACTTTGCCGACTTCAGCGATCCCACTATCGGGACCAAAACTTTTCCCGTCAGCGATCTCATGTCGCGCCTGGCAGGCACGTGCAGTGGCACCCCCTGTGACCCCGACATCGCCTTGCCCCAAGTTATCTTCATCGAGAGCGGCACCGAAAACGATGAGCATCCAGACAAAAATATCCAGACCGGCGCCGCTTATGTGCAATCAATCATCGCCGCGCTGATGCAAAGCGATGCCTGGCAACATTCCATCTTTATCCTCAGCTATGACGAGGGCGGCGGGCTGTACGATCATCAGCCCCCATTCATGGTCCCCGAGCCGGACAATTTTCAGCCCGGTAACTGTCCCGATGCCGGCAGCACTTGCCGGGTGGGAACTATCGGTGGAACCTTCAATTTGACCGGCTTTCGCGTTCCGCTGATTGTGATCTCGCCTTACGCCAAACCCAACTTCGTCTCTCACGTGCCCCGCGACTACACCGCGATCCTGGCCTACATCGAAAAGACTTTCAACATCCCCCCGTTAACAGCCCGCGACAATTACTGGCTGCAAAATCCTGCCCTCGACATGAGCGAGTTCTTCGACCTCAGCACCCCCCAGCTTCTAACGCCGCCGCCCGGCGCCAATGCCAGTAGCTGGACATCTTTCCTGACTCCCCAGACGACTACCGGAGTTTGCGACAAAACAAAAGAGGCCGGACCCACAATGTGAACCGCGCCTAAGCCGAGTGTGCTCTCGTTTCCTGGGGCATTCACCTACTATCCAACGGCAACACCCGGCCATGAAGCCGGCATCTGATCTCGGCGCAAGAATTGGGGAGTCTGGCTCGGGGCGGTGGGTCACGCGATCACATTTGTTTTCCAAACCGTGTCCTCGGATTGGCACACACCTCAGCTATAATGATCTGTAACGCTGGTTGGGTTTTCGCGCCTCGCCCGGCTGCAGTGCCAGAGGGTAGCGCCAGAAGGTAAGGATTCAGCCTCGTTACCAAACGCACACCGCAGACTGTAAGGAGTCCGAATGGCTATCCAGAAGTCCGACAACATCTGGCACAACGGCAAGCTCATTCCCTGGGATGAAGCCACCATTCACGTGATGTCGCACGTGGTTCACTACGGCTCTTCGGTGTTTGAGGGCATTCGTTGCTACGCGCCGCCGGCGGGGCCGGCCATCTTTCGCGCCAACGAGCACATCGAGCGCCTGCTGAATTCTGCCAAGGTTTACCGCATCGAAGTGGAGTTCTCGCGCGATGAACTGGTCAAGGCCATGCTTGAAACCGTTGCCAGCAATGGTGCGTGGCCCTGCTATGTGCGTCCGATCATTCTCCGCGGCTACGGCGAAGCAGGGGTCAATCCCTTCAACTCGCCCACCGAGGTCTACATCATTAACTATCCGTGGGGAAAATATCTGGGCGGCGAGAATGACGGTTGCGATGTGTGCGTCTCTTCGTGGACGCGCATTGCTCCGAATACTCTTCCGGCAATGGCCAAGTCCGGCGCCAATTACATGAACTCGCAGCTCATCAAGATGGAAGCCATTGTCAACGGCTTCGCGGAAGGCATTGCGCTCGACATTAACGGATTCGTCAGCGAAGGCTCGGGCGAGAACGTCTTCATCGTCCATCACGACAAACTGATCACCGCTCCTCTCGGCAACTCGGTACTGCCTGGCATCACGCGTGATTCCGTGCTGCAGATCGCTCGCGATCTGGGCATTCCGATCATCGAGCAGATGATCCCGCGTGAAATGCTCTACATCTGCGACGAAGCTTTCTTCACCGGCACCGCCGCCGAGGTTACTCCTATCCGCAGCGTGGACAAAATCAAAGTAGGCAAAGGTAGCATTGGACCGATCACGAAATCTATCCAGAAAGAGTTCTACGCCATCGTGCGCGGCGAAAAACCAGACCGTCATGGCTGGCTCACGCCAGTACCGGTGGGCAGCAAGCAACCCGTGGCCGTGTAGGATTTCAGAACTGGGCGGAATCAAGGGGCGCGATTCATCGCGCCCCTTTTATTTTCCGCACCATAGCACTTGAAGCGGATATTTTCTGAATGCCCGATCCGAAATTCCCACGATTCCGCAAGGTCAGGCGGGCACCAAAAGGCCCATGCCCGCCGAAGCCTGCACCTCGCGAAGTAACGAGATACGAACTCTATACCTTAATTCTGCGCTAATTGAGTTCTGCCTGCTTACTCTGCGCTCTTGGGCACGGCCGCTGCCGCTGCGTCGAAGCCAATCTTCGAATGCGTTCCGTCGCAGAATGGTTTGTTGGTGGAAGCGCCGCACCGGCACAGGGCGATTTTCTCGGTCACTTCGATCTGTTTACCGCTTGCATCCAGCAGCGTTACTTTCCCTGTGACGAGATAAGGACCTTTGGGCAGAACCTGAATGGTTGGATCCGACATTGCTTTCTCCTTTTCGTTGGTTTGAAGCCGAATGAAATATATGAGCCCCGCGCGACTTACTTCCGTCGCGCGTCAAGGCTCCACGGGCCGGCGCCGAACTGCGCGATGAAGAGAGCCGCGCCTGCCATCGCCACATTCTTCATGAAGTTGGCAAATTCCATCTGCTTCATCATGGGATCGGTAACGGTCCAGAAGTTGTGCATCATTGGAGTCACGCCGATCAAGAACAGGATCAGCAGCCAGGCTCCGATCCTGGCCCGATAGCCGAGCAGGATGGAAAGGCCTCCGGCGAGCGCCAGCACGCCAGAGAACGGGACGGTGATCGATGCCAGCGGCACGCCTTTCGCCGCTGCAAAGCCGATGACCTGCTGAGAGAAGTGCATCGGGGCCGACATCAGAAAGATCAGCACGAACAAAAATCGCCCCAGGAACACCAGAGCGCCGGTTCCTGCCAACGTTGTGCTCGATACTTGCGAGCGTGTGTAAACAGTTGAAGTACTAGCGGACATATTTCCTCCTTGTTGCATTAGTGACGTGTGGTGCGGATTAGACGTGAAGCGGCTGTTCCGATGGCGCGTTGAGCGCTACAACCAATTGCTGAAGTTGCTCGAAGGCCGCGGCCCGCGAAGGTTCCGCGAGATCCCCCGGTTTCTGATTCTCGGCGTGGATGAAGGTAACGTCGGTCAATCCGACGAATCCCAGGATGTGCCGCAGATAAGGCTCCTGGTGATCGTATTGCGCGGCCGGGGTGCCGGGACGAAATGCGCCGCCTCGCGACGTGAGCACCACAACCTTCTTGCCCTTCAGAACACCGTCAGGACCCTTTGGACCATATGTGAACGTGCGGCCGATGCGAACGACCTGGTCGATCCATGCTTTTAGCGGTGCGGAGACGGTGAAGTTGTACATGGGCGCGCCAATCACGATTGTGTTTGCGGCCAGCAACTCTTCGATCAGCGCCTCGGAAATCGAGAGTGTTTCCTGTTGCGCGGGAGTCAGGCGCGCGGCGTCGGAATGCGCGGCGAGTGTCCACTCGTCGGTGATGAGCGGGAGTTGCGTGGTTGCTAGATCGCGCTCGATCACTTCGCCCGTGGGATGTTCTTTCTTCCATGCTTCGACAAACTTCTGGGTGAGCTGACGCGAGACTGAATTGCGGCGTGCACTGGAATCGATGCGAAGCAGTTTCATAAGACCCTCCGGCTTTCAACAGTTTTGGATGAAGGGTGTGCGTCATCGGTTACAATAAATAACTAACACTCATTTACAACTCAGGCACTTTATAGTAACCTAATATCAAATGAGTCCAACCAACCCATTGCCTGAGCCGCCCTCCCCGTGCGCCATCGGAGGGATGCTGGAAGTCCTTACGCGTCCATGGACGTTCCACATCCTGTGGGCGCTGAGCAATAACGGCCCTATGCGCTTCGGCGTTCTTCGAAAACAGGTGGAGGGCATTTCCGCGCGTGTGCTCACCGAACGACTGCGCACCCTGGAAGGCGCGGGCTTTGTCTTCCGGCACTATGAACAGACCATTCCGCCGGCTGTGACTTACGGGATTACCGACCGCATGAAGGACATTGAGAAGGTGCTGGCGCAGCTTGAAGGGCTGGCGCGGAAGTGGCAGGGCGAAGGAACAGTGGCGGGGAATGGTCGAGCGACTCCCGCGGGCGCAGGGGCTTAAGAGATATTCGCAAGGTCACGGGCTCACGGATTTACCGTCCGCACCCTTCTTCGTGAGGACCGATGTTGCAAATTCTTGCGCAGTTGACGCGCCATACTTGCTGTACTAAACTCGTGTTCCCCCCAGTGCTCGCGTAACACTTTGCTCAAAATCCCGTTGTAAACACACCGCGAAGATACGGCAAGAAAATTCCGGAATTCGCTTGGAGGTTAGTATGAAGTCGCGCCAATTCCTGCTTACGGTGTTGGGCACTATTTTTTTGACAACGGGTGCTGTGACCAGCGCCGCGGCCCAGAATTTCACGCTGAGCGCCGCCGTCTCCGGACTTGCCTCCGGCGTAAACCTAAAGGTTGAGGACAACGTTGGCAACCAACTGATGTTCACCACCAACGGGACCCTCACTTTCGCCAGCACGTACGCCAGCGGAGCGAGCTATTCCGTCACCATTTTTAAGCAGCCCACCGGCCAGACCTGCACGCTAGGCAGCAATGCCAGCGGCACTATCACCGGCAACACCACGGTTGCGATCACTTGCGCGGCGTCCAACAGTTACACGCTGAGTGCCGCAGTTTCAGGACTTGCCTCGGGCGGAACCTTAAAAGTGCAGGACGACGTGGGCAACCAACTGGTGTTCACGTCCAATGCAACCATGAATTTCGCCAGTACATATGCCGGGGGGGCAAGCTATTCAGTAACCATTTTTGCACAACCCGCTGGCCAGACCTGCACGCTTGGGAGCAATGCCAGCGGCACCATCACCGGCAATACCACGGTTGCGATCACCTGCGCCGCGGCTACGAATTACACCATTAGCGTTGCGGCCACCGGCCTTACTGGAACGCTGGTGATGCAGGACGATAAATCCGACAACCTGACCTTCACCGCCAACAACACCCAAACGTTCGCGACGTCCTATGCCAGCGGTTCCACCTATACCGTGAGTGTCAAGACCCAGCCTTCCGGCCAGACCTGCACGCTAGGCAGCAATGCCAGCGGAACCATCACTTCAAACATCACCGTGACAGCCACGTGCACTACAAACGTGGTGAATTACAACATCAGCGTGGCCGTCACTGGCCTTACAGGAACGCTGGTCGTGAACGACAGCAAGAGCGACACTTTGACTTTCACCACGAACAACACCCAGACATTTGCTTCGTCCTATGCCAGCGGTTCGACATACTCGGTGACCGTGAAGACGCAGCCCACCGGCCAAACCTGCACTCTGAGCAGCAATGCCAGCGGAACCATCACCTCGAACATTACCGTAACCGCCACGTGCACTACGAATTCCACTAACTACACCATCAGCGTGGCAGTCACGGGACTCACCACGGGGACGCTTGTCGTGAAAGACGACAAGGGCGATAAGCTAACCTTCACCACGAACAAAACTCAGACCTTCGCCTCTTCGTACGCCAGCGGATCAAGCTACACCGTGAGCGTGAATACCCAGCCCACGGGGCAGACCTGCACTCTGGGCAGCAATGCCAAGGGGACCATCACGTCGAACATCACGGTGACCGCCACATGCGTCCCGAAATACAAGATCAGCGTGGCCGTCACAGGACTCACAGGAACGCTGGTGGTGAAAGATGACAAGGGCGATAATTTAACCTTTACCACCAACAATACCCAGACATTTGGCTCTTCTTACGCCAGCGGATCGACGTACAAAGTTACTGTGAAGACTCAGCCCACCGGCCAGACCTGCACGCTGAGCAGCAACGCCAGCGGGACCATCACCTCGGCCATCACCGTAACCGCCACGTGCACCACGAACTCTACGAATTACACCATCAGCGTGGCCGTCACCGGGCTTACCGGGACCCTGGTGATGCAAGACAGCAAGAGCGACCTATTAACTTTCACCACGAACACCACCCAAACCTTCGCCACTTCGTACGCCAGCGGCTCAACCTACACCGTAAGCGTGAAGACTCAGCCTTCCGGACAGACCTGCACGTTGAGCAGCAACGCCAGCGGCACCATCACCTCGAACATTACCGTCACGGCCACCTGCACCACAAACGTAACGAATTACACCATCAGCGTGGCAGTCACAGGACTTACCGGGACCCTGGTGATGCAAGACAGCAAGAGCGACCTATTAACTTTCACCACGAACACCACCCAAACCTTCGCCACTTCGTATGCCAGCGGCTCAACCTATACCGTGAGCGTGAAGACTCAGCCTTCCGGCCAGACCTGCACGCTGAGCAGCAACGCCAACGGCACCATCACTTCGAATATTACCGTTACGGCGACCTGCACCACGAGCGGTCCCACAATCAGCGTCACGGTCACAGGACTTTCGGGAACCGTGGTGCTGGAGGACGATCAGGGTGCAACCTTGACCTTCACCAGTAACGGCACCCAGACATTCTCGAATTCGTACGCCAGCGGTGCGGCGTACACCGTCAACGTTACGACTCAGCCTTTGACGCAGTCGTGCGTTCCCACCTACACCACTGGAACCATCACCTCCAGCATCACGATCTCAGCTGCGTGCGCAACAGGGTCGACGCGAGCGCTGGGCACGGTCAGCAGCGTTTCCAGCGTTTCCTGTCAAGGCTATCGCTTCAGCCAGACCGCGGCCTGTCAGCAAATGACCGTTTCCTGCCCCAACGTTCCCGATGTCTCGGTCTATGTGAAGACAAATACTCCTAGCGGAACTTCGCTGGGAACCGTGACTTGGAACACTGGCACCGACGGCAACGGCTTGTACGACAGCATCTTCACTTACGGCGCGCAGTATGCCATACAGCCCGTACTGAACGCCGGGTATACCACCGTGCAAATCGACTGGGGAACTCCCTTCAACAGTAATCAGCCCAACGGTTGGGTGGAAGGTCCTGGCGGTACGCTCGCGGCAGCCTGCCGGTACGCGACCGTCACGCAGTGGATCTACGACAATATTCAAAAGAGCACGAGCGTTCCCTACTGCGCCACTGGAAATAGTGGCGGCGCGGGAGCGTTGGCTTACGCTCTGTCGCAATACCCCACCAGCAACATTCTGTCGATGGCCGAAGTAACAAGCGGTCCTCCGACTGGGCGTCTCGACTGGGGCTGCGGATGTCTGCAGGGCAAACTGGCGGTACAATGCGGATCGGCCACTACGCTAGGAACGTGTTTCGGAAATGCGGACGCTCCGGTCTGGGATCCTGCCTACAATCCAACCGCCGCTACGGGAGTGTGTAAAGCTGCAGTGAATGGCACGTTGCCCCCAGGAGGACTGAACTTCTTCCTGGGCGATAGCGCCGAAGCGCCGGGGGGTAACTTCAATTACCCGCACACTTTCGTGAACGTGGTGTTTGGCGGAGCTGATAACAGTTCGGCCATCCCCATCGGTCAGGATTGGTTGAACAATATCACCAGTTCGAAAGCTCAGGCGTGCGTTCCTGGCGGCGTGCATTCGCTGGCCAATACGCAGGCGGGCGCAACGCAGATTGCCAACGATCTGATCAATAACTGCAAATTGCAGTAGGGCGAACGTAAGATGCTGTCCACTTGCCGAAGTGGGCCGTTACCTAGGTCATCTTGGGTAATGTGACGATTCGGGCGATCATACGGAGAGCGTGGAGGCACGGGCCTCCCTGGAACCTCTCCGATGAATATTGATGATCTGCTGCGGATTGCCACGGAACGCAAAGCCTCCGACTTGCACTTAAAGGTGGGAAACTATCCTCACCTGCGCGTTGATGGCGAGTTGGCGCCCTTGACCGAACAGCCGCGCGTAACCGCCGAAGATATGCTGACCATGGCGTTCAGCATGATGTCGGCACGTCAGAAACAAAAATTCAAAGAGACCACTGAAATCGACATGGCCTACGGCGTGGCCGGCCTGGGACGCTTCCGTGTGAACATTTTTCAGCAGCGCGGCAACGTTGGACTTGTGCTGCGGGTTATTCCTACCAAGATTCGCGCTTTGGATGAATTGTTCCTGCCCAAAGTGGTGGAGCAGATTTGCGAAATGCCGCGCGGCTTAGTGTTGGTCACGGGCGTGACCGGTTCCGGTAAGTCGACGACGCTGGCTGCCATGGTGGATCGCGTGAACTCCAGCCGCGCCGAACACATTATTACGATTGAAGACCCCATCGAATTTCTGCATCGCGACAAAAAGGGTTACGTCAACCAGCGCGAGATCGGCGTGGATACGCCTTCGTTCAGCGCGGCCTTGCGAGCCTCCCTGCGTCAGGATCCGGACGTGATTCTGGTCGGCGAAATGCGCGATCTGGAAACGATTTCGACTGCGCTGCACGCCGCAGAAACCGGCCACATGGTTTTCTCGACGCTGCACACCCTCGACGCGGTGGAAACGGTGAACCGTATCATTTCGATTTTCCCGCCGCCGGAACAAAAACAGATTCGATTGCAGTTGGCGGCGGTGTTGAGGGCTATTGTTTCTCAACGGCTCGTTCGCCGCTGCGATGCCGAAGGACGCGTTCCCGCGGTCGAAGTGATGATCAATACAGCGTTCATTCGCGAGTGCGTGCTGGTGCCGGAAAAGACGCGATCGATTCGCGACGCGATTGCTGCCGGCACGTCGCAATACGGCATGCAGACCTTCGATCAGTCGTTGTGGGACCTCTTCCAGGCCGGATTGGTAAACTACGAAACCGCGCTGGAGAATGCCTCCAACGCCGACGACTTCAAACTGCGCATGCAGGGCATCGCTTCCACCGCCGACATTTCGCGCCAATCGATGCAGTCGGCAGGATTCGGCGGGCGGTAGACAAAACCGGCGACTGGCTTCGAACTTCGATTCGGGCTCTAGGCATGGGCCCGATTCAGCTTTCCCTCGCAGACTCTATTTTCCCCTTTCCGAACTCACACGTGCCCGAAAGCCGACGCCCGAAGCGCAATTTTGCGCTATCGTTAGCGCATGGCGTTCGCGCGTCCCAAGAAGAAGTTCTATTCCGAAGACGAACTCTACGAATATGCCGTAGGAGCGCTGGCGCGCCGCATGCGCACCGTGGCGGAGTTGAAACGGCTTTTTCGATCGCGGATCGAAGACGCGGAGTCCGAATATGGGCAGACTCTGATTGAGTTGGTAATTCGGCGGCTCAAAGATCGTGGATACCTTAACGACTCGCAATACGCCTCATACTTTTCCTCGCTTCGGCGTGACAACCAAAAATTTGGACGCCAACGAATTGTCACCGACTTGAAAATAAAGGGCGTCCACGGAGACGTGATCGACAAGGCCGTGGACGCGGCTTTTGAGGGTGTGAGCGAAGAACAGCAGGCGCGCGAATACCTCCGCAAGAAGCGCCTGGTCAAACCCAAGGATCAGAAGCAGGCGGCTCGCGTCTTCCGGCAACTGTCGCGTGGCGGCTTTGGAAGCAAGACTATCTTCACAATTCTGAAAAAGTGGGATGTTGACGAGGAAACGTTAAGCGAGATCGAAAGCGAGAGTTCATGAATCTCGGCCAGCCGGGCCTTCTCATTCAAGTCCAAAGAATATTCACTTGGCAACAGCCGTTTCAAAGGTGCATACTCCAAAACGCCGTTCCCCACATACTATTTCTCAGGAGGAGTTTATGAAGCTTAGTCTGAAGACTGTTCTGGCTGCCATGCTGCTCACGGCGGTCCCAGTTGCGTTGGCGCAAGACGTCAGTTCTGACGTGAAGAAGACCGCGAAAGACACCGGAACCGAAACCAAGAAGGTTGCGAAGAAGACCGGCGCTGCCACCGAGAAAGCCGCCGATAAGACTGGCGACGCCACCAAAACCGCCGCCAAGAAGACAGGACATGCCACCAAGACGGCGGCGAAAGCTACCGTGAAGGGTACGGAAAACGCGGCGGACAAAACGGAAGACGCCACCGAGACGGCGGCCAAGAAGACTGGCAGCGGCGTAAAGAAGGGCGCGAAGGCTACCGGCAAAGAAATGAAGAAGGCTGGAGAGAAGACCGAAGACGCAGTAAAGTAGCGGCTTCTGCAAGATCAACCACAGAGGGCACAGAGAGGCACAGAGGATTCGGCGCGACGGTTTCCTCTGTGGTTCCCTGTGTCGTCTGTGGTTATTTTTTGCGCCGTTTTCGCGGTGCTAAAATCAAAGGTTGCCTGACCCATGCCGACTGGATCTGAAATCCGCCGAAAGTTTCTCGACTTCTTTGTGCAAAAGGGGCACAAGGAGGTGCATTCGTCGTCGCTGGTGCCGGCGAACGATCCCACACTACTGTTCACCAACGCGGGCATGAACCAGTTCAAAGACGTCTTTCTGGGACTGGAGAAGCGCGACTACTCCCGCGCCACTACGTCGCAGAAGTGCGTGCGCGCCGGCGGCAAGCACAACGACCTCGAAAATGTCGGCTTCACCAACCGGCATCACACGTTCTTTGAGATGCTGGGGAATTTTTCGTTCGGCGATTACTTCAAGAAAGATGCCATCGCGTACGCGTGGGAGTTGATTACTTCGCCGGGTTGGTTCGGGATTGATAAGAACAAGCTCTATGTGACGATCTTCAAGGGCGAAGCTGGCGTGGAGCGCGATATCGAAGCGTACGACCTATGGGTCGCGCAGGGCGTGCCGAAAGATCGAATCTTTGAGTTGGGACTGAAAGACAACTTCTGGCAGATGGGCGACACCGGCCCTTGTGGGCCCTGCAGTGAGATTCACTACGATATGGGCCCGGCGGCTTCCGATCAGGGACACACAGATTGCGCTTTCACCTGCGACTGCGGGCGGTATGTCGAGATCTGGAATCTGGTGTTTATGCAGTTCGACCGAGATGCTTCGGGGAAGTTAAATCCGCTGCCGAAGCCGTCGATTGATACGGGGATGGGTTTGGAGCGCGTCACGGCGGTACTGCAGGAAGTGATTTCGAATTACAACACAGACCTGTTTAGGCCGCTAATTCAGCGAGCTGCGGAGTTGACCGGCCGCGGCAAGATTACCGATTTCGTTCTGGAAACAGCACATGAGGCCACTCATAAATCCTCTGCTGCGTCTTTTCGAGTGATTGCCGACCACGCTCGGGCCGCGACGTTCTTGATCTCAGATGGGGTGCTACCGTCGAATGAAGGCCGTGGTTATGTGCTGCGGAAAATCATTCGTCGCGGGATCACTCATGGCCGATTGCTTGGTCAGACGAAACCGTTCCTGCATCAAATGGTATTCGCAGTTCGCGATTTGATGCAGGATGCTTATCCGGAACTGAATGAGTCCGTTGAGCGAGTGTCAAAGGCGGTACTGGCGGAGGAAACAAGGTTCGCGCATACGCTAGACGTGGGACTTAGGCAGCTTGAAGATTTATTGCGACAAACCAAGGAATTCTATGACCACAAGGTCAACTCTGAAGTGTTTGAGTTCGAACGCGAGGCCGGCACCATCGATCCTTCCGCATTGGGCCTCAGCGCTGCTGAAATGGCCAAACAAAAATATGGTTCTGCGGCCAAGTTGCCTGGGGATGAGGCATTCAAACTTTACGACACTTTCGGCATGCCACTGGACTTCATTCAGGACGCGGCGCGTGATCAAGGAATAGAGTTTGATCAAGCTGGTTTCGATCGTGCATTAGACGAGCAAAAAACGCGCGCTCGCGCCTCATGGAAGGGCGGCGCCAAGCAAACGGCGAATCCGCACCTCCGCGCGTTAGCCGAGGGGATAAACCCTTACGGAGATAGAACAGGAGTGAGCCAGGAGGCGAAGCAGGCCTTTACGTTGCAGTTTGTGGGTTATGAAAAGCTTCGGGTGCGAACTAGGGTTATAGCACTTTTTTCAGAATTGAATCCTTATCCATTGGTCATCGCGCCAGACGGAAAATCGTTTGTAGTGATCGAGGAAAACCCATTCTATGCCGCTTCTGGAGGACAGGTTGCGGATCATGGGTGGCTTTACAGCGAGGACGGCACCCGTCTCCTGGCCGAAGTCGTCGACTGTCAAACGGCGGTCAAAGGCTTATCGGTACTCACAATCCGCGACAGGCCGGGTATTGGGATACAAGTCGGGCAGATTGTCACAGCAGTTGTGGATTCGGACCTCCGTCGCTCCACAATGCGGAATCACACGGCTACCCATCTGCTTCATGCCGGCCTGCGCGAAGTTCTGGGGAAGCATGTGAAGCAGGCGGGCTCGCTGGTGGCGCCGAATCACTTACGTTTTGATTTCTCGCACTTCACCGCGGTAGAAGATGAAGAGTTGCAGGATATTGAAGACATCATCAACAAGGAAGTGCTGCGCAACCAGATCGTCGAGACCATCACCGACGTTCCCATCGACGAGGCAATTAGTCAGTATCATGCCATGGCGCTGTTTGGCGAAAAGTATGGCGACAAGGTGCGCGTGGTACGGATCGGCGATTTTTCTACGGAGCTTTGTGGCGGGACGCACACCGGCGCTACTGGCGAGATTGGGTTGATCAAGATTCTGAAGGAAGGCAGCGTGTCCTCGGGCGTGCGGCGAGTGGAAGCCGTGACCGGCGAGGGATCGCTGGCGCACTTCCGTAGAGATCACGCACTGGAAAACTACGTGGCCACCGTCGCAGCCCATTCGGATGCGGCTTCTCCATCGGAGGCGTTGAAGCTCGAACTGGAAAAGAAGGATTCCGAGATCAAACGACTCACGCGCGAACTGGATCAGGCGCGGATGAAGTCGGCGTCGTCGGGCACGGCGAACATCGGCGATCAGATCAAAGACGTAAAGGGCGTGAAGGTTCTGGCGCACCGCGTGGACAACCTGGAGCGGGCGCAATTGCGCACGCTGGTCGATCAACTGCGTGACAAAATAGGCTCGGGCGTGGTGGTATTGGGTTCCGCGTCGAATGGCAGCGTGTCTCTGATTGTAGGTGTCACCAAAGATTTGACCGGGCGAGTGCAAGCGGGTAAAGTGATTGCGCCAGTGGCGCAGAAAGTTGGCGGCAAAGGCGGAGGGCGTCCCGATCTGGCCGAGGCTGGAGGAAAAGACGCCAGCGCTCTGGATGCCGCACTCGCAGGCTCTTTTGCCGTGGTGGAGTCGCTCCTATCATGACGCCAAACAGCAATCCGCCGGGCAATCCGCCGGAAGATCGCCTGCAATTTATCAAGCACAAAGGCCACGCCATCTACCTGATCGACTTGCGGTATTGTTCCGCGAAAGAGTTGCTATTGTTGCTCGAGCAGGTGCGCGCAGATATTGCCCGGCATGCCCCCGGCTCCGTCCTTACCCTGGCGGATTTCACCGGCGCTGAGATCGACAAGAATGTAGCCACGCGGGTGAAAGAAATTCTGGTGCTTGACCGCCCTTATGTGAAGCGCTCCGCGTGGGTGGGAACGGAGAGCCTGCCGCACGTCTTTTACGAGCACTTCAAGAGCTTCTCGCAACGCGAGCTTCCGGTGTTCCAGACGCGGGAAGAGGCGATGGACTGGCTGGTGCAGGACTAGCGTCGCAGATTTTCAGGCCCTCTAACTTCTCCACCTTAACGTAACCGGCCCCGTCATGGGATGCTTCATCTCGCCGCCGCTGCGCTTCGCCTCCAGATACGCGGCCTTCAATTGGAAATACCATTTCGCGGGACGGTCGGCATCGTCGATAAGCATCAGGTGCGGATTGTGCCTTAGTCCTTCAGCCTGCAGTTCCATGGTGCGGCGGTCCTGCTCGACGAATTTCGCAAAAACAAACTTCAGCAACCCGGGCCCAAACGGCATCCAGCGGAAGATATTCCAAGCAGCAACCACGTCGATGCGGCATTGATTTCGCGAGATGGGAGTCACAGTGGTGAGCGAGGAGAACCAGTACTTCCCTGCTCTGATCGTCTCGCGGCGCAGGTTTGGCAGAACGAAATCAATGGTCGTGGTAATGGAATCGGCGGCAGCATAAAGCCGCAGCAGCTTGTAGGGCGCGGAGTTTGAGCTGGGCGTGTGCGCGCTCATGCGAAAGCCATTCGCAATCGGCTCATAGTTCTTGGTCTTCTCGTGAATGCTGTGGCGGCTTCGCCACCACCACGCCTGATGGACGAATGGCCCGTGCGCCGGATCCATAAGGCCGATGATGCCATGGTCGATGCTCACCGGCATGTTGGCAGTGAGGTAAGCGAGCTTGTATTTGTCGCTGAACTTTTCAATCACGGGGGCGGGCTCCGGAGCTTCAGCGGGCTTGCTGAATCCGGCGCTCTGGGGAGCGGGGTCCGGCAGATAGACCCACACGAAACCATCCTGTTCGGCGCACGGATAACTGCCGGCGTAGATGCGATCCACTTTCAAATTCTGGTCGGCGGTGAGCGAGGGAATTAGTTTGCACTGGCCGTTGTGCGCGTCGAACTGCCAACCGTGATAGGAGCATTCCACATTCTCTCCATCGAAGTTGCCGCAGTGAAGCGGCATGCCGCGGTGGGGACAGGCGTCGCGGAGCGCAAAGGCACGGCCGATTCGATCGCGTCCTATCACCAATGGGATCTCGAGCAGCAACGCCTTGTGCAGTTGATGGCGATGAACGCGATCGGCGGACAAGGCGCGATACCAGAAGCCGGTGAGCATGAGCGTATCGGTCGCCTGGCGTTGGGGAGAGTCGAGTTCGGACATGAGTGCGGACGGCTGATTTTCGATTGCCGGGTGAAAAACCTATGCTAGCATCCGCAAGGCGTTTCAGCGCGTACGGAATTGCGCGGAGGACTTCAAGTGGAATTCATCGGCCATTTTCGCAGACTTACGCCGGTGCAGCGGAATACTTTCATTGCCTGTTTCCTGGGCTGGTCGCTGGACGCTTTCGACTTCTTCATCCTGACCTTTTGCGTCAGCGCCATCGCGACCGAGTTCCAGACAAGAGTTTCTGCCGTGGCGGAGGCAATCTTCATCACCCTCGCGTTTCGTCCGGTGGGCGCGTTCCTATTTGGAATGATGGCGGATCGCTTCGGGCGGCGACCTACATTGATGATCGACATCATCGCGTACTCAATCTTTGAACTGTCGTCAGCATTCGCGCCTTCCCTGAAAATATTTCTAATCACGCGGGCTTTGTTTGGAATTGCCATGGGCGGCGAGTGGGGCGTGGGTGCCGCACTGGCCTTCGAAACGCTTCCTGCCGAGGGACGTGGATTCTTCTCCGGCGTTTTGCAGGAAGGCTATGCCGTCGGCTATCTTATGGCGGCCTCTGTCTTTGGAACGGTCTTCCGCTTCGTGGGCTGGCGCGGGATGTTTATCATTGGCGCATTGCCCGCATTCCTCGTGATCTACATCCGCACCAAAGTGGATGAGTCCCCCGCCTGGGCACAGGGGCAAGTCGCCAGGAAAACACAGAACCGGATAGGCAAGGACATCTTCACGTACCTTGGCACATTTGCCTTCTTGGTGGTCCTGATGTTTGCCTTCAATTCTTTCAGCCACGGCAGCCAGGATTTGTATCCCACGTTCCTGACGAAAGACCATAGGTTTACCCCGCAGACAGTCGGGTTGATAGCCATCATCGCCAACATTGGAGCTCTGCTTGGCGGAATTCTTTTCGGAACTTGGTCGGAAAAAATCGGCCGACGGAAGGCGATTGTGATCGCGGCACTATTGTCGATCCCGGTGATTCCGCTGTGGGCGTATTCGCACACCGTGCCCATGCTCGCTCTGGGTGGCTTTCTGATGCAATTCATGGTGCAGGGTGCATGGGGCGTAATTCCCGCACATCTGAACGAACTTTCGCCGCCTGCCGTGCGGGGCACATTTCCCGGGTTCGCTTACCAACTGGGCAATCTTCTGTCGTCCCGCAACGGCGTGGTGCAAGCCAAGTTTGCGGAGCAACGTTACGGTGGAGTATTCGCCCCAGTATTGGCCTGGACACTTCTAATCGTGGCGACGCTGGTGGCGGTCGTCACTGGAATCGGCCGCGAACGCCGCGGTGCAGACTTGTCGAACACGACCTAGCGCAGCCTCGGCGCCGCTCGCTTGCCATTGCCACTTCTCGTTTTCGGCGGCCGGGATAGCCTCTCAAGGGTATGCTCACTCGTAACTCATACACTAAAAGATTCTTTTGCAAGACCTGTACAGTCCTCCTTCGCAAATCGATATTCTAGGGGGTATGCAAGATTTGGCACACTCCTGGCATGGCACTTCAGCGGCATTGTCACGGCTGCATTCCTGTGATACCGTAGGTGAAATTTCACGCCTTCGTAACTAAATTTCAGGGCCCTACAAATAAATCGGTCTGCGCAAGCGCGTGTGGAGTAGCGCCACTATGAAGGAAACAATGGATCCCGCTTCCGTTCAGCAGCATGGGGACGAGGAGAATTTTGCCAACCGCAAGCTGATTCGCCCGGCGCTTCCGCGGGTAGATCACAACCATGGCAATCACAATTCCAACCACGCCCAGGTGACGGAGCGTCGTGATCGGCCTGAGCGCCACGATCGTCCGGAGCGCAGTTTTGACCGGGGCGAGCGCGGGGCTGATCGTTCCGCGGGTGCTGGCGGCGGACGCAAGCCAGCACCTCCAGAGCAGACCAACGCCGAGAACTTCTATTACCAGAAGCAGATGCAGTCGAAAACGCCGATGGTCATCGTGCTGCAAGATGGCGAGGAAGTGCACGGCGTCATCGAGTGGTACGACAAGACTTGCATCAAGGTAATCCGCGACAATGGCTCTCCCAACCTGATGATCTACAAGCCAGCGATTAAGTACATGTTCAAAGAAGGCGAGAATGAGCGGTAACATTGAGCCATTGAGTGATTGGGTCATTGAGTGATTGAGGAGCATTCGCGGTTTTTCAATCACTCAATCACTCAATGACTCAATCGCTCAATGGGTTTACGCTCCAGATGCTCCCGTTGACAATCTCCCATATCTCCCATAGCATCAATCACTTGAAACATCATTTTGATACCTTCCGCGGGAGCCGTTCGTGATCAAGCTCGACATTATCAACGAAGTGGTCGCCAGAACCGGTATCACCAAGACCAAGGCCGAGTTGGCAGTGGAGACCGTCTTCGAAAGCATGAAGAAGGCTCTCGCCCGCGGCAATCGTATTGAGCTGCGCGGATTTGGCGTGTTCAACGTGCGCCCGCGCAAGACCGGCATTGGACGCAACCCGCGCACCGGCGCCGAAGTTTCGATTCCTCCCGGTAAAGCTGTGCGCTTCAAGCCAGGCAAGGAATTGCAGTCGATTGACTGAACGGGCAGCTGTTAAGCTTGTCCCACACGCTGCTATTCCTTCCATCGTAGTAGCATCTAAGAGAAGGTCGCGCTGAGTGCCGGCCGCGAAATCGAATGTCGGAACCCACTCCTCCTATAGCTTCCTCAACCGTCGAATTCATGCGGCCCGTCCCAGTGTACGCGGCGCGGGAACCGCGGCAGCTTTACTGGCTGCACGTACTTCTGTTTTTGCTGACGTGCTTCACCACGCTGGTGGTTGGAGCCCACATGCAGCACAATTTTTCTTTGGGCCGTCCGGCGTTTTTGCTTGACGACAATTCTCCCTTGTTCCGTTTGCCCTGGGCGCTGCGGCAACCTTCGCGCCTGCTCCTCGGAATCCCGTTTTCCGGCACGCTGATGTTGATTCTTCTCGCCCACGAGATGGGACATTACCTGTACTGCAAGCGTTACGGAGTGTGGGCCACTTTGCCTTTTTTTATTCCGGCGCCCAGTTTGATTGGAACCTTTGGTGCATTTATCCGCATTCGCTCGCCCATTCGATCGCGCACAGCACTCTTCGACATTGGAATCGCCGGTCCGATCGCCGGCTTCGTCGTGGCCGTGGGAGCACTGGCGGTGTCGCTCGCATTGTCCCGGCCCATGCCACAAGGCGCGCCGCCTGCCGATCTGGAACTTGGATTCCCTTTAATTTTTCAATGGATGCATCCTCTGATCGCGGCCGCTACCACGGGGCGCTTCGCAGTCATTGTGCCTCTGGATCGAATGTTGCTCCATCCCGCAGCGATTGCCGCGTGGGTTGGTATGTTCGCAACGGCTCTTAATCTTTTGCCAGGGGGCCAGCTTGACGGCGGCCACATTGTTTTCTCTATCGCTCCGCGCGCTCACCGCTGGATCTCTTGGGCAACCACTGTCGGGTTGCTATTCATGGCGTACTATCTCTGCTACGTCTGGCTGATGTGGGCGGTCTTGCTGCGACTGAGCAGTCTGCGGCATCCTCAAGTGGCCGAGTGGCCGAGAGTGTCTGGCGGACGACTCATCTTGGCTGGTCTAGCAGTCCTGATGCTCGTCTTAACGCTTACGCCCTCACCCTTCCTTCACTTCTCTCTGCGGGAAGTATTCCCTGAGATGCTGCGCGAGTTCCGGGGCCGCTAGAGTCATCGTCTTTCCGACCTATTCTCACGGCTAGTTTTCTCGTATACTCCCCTATTCAATCGTTTTAATTGCCCATTGGAGGTTACGCCTTGAAGAAGATGTCTGCCGCTCTTCTCACTCTTGGGTTTCTGGCCTTCGCATATTCCGCCTTTGCTCAGACCATCACGGTTGACCTCTCGCATCCCACCAATCATTTCGTCCCCAAAGAAACTCTGGGCGCAGGTGTGGACCGCATCGCCGTCGATGCCATCGACAAAGATCTCCTGCAACTGACTCTAGACAAGACACTCGCCTCAGGCTGGCAGCCAGTCACCTACCGCCAGAACACAGAACTCGCCGTCGAAGCCTGGCACTGGAATCCGCAAGGCATATGGAGTGACGCTAGCGGCGCAGGCGGTAGAGGATATTTCACTGGCTCTGCCACTCCTGCGGAAATGCTGCGCTACTCCTACGGTTATGCGCTGCCGCGCCGGGGTTTCACGCGCAACGACGGCACCGACAACGTTGGTTTTTCGCGGCTGACCGATGGCGACATCAACACGTTCTGGAAGAGCAATCCGTATCTCACTCAGCGTTTTACCGGCGAGAGCGATGCGCTACATCCGCAGTGGATAGTCATGGATCTGGCACAGGTGCAGCTGATCAACAGCATCCGCATTGCCTGGGGAGAGCCTTTTGCCCGTCATTATGTCGTCCAGTTCTGGACGGGAGACGATCCCATTCATGGGCCGACTCGCGGCGCTTGGCAAACGTTCTCCCGCGGGGCGGTTACAGACGGAAAAGGGCAGACCGAAACCATTCGCCTGAGCGCAAGCCCCGTGGGTGTGCGATTCGTAAGAGTGTGGATGACAGCATCGTCGAACACTTGCGATGCTGATGGACCGTCGGATCCGCGAAACTGCGTCGGCTATGCCATTCGCGAACTTTATCTCGGTACCACAACCGAGGACGGAGCTTTTCACGACATTCTTCGTCACACGCCCGATCAGGAACAGACGGCGACCTATTGTTCCTCGGTCGATCCGTGGCATGAGCAATCGGACCTGGGATCGACCAAGCAAGCGCAAATGGGCTTCGACCTGTTCTTCACCAGCGGCGTTACGCGTGGGCTGCCGGCGATGATTCCAGTGGCGATGCTTTATGACACTCCAGACAACGCCGCGGCGGAGATTGCGTACTTGAAAAAGCGCGGCTATCCCATTTCGTACGTGGAGATGGGCGAGGAAGCCGATGGCCAGGACATGCTGCCGGAAGACTACGCCGCACTGTACCTGCAATGGGCCACGGCGATTCATCGCGTGGATCCCGCGCTGAAGCTGGGCGGCCCGTCATTTCAAGGCGTAAACAAAGACATTGAAGTCTGGCCAGACGCGAATGGCAGAGTTTCCTGGACGGCACGCTTCATCGACTACCTCAAGCAGCATGGACGCATGAACGATCTCGCATTCTTCTCGTTCGAGCATTATCCCTACGATCCTTGCAAGACACCGTGGGGCGTGCTCTACGACGAGCCCGAGTTGGTAAGTCACATCATGCAGGTGTGGCACGAAGACGGCGTTCCGGCAGACATGCCGATGTTTATTACCGAAGGAAATCTTTCTTCGGGCGCGAGCGAAACCTATCAGGATATTTTTTCGGGAATCTGGCTGGCAGATTACATTGGGTCATTCCTGAACTCGGGAGGAAAAGGCGTTTACTTCTTCCACTATCTGCCGCTGCAAATGGAACCGGGCTGCAATAGCTCTCCCGGTACGTTTGGCATGTTTACCGTCGATGCAAATTATCAGATTCAACAGCCGCTGGCGCAGTATTTTGTGGCACAGTTGATCAATCTGGAGTGGGTGCAACCGGATGGCGGCGAGCATCAAATGTTTGCGGCGAAAAGCGACCTGGAAGACGGCGCGAATCACAATCTGGTGACTGCCTACGCTGTGAAACATCCGGATGGAAGCTGGGCAGTGATGGCCGTGAATCGAGACCAGCAAAACCCGCACCGGGTTCGCATTACGTTTGAAGGTCCAGCAGGGAAAGAAAGCGGCTTCGCTGGGCTGGTGACGATTTCGACTTTCGGCAGCGCGCAGTATCAATGGCATCCCCCGCAGACCCGTTTTATGGCTCACGCAGAAACTAGCGGCGAGCGCACGATTGTTGCCACGACGCGCGGAAGCGCCGATCCCGATGGCCCGATCGTGCACAACAAATTGAATGCCGAGAAAAGCACGCTGTTCGATCTGCCAGCAGCTTCGGTGGTAGTGATTCGAGGAAATGTCAGCGGCGGAAAATAGTAACCGCTGACCCGACCCATGTGCAAGGGCTTCAGGCTAAGAGCTAATAGCTAGAAGCTCCTTCTCACATCAGCCACAGTGCATCCACATCCACGATGACCTGCGTGCGCGGAATCTTCTGCGCGATTGCGTACGTCAACATGGCACGCAGAGTGGCATTCAGCTTCTCACGACTGGGCGACTTCAGCACAAAATGGTAGCGGTAATCGCGCTTCAACCGCATGATCGGCGCTGCCGCCGGTCCCAGCACGCGCACGCCCTCATGACGATTTTGTTCAAACCACTTTCCCAGTGTGCCGGACCACTGCAGCGCATCGTCCAGCTTGTCGCTGCGGATTAGCACGTTGGCCAGCGCGGAATACGGCGGGTAGTGCATCCAACTGCGAAAGCGCAGTTCCTTCTCATAGAATCCTGTGAAGTCGTGGCGCGCCGCGTATTGCACCGCATAGTGATCCTGAAAATAAGTCTGCAGAACAACTTTGCCCGGAGAGTTTCCCCGCCCGGCGCGGCCAGCGACTTGTGTCAGCAACTGGAAGGTACGCTCGGCCGCGCGGAAATCCGGCAGTCCTAGCGCGCTGTCGGCACCCACTACCCCAACCAGCGTGACGCCATGAATGTCGTGACCCTTGGCGATCATCTGCGTGCCCACCAGCAAGTCGAGTTCCCCTTCGCTGAGCGCGTTCAGCGTGCGCTCGAAGTCTTCGTGACCACGCACCGTGTCTCGATCGAGCCGCGCGATACGCGCCTGCGGAAACATTCCGTGAAGAAGCTCTTCCAGTTTCTCGGAACCGGTGCCCAGAAAATACACATACTCGCTGCCGCACTCGGCACAGGCTTTCGGCACCGGTGCGGTGAATCCGCAGTAGTGGCAAACCATCTTCTGCTCGCGCTTGTGGTGCGTCATTGAAATGGCGCAGTTCCTGCACTGCAGCGTCTTGCCGCAGGTTCGGCAGAGCACCACGGGAGAATATCCTCGCCGGTTGAGCAGCACCATCACCTGCTCTTTACGCTCGAAGCGCTCTTTAATCTCGGCAGCCAGCTTGCGTGAGATCACCTGCTCGTGACCGGTTTCCTGAAATTCCTGCCGCATGTCAATGATCTCAACCTCTGGCAGAGGACGCTGCTCCACGCGGTCCGGCAATTCCACTAGCGCATATTTATTTTTCTTGGCGTTGAAATATGATTCCAGCGATGGCGTCGCCGAGCCGAGAACCACCACTGCATTCGCCATTTTGGCGCGCACCACAGCGATGTCGCGGGCGTGATAACGTGGTGTCTCCTCCTGCTTGTACGAAGAGTCGTGTTCTTCGTCAACGATGATCAGCGCGAGATCAGCCACTGGCGCAAACACTGCCGAGCGCGTGCCGACTACCATGCGGGCGTCACCGCTCTTGATGCGATGCCACTGCTGCGCGCGCTCCTTATCGGAAAGCGCGGAATGCAGAATGGCGACTTCGTCGCCAAAGATTTGGTGCAGATCGGCCGCTACTGCAGGCGTGAGGCCGATTTCAGGCACCAGAAGAATAGCGGAACGTCCAACTTCAAGCACGGCCCGCATTCCCGCGAGATACACCGCGGTCTTGCCGGAACCAGTCACACCGTGAAGCAGCATGCCGGAGAACTTGCGCTTGTCGACGGTCTCTCGTAGACGGGCCAGGGCATTCTTTTGCGCGGAGTTGAAATCAAATTCGACAGAGGGCCGCGGCTTGCTGCGCGAGACCGCGAAGGACGCAGCTTCTTCGACAATCTCAATCAGGCCGCGCTTTACCAGCGTGCTGAGTGTTGTGCGTGGAATGTCGAGAGCTTGCAGCGTTTCGACCGGAACTCGACCACCGGAAGAAGCCAGAGTCTCGACAAGCTTCCGTTGGTTGTCATTCAGCTTGCCTTCAGCGGACTTAAGTAGTGCGACCTTGATCGTTCGTGTGGCGTCGCGGACGGCCGATACGTCCTCGCGCACGAGCCATCTTTTCCGCACCATTCCACTCAAGCTGAGTTTTGATACTCCCGTCGACGACCGCAGGCCCTCTTCGCGCACCTGTACAGCTTCACCGGGCACGGACTCTTGCGCGGCAAGATAATCCAGCACTCGAATTTCAGCATCTTGCTCCTCTGGCGTTCGCTGCGAGCGCGCTGACGATCCTTTCGTCCCCGCTAAATGCAGCGCTCGGTATCCTTCTTTTGTAATGCGATAAGCAACGGCGCGTTTGAACTCCGCTCCGAGCGGCAACATTGTACGGAAAACTTCGCCAAGCGGTGCAAGATAGTAATCCGCAATCCAGCGCCCCAAACGCAACAATTGTTCATCGAGCACGGGCGTGACGTCGAGTACGCTGACCATCGGCTTTACCTTTACTGACGGTGCGCGATCGTGCAGATCAACCACAATGCCCGTCAAGCGCTGCTGGCGGAAAGGCACGAGCACGCGTCCGCCAACCACTGGTATCGCCTCGGCGGAGACACGGTAGGTGAAAACCATGTCGAGCGGCACAGCTAGGGCGACATCGCAGTATTCGGGCGTCGATTGGCCGGACATTGAATCGTGGGGCACTGATTGGAAGGATAACCTAGCTCAACGCGGCAACGCCGACCGGGCGTCGTTCTAGCCGGCAGTCTTTTTCGGAGGCTCGATGCCCAGATACTTCATCACCATTTGCAGGTCCTTCCACGCCTCGCCCTTCTGCCGTGGATCACGCAACAGATATGCGGGGTGATAAGTTACAGCAAGGCGCGCACCAGGCCACGACGGATCGCTCCCGGCGGGTTTGAAGTCGTAGAAGCGTCCGCGCAAGTCACCCAGCGATGAATTCATTGCCAGCAGGTTCTTGGCCGCAGTAGCTCCAAGCGCCACGATTACTTTCGGTTTGATGGCCGCGATCTGTCGCATCAAAAATGGCGAGCACGTTTCGCACTCCTCAGGCTCGGGTGTGCGGTTGCTGGGCGGGCGGCACTTGACCACATTCGCGATGTAAACCTCTTCGCGCTGCAGTCCCATTGCTTTGATCATATTGTTCAGCAATTGGCCAGCGCGGCCAACGAAGGGTTCGCCTTGCGCATCTTCATCGGCGCCCGGTCCTTCGCCCACGAACATCAACACGGCGCGCGGATTTCCCACTCCATAGACCAGCTTCGTGCGGCCCTTGTGCAGATGGCAACGCGTGCAGTCGCCCAGGTCTTCGCGAATCAATTTGAGCGCGGCGATCGGATCGCTGATTCCCTGCTCAGGGTTCGAAGCGATAGCTACCAAGTTGCTTGCTGCGGTTACAGCGACAGCGGATTTTTTTGCCATTTCCTCTCGAATTTCTGGCTGGAGGGTTAAAGACAAAACATCAATAGACGTAGCGCTCTCACGCCGGTAGAGATCGTAGATGCCGAGCTCTCGGTAGTAGCGGACACGCTCGGCGAGAGCGCGCCTCAATTCCGGGTCAAGAGTCTGGGGCATTGGATTCTTGATTGTAATGCAGAGAAGGCAAACTCGCCTCAGGCTTTCACCGGCGACTTGCGCTGCTGGCGAATGCGGACGACCTGGTCGAGGACACGCTGCGCGACTTCCCACTTCGTAGTTTCAGGAACTGACACGACCTCGTCGTTGGAAATGATGGTCACTTCATTGCGGTCGGAGTCGAACCCCACGCTTTCTCGCGAGACGTCATTGACCACGATGGCGTCGAGGTGTTTGGCGGCGAGCTTCTGGCGGGCGTTGTCGAGAACGTTTTCCGTCTCTGCAGCAAAGCCGACGATAATCTGCGATTGCTTACGCGCGGAAATCTCCTTAAGAATGTCGGTCGTAGGTTCGAGATCAAGTGTCATCGGACCTTTGCGTTTTATCTTCTGCGGAGAGGCCGCCTTCGCGCGGTAATCCGACACCGCCGCAGTCTTGATCACAATGGTGGCCTGGGACAGAAGGTTGAGCACGGCATCGCGCATCTGCTCCGCGGATTCGACGCGCGTCAGTTCAGCGCCCCCCGGCGGCGTGAGCGCTGTCGGCCCACTTACCAGCAACACTCTCGCACCACGGCGCAGTGCGGATTCGGCGACGGCATATCCCATCCGCCCGCTGGAGCGGTTGGTCAGATAGCGCGCGGGGTCAATCTTTTCACGCGTAGGTCCGGCCGTGATCAACACAGTTTCGCCGGAAAAGTCCAGCGACGCGCCCAAAACATCCAGCGTGGCGGCAAGGATGGTCTCATTTTCCGCGAGCCGTCCCGATCCGGTCATACCGCAGGCAAGATATCCGGAGTCTGGATCAACAATCTTCACGCCACGCTGGCGCAAAATTTCCAGATTGGCCTGGGTCGCCGGATGATTCCACATATTCACGTTCATCGCCGGAGCAACCACCACCGGAGCGGTCGTAGCCAGATAGAGCGTAGTGAGAAAGTCGCTGGCAATCCCTTGCGCGAAGTGCGCCAGAATATCCGCCGTGGCAGGTGCGACCAGCAAAGCGTCAATCGATTGCGCCACGGCAATGTGTTCGATGGCGGAGTCGATGTTGGCGGCGTGCTCTTCGCCGGGCGAAAACATTCCTGTAATTACTTTTTCACCGGAGAGCGCTGCGAAGGTGAGCGGGCGAACGAATTCCTGGGCCGCGCGCGTCATAATGACTTGCACGCGAATGCCGCGGTCTTGCAGCAGGCGGACAATCTCCGCCGCCTTGTAGGCTGCAATGCCACCCGTCACCCCAAGAGCAACTTTCATCGGCTCCTTTCACCAGCGGATGAGGCAGACTAGTTTCGCGATGCACATGCGGCACGCCTGAAGGCACGCCGTGGTACCAACCTCGCCTCGCCCTAGGCGTCGTGCCCGAAAGCCTGATCCAGAACTTCGGCGGCCTGCTCGGCGGCGCTGCGAGTTTCTGGAATCTCCCACTTCACCTTGCCCGCGCGGATTTCATCCTGCGCAATGCGGCAGGGTTTGCGCGAGTTGGTTTGCACCACCGGCGGAGCGCCGGACTGAAGTTGGCGTGCACGCCGCGCCGCCACGAGTATGTAGCGATAGTTGCTGTCGAAGCCTTCGATCAATTTCATGGAGTCTCTCCCTTGCTACTGGGTCACAAGATTTTGATTTCCGAAAGTTGCCGGTCTTCGTATCTGTTCTTCGCCAGCGGAAAGCCAAGAACTGCACCTCTATTTTCCCACGAAATTCAAGCTGGCGGGGCCGACCGCCCGCAATTTTGGTTACCGAGGTCTAACCCATCCCGGAAGCCTCCGGCGGCTTAAACGAGTCCAGAATCCGCTTCAGGCGGTCGCGAACATTGGCCAGTCGGCAGCAGTCGGCCAGCGCCACAGTCTTTGATTCCTCCTCGGTCAACTGCCTCCCCGCACGTTGCAAGCGTTCGGTCTGCACAATCGCCTGGAGGTTCTTACTCGATTCTTCCAGACGATCGTTGATAAGAATGTAGTTGTATCGATCGTAATTCTGAATTTCACAGCTGGCCGCGATCAGGCGGCGCTCGATTACCTCTTCGCAATCTTCACTGCGCTTGCGCAATCGTTCTTCGAGCGTCTTGCGATCCGGTGGCAGGATGAAAATGCTGGTAGCATCGGGAAGTTTCTGCTGGATCTGCGCCGCGCCCTGTACGTCGATGTCAAGCAGGAGGTCGTGGCCGTTCTGCTCCGCCTCACGCAAAAAGCGGCGCGATGTTCCGTAATAGTCTTTTCCGAAAACCACGGCGCACTCGAGAAACTCATCGTCGCGAATCATCTTCTCGAAGTCGGCGCGCGAGATAAAGTAATACTGCTTTCCATTGATCTCGTTGCCACGAGCAGCCCGTGTCGTGTAAGAAATGGAAAAATCCAGATCGCGCACGGACTTAAGCAATTCATTCACCAGCGTAGACTTGCCGGAGCCGGAGGGAGCCGAAATTATAAAAACCAGGGGTTTGTGAGTTGAGGCGGTCATTCCAGGTTCTGCACCTGCTCGCGCGATTTTTCGATCTCCGCCTTCATGGCGAGTCCGGCTTCGGTAATCTTCAGTGCCTCGCCCGCTAGTCCTGAGGTCTTCGAAAGCAGTGTGTTCGCTTCGCGATTCATTTCCTGCAGCAAAAAATCCAATTTCTTTCCCACCTCGCCATGTTCGTCGAGAAATCCAAGAAAGTGTTCAACGTGATTTTCCAGACGGACGATTTCTTCCTGAATATCGCTGCGGTCAACCAGCAGTGCTGCTTCCTGAATGACGCGCTCTTTGTCGAAGCTGGAACTCAACAACTCTTGCAGTCGCGTCTGGAGCCGTTCCGCGTAGCTCTGCAGCACAGTGCGCCGGTGCAGTTGTACGGTCTTCACCGCTTCGCGCAGATGGCCCATACGCTCGCGCAGCTCCTGTTCAATGCTGCGGCCTTCCTGCTCGCGCATCTCATTGAGGCGATCGAGTGCCTCGCCGATTCTTGCCATGACTGCGGCTTCGAGCGCGCCATCCTCAGGATTGCCGGCCGAGTCGAGCGCGCCGGGAATGCGCAAGATCGTGTTGAGATCAGGCTCCGCAGGAATTTCGAACTCGCCAGCAGCCGCCCGAAAGGCCGCGATGTAAGCGCTGACCAGAGGGCGATTTAGGGCAAGGGCTTCGCCACCACTGCGCTCCAGGCTCAACGTTACTTCAACGTGGCCCCGGGCGAGCTTTTCCTTCAGGAAGCGGCGGAGCTGCATCTCCAACGAGTCGGAGCCCGAAGGCAAACGAAAATGCAAATCGAGAAAGCGGTGGTTCACCGACTTCAACGCCAGCGCGAAAGCCAGGCGGCCGTTGTTAGAGCCAGCAAGCGCGGGGAGCGAGCCAGCGTTGCTCTCAGTCTGGCTGTTCAGTTCGCCTTTGACTTGCGCAAAACCCGTCATGGAGCGGAGAGGCATATTTTGTTTTTCCGGTTCCCGATTCCAATCCGATTCGTACGATTTGCTGATTCCAATACTAGCTGGGTTGCGCCGGCTCCAGCTTCGGCTCGAAGTCTGCAAATTGCAACTCATACAAGCGCCTGTAAGTTCCCAGCCTTTTCATCAATTCGTCGTGCGCGCCAATGTCCGCGATGGCGCCATTTTCGATCACCACAATACGATCGGCGCGGCGTATCGTCGAAAGCCGGTGCGCGATCACAAACACCGTGCGGCCGCTAATCAGATTGTGCAACGCCGATTGCACCAAAGCCTCCGATTCGCTATCGAGGGCGGACGTCGCTTCATCAAGAATGAGGATCGGTGCATTCTTCAGAATTGCCCGCGCAATGGCAATGCGCTGCCGCTCTCCGCCGGAAAGGCGTACACCACGTTCTCCAATCACTTCATCGTAACCCGCAGGCAGTACGCGGATGAAATCGTGTGCCAAGGCAGCGCGCGCGGCGGCCTCAACCTCTTTCAGCGCCACATGGGGCTGGCCGTAGGCAATGTTATTGCGAACCGTGTCGTTGAATAGCACGGTTTCCTGGGTAACGATTCCCACCTGCCCGCGCAAGGAAGCCAGCGTCACATCGCGCACATCGTGGCCGTCGATGAAGAGCTTGCCTTGAGTGGCGTCAAAAAATCGCGGGATCAGATGAACTAGCGTACTCTTGCCCGAGCCGCTGGAACCCACGATGGCGACCACTTCCCCGCGACGAACTTCGAGATTGATGTCGTGCAGCACGCGGGCATCTTCGCCTTCACTGCCGTAGGTAAAGCTGACGTGATCGAATTGCACGCTCCGGGTAAACGGAGGCAAGGGCTTGGCGTGCGGCCTTTCGCGGACATCATCTTGGATGTCCATAAACTTGAAGATTTCGCTCGAAGCGCCAAGCGCCTGCTGAAAGTTGTTGTTGAATAGAGCAAACTTGCGGACAGGGTTGTACAAAGCCAGCACGGCTGCGACGAAGGTGACGAAGTCGCCGAGCGTGAACTGGTTGTGAGCGATTTTGCCGCGGCCCAATTGCAGCAGCAGAGCGATGGCGATGGCGCCAAATATGTCCATCAGCGGAGAGCTGATAGCGGCAGCGGCAACGGAACGAAGGTTGGCGCGGAATAAGCGGTTGGCGGCTTCGCGGAAGCGAGCGACCTCCCAGGATTCCATTCCGAAAGCCTTGACGATGCGGTTTCCCGTGATGGTCTCATGCAAAAGATTTTGCACGTCCGCCAACTGGTCTTGTCCGCGGCGCGTCGTGCTACGCACACGGCGTCCGATGCGGATCGCCGACAAAATAATGAACGGTACAAACAGTAACAGCACCCAAGCCAGATCTCGCCCGAGCACAACTACCGCAGCCGCGATAAAGATAAAACTGAATAATTGCTGCAGGAATTCCGCCAGCACGCTCGACATTGCGAACTGCACCCGCTCAATGTCATTGATGATCGTCGAGATCAGCGTCCCGGTCGCGTGCTTCTGAAAAAAGGCGGAGGATCGCCGCAGCACCGAGTTATACAGATCGTTCCGCAAGCTTGTGATCATGCCGAAGCCGGCGTGATTCACCAGGTAGGTGCCACAGTAGTCACAGATTCCCTTGATCGCAGTCGATGCCACCAATGCGTAGGCCACAATCGTCCAGGCATTATGAAAATGGGAAGGAACAAAACGTTGGAGATAGATGGCGTGCCCGCTACGCGGAATTGTGAAAAGCAGAATGTTTTCTGAACCGGACGAGGGATTCAGAACGCGGTCCAGCACTGGCTTTAGCAGGATCAGGCGAAACGCTTCCAGAAAACCTACGCCCGCCAACAGCAGCACACCAGGCAACAATTGCAATAGGAAAGGAAAAACATACCGGACCAAGCGTGTCAGTTGCCGCATAGGACTCCGGGCAGGCCGCAGTGGCTTATGATCCGTGACATGGAAATTGGATGCAAGGGGCTATTTTACTGCGGTGGCGGGCTGTTTGTCGTTACTTAGGCATATCCCGGTGAGCGATCTTTACCCGGTATCCAGCCTGATGCAGCCGCTTGCCCACCTCTTCGGCGATCATCACCGACCGGTGCTGGCCGCCGGTGCAGCCAAAGCTGATGGTGAGATAACTCTTGCCCTCGTGGATGTAGTGTGGCAGCAGGTAGATCAGCAAGTCGGAAATGCGTTGGATGAACTCTTTCGTCTGGGGAAACGAACGAATATATCTGGCCACGCGCGCGTCGCGGCCGGTAAGGGCGCGGAACTCCGGCACGAAGTGAGGGTTGGGCAGAAAGCGAACGTCGAAGACCAGATCGGCCTCCTCGGGAACGCCGTGGCGGAAGCCAAAGCTCACACAGGAAACAAGAATATTTTTCTCCGCTGAACGCTCCTGGAAACGTTCCGTGATGTGGGCGCGCAGTTCGTGCACATTGAATTTCGACGTATCGATGACGATGTCGGCTAAGGCGCGGATTGCAGCAAGATGCCTGCGTTCGGTTTTCAGCGAGGCATTCACGGGTGTGTCGGTCCCCAGCGGATGAGGCCGGCGAGTCTCGCTGAAGCGCCGCAGCAACACAGCGTCGGAGGCCTCGAGAAAGGCGACCTTGGTCGGAATCATGCGCCGCACTGCTTTTAGAATGCCGGGAAGTTGATCGAGCTTCGAACCTTCGCGCACGTCCACCACCAACGCTGTGCGGCGGATTTCGGCAGACTGTAGCGCCATTTCCGCGAAGCGCGGAATCAGTTCCACCGGAAGGTTGTCGACGCAGTAGTAGCCCAGGTCTTCAAAAGCCTTGAGCACGGAGGCTTTGCCCGATCCGCTCATGCCCGTGATAATGACCAACTCGGGCGCGTGCAGCACATCACGGGAAGCAGGCTTGGATGATCGCTTTCGAGCCCGCGCCGGCTTCTTGCGTTTCCGGGGGCCAGAGGATTTCCGCGGCGTCATAAAAAGGATAGTAGCACTGAAGGCGGGTTCTCTTCTCCGGCTCTGTCGCTGGCGCTTTCGATTTGTCTAAGCCCAGCTCGGACAGGTAAGCTAAATCGCCATGAAGAAGTTTCACGAATTAAGCGAACGGGAAGTTCTGGCTCTCGCCATTGCACTGGAAGAAGAAGACGAGCGCGTGTACGCGGACTTTGCCGAAGGTTTGCGGCAGGATTATCCCGCATCGGCGGCGATGTTTGAGGGTATGCGCGAGGAGGAGTCCGGTCACCGCAGGCGGCTGATCGAACTCTACCGGCAGAAGTTTGGCGAACATATTCCATTGATTCGCCGCCAGGATGTGCGCGGATTCGTCGAGCGTCCGGCGCTGTGGCTGATTCGTCCCTTGCGCATCGAAGCAGTACGCAAGGAAGCCAGCACTATGGAAGTCGAGACACGGCGGTTCTACGAGAAGGCCGCGGCGCGCACCGAAGACGCCAGTATTCGGCAACTGCTCGACGATCTGATCAACGAAGAACGAGAGCACGAAGAGCGCGCGCAGGAACTGGACAAAGAGAAACTTCCCGCCAATGTGAAGGCGGATGAAGAGAAGGCGCAGCGCCGCCTCTTCGTCCTGCAGATTGTGCAGCCGGGTTTGGCCGGGCTGATGGATGGTTCGGTTTCCACGTTGGCACCCGTTTTCGCCGCAGCATTCGCGACTACGGATAGTCACAAAGCGTTTCTCGTTGGCTTGGCAGCATCGGCGGGCGCAGGCATCAGCATGGGATTCGCGGAGGCACTCTCTGACGACGGAAGTCTCACCGGACGCGGACATCCGTGGGTGCGCGGCTTGGTTTGTGGAGCGATGACCGCGCTCGGCGGAATCGGACACACGCTGCCGTTCCTGTTGGGCAACTTCCACCAGGCGCTTTGGGCTGCGGGCGCGGTGGTGGTGGCCGAACTGGCCACAATCACTTGGATTCGACATCGTTATATGGACAGTCCTTGGGTTTCAGCTGCACTTCAGGTCGGATTGGGCGGAGTGTTGGTATTCATCACCGGTTGGCTGATTGGAAGTTCGTAATTGCAATTGTTGATTTCTGATTGTTGATTGATGATTGAAAACCGCGATTCGAGCATTCGGAAATTAACAATCAACAATCAAATAATCAACAATCAGCAATTGCTTTAGGGCTGCGTATCGAGCGGGTGTTTGCTCTTTTCGTAGAATTCGTTTTGCAGTTTCAGGCTGGCGTCGTCGGCTTTCACGGCGCGGATTGTCTTAGCTAAAGTATCGATCCACCAATCCATCTGATATTTTCCTAACTCTTTGGTTGCGGCGGAGCCGTCTCCGGAATAGTGATTGGGAAAGCGCGCGTACCACCAGATTCCGGTATAGACATCTTCAGGAAGATTTTGGTGATGCTGATCTGCCCCGGACTCTTGATTCGCGCGATCGAGATGTACCGTGTCAGGACGCGAGATCATCACCTTCGAGGTTTCACTTTCGCCGGCGTGCATGTCGATCTTCGTCTTGTGCGGCGGACCGCCGGACTGCGGCGTGCGCTCGTCGAAAACATAGACCACGTAGTCGTGCGGCTTGTCGAGTTGCGTCTGCGCGAAGAAGGGCAAGAGATGCTCGTTGCCGCCGTGTCCGTTGGCGATGATTATTTTCTTGCAGCCGTTGCGGGCCATCTCGTCGGTAGTTTCCTGCAGCAACGCGAGTTGCAGATCGCGGCTGTAGGCGACGGTTCCGGGCTCGTGGCGGGCTTCGGCAATCTGGCCGAAATAATATTCGGGGAAGACGACGGCGTATTCTTGCTCGGCAGCGTGCAGCGCGGCGTAACGTACGTCGAGCAGATCGGTTCCGAGCGGGAGATGCGGGCCGTGCTTCTCCAGGATGCCGAAGGGCAGCAGGCACGTGCCTTGCGAGCGGTGAATGCCTTCGCGGAAATCGGCGGCGGTGAGTTCTTCCCAGTGCACGGACAGCTTGGTTTCGGCTTGGGCTTGGGCGCGCTGCGATGCGCTCAAGACAGTCGACAGCAAACCTAAACTCAGGAACGAAATCATCGTGAAGCGCATGCGGGTCGTCATCAGCAATTACCTCGGCGGCGAATTCTAGCACGATGGAAAGGTCGGGTGCTTCAGGAGATCCCTCACTCCGCCTGAAGAACGGCTGCGCTCGGGATGACGCCGACGTGGAGAGTACAGGCTTCTCAACGATGCGACTGTGGATTTCTTCGTAAAATAAACATTGGTCGCGCTGTTCCCGGTTTGGGAAAGTGGGTCGGAATACAGGGTACCCCCCCACCCCCCATACCTCTAAAAGTCTTGCTGGGCGCGGGTCTTGCAAAAAGTGTCTGCAAAATCTTGATGTCAAAGAACTTAGAGGTCAAAATCTTGAGAACACGGGAGTTAAGAGTGGCCCGTCATCCAATCGCAGCCGCCAACAAAACTTCCGGCAAGCCGACTTCCGGGCGCAAGCGAGACAACTTCCCCGAAGCGCGTTTATGGCCAGTCTCCGGATTGGCGTCTATTTGGGAGTTGTCGATTCGCCCCACAAGGGGCCACTGGAATGGACCTTTTTGTTGCAGTACACTTACAGGTTTACAATGCGGTTGTTGCGAGAATCGAATGCTCATTTGGATTGAACTGAAGTCGGCCCACAAGTTGCCTGCCGCCGACTTGGAGACTCTTCGTGCGACTGTCTCCTCCGGAGACGTGGAATTTGTTATCCACAAGCCCGTTCGGCACGGCTTGTCAGCAATTGATCCTACCGTGATCGACCTTACGATGAAGCTGGCCAGCGGTACCGCAGTGGCGGCCGCAGTCACCGGAGCATTCAAGTGCCTTGCCGAATGGATTCGTGGCAGGGCGCAGATAGCCAAGATAAGAGTCGGTGATGTGGAAATTTCGGTACCGGCTTCAGAATTCGACAGGGACTTCCGAGTAGCAGTCGAGGAAATCCTCAAGGTCGCTGCGAGTGATATCGACGACAAACCGGTTCCAGCTGCAACTCCGCACGAGCTTCAAAGCGGATCGGGGACCAGCGATGGCGACTGTTGATCCGTTCGCCGTCCCCGCCGGCGTGGCCGGCTACCTCGAATGGTGTTCGGGTACGCTATTCATCAACCGGACATTCGAAGCGTGGAAGGCATATCAAGGCCGCCCGCAAGGTGCCCCTCTCGATTCGGCGACTCAAGCGTTGCTACAAACGATAACGCATGAAACCTACCACTTTCTGCAGATTACGGTGACAGGATTCGCGTATCAATTTGCTTGCCTTCTCTTTGGTGAGATCAGAAAGCAAATAAATCCCCCTTTGGACGAAACGAGGCTTCGGGAGTTAAGGGCCAGTCCACCGGAACCAAGCGCGGGCCTCCGATTCCTGGCCGGATTCTTAGATGAGCCGGACGCGGATGGTCTTAGCACACGAGATATACTTGAGTCGGCGGCGTTCCTTTACGAATACAAGACGCACTACACAGGACTGTCAGCGCAGGGCTACTCATCACTACTGGAGGCGAATTGCCCATCGCCGGAATACCGGAAAGCGTACGATCTAACGGTCAAGGTGCTCGGTAACAGAGCATTTGATGAGTATCTTTCGCTATCCGTCGCGGCACTTTGTTTCGCAGAACCGAACAAAGTATTTGTTGACATTCTTTCCGCTGCGCGCAACTGTCGACATGTACGCGCGGTTGAATACATACGGTCGATTGCGAGCCGGGTCGCAGCTAGGCATCAGGCCATCGGATCTGCCGCTCAAGTCGCTTTCGAGGGCACAAGCCCCCTCGGCAAACTGCAGCATCCGATTTACACACCGGCTGTTGTTGCCCTGAACAATTCGAGTTTCGATCCGTTCGAGGTTCTCACCAACCCTAGCTACTTAGGTCGCGGCGTAGCTGAATCCCTTGTTCGGCCGATTCTGCTGAAAGACGGCGTGTTATGGCTTCCGAGCGCGACAATGGAGAGGCTCAAGTCGAACCATCCGCTTGAGGACCAGATGCGCGCAACGGTCATAATGGGAGCGATAGCTCTGGGTATTACAAGCAACAGAATCAATGTCGCATCCTATAGGAAACTTTGAGCACATAGCTTTGGTTGTGATACGGTCGAGTGAAGAGCTGTCTGCGCGTAGGCTTACGTCGGGCAAAAGGGGTCTGCTTATCTCGTGGTTTATGTGGCCGAAAGTTAGTTGATTTCGCGTAGACAAAAGGCAGGTACGAAGATGCCCCCAGGCTCATGTGCCTCAAAGTCGAGAGGTCGAGCTAGTGCCAACAGTGGCCGTATGACGAGCGAACCAGGAATTCATCTACTGAGAGTCAGCTGGCCAGAAGTCGGCTTGTGGGAGGTTTCGATAGTTTGGCACTGGTAAGCTCCCCTATTGTCCACTAAGCTCCCAGATGTTAGTGGTCGGCTATTCGGAAGTTGAAAACGTAGAGACAGAAACTCCTCTTTGAGCGTTGGGCACCGCCGGTAGGAAAGGGATCCTTCGACTGCGCGGCTGATTCGCTTCGCGAACAGCCGCTTCGCTCTGGATGACAGGACCGGTGTGGGGTCAGGAGCGTGACGAGTTGGTAGTGGCTTATGAACCCAGGGCTTGCACTTGTTCCTCGGTTTCGTAGCCGAGCCAGGGTGCCACCTCGTGCCAGACCACGCGTTTCACTTCGGCAACCCAGCCCGGGCTATTATTCTGAGGTGACTGAAGAGCCAGACCCACAACCGAAGACACCGCTTCGCAAGGGTCTTCTCCGATCCTTTGTTCGATGGCTTGCCATCGGCGTTGTGCTTGTTTGGTCGCTGGCCTCGCTGATGCTTGTGGCCGCCCGGTGGATCGACCCACCGACAACCGCGGTGCACATCCAGCGCCGTCTGCAAGCCTGGGTTCACCACACGCCATATCGCGAACGCTACAAATTTATTCCGCTCAGCCAAATCTCGCCCGAGCTCCAGCACGCCGTAATCGCCGCCGAGGACGCGCGCTTCTACCAGCACCATGGGTTTGATTGGCATGAGATCCAAATCGCTGCCGAGGACGATTTGGAAGGCGGCCGCACTCGCGGAGCTTCCACCATTACGCAGCAACTTGTAAAGAACCTATTTTTCGGAACGGGCCGCTCTGTCCTGCGCAAGGGTGCGGAGTTCACGCTGGTACCGGTGGCCGAATTCGTACTCGGCAAACGGCGGATTCTGGAGATCTATCTCAACGTGGTTGAATGGGGCCCGGGTATTTATGGCGCAGAGCCGGCGTGTCGTTACTACGACGGAAGCGCGGCCCGGAATATCGACCGCCAAGAGGCGGCACGGCTCGCCGCGATCCTGCCGGCTCCCCTGAAGCGACGGCCCGAGCGCATGAATAACTACAGCGTGCTCATCCTGGAGCGGATGCGCAAAATGGGTTGGTAAGTGAACGCGACGGGCTATTGTCGAACGCCCCTCCGGGGCTCTGGGCAGGTTCTTCGGGGGCTCGAATCCTTCGCTGGAAGTTGCCGTGAGAACGTCCGCATTTGGGCGCTACACTGCGGCCCGATACACCTGGGCCGCATGGACGGACGAAGGCGTCCGTCCCCACACGAGCTTTACGCGGCCCAGGCTTCGTAGAAATTCCTCTTCGAGCCTCTGGCACCGCCGGCAGGAAAGGGATCCTTCGACTGCGCGGCTGATTCTCTTCGAGAATCAGCCGCTTCGCTCAGGATGACAGGCGCAATGACAATTGCCTGACTTCCCGGATCACTTCACTGGTTCCCAGCCCTCGGGCAGCATATCGAATGCCAGCGTGTCACGATAAGCGTACTGATTGCCGTCCAGCACAGCCACTGGAGTCAACATGTGCCAGATGCGGTCATCGTCGAAGACGTAACACTCGCCCGATTCGCGCATGGTGAAGCGATCTATTTCGTGTTTGTCATTGTCGGTGATGATGACTTCGCCGCCCTGCGCACCGCAGCGGCCCAGCAGATGCGTAGCAATATACTTTTCCCCGTCTTTATGTAAGCCCGGCGGGCTTGTGTCGCATGGCCGGCCCGGCTTAGCCGTGAACCTGATCACATGCATGTTGACCAAGTACCTGGTACCGACCGTCGAGAGCGGCAGGTAGCGAAGGTGGTAAGCAATCAGCTTGCGAATGCCAGCGGTAGCGGCGATCGCCTGGGGCAGTGGAGCGTATTCTCGCGGCTGGCCGCCTAGTGTTGTGTTGTATTTTTCCAGCTGTACATAGGGCGTGTTCTCATCCGTCGAGCAAACGTTTACACCGCCCTCGACAATCTCGGCCTGGAGACGATTTAAGGAACGATACCTGTCGCCGCCATCATAGTATTTGTCTCTTGGAATCGACCAGGCAGCATGGGCTAACGCTTCCAGTGTAAGCGCGATCTCTTCGTCCACTCTGAGCGGCTGACGAGTGAACCCGCGCTCGACCAGATCGTCTCGTGACGCGGCATTGGTTTCAACAGGAATAAAGGAATGTTGAACCATGAGTCCTCCTGAGTGTGGCTTGCACAGCAGCTGGTCGCCACATTCCGCGTCCATGCGAACTAATACGCGGAGCATCGAGTTCTCGCGCATCGAGACATTATCGCAGCGGAGTGCTCTTCTACCCAAAATTTGGCACTGTGGAAAAATCGCCTTGACGCTCGCAACCCGCAAAAGGGCGGTTTCTGCCCATCCCTCGGGGCTAAAGCCCGCGTGATTACGAGCGCTTTACGCGGCGCTTAAGCGCCGCTCTTCCACGATCGCGCAGGCTTCGTAGAATCCTCTTCGAGTCTCGGGCGCTGCCGTGGGACATATCCGCATTTGGGCGCTGCACTGCGGCCCGATACACCTGGGCCGCTTGGACCCTTCGGCTTCGCTCAGGGCAGGCTCACGAATGCGTCCGTCCCCACACGATCATCATCGCAAAATTAAACTTGACGGCGAAAGCTTACTGTGTATACTCAGTATAGAGACATGCACAGCGACCTCGTTATCTCCCAGACTGACGGCCGTCCGATGTATCTCCAGATCATGGAGCAAATCAGGCAAAGGATCGCGGTGGGGGATTGGGAGCAGGGGAAGGAAATTCCCTCGATTCGGCAGCTTGCTGTAACGCTTCGGGTCAGCGTGATCACGGTGAAACGTGCCTACATGGAACTGGAGCGCGACGGCATCATTGTGACCCAACAGGGAAAAGGGTCGATGGTTGCGCCCGATCCCAACCTAGGCGCCAGGCTTTACGATCAGGAATTAGCCAAGCACATCGACCGAGTTGCCCAACTGGGGGAACTACTGGGCCTCACGCCTAAAGAAGTTGCCTCGCGAGTGCGAGAAGCCACAGACCGGCTAACGAAAGACCGGTTGACGAAGGAGTACTCATGAACGATCTCTCCGTCCATTTCGAAGGGGTGAGCAAGATCTATCCTCACTTCACTCTCGACGACCTTAGCCTGGAGTTGCCCACGGGCACCATCATGGGCCTGATTGGGGCGAACGGCGCCGGCAAGTCCACCACGATCCGAATTCTGATGGGACTGGTCCATCAGGATCGGGGGCTGGTGCATGTGTTGGGCCGAGAGATGCCGCGAGAACAGTCGGCCGCCAAACTGGACATTGGATTCGTATCGGAAGACATGCGTCTGTATGGATCGGCGACGCTGGCCTGGCATATGGAGTTTGTCCGGTCAATCTACCCGCAGTGGGACCAGGCTTATTCCGAAATGTTGTTGCGGCGCTTTGACCTCAAGCCCCAGCAAAAGATCAAAGGCCTCTCCCATGGGCAGCGGGTGAAGGCGGCTTTGTTGCTGGCCCTGGCACGGCGTCCGCGGCTGCTGGTGCTGGATGAACCGACTACCGGACTGGATCCAGTGGCGCGGCAAGAGGTGCTGGGAGAACTCATGGCGGTACTTGCGGACGAGGATCGAACGATTCTTTTTTCGTCGCACAACACTCTCGACGTGGAGCAGATTTCCGATCAAATCACGTTCATCGATCGCGGACGAATCATCGCCTCCGACAATAAAGAGATGTTTTTGGAGCGATGGCGCCGCTTGCGACTGGTGCTTTCGCCGGAGGCCGACTTGCCGAGTCTTCCGGGAGTGGTTGAGGTCGGGGGAAGCGAGCGGCTTCCTGTACTGGTCACCAACCGTTTCGATCCTGCGATGGTATCGGCATGCAATGATGCGGGCGCCACGGTGCAAGCGGTAGACCCAATGACGCTGGAAGAAATCTTTGTGGCCAATGTGCACAGCAGAAGGGAAAAACAAACTGTATGAATTACGCGATGGTGAAGCGACTCGTTTTGAAAGACTGGTACTTGCAACGCTGGGCGATTCTGGCCTCTCTCGCCGGGATTGTGGCTACTCTCGGCATCATCGCGACGGGAGGAAAAGTCGCGTTTCTTCTCGGTCTTATCCTGCTCATCATAGTGATCATCTCGATCGGCGCGCACATGGCCGTGTCTACGATCGTGGCGGAACGGAAGGAGCAGACGCTCCCGTTTGTGATGAGCCTGCCAATCTCCTACCGGGAATACACGGCCTCGAAGATTTGGGGCAACCTGCTCATCTTCCTGATTCCCTGGCTGACCATGGTGGTGGGCAGTATCGGGCTGCTTCTGTGGTCGCCAAGTTCGCGGGGCTTGGTCCCCTACACTGCCATTATGTCGGCTGAAATACTGCTGAGCACTTGCCTCATCTTAGCCGTGGCTTTGATCACGGAGTCTCAGGGCTGGGCCGTCGCCGCCATCATGGTCGGCAATATCGGTGTGAACGTACTTGGGTATGCCTTCGCCCACATCGCCGGCATCGCGAAGGGAATGTGGGGGCCCACGATTCAATGGAGCGGGTCGGCATCGGCTGTGCTGTTGGCGGAATTCGTCACAGTTGGTTTGCTGCTGGGCGTTACTTTCTTCGTGCAGGGGAGGAAGAAAGACTTCCTGTGAAGAGCTGACGATTTACGGGCAACTCGGACGAGTGGGTGGTGGCTCATAAGCCCAGGGCTTGCACTTGCTCCTCGGTTTCGTAGCTGGCTTCGCGCTTTCAATGTGGCGTGGGTGGGCACCACGGACCTCGATTCCTTACTTGCGCAATGCCGAGGAAAGAAACGTGAAGCAGATGAAGCGGACGCTGGCAGCGGAGAAGTTGGCGGGATAGTGGACCGCGCGGGCCAGGATTTTGTCGCGCAGCATGCCCTCGATTGCACCCATCAGCCCCGAGCGCAGCGCCTGGGGATCGACGTCGGGTGCGAGCTGATTCTGTTCGGCGAGTTCCTGCAAGATGTGGTCCACGATGCCCACGAATTCCAGGAAACCGGGAACCAACACGAGTTGCTTGCCGTCGTCGCGGAGGCGGCGGCCCTCCAGAAGAAACAACCTGCGCAGGTTCTCATCCTTGTCCAGAAAATTCAGCACCATTTCGACCAGGATCTTGAACTTCTCGATGGGAGAAGAGAGGCTCTCGGTGGCCAGACGCACCGCGGGATTGATGTGCTCCCAGGCGTTCTGAAAAATGGCCTCGAGAACGCCCTGCTTATTCTCGAAGTGCTTGATGACCTGAGACTCGCTGGTGACCGCGCGGCGGGCGATTGAGGCCAATGACGTGGCTTCGAATCCGCGTTCCGCGAACAGCACCTGCGCCGCTTCCCTGATCCGTTCCCGGCTTGTGACCGCGTGAATGGTATCGCGCGCCATAGGCTCTCCAACCACGGCTATCAAGGCTTCGGAGTCGGGCTGCTACTTGCCAGAAGCGAAGTAGGGCTACGCCTGCAAAGCGGTTCGTTGTCACACTTTACTACGACTCCTTTTACTACTGATCTTAGTCACAATGCAACTATGACGATCTGATACTGGATAAGTGATTGAAACTAGGATATTTACTTTTGTCGGAAATCCGGATCAGAGATACGGGAAACACCTTATTGTCATGAACCATATCAATTGTGGTAGTAGTAACACTACTTTTGTTAGAGCTTCTGCTCTTGGCCACATCGTCTCGAGCCAATAGCCACTCGTCGCCGGTTTCTGCATAGGGTAGTCAGCGAATGGCAGTCCAGGCAACACCAAAACTTCTTCGGAGGAAAGAACACATGAAGCTGATTTCAGGTGTAGTCATTGTGCTGGCGGTTTGTACATCAGCGTTTGCGGCCAGTTACAGCGGTACCTTGAATGCACCCGCGTCTGGCAGCACGAGCAGTATCAGCTGGACCGGAACCGTCACCGGCGTGATCGGCAGCACCGGCGGCACAGGATTGATCAATCCGCCCTGCGATTCCACGCTGTGCGACATCTACACACTCAACGTGAACGTCTCGTCGACGTTCTATAACGCCAACCCGAATTACGCAGTGCATGTCACCGTGACCGATGTTCCGAATAGCCCGGTCACCGACCTCGACGTTTACGTGTATGACTCGAGCAGCAATCTGGTGTGCTCCGGCACTTCGCCAAGCACTACGGGCGAAGATATCGATTGCGACCAACTGGCGGCGGGAACGTACACCGTGCAGATTGTGCCTGCGGTTGCCGCCAATCAGTCGTATACGGGCCAGATCCTTCTGGAACTGGAGCCCCCGAGTACGATCCAGGGCACAGGGCTGGCGCGCTACAAGAAACCCAATTTCACTTTCACGTCACCGGTTGAGCTGACGCGGCCCAAGAATGTTGAAGGCACGGGCGGCACTGGAACGTTCTTCGACAGCGACGGGGAGCCGCGAGTGGTCCATGATTCGCTGGGCAACCTGTATGTGGCGGCAACCCAGGGCGTGCCGGCCGGCTCCGATATGTGGAGTTCGCTGGATGGCGGTGTTACCTGGAACTATCTGGGCGAACCCGACGGAGCAGCGGCTGCGAATGTGCTGCTTGGTGTGAACGGAGCCGGACTAGGCGGCGGCGATGAGGATCTGATCGTGCTGCCGAATGGCCAGATTGATATGACCTCGCTCTGGCTAGGTTCAAACACCACGTGCACGTCAACCGACCAGGGCTCCCTCTGGGTCTGCAATCCCAACGGGAACATGCTGGTGGCCGACGACCGTCAGTGGTTCGCGAATTACGGCCAAAGCATCGTCTACCTCACCACCAAGCAACTCGGGGCGGTCGTGGGCGGCCCTCAATCGCTCTATGTGGCCAAGTCGACCGACGGCGGGATCACCTTCCCCACCATCAGCTTCATAACCACCCCTGGAGTCGGCATCCAGCCAGGCGATCAGGGCAACATGGTCGTCGACAGCGTCGGGAACGTGTACAACGTCTTTTTCGACCCAACCGGGACGATCCTGTACATGGCCAAGTCGGTGGACGGAGCGAGCACATGGACCATCAAGCAGGTCTATGCCGCGCCCGCCTGCACTCCGACGTTGTGCATTTCGCTGGTGCACGTGTTCCCGTCAATTGCCGTGGATAGCTCGAACAATCTCTACATCGTGTTCAGCGACGGTATCAACAGCTATTACACGGGTTCGACCGACGGCGGCGCCACCTGGAGGCTGCCAACGATCGTGCAGTCCGGATATGGCATGAAGTCCACCGTCGAGCCGTGGGTGGTTGCCGGCAGCTCCGGCAAGATCAACATCTTCTTCTACGGCACCACCGACCGGAACTTCATGGACGGCGCCGCCAACTGGTACGTATACATGTCGCAATCGACGAACGCGTTGGCAAAAGTGCCGACTTTCCGGATCGCGCCGGCGACGCCCTACATCATCCACACCGGGGCCATCTGCAACAACGGTACTGGGTGCCCCAGCGGAACGCGCACCATGCTCGAGTACTTCTTCCCCGACACGCATATTGACGGAAACGCCCAGGCCGTATACCCGGACAGCATCCACATCCAGGATACGACCGCTGCCAACACGACCGTGTGGTACATCAAGCAGAACGGGGGTACCAAGATCAAATAAGTGGTGGGATGGGTCAAGCCCTCTCGCACATAGACCAAACCAAAACCGGGCAAGGGACGGACGTCGTTCCTTGCCCCATCGAAGACAAGTCAATGAAAGCCGTTGGCTTGGCGGTGGCTCGACAAGTCAGTTGTTGATAAATCGCCATAGCACGGAAAACCTCGCCTGATCCTAATGGCGAGAATCCAGGAGCGTGGCGCGTTGGTGGCGGCTTATAAACCCAAGGCTTGCACTTGCTCCTCGGTTTCGTAGCCGAGCCAGTGTGCGACCTCATGCCAGACCACGCGTTTCACTTCGGAGCGCAGGTCTCCTTTGGAACAGCGCAGGATAGGGCCGCGAAAAACAAAGATCAAGTCGGGGGCGTACTTCACCTCGGTGTGCGAACGTTTCGTCCTCAATGTGCCGCTGTACAGTCCCAATAACTCGGTTCCACGGCGCCATTTCTTTTTGTTCGACATGTCCTTGAATACGTCGGCGGGAGGCTCGTCGACCACTTGAATGCCGGGGAAGTCTGGCAGGTCCCTGATCTTCTGCGGCAGGGTGCTGTAGGCCCACTCCACAATCTCCTCAAAGCTTTCGGGATTTGTGGTGCCGGCCATGAGCCAACTTTACCACTGGGGCAGCCGCGAAACGCTCTCATCGCGGATGGGGTGGTGCGGAGGCGGTCGCGCACGATTGGGCGCGGGCAAGGAGCAAGTGGCGCTCGCGGGCGTTGCGGGTTAGCGACGCGGCGCGCTCGAACTCGGCGCGGGCTTCGTGGAAGCGGCTTAACTTTTTCAGGAGGTCGCCGCGCACGCTGGGCAGCAGGTGGTAGTTCTCAAGCGAGCGCTCCGCAGCCAGCGCGTCGACAAGCTCGAGTCCAGCGGCTGGGCCGGACGCCATCGAGATTGCGACGGCGCGATTCAGCTCTACGATTGGAGACGGTGTGATCTGGGCGAGTTGCCCGTAAAGGGCTACGATGCGAGGCCAGTCGGTTTCCTCAGGCGTGCGGGTGCGGGCATGACAGGCTGCGATCTGAGCCTGCAATACGTACGGACCTGGAGCGGGTCCCAGATTTTCGGCGCGTGCCAGTTCCGCGAGACCACGGCGGATGAGGAGTTGATCCCAAAGTGCGCGGCTTTGCTCAAAGAGCAGGATTGGCTCGCCAGAAGGACCGGTCCGCGCCTTGGCCCGCGAGGCCTGTATCTCCATGAGCGCGACCAGACCGTGGACCTCCGGCTCTTGCGGGGCCAGCTCCGCAAGAATGCGCCCGAGCCGCAGCGCATCTTCGCAGAGCGCGGGACGCATCCAGTCGTCCCCGGTGGTGGCAGAGTAGCCTTCATTGAATATGAGATAGATAACTTCGAGCACCGAGGGCAGACGGACAGAAAGCTCGGCGCCGCGCGGGACTTCAAAGGGGATGCGCTTTCCCGAGAGAGTGCGTTTGGAACGAACGATGCGCTGGGCGATGGTCGCTTCGGGGACAAGGAAGGCGCGCGCGATTTCTTCGGTCGTGAGACCGCCGATCAGGCGCAAGGTCAAAGCCACCCGCGCTTCGGTCGTGAGCACCGGGTGGCAGGAGATGAACACGAGACGCAAGAGGTCGTCGCCGAAGTTGTCGTCGAGAGCGGCTGCAAAATCGGGCACGGTCCTCTCTTTCTTTTCGAGCTCGCGGCCTAGCTCTTCGTGTTTGCGATCAAACACGGTGTTGCGGCGGAAGTGGTCAATGGCGCGGCGCTTGGCGGTGGCCATGAGCCATGCTCCCGGATTATCCGGGATGCCGGCTGCGGGCCACTGCTGGAGGGCAGCGACGAGAGCATCCTGAGCAAAATCCTCGGCGAGGCCCACATCGCGCACCATGCGGGTGAGGCTGGCGATGAGCCTGGGCGACTCGATCCTCCAGACTGCGTCGATAGAGCGATGCGTATCGGTAGCGGTCACCGCTACCGATCACATCACGCTTTCGTCTGTGAGTGCAAGCTGGGGACTCGCTCCAGCCGCTATGCGGTGGGAGGAAACTCGCCCGGGCCGTACATCTGGCGAACCTCTGTTTCACCCTCCCAACCGGGCCAGTGCTTCTTGTGAAGTTCCATGAACTGAACGGCCGATTGGACAGCGTCCTCTTTGGATTTGAATTCGAACTGGGCATAGCCTCCGATCACTTCTTTGGCTTCGGTAAAAGGGCCGTCCGTTGCGGTCACCTTACCCCCGGAAAGCCGAACCCGGGCGCCGAGTGCGGTGGGGGCAAGGCCGCCACCCCCGAGCATGGTGCCAGCTTTGGTCGCGTCTTGGCCCATCTTATCAATCGCATCCATCAGCGCTTTTGGCGGCAATTCCTGCTTTTCAGCGTGTTTGACGATCATCATGTAACGCATTCTGTTTTCTCCTTGGTAGTTTTTGAGTTCGAGAGCAGCTATCCTTACTTGGCTCTATTGATATGTCGAATGAGTCACGGCGAAATCGACAGCGGTCAGGATTTTTCAGCCGTAGCCTTTCGCATGCATCACTTCTTTCCGGAAATCTTCTCGCGCATGCTCTGTTCCCGTTTCTTGAGCTCAGGAGTCAGTTCGGCGCCGAAATCTTCCATCTCGAAAACCTGGCGGATCTCGATTTCGGATTCGCCTTCATGAGGATTGGGGCAGCGCTTGACCCATTCGACGGCCTCTTCCATGGACCTTACCTGCCACAGCCAGAAGCCGGCAATCAGTTCTTTCGCCTCGGTGAAGGGGCCATCAATGACCGTGCGCTTTTGACCCAAGAAGCGGACGCGCTTACCTTTCGAGCTGGGCTGGAGGCCGTCGCCAGCGAGCATCACTCCCGCTTTCACCAGCTCTTCATTGAACTTCCCCATTTTGTCGAGCAGGTCTTGCTTGGGCATTACGCCCGCTTCGGAGTCCTTGTTAGCTTTGACGATTACCATGCATCGCATATCTATTTCTCCTGTCTGATTTGAGATATTTCGATCTCTATTTTGACGTCGAACGAGAAGCGGGCAGATCGACAAGGCAGCAAAACTATTTCATGTTGCCGTGCAAGACCTGCATTGGGCAGGACGTCGGCGTTCGCGTGGCGCGGTCCATTATTTACGTCGTATCATAAATAAATTATGGGGTTCCCAATTAAAATTTGCAGTGTGTGCGGGGAGGAGTTTGAGCTGAAGCCGGACAAGCCGGGGTTCGCCAACCGGTGTCCGGAGTGCAGTGTCGAGGAAGCTGCCGGGCCGCAGAATAAGACACGCATGGACGCCGATGAGCGCAAGAGTCTGAGTGAAGCGAACGAAGAGCGGCGGCGGGTGATGCGGGATTTGTTGTACCGGAAGGATAGCTGAACGTAGGTTTGCCCGGAACTTCGATTCGGCGAAGGACTCACGAACAGTCGCGCACAAGTTAGATCTGCGTCAGGAAGGGTTGGTTGCACGGGGGCATAGCGGCCCGATAAACCTGGGCCGGACAGCCGAAGCGACTGTCCCTACATGGTTTATCTCGCTCCCACGTTCTGTTTGGCTTCTGGTATTTCGACGGGTCCGCCTACGGCAAGGGTGGCTTTGACTACGGTTCCGTTGCTGTTGGAGTGGATTTCCAGAGTGCCGCCGAGTGGGCGCAGGCGCTCCCGCATGCCGCCAAAGCCGACACCGCCACGATTGGACTCAACCAGTTCGCGCTGCTTCTCCTCAGGAATGCCGCGGCCGTTGTCTCGCACTTCGACCCGGAGACGGCCGTTGTCCTGCTGAATACGGATCTCTGCCGTGGTGCTTCCGGAATGACGATGGATATTGGTAAGACACTCCTGCACGATGCGGAAGATGGCGAGTTCCACGTCGTCGGGAAGGCGCGCGAAATCTGTAGGAATATCGAGGTTGACTTTGATCTTGCTACGTTCGGAAAAACCGTCGACATACCAGCGCAGCGAAGAGGCCAGGCCGGCGATGTCAAGCAGCGGGGGATGAAGGAGATGAGAAAGGGTGCGAATTTCGCTGGAGGCCTGCCGGACCAGTTGGGCGTTCTCTGAAACCGCTCGGGCTGCAAGCGCATCGAGGTTGTGCGACTGGGATTGCACGACGGCGATATTCATGCTGAGCGCGGCCAATATCTGGCCAACGCTGTCGTGTAATTCGCGAGCCATGCGCCGGCGTTCTTCGTCTTGCACCTTGAGGAGACGGGCGGAAAGATCGCGCAGATTCTCATTGGCGGCCCTGAGTTCAGCCGTGCGCTCCTGGACCCGCTTCTCAAGGTGGTCGCGGGCTTCGCCGAGCGAGTGCAGGAGTTGGCGCTGCTCATCCACATTGGTGTTGGTGCCGAACCAGCGGGTAACATTGCCTTGAGAATCCCGGAAAGGGTTGATGCGTGTCAAGAACCAGCGGAACACGCCATCAGCGCCGCGCAAGGGAAATTCCATCTCAAACGGACCTCCCGTGCGAAGTGATTCAGACCAGCGATCGAGCACGAAGGGGAGCACTTTGGGATCGTGAAATTCCCGCCAGGCTTCGCCTTGCATCTGCTCCGGATTGGCGCCTGTGTATTCATACCAGCCGCGGTTGTACCAGAAAACGTTGCCGTCAGGGTGCGCCATCCACGCGAGCTGGGGAATGGAATCGGCCAGGGTACGCAACTCCTCTTCGCTGCGGCGCAACTGATCTTCGGCTTTGCGACTATCGGTCACGTCAAGAGTGACCGCAAGTTGCACCGTTTGGCCGGTGGCGGGATCGCGCATGGGAACGGCGTGACTTCGCATCCAGCGCCGTGTGCCTTTGAGGCCAATAGTTTCAAACTCGGCTTCGCCCTTGTTCCCCTGGCAGACGCTTTCATTAAATTCCACGAACTTCTGGCGGAATTCCGGCGCGATCAGTCCATAGACGCTTTGGCCGACTACGCTGGCTTCCGAATCGGCTTCCACCATCCGGCAGCCGGCAGAATTCATGGCCAATAATGTGCCATCGGGAGCAACCACCTTGACGCACTCCGGAGTGGCGTGGACGATGGCGCGAAAACGCTCTTCACTGTACCTCAGCGCCGCTTCGGCGCGCCGCTGAGCTGTGACGTCGCGCGCTACCTTGGAGGCCCCTACAATCTGGCCGGAGGAATCTCTAACGGGAGAAATGGTGAGGGAAACGTCAAGGGTGCTGCCGTCTTTGCGGACGCGGACCGTCTGGAAATGGTCGATTCGCTCCCCGCGTTTCAATCGCGCAAGAATGTCCACCTCTTCATCGCGGCGATCGTTGGGGATCACCAGGGCAATGTGCCGGCCGACGGCTTCTTCGGCGGAATAGCCGAATATCCGTTCCGCACCTTGGTTCCAACTGGTAATGACGCCATCGAGATTCTTGCTGACGATGGCGTCGTCGGAAGAATTCACAATGGCGGCCAAGAGCGCCGTTGCCCCCTCGGCGCGCTTGCGTTGGGTGATGTCGACAAAATACACGGAAAGCCCATCCCGTCCGGGATAGGCGCGGAAGTGAAACCAGGAATTCAGAGGCGGATAGAAATTCTCGAATTCGACCTTCACCTTTTCGGCTAGCGCTCGGCGGTAATTGGTTTCCACCAGGGTGCCAACGGATTCTGGGAACTCCAGCCAGTGGCTTTTGCCCATGAGATTTTCGCGGGTTTTGTTAAGAGGGGCGAAAATCTGTTCGGCTTGCGGATTCACGTAAGTGAATCGCCATTCTTCATCCAACACAATCAATGCGTCCGAAATGCTTTCGAGGATATTCGTTATGAGTTCGTTGGACTCGCGCAGTTCGCTCTCTGCGCGCTCCCGGGCGAGAAAAACCGCCTGGGCATTTTGCAGCGTGACGGAACGCAGCAGCTTCTCCTCTTGTTCGTCAAGTTTCATCAGGAGATCCCGAGATCTTTCTGCGCCATCTGAGTGCCTTCCACGCGGGCACGAATCTTAGCGAAAGCGGTATCGCGGGTGGTCGACGTGTCGTCACTAAAGGGCGCAAAGCCGCAATCGTCAGTAGTGCCCAGTTGTTCGAGGGGGATGTATTTCGCGGCTTCGAGGACCCGGTCGCGAACCTCCTCTGGAGTATCTACATGGGAATCGATGGGAGAAACGACACCGACGAAGGCAACCTGGTCCGGCTTAAGGTACTGGCGAATAATTTTCAGCACACGCTCGCGATCTTTCTCTCCGGCCAAAGCGATGTAGAAGTTCCCCGCGCGCAATTCAAACAAGCTGGGGAGGAGATCGGAATAGTCGACATCGGCGCTATGGGTGGAATCGCGGTCGCCGCCGGGGCAGGTATGCACGCCGATGCGCTTGCGTTCTTCGGAAGAGAAGCGCGACAGGCCCAGGTTATTGAGGCCAACGAAGCTATTCAGAAGCGCACCCGAGGGATCTAGCTTGAGGGCGAGGCGGCCTTCGGTGAAATCGATTTGAACTTTGACTGCGCCTTTCTCGAAGCAACGGCGAATCTCGAGCTCATGCTCGCGCAGAAGATCGTCGATAAATTCCTGGCGGGAGTAGCCGGGAATGTCTTCCGCGGAGTACATAAGGCTGAGAGCGGAGGGCGAGATGACAGCCTGCTTTAAGGGACAGTGTGAGTAGCGGCGAGCCACGTCAATATAGCGGTCAGCGTACAGCCGGTAGCGGAACGGCCCAGCCGTCAGGCGTGGCATGCGGCGCACATGGCCGGCCGAAAATGGGATTTTGAAGCCATCGGGCGCAGTGTTTTGCAGCCCATGGACAGAATAGGTCCAGAAGTTGTGATACTTGCGCTGCTCGCCGTCAGTAATTACCGGGGAACCGGTCGCCTCGAAGTGACGAATGGTGTCGCACACGGCGTCTTCGTAAAGTGAATCGAGGGCGGGTTCGGTGAAGTCGCTCGCGGCGGCAATCGCCTCAATTAGCGCAGGAGGGCGGGGAATGCTTCCTATCGGTTCTGTCGGTATTTGCATAGCGTTAGCGGTGGGAAGTTCGATCACTTCGCCGCTGGAGAGCAAAATTAGGTTCCTTCATTGGGATTAGGCGCGCCATACGGTATTCGCTGTATGCCCTATACAATTCGCTTTAGGGAGCCGTTTCGCTGAGTTGCGTGCCCCCAGGCCTCGCTTTTGCCTTGCGATTGTAGACTAGATGCACCACACCAACTCATGGAGAAGAAAAGCGGTTCACGCCAGCGGCGATTCTTTCTGCTATTTCTCGTGGGTTTCGTATTTTTGCGATGTTTCGGCCGCACAGCACGATCCGGGCGTGGACGCACCGCAAGGAGGTGCCTCGACTAAGGGGAGTACGCTGGCCGGATTTTTACCGGCAGGACTGGGCGAAAGCATAATCAGGTTACAGTGGCAAGCGATTTGATTTTTCATTCCTGATGGACGCGAAGGTTTGCGATTCGTTGTATGCTCTCGGAGAGCAATGAATATGCAACTTAAGTTTCTTATGTTGGTGACGTTTGTTTGTATGGGCGCTTCCGTGTGGGCGCAACAGCCGACGGCCACGGCTCAGGGGGCGGAAGGACAAGCGGCCACGGCGAAACCACCTGCGCCCAAACCTGAAGATACGGAAGTATGGGAGCCGGAGCCAAAGGTGGTGACACCTGGGGCCAACAATACGGCGCCACCTTCCGATGCGGTGGTTCTGTTTGGCGGCAAGAATCTGGACGAGTGGGTATCGGCGCAGGACAAAACTCCGGCGAAATGGATCGTCGCTAACGGCGTACTCACGGTGAATAAGGCTGCGGGCAATATTGAAACCAGGCGCGCCTTTAAGAACTATCAGCTGCATATTGAGTGGAAGATTCCGGAGAACATCACGGGCAGCGGACAGGCGCGCGGCAACAGCGGAGTGTTTCTCGCCTCTACCGGTCCAGGCGATGCCGGATATGAGTTGCAGGTCCTCGATTCCTACAACAATAAAACTTACGTCAACGGGCAAGCCGGCAGTATTTACAAGCAAAACCCTCCGCTGGTGAACGCGAATCGCAAGCCGGGGGAGTGGCAAGCCTACGATGTAGTGTGGACGGCTCCGGTGTTCAGTGAGGACGGCTCGCTGAAAACGCCGGCCTACGTCACAGTGTTTTTCAATGGCGTGCTCGTACAGAATCACTTTGAACTAAAGGGTGAGACGCGATATATTGGTCAGCCTTTTTATAAGAAGTACGACGCCGCGCCGATCAAGTTGCAGGCGCACGGCGATCCCAGTGAGCCGATCACCTTCCGGAATATCTGGGTGCGGGAAATTCAATAGGGGCACCCTGCCGAGACTCGAGTATAGGTATGTGGAAGGGGATCCGTCGACTGCGCTCAGGATGACAGACCGCTAAATGTGCGCCTCAAAGGTTGACTCTATGGGGCTTCGATCAGCTCCATTTTGCCGTCGCGGGTGCGGTGCAGGATCATGACTTTGCCCTTGGGATCGCGGAAGACGAAGACGTCGCGGTCGCGGAAGTGGGCTTCTTTGATGGCCTCCTCCAGGGTCATGGGGCGCATGGCGACGGCTTCGTCGGAGCGGACGAGATGGACTTCGGTGGTCTTGGCAACCGGAGGGTAGCGGTGCACGGCGACTGAGACGGCGGTCTTCTCTGTCTTACCGATTTTCATTTGCACGGATTCGGGCTGCGGCGATTGCCCATTCCACTTTTTTTCCGCTTCGGTCTTTCGGGCCGAGCGTTTCTTCGATTGCCATTTGGTCTTGTACTTCACCGCCTGCTTTTCGAGATGGTCGAGGGCCTGGTTGACGGCGACGGCCATGTCCCTGGCTTGAGCGAGGCCGACGATGGGGCCGTTGCGCGGGGTGATGGTGATTTCGGCTTTGTGGCGGTGTTTCTCGACTGCGAGGACAACGTTCGCGTCGAATCTGTCGCCGAGGATTTTGCGAATTTTGGTAAGGCCGGTTTCAACTTCCTTGCGGACGGCGGGAGTTACTTCGTAGTGTCTGCCGGTGTATTCCACGTTCACTAGCGGCCCTCCTTGAACTTGCTCGGGCTTTGGATAGAAACGAAAATTAAGATCTTTACCACAGAGGACAGAGGTCCACAGGGTAAAACCTTACTCTTTTACTCTTCGTTGATGCGTGCTCGGGATGCGCATGTCTTCACGATACTTGGCCACGGTGCGGCGTGTTACCTGGATACCTTGCGACTGCAGGATTCGGGTCAGTTGTTCGTCGGTAAGGGGACGCGCAGGATCCTCTTCGTCAATCAACTTTTTCACGCGGCGTTTGAGGATCAGCAATGATGTGTTGCCACCCTCGGGGCCTTGCACGCTTTCGCTGAAGAAGTAGCGCAGTTCGAATACTCCTTGCGGTGTGTGCGCGTATTTGCTGGACACGGCGCGGCTCACGGTGGAAGGGTGCACACCGATTTCTTCGGCAACTTCTTTAATCATCATCGGCTTCAGATGATCGATGCCTAATTCCAGAAAGTCCTGCTGGCGGGCGACGATGCTATAGCAGACTTTGGTGATGGTCTGCTTGCGCTGCTCGATGTTCTTGATGAGCTGGATGGCGCTCTTGTAGCGCTCTTTCACGTAGTCGCGAGTATTTTTGTCGTTGGTCTCACGGGTGACGAGTTTCTTGTAGGCCGGGTTGAGGCGAAGCTGCGGCAGGTCGTCGTCGTTCATCAGGACGAGCCACTCGTCGCCGTGCTTGATAAAGGCGACATCGGGTTCGATCAGGCGCGCCTGGACCTTGTTGTATTGCAGGCCGGGGCGGGGATCGAGCGTGCGGATGTAGTCAATCGCCTGCTGAACAGCGTCGGCGGGACGGCCGATTGCTTTAGCGATTTCCTTGTGCTGCTTGCTTTGCACCGCGCGCAGGTGCTGATCGACGACTGCGATGGCATCCTGCAGAACTTGAGCCGTGCCGTTGCCGTTCTTGTGTTGCGCGAGCTGTTGCTGGTGATAGCGCAACTGAGTCAGGAGGCATTCGCGAAGCGTACGGCAGCCTACGCCGGGAGGATCGAACTGGCGAATGACTTCGAGCGCGTCCTGCAGATCGGCAGCCGAGAAATTCGATTTTTGAATGGGACGCGGAGGTTGCGCGGCTTCCTGCGCGGGAGCGACGGCGGCGGCGGAGTCTCCGTTGCGGGAGCCGAACGATATTTCGGCCGGCGATGACGCAGGAAGATTCTCAACTCTGGATAAAATGCTTTCTCTCGCCGGAACGATTGAGGAAAATCCCGAAACATTCGCGGCTGCACCGATAAGATCATTCAGGTCATTCACGGGAAGGCCAACGCTCGTGGGTGATGCGTCGTTAGGGCTTTCGTCACGAGACAGAGCCTCCTCTTGACCTAACCCGAGAGCGGCGGCTTCGCTGATGATATTTTTCGCGGCCTCGGCGTCAGCCTCCGGAGCCGCGGGCGGAGCGATGCCCAGCATTTCCTCGTCGCTGGCGATCAGGTAGCCGTCTTCGTTCAGGTTGCCGATGATCTGCTCGGCGGCTTCGCGAACCTCGCGGCGAAGGCTGAGCGCACCAAGTTGCCAGGCGAGGTGGTCAGTCAGATTGGTCGGCTTGGAAAGGAAGTTCTCGAACGACGGGCGCTCGATGTCTTCCATCTCGCCGCGCGTACGATAGCCAGGATCGAGATAGTCCTGGAAAAACGATCCGAAATCAATCTCTTCGAACGGGTCTTTCTTTTCCGCGGTGATGGGCGCTTCGTCGGTAGAAGTCTTGGCAGTAAGGCGGTCGCGGTCTTCGTCTTTGCGTCCCACTTCATCGATTAAGGGGACGGAATCTTCCAGCTCTTCGAGAACCGGGTTCTCGACCATCTCGGCGTTGATCATGTCCTTGAGTTCAAGCTTGTTGAGCGCCAGTACGGAAACCATCTGCACCAGACCCGGAGTGAGGATCTGGCGTTGGGATAGTTTGACGCTCAGTTTGTGTTGAAGTAGGACCATGTCGTTAGTCGTTGGTCGTTAGTCGTTCGCCATTCGCCGGCGCATGGCTCTTGTTCCTGCCAACAACAAACGACCAACCACGCTTTTCTAAACCAAAGAGAAGCTTTCCCCCAAATACACGCGCCTCACTTCCGGATCGTTGGCCAACTGTTCAGGCTGGCCGTGACGGAAGATGCGGCCGTCGTCGATGATGTAGGCGCGATCGGTTACAGACAGCGTTTCGCGCACGTTGTGATCGGTGATCAGCACTCCGATGCCGCTGGCCCGCAGGCTGCTGATAATTTTCTGCAGGTCGAGAACTGCGATGGGATCGATCCCGGAAAAAGGTTCGTCGAGCAAAATGAAGGTTGGACTGATGCACAAGCAGCGGGCGATTTCCACGCGGCGGCGTTCTCCGCCGGATAAGGCGTAACCGCGATTCTGCCGGATGTGCTCCAAACCAAGTTCATCGATAAATTTCTCCATCTTCTCGCGGCGTTCGTGCCATGACAGAGGCTGCGCTTCCAGCACAGCGAGAATGTTTTCCTCGACTGTTAATTTGCGAAAAACCGAAGCTTCTTGTGGGAGATAGCTAATGCCATACTGGCGTGCCCGCAGGTACATGGGAACGTCAGTGATGTCCTGACCGTCGTACAACACGCGGCCAGTATCGGGAGGGATCAGGCCAACGATGGCGTAAAAAGTGGTCGTCTTGCCTGCGCCGTTTGGGCCAAGTAAACCGACTACTTCGCCCTGTTCAACGCGCAGGCTGACACCGTTTACAACGCGACGGCCACGATACGACTTGCCAATCTCATCGGTGGCTAGGGTACGCATTTATCGGGCCACTTGTCTTAAATTATCGAGCCACTCGCGTTTGAGTTACCACAGGAGTACTTGCCTTGCCTTCTACGAGCACCCTATCATCGGCCCTAAAGAAAGTCAACGAAACCCCGGTAATCTTGCCACGTTCGGCATCAAAAATGCTGGGCGGGCCGCCGGTAAGGACGAATTTGTCGTCGGAGGCGGTGTAAACCAAGGTTTGACCCTCGGCCCGACGGCCCGGTTGTTGGACGATTACGTTGCCTTTGGCCACCATGTGATCGAGCTTGCCCGTCGCTGTAAGTGGCTGACTGTTTGAGGTTTGGCTGCGGGGCACGAGGTAGGCATCGAGGGTATTGGAGGTCGCTGAAAAGCTGGTCCCATTGGCCAGTACCCCGCCTTCATAATGAGCCAGGCTTTCGGCGTCACTGTAGGTAAGGCGGCCCGCGGTGACAGCTAGCGGGCTGGTCTGGTCGTGTTTTTCCTCAGCTTTTCCATTAGTTTTGTGTTTGTCTTCCTTCTGAGTGGCTGTAGGCATGCTGAGATCGCCGAGCTTCGTCTGGACTAGCACGGTGGAGACAGGTTGCGCTGCGGTACCCTGGGCGATCAGAAAACGGCGATCCCTGTCGAACTGGATCGATGGAGCCGTAATGATGTTCGCGTCCTGCCAGAGCCGTGCGTTGCCTTGGTAGAGGGCGGCGGCGGGAGAATTGTGTGCCGTCATAGTGGCTGCGGTCACATGGATTGGCGAAGAGGACGACAGCAGGGCTCCGCCCGGTTGCTCTTTCAGTTCACTGTAGGTGCTCTTGACGTCGCCGGAGGCGAGGGCTTCGCCGGAGTCACGATTGATGCGGATCGTGTTGGCCGTAGTGACCATGCCGCCTTCGGCAACGCGCGGACTGCCGCTGAGTACAAGAATTCGGTCTGTGGGAGTGTAAAGAGCTTTGTCGGCCCAGGCCTGCGTGCGCTTGCTGGCGGTTTGACCGTCAGTGTAGACAACGCTTCCCTGCTGCGTGATGGATGCGATGCCTCCTTCGGGAAGAAACTTAGCGTCGAGCATTTGACTTGTGCTCACACGATCGGGCTCGCCGGGAGAAACGCTCACAATCTTCGCATCGGGTGCGCCGTGGATCGAAGTCAAACGACTGAAGCCTTCGGGCGTTGCGGCGAATTTTGCTTCAAAGCGGCCAGCGGTGACCAGGGTTTGCTGCGCTTGGCCGCTCGGAGGGGTCGAAGTCTGAGAAGGTGAAATCGTAATCTTCGCGGCGCCGGAGGTTCTTGCGTGATCGAGACGGCGTCCTTCGGCTAGGAAGAAATCGATGACGGGCGCGGTGATATCGAAATCCTGTGGCGGCGAGGAGTTTGCTGTGGAAGCCGTGGCGGTGGAGTGCTGCGATAGACGTACTCCTTCGGCTGCATGAACTTTTTGAAGTTGGTTGAGGCCCGCGAAGTCGAGGACGGCACGTCCGGCGTCGGCGCGCATGGGCTGCGCTCCGGTGCGCTCGACGTGAACGTTGCCGGTCAACGTAGCCGTGCGCAGCAGGTCTTGCTTGCCGGTGAGCAGGAGCTCGGCTTGATCGGCGCGGGCGTGCATCGGATCGGCATTTTGTCCCTTAGCTTCCGTATTCACATTTCCCGTTGCCAGCACCCGCTCAACGTTGTTGTCGGACCCGAGGAAAAACGAAGCCTGATCCGCTTGCAAGGTTCCGCTCTCGCGCTCGAGGCGGGCATGGTCCAGGACGACGGCGCGGGGCTCGCGTGTGATCGTGCCATGGGTGGCGAAGAGGCTGGCCGCGTCTGCGCCGGCCATGGTCACGTGAATTTGTGACACAAAGGTGAGCGTGTTGCTCTTGCCGGAGTACTGCACTCCCACGGCCCATCCGCTCGCCTGGGGCGTGCTGAAATCCACGCGGGCATTGGTGAAAGCGTCGCCGCTATTCTGGTTGAAAACTAAATCTCTCGTCTTTAAATGGATTGGGTTCTTGAGTTCTTTCGGGGTGCCCTGGTCGGGGCCCGTCTGGCCGGTCGGGTTGGCTTCGAGATCGATTTGCACTTCGCCGCTGGCGGTGATGTTGCCCGAGGCCTTGTCGTAGGCGAAGTCGTCGCCATAAATCTGGTCGAATCGCGAGGAATCGCGGCCGTAGAGAATGATACTGACGCTGTGCAGTTCGGCGCGTCCGTTCAACTTGAATTGCTTGAGGTCGCTGGCCTCGACGGTGAAGAGCGTGCGCTTGCCGTCGGACTTGGAAAACTGAAAGCCATTCGCCGTCTGCTTGATGTCGAAACCAATCTTGTTGGGAATCTCCTTCATTACGTTGCGCAGGCGCATGCGGGCATAGAAATACGTGCCTGCCACCATCGCGATGAACAGGATGGCGATTACAGCTAGCCATCGGCGCAGGCGGTAGATAGGGAGGGACATACCAAGTTCAGTCTAATCCAAGCGGATGGACGCTTCTCTCTGGACCTTGAAATCGCGCAGCGACAACTCCAACCCGCCGAAGTCGGGATGGTCGTTGTGGCCGATGGTGAAGGCGATGTCGATGGCGTCGCCGGCCAGGAGCGGGAATTGTTGCAGACGTTCGGCCATGTGCCAGCCGAGGGCGTCGAAGACAGTCCCTTTAACAATTCTCAGTTCCCGGTTCTCAGTTCTCAGCTGAAAACCTTTGGCTTCGGCTTTTTCGGCGCGGGTTATGGCTGCGCCATCTGGATGGCAAGGCGGAGTTGTGAGGATTGCTACCGCTGAGAGTTCTTCCGTGCCGGCATCTTCCTTGTCGGGTCTGCCGTTACCCTCTCCCGCTTTCAGCTTCAGCTTGATGTGTTTGTCTTTCAGGATTTTCGGCGGCGCGATCAGGCGGACGCCGCGCGCGGAGAATGCGGGCTCGTGATTGCCGGCTCCGTGCGGCTCCAGCAGCTGCAACGCTTGATAAAGCCCGGGAGTGATTTCATCAAGATTTAGTTCCGCTTCTACATCCAACACAGGATCGAAATCTGCATCGGTGAGGCGTGTGCGCGCGAACGCATCCAGTTCGGTTCGCAGTTGAGCCACGTTCGCCGACGGCATGGCGAATCCGCAGGCGTGGGAATGCCCGCCGTAGCGGGTGAAGAGTGCGTGCGAGGACTCGACCGCTTCGAGCAGATGAAAGGCGCGAATGGAGCGGCCTGAGCCGAAGGCTTCTTCGCGTTCGCGCGAGATGACCAAGGCGGGCCGATGGTAGCGCTCGACCACGCGCGTGGCCGCAATGCCGATGACGCCGCGGTGCCAACCCTCGCCATCGACCACGATGCAGTAAGCCTCGCAAAGAGCAGGATCGCCGGCGATGCGCTCGTCAATTGAACGCAGAATACGACGCTCTTCCTCCTGGCGCTCTGCATTGAGCCGGTCAAGCTTCCCGGCCAAAAGGCGAGCTTGATTCATATCTTTCGCGCTGAAAAGATCGATCACGTCGCGGGCAATGTCCATGCGGCCAGCGGCATTAATGCGCGGAGCGATGCGGAATGCAACTTCGCTGGACGTAGGCGGACGCTTGTTCGAGACCTGCGCCACTTCAAGGAGCGCCTTCAGCCCGGGATTCATCGCACGGCGCAATTCATCCAGGCCGATTTTCGCAAAAACACGATTCTCTCCGGTGAGCGGAACAGAGTCGGCGATGGTGGCGATCGCCACCACTTTCATAAACGATCGCAACATGCGGGCGTGATCTTTTTCCGGCAAGCGGCGCTGCATCAATGCTTGCGCCACTTTGAACGCCACTCCTGCGCCGCAAATCTGCTTGCATGGGTACTCGCATCCCACCTGATTTGGATTAACTACAGCAAGCGCGCGTGGAACGCCGTCAGGTCCCGGCAAGTGATGATCGGTGACAATGAGATCGATGCCGAGCCGCTGAGCCGTTTCTGCCGGTGCGAAAGCGCGGATGCCCATGTCTACACTGATGATGAGCCGAATGCCGGCAGCGGCGGCGCGTTCGATCACATCGTCACGCATGTCGTAGCCTTCACGAATGCGGTGCGGCACATGGAAATCCGCCGAGCCGCCACACAACTCGATGGCAGTTTTCAAAATGATGATCGCCATGGTGCCGTCGACGTCGTAATCGCCATATATGAGGATGGGGTCTTTGCGTTCGATGGCGGCTTCGATGCGGTCGACCGCGGCGAGCAGGCCGGTCATTAACTCTGGCGCATGTAAGTGAGTGATCGAGGGAAGTAAAAAGCGCGCCGCATCTTCAGGCTCACGCAAGCCACGGCGGATGAGCAGTCGCGCCAGCGTATGAACCGGGCTCCCGGTTGCGTTCCGGGGACGATTTGAAGTCGCGCGATTTAAGAATGAAAGATCGGGCAATCCGCCGAGAGCGGCTGCGAGCGCCTGCACCCGAATGGGATCCTCAGCGGCCAGTTCCCATCGCACGGTTAGTTCTCGTCGTCCTGATCGGGCTCGTCAATTGGGATGCCGCCGAAATCTTCGGAGACTTCCAGCAGGCGTTGGTAACGGTCGTACCACTCGGTGCTGACTTCGCAGAGAAACATCGATCCCTGGTAGGCCCAACCGAGCTGCAGAAATCCAACTTTGCCGGTGTGAGCGCGCAGCCAGCGGGCATCTTCGACATCGTCGCTGTCAGAGAAATCAGAATGGTTCAGCCGCTCCACCAGTTCGTCGAGTTCCTCGCGCTCCAGTTTCCAGGAGTGCATGGTCAAGAACGGGGCACCAGCGCTTTTCGCAAGTTCGACGAAATCCTTCCAACCGTCGGGGTTCGTCCCCATCTCCCACATGACGCACTGCACCTCGTCGTAATCGACGTAGCCATGGAAGCGGCTCATGCCATGGCCTTCGATGAAGGCGATCATGTCATCTTTAATGATGGATAGATCTTCCGGTGTGGGCGACATAGCGGGACTCGAATCAGTATTGTATGCCGTTTGGGTGGGTGGGTGCCAGCGCTGGCCTCTTTTCCGTACTCCATTTAGAATCTTCTGTCCCGCTTTCATTCGTAGCGAGCAGAGGAGCCTCAGCTTTGATTCCACGTTATACCCGCCCGGAAATGGGCCGCATTTGGAGCGACGAAAATCGCTTTCGCACCTGGCTGGCCGTGGAAGTTGCCGCCACGGAAACTCTGGCCGAGGCCGGCATGGTTCCAAAAGCGGCGGCGCGGGCGATCCGCGAGCGCGCGGATTTCAGCGTCGAACGCATTCACGAGATCGAGGCGGAAGTTCGTCACGATGTGATCGCCTTCACCACGGCGGTAGCTGAGATCGTGGGCCCGGATGCGCGTTGGTTTCACTACGGGCTGACCTCCAACGACGTGGTCGACACGGCGCAGGCGTTGCTCATCAAGCAGGCCTCGGCCCTGGTTGCGAAGGATCTGGAACGTCTGGCCGAGGTGCTGAAACGCCGCGCATGGGAATTCAAAGATACGCCGATGGTCGGACGCACGCACGGCATTCACGCCGAGCCCATCACCTTTGGATTCAAGCTGGCGAACTGGTATTCGGAAACGCAACGAAATATCGCACGCTTCAAAGCTGCCGCCGAGGACATGCGAGTTGGAAAATTTTCCGGGGCGGTTGGAATTTTCGCGCACCTCACACCCGAGCTTGAAGAAAAGATTTGCGCCCGCCTGGGTCTGAAGGCTGCTGCGGTTTCATCCCAAGTGATTCAGCGCGACCGTCATGCTTACTATCTGGCGACGCTGGCGGTGATTGCGTCGACTTTGGACAAGATTGCCACTGAGATTCGCCACCTTCAGCGTACCGAAGTTCGCGAGGCCGAAGAGTTTTTTAGTGAAAAGCAGAAGGGATCATCGGCGATGCCGCACAAGCGCAATCCGGTGACCTGCGAACAGATCAGCGGCTTGGCGCGGGTGGTGCGCGGCAATGCGCAGGCAGGATTTGAAAACGTTACCCTCTGGCATGAGCGCGATATTTCTCACTCATCGGCGGAACGCGTGATCCTGCCGGATTCAACTACGCTGGTGGATTACCTGCTCAACAAAACCTCGAACTTGATTGAGACCATGTTTGTTTACCCCGAGCGAATGAAGGCCAATCTGGAGAGCACGCGCGGGCTTATCTTCAGCGGGCAGTTGCTGCTGGATCTGGTGGAGCACGGAGTTTCGCGCGAACAGGCTTATCGCGCGGTGCAGTCCCATGCTATGCGGGCATGGAAAGAAGGCCTCGACTTAAAGCAGTTGGTCCTGGCTGACAAAGAAATCACGAGCAAAGTTCCCCGCAAGCAAATTGAATATGCATTCGACTTGCATCGACAGTTGAAGAATGTTGACAAGATTTTCGCCCGCGTCTTCGCAGAGCAAGGCAAGCCAGCTCGGCGCGGGAAGACGCCCGCTCGAAGACGCAGGCGCTAAGCGTACTGGTCCCTGATCGACTCAACCCCTCCGCATCGGAAAAGTTGCGCCATTGAATCCCTTGTGCCCGACCTGCACGCGTGCATCTCGCATGCGCACCCAGGCATCGAATGAATTAACCAAGCAGTTAGATCGTAAAGTTTCGTCAATGGTCGGAGGTGACCTGCATGACAAGCAAAACTTTTTTCAATGCGGTGGGTTCAATGTTAGTAGCGGGACTGTTGAGCGCGACCTTAGTCGCTCAGCCAACGTCTGCGACTCGCTACGACAATCAAATTGAAACAAGCGTTTCCCAAAAACTGGCGGCGAAAAGCCAGTTCGGTGACGTGAAGTCTACGGTGGAAGACGGCATTGTAACTCTGACGGGTACGGTGGACCTTTACCAGCGCAAGCTGGACGCGGCCAAGATCGCTCGAAAAACTGCGAGCGTACAAGGTGTGCGCAATCTGATCACGGTGGCGGGACCGAACGTTCCCGACGAGCAACTTGAGCAGAAACTGGCCAGGAAGCTGCGTTACGTCCGCGTGGGCTACGACAACACGTTCGACTACTTCTCGATCGGAGTGAAAGACGGGGTGGTTACGGTCGAAGGCCAGGATCGAACTGGCGTAGGCCGCGAGGAAGCCCTGGCGGAAATCGCGAACATGCCGGGAGTGAAGGACGTGGTCTCGAACATTTCGATCGAGCCGACTTCGATTTTCGATGACGGCATCCGTCTACGCACGGCGCGCGCAATCTATCGCGACCCGGTTCTGAGCAAGTACGCGATTGATCCGTCGCGTTCGATTCGCATCATCGTGGACAACGGACACGTTACGCTTTACGGATCCGTGGCCAGTACGATGGATAAACAACTCGCCGGCATCCGCGCTAACCAGGTGTTCGGCGCCTTCAGCGTGGAGAACAAGCTGGTGGTGGATAGGAAATCCTGATTCAGCCGAAAGTTAGGAGAAACAAAAGGCGCGGCGCAAGCCGCGCCTTTATTTTACAGCCGGTTGATCAATGACGCGACATACCCTGCCCCGAATCCGTTATCGATATTCACTACGCTCACATTTGAGGCACAGGAATTCAGCATACCCAACAGCGCGGTCAATCCCTTGAAAGATGAGCCGTATCCCACGCTGGTCGGTACAGCGATTACCGGAACGCCAACCAATCCGCCGACCACGCTGGGCAGCGCACCTTCCATGCCGGCGCAGACGATTACGACGCGTGCTTTCGTCAGGGCCTCTCGATTCGCCAGTAAGCGGTGGATACCCGCAACACCAACATCGTAAAAGTGCTCGACTTTGTTGCCCATCAGTTCGGCGGTCACTACCGCTTCTTCCGCGACCGGGATGTCGCTGGTTCCCGCCGAAACGACTGCGACCGTTCCCTTGCCGTAAAGCTGGGGATCGCGCTGCAGCACGATGGCCCGCGCCAGTTCGCGATATTCTGCGGTGCGCACTTTTTTCTTTACCGCAGCGAACTGTCTTTTGTCCGCGTGCGTGGCGAGAACGTTGCCGCCATGCCTGGCCAGTCGGGCAAAAATTTGCGCCATGTGCAGCGGAGTCTTGCCCTCTCCGAAGATCACTTCTGGCATACCCACACGTAGCGAGCGATGGTGGTCGACCTTGGCAAAACCCAAATCTTCAAAGGGCAGGTGGCGCAAGCGGTCGACGGCGGCGTCGGGCGTAACTTTGCCCCGGCGCACTTGCTCGAAGAGTTTGCGGATGGATTCGGCGTTCACGAGCCTTAAGATTAGCATTCGACCGGAGCGCTGGCACTACGAGCTCGCGGGATGGTCTGGGCCTGCCGAATGCACTCTCGCTTTCGACGCGGCGGGCGGGACGCCCGACCGAACAGATGCCGGGATGGCGCTACTCTACAGGGCTACTTTGTGGCGCTGCGCAGTCTGGCAATCACTGCGGTGCAGACTTTGCGCGCGAGTCCTGGCTCATCGAGGTGAGCCAAAAAGAGTCTCCTCAGGCCGCCAGGCTTAACCTTGCCCGCGAGATAGACGCGGTAGATTTGACTCCCAATGATGTATCCCCAATCCTGGGCGGCAGATTCCGACTTAGCGACATCGCCACGAGTGGCCGTCTGTGCGGCCTTTTCCACCGCGGCGCGCGATAGTGCGGGCGAGTCTTCGGCGGGCGCCGGCCTGGAAGGATAGAGGACCCGGGAGCCAAAGTAAGCCACGGCGTGCTCAATCACTCGCTTATAAAACACATCCGGAGATGGGGCTGTGCGCGTGTCATCTTGCGGATTGCTGGTTGTGCTGTATCCATTCAGGAGGCCAGGCAAACCGCGGCAGGCGTGATGCAAAAAGCGGGTTGCATCTTCAGCGGCATGCATCATTTGAAACTCGCGAATGTGGAAGGCATTGACCTCCGGCAGATAGGCGCTGCCGCGTTCTTCCACACACGCCAACATGTTTTTCATTTGTGGTTCCGTAATACCCTTGCGCGAGAGCAGACGTCGCAGCATCGGTATGGACGAATTGCCGTGCACTTCGGGGAGCATGTCGACCAGAAACTTTGGCTGCGTGCCATTGTGCGGCGAATAGCGATTGATCTCAAGGAAGCTTGCCAGGCTGTCGATCAGGTTATAAATCGTGGGCGCGAAATCCGGTCCAGTGTCGCAGCGGCTCCACTGGTCAAGACAGAGCCGATAGCTTTCGTACTTCTCGAGCGGAGTGGCGTTGAAAACGCAGACCACGTCTTCACTCACGCGGACTGCATCGACCTTGTCAAGGCGCTCGCCGGCAGCGCGCCAATAAAGTGCATCCACATTTTGCAACACAGTAAGAACTTTTGCATCCGGAAGATGTTCGCGCACGCTGCGGGGCAGGTGCTGGGGGGCCAGATGGGATTCGCCGAACAAAACGAAGATCACGGCCTCAGGATGGGTTTGGCGGATTTCGGCGATCTTCGCCGCAGCATGGCGGTCGCGGGCGCCAATTTTCCGCAGGCTTTCGCGGGGCATGCAATCGAGGCCGTAAATGGCGTCACCGTGATCGCGCGCCGCGACCAGTAATTCGTAAAACGGGGTCCAATCGTAGCCCCAGTCGAGATCGAAGCGGATTCGCTGCCGCAGTTCGTTCTCATCGATTTCGCGGCGCCACCATTCTTCCAGAATATGTTGATCGCGGGCAAAGATGGTTTCCACACCGAGCACAACCGGACGATCGCCGGCCAGGGCGCGCTGCTCGATCAGCGATGCGGCGTAGCGCTGAGCTACCGGAAGGGCATGATAGTCGCCGATGAGAACCACGTCGGCAGCATGAAGAGCATTTCGAAGTTGCTGCGAGTCGAGAACTGATTCGTAATTCCGAAAAGCTTGATTAAACTCGCGCAAATATTTCCGGCGGCTGTGCGAATCCTGGGCGCGGATTTCGCGCTCCACTCCGGCCAGCGCGTGAAGTTGCGCTGCACTGCGGCGGATTCGCAAATTGACCGCGGACGCCATATTCAGTTCACAGTTCTCTGTTCCCGCCTTGCTTCCTTGACTTCCATAGCTTGTCGTCCCTATGCTCCAACCTTCTGGTCCAAACTTCGCGGGGAGGCGCTTTGCCGAATCAACCGCCCCAAAATCTGACGATAGCGACCACAGGTGCCAGCGGGTCGGTATTTCTGCGGCAACTGGTGCTGGCGGTGGAGCGCGACAAACGCGTTCAGACCGTGAACTTCATTGCTTCCGACTCCGCCCTGCGGGTCATGGCCGAGGAACTCGGCATCCAGGGCCGCACTGGACTTATCCGGCAACTTCTCGCCGACGAGACGTCAAGCGCGTCCTCACGATCCGGGTCCAACACTTCATCGAAGATCAAAGAGCAATCGAATGCTGACATTGGAGCCAACGTGGCCAGCGGCTCTTACCCGGCCGAGGCCATGATTGTGCTTCCGTGCAGCGTGGGCACTCTGGCCCGCATTGCCAATGGCGTCGCCTCACACCTGATTGAACGCGCCGCCGATGTCTGTCTCAAAGAGAAGCGTCCGCTGGTCCTGTGCGTGCGCGAAACGCCGCTCAACAAAATTCACATCCGCAACATGTACCGGGCCGCCGATGCCGGGGCGACCATCTTTCCGCTCATCCCGGCCTTCTACTACCGGCCGGCCAGCTTAGATGACATGGCCCGCGAGTTCGCCTACCGTGCGCTGGCCCACATTGGCCTTCCCCAATCAGACGCCTTCCGCTGGAAGGACTGAAGAATCAAGTACTTGCGCGCCTACATTTAAAAACTCTTCTTGCCAGGGAAGATCGGCGTGATCGGGGAGAAGTTAAGTGTAGACATCCGGAAGAGGGGGTCCCAGATGCCCTGCGGTCATGTACAACTGGAGGGAAACTGCAGCGCCGATTCGGCTTCCTGAATTTCCAAAGACAACATCTGCTTCGGTTGGATAGAATGCGGGCACTTGCCTGAGGTGATGAATGTCTGCGACCAGTCTACTGGCAGAGCGGCGGGGACTTCTTCTGGCGTCAGTGTGGACAGCGCTCCTGCTATTGTCCGCAACTGCCGCGGCGGACGATCACAACCCCTTTGCCAACGATCCTAAGGCCGCGAAGGCGGGCGAGTCTGAATTCCGCATTAACTGTGCCCTTTGCCACGGACTCGGCGCGCATGGCGGCGGGCGCGGTCCCGACCTGACCCGGGCGCAGAAAAAACACGTCCACTCGGACGCGGAAATGTTTCAGGTCATCAGCAACGGAATACCGGGCACCGTGATGCCTGCCAACGGGACCAACGGGCAAGGCGTTGGGATGACCGATGAAGAGATCTGGCAGATCATCACTTACATTCGCAGCGTCGAGGTGAAAGCTCCAGCCAATGCCGGCGGGAATGCGACGCGCGGCAAGCAACTTTTTTACGGCGATGCGAATTGCTCGCTATGCCACATGGTGGAGGGCAAGGGCGGTCGCGTGGGGCCAGAACTCACCGGCGTGGGCGGATCGCGAACCAGGGATGCGATCATCGATTCGGTGCGCAATCCCAGCCGCCGGCTGGCCTGGGGATTGACGGAATCGACGAAGGAATTCCCTCAGGAGTATGAAACCATCACCGCAGCCACGGCAGACGGAAAAGAAATCAAAGGCGTCGCTCTGAACGAAGACAATTTCAGCGTTCAGATAATGGATGCCAGCGAGAATATCTTTCTGCTGGAGAAAGATAAACTGCGTTCCTTCAAGAAGAGCCGGGAGTCGATGATGCCGGTCTACAAGCCGGATCTTTTGAGCGATAAAGATCTGGATGACATTGTGGCCTATTTGATCAGCGTGGGAGCCAAATGACGCGGCACTGGAAGCAAGCACTTGAGCTACGAGGTGACGGCGTTTTGTTGCCGTCGCTGGTAGTATTGCTTTTCCTTGGACTCTTCGCGATCCCAACGAACGCGCAAATAACATCCGAACGTCTGCTGAATTCGTCGAAGGAACCGCAGAACTGGCTGACCTATTCCGGCGATTACGCGGGACGGCGTTTCAGTTCCCTCGACCAGATCAACATCAAGAATGCGCATTCTTTGGTGGCGAAGTGGGTCTATCAGACTGGCGCTACTGGCAAGCTCGAATCGACGCCGCTGGTCGTGGACGGAATTCTGTACGATACGGCGCAGGATGACCGCGCCTTTGCACTGGACGCTCGCACTGGACGCCCGATCTGGATGTATCAGCATCAGGTTCCAGCAGACATTCGTCCCTGCTGCGGCCATGTAAACCGCGGGCTTGCCATTTTGGGCGACAAAGTTTTCCTGGGAACTCTTGACGCGCACGTGATCGCTCTCGATACAAAGACGGGGAATGTGATTTGGGATGTTGTAGCGGCTGAATATCAGAAAGGCTACAGCTTTACGGTCGCGCCGCTGGCGGTAAAAGATCTTGTGGTGATTGGCGTTTCTGGCGGCGAGTACGGAGTGCGCGGCTTCATCGACGCTTACGACGCCGCCACGGGCGCGCGCAAGTGGCGCTTCTACACCGTACCGGGGCCGGGCGAAGCGGGGCACGAAAGTTGGGAAGGCGATTCGTGGAAGATTGGCGGCGCTCCGGCATGGAACACCGGAACTTACGATGCCGCAACAAATCAGATATTTTGGCCGACGGGAAATCCTTCACCTTCGAATCGCGGCGAAGGACGCGCCGGCGATAATCTGTACAGCAATTCGCTTCTCGCACTGAATGCTGACACGGGGAAGATGAACTGGTATTTCCAGTTCACCAAGCACGATGAGCATGATTGGGATGCGACGCAGGTGCCGGTTATGGTCGATTCCGGCGGCAAGCATCTGATCGCACAGGCCAACCGGAACGGGTTCTTTTATGTGCTCGACCGGGGAACCGGCAAACTCATCTCGGCGAACGCCTACGGCAAGATCACGTGGAGCGACAGCAAAGATGCGGACGGTCGTCCCATTGCAAATAAAGAAGCTTCACCCACCCTCAAAGGGCATACCGTCTGTCCCGGCGCGCTGGGCACCACTAACTTCATGGCGCCCTCATACAATCCGCAGACCGCGCTGTTCTATGTGACGGTCCGGGATCAGTGCGATATCTTTTCTACCGCTCCACAGCCCTACGAAGCCGGTCACGCATATTACGGCAGCGCCTATTTTCCGTCGGAAGAGGCCGAGCCTTATCGCGGATTCCTGAAAGCAATCGATCCTGCAACCGGAGCCATCAAGTGGCAGTTCGAACATACGTCGCCCACGTGGTCGGGTGTCCTTTCAACGAGCGGAGGGCTGGTATTCACCGGCGACGCCGAGGGCAACTTTATTGCTCTGGATGCCGCTTCGGGCAAGGTGCTGTGGCACTTCCAGATGGGCGGCGCCGTTTACGCAGCACCGATGGCCTTCGCTGTGGATGGAAAAGAATTCGTTGCCATCGCGGCGGGCAGCGCAGTCTACACCTTCGGACTGCCTTGAGTGCGCTTCACACTCGTCTGAAGGTGTCCCTGATATAGGGAATTTCCTGTAGTTTTTGCCCGAAAGAATTCAACTCAATCTGAAAAGAAATTTACGCACGCTTAACAATAGCGAAACACTGCTTTCGTATAACGGTCCTCACCGTTCACTCATCCATCGTCGCAGGAGGACTCGGGCCATGCGAAAGTACGTACCGTCGCTGTTGTTAGTTTTGGTGTTGAACCTGATCTGGGCTACATCCTCTGCTGCCCAGGCCGACAGAGGCACGATTGTCGGAACCGTCAAGGATAGCAGCGGCGCCGTATTATCCGGCGCCCGCGTGGAACTCAAGCAGGGCCCTTCTGCCGTTTCTGACGGGCAAGGACAGTTCACGATCACAAATGTCGCCCCTGGAACCTACACGACCACGGTCGCTTATGTCGGGTTTGCCACTTCGACCACCACCGTCACAGTAGCCGCCGGCCAGACCGCCCGTCTGAATGTAGTCATGGAACTGGCTTCGCAGAACGACATCGTCCTGGTGACCGCAGAGCGGGTTCACGGCGAAGCTGAGTCGATCAATGAAGAGAGAGTCGCCGACAATATTCTCAACGTCCTGCCTTCCGAGGTGATCACCAGTCTTCCCAACGCGAATATCGCCGATGCTGTGGGCCGCTTGCCCGGAGTTACGCTGGAGCGCGACGAAGGGGAAGGTAAGTACGTGCAGATTCGTGGTACGGAACCGCGCCTCGCCAACCTGACGCTTGACGGAGTTGAAGTTCCGTCTCCTGAGGGTGGCGTGCGCCAGGTGAAGCTGGATGTAATACCAGCCGATCTGATCGAGTCGGTCCAGATCAATAAAACTCTGCAAGCCAACATGAACGGCGATGCCATCGGCGGGTCGGTGAATTTGGTCACCAAGAAAGCGGGCGACCGGCCTAACCTTACCCTTTATGGCTTGGGAGGCTTCACGCCCATTGCCAACACTCGCTCGGTCTACGAAGTCGGTGGCACTGCCGGCGCTCGCTTCGGCGCGCAAAAACGCTTTGGTGCGATGGTCAGCGGATCCTACGACTACAACGGCCGGGGGATCGACGACATCGAGCCGGTTCCTTCGATTGTCCAATCGAATCCACCGAACGGTCCATTTGACACATTTGACATCAACGGTCCCGCATTCCGGCAGTATCTCTATGAGCGGAAGCGGTATGGCTTCGGCGGCAGTGTGGACTACAGGGTTTCGGAGAACTCAAACCTCTACGTCCACACCCTGTACTCCGACTTCAAGGACTACGGCCGCAGATATGAGTATGTCCTCGGTACCAACGATGTCTCCAACCCGGCTGGCGTCGGCGTCCCCGGTGCTAACTGTACCACTCCTCCGTATATTCCCTGCATCAACGTCCCGAGCTTTACCACCGAGGCACGTGATCCCGACTTTCAGGTGGCAAGCCTGGCGATTGGCGGCAACCACGTCTTTGGCACGACCTTAATAAACTGGCAGTTCGCGGCTGGCCGCTCCCGCATGTTGAACCCCATTGGCGGAGGAGAGTCGCACACCCTCTTTGCCTTCACGGGAAGCCTGAGCAACTGCCAATATCTCGCGTCTGCCACAACCAACCCCTCCCTGCCGCAGTTCTCACCGGCGTGCTTCTCCGAGGTCTATAACCCCGACAACCTACAGCTCCAGCAAATCCAGGACTCCGCCCACGGACAAGCCTCCCAGCTCAATCTTGAGGGCACGATCTCAGTCGCCAAGAACTATCACCTTGGTTCCCACACTAGCACGTTCGAAACCGGTTTCTATCTCCGCAACGCCCACAAGTTCGATGACTCTTACGAGATCGACTACTGTCCGACCAACGCGGGAGGGGCGCCGCTGGCCAGCCAATTCCTCGACGGCTTTAAGAACTCGAACTACTACGGTGGCCACTATTCGTACGGGCCGGGAATCAGCTGGGATAAAGTCCAGTCGTACTTTAAAGCCAACAGTGGCTTGTTTGACACTGTCTCCGGACCCTGCGCTACCCAAACCGCGCCCCAGTTTGGCAATAACAATAACTTCGACCTGGTCGAGCGCGTCACGGCCGGGTACGTGATGAACAGCGTCAATTTCAGCCGCCTCCGCCTGGTCGGTGGGCTGCGTTTCGAGGGAACACAGGACAACACGCTTTCTTGCAATTGCGACATCAACACCAATGCAGGTCCGCTCACAGTGAAAGGCCAGGGTTCATACATTGACGTTCTACCCAGCGTTTCGGCGCGCATCCGTCTCGACAGCGGGGATAATTCCGCACTTCGCCTGGTGTATGCTCGAGGACTCTCTCGCCCGGACCCGTCGTTCCTAACCACAGCACAGACCGTGGACAACTCGACGACCCCGCCCACCACGACCATCGGTAACCCTGCGGTGCACGCCGAGCACGCCAACAACTTCGATGTGTTGTATGAACGCTATCTGCATCCACTCGGGGCAATTCAGGCAGGTTTCTTTTATAAGCAGATCAGCGGCCCGATCGTTCTAGACCTCACCTTAGGGTCGGTCGGCCCGCCGGTTGTGAACAACGTCGTCCAGGCGGTCAATGCCGGCAGCGCCTACATTACGGGCGTGGAATTCAGCTTTACACAACACTTCACTTATCTGCCCGGCATGCTGAGCGGCCTTGGGCTCTTCGCAAACTATAGCTACGCCACTTCGAAGGCCCATAATGTAAACCCAGGAAATCGAACCGACAGCCCGGCACTCCTGCGTCAAGCACCCCACACCTGGAACATAAGTCCGACGTTTGATCGTGGCCGCCTGTCCTTGCGCAGCGGCATATCCTACAATGGCGCCAATATCTTCGCCTATGCATTCACAGACGGTGCGCCCGGCGGCATCAAAGGCCCCTCGGGAGACCAATACCTGTACCCGCACTACCAGGTGGATGCCCAGGGTAGCGTCTACCTCGGGAAAGGTCTCACCGCAATCGTCTCTGGTCTGAACCTGAACAACGAGGTCTTCGGCTTCTATCAGGGCAGTTCTCAGTATTTCATTCAACGCGAGTACTACAAGCCGACATACACATTCGGCCTGCGCTGGGAGATGGGGCGCGAGAAATAGAGAACCGAACATTCATTCGCTCTAACGTTTCGCTCGGCACTGCGAAAATGTTGGTTTAGTGACTCACGCGCAGGATCATCTCTGTGCCGCTATCGAGATGAACGTTGCCGCTATTGGAGCTGATCACTGATACCTGTGCGGGGGTGGCTGTTTGACTCGATGAGTTTTGGTTTGACAAGCTCAGCCCGTGCAGTCCCACAACGCCTTGGCTTGACAGTGCCAAACTTGTGGAAGGGGCAGTATGGCCAATGTCGTTCGCTCCACCCGTTGTAGTCGATCCAATCCCTCCCAGTAAGCCGCCGGGAGCCACACTGGTGGTTCCGCTCGCTAACTCGCCTTCGCCTGCTGGCAGAGCCCGGCCGATCGCCTGGATTCGCATCGCTACCGCGACTTCACCACCGTTCTTTAAGACAACGCGGTCAAAGACAACCCTTACCTTGGAGCTAGGTTGATCTTTGCTGCGCGACTTGACCTCAGTGACGTGGCCCACCACCCTCGATCCTTTTGGAATGACGACGTTTCCGCTGGCCTTCACGTCATGGGTAACCTTGGCGAGCACCTCATCGCCGGCCTTGTTCTTTCGCGCGTCGACTGGCGCGATCAATTCCGCCTGCAAGGTGCTGCCCGCAGGCACAAGGCTGGCACCGGAACCGGCCGCCCCGTTGGGCTGGTTTGCCGTGACTGATGGTTCCTGCGAGGCGGAGCTTCCGGGCTGCGAAGTCTGCGCTAAGCAGATTGCTGCCAGAAGCAACGCCGTTACAGCCGAACTAAGAGTTGTTTTTATGAAGATCTTCAATTGGGACCTGCTTTCTTAGCACCTCAAAAGAATAGCGTCCACTTGAGCCGGCTGCAAGACAACTTCGAAGGAGAAGTAATATTCATCTGACGTTCATCCTGCAGTAACAGTCATTTCGTATAACGGCCAATCCGTCCATCTCTCGGAACGAACGTATGCAACCACAATTTTGTGCACTTGCCGCGTCGTGCCTTAGTCCGCTGTTAACGACTTCATTGGGAACGAAGGAATCCGTCAGTGGACACGGTCCCCAACGCGCACTGCCAAGGTAAGGAGCTAACGTCGTGAAGCCAAAGCGTATTCCGCCCAATTCAGAACTCTTTGCGGTTCTCATCTTTGCCATTTCACTGCTTGCGTTTGGAGCACTGCCGCTGTTCGCGCAAATCGATCGCGCGGTACTCGAAGGCACCGTGATCGATCCTTCGGGCAGAGTGGTGGCGGGAGCTACGGTGAGAGTTGTGGCAGTGGACACCGGTCTGGCTCATGAGCAGCCAACCAATGGGAGCGGCTATTACCGTTTTCCGGGTCTGGCGGTTGGCCGTTATAAAGTGACGGTGAGCGAAACCGGTTTCAAGATCAAGACCGTCGACGATGTCGTTGTACAAGTCGGCCAGACGCGCACGCTCGACATCGGGCTGGACGTTGGCACGATTAATGAAAAAATCGAAGTTCAGGCGACCACCGCGCCTTCAGAGCGCAGTTCTGCCGAAGCGTCCACCGTCATCACCACCGACCAGATCGCCAATCTACCTAATAACGGGCGCGACTGGGCGAGCTTTACGCTGCTGGCTCCTTTTGCGCAGGATGACGGAGGCGGCGATCAGCGCACGATCCGCTTCGCCGGTCGCGCCCGCGACGACAACAACTTCCAAATTGACGGTGTCGATGCCGGCGGTATTCAAGAGCAAGCCCAGAAATCGCAAACGCGCCTGCAGATCTCCCAAGATGCAATCGAAGAATACCGCGTTAACAGCGCATTGTATGACGCGGAATACGGCACCCAATCCGGCGGCCAGATTGATGTGGTCACCAAGTCCGGCACCAACGGCTGGCATGGCTCGGCCTTCGGCTACCTGAGAAATTCTGTCTTTGACGCGCGGAACTTCAACGACTTCGGCCTGAACGGAAATCCCGCCATCCCCCCGTTTCGCTTCGGACAATACGGAATGAGTCTTGGCGGGCCCGTTGTGAAGAACAAACTATTCTTTTTCATCAACTACGAGGGACTGCGGCAATACGCCGCAACCACTAACCAGGTGGCTGTGCCTTCGCCGGCCGAGCAACAGCTCACCCTCTCCCAGTCGCCGCAGATGTGCTCGATCCTCCAGGCCTTCCCGTGGCGCGCGTCGACCGGTTCGATCGGTGGCTGCACTCCCATCCATGTCTATCCCGATGGGGCCTTCATGGACCAACCCCCAACCTCCGACCTATTTACCGCTCCAGCGCCGACCACCGTTCACGAAGACACCTGGCTCGCGCGAATCGACTACAACATCAACGCCAAAACAATTTTGTACGGGCGCGCACAACGAGACATTAGCCTCGTTAGCGGTACGAACGGGAGCAGCGCACTGCCTTACGATCTGGTGCAGACGATCAATCACCCCGCGAACTACTTCATTGCCTTACAGAGGACGATTTCGCCCCATCTCCTGAACGAAGCCAAGATATTTGTGAACCGTGCCCCGTTCATCAACCCGCAGGCCGGTCCTCTTGACTACTCCGTGCAAACGGCCAGTTGGGTAACGATCAACGACATCAATGCAGATCACGAGGTTGGCACTACCTACGGAGTCATCGACAACCTGACTTGGACTCACGGCCGTCACACCTTCAAGACCGGAATGGAGATCCGCAGGATTCGACTGAATCAGGGAAAGACCGCCGACAACATTCTTAATTTTGGCAATTCGGACGCGGGCTTCGAAACCGCCAGTCTTTACGGGATTTCCTTCACCGCACCCTGGTGCTGCCATAAGTATCGGCGGACTTTTTACATGCCCTACTTCCAGGATGAATGGAAGGTTAAACCGAATCTCACGCTCAACTTGGGACTCCGCTATGAGTACTACGGGGTCGCGCACGAGGCGGACAATCGGACAACAGTTTTCGATGTCAATGAATTCCATGGAGTATGCCTGGGATCGGGCTCGGCGAATGGCCCCTATCCCACACCCATCAACACGCCACCGTGTCCGAAGAATCCGGCGTTGTACAACGCGAATTACAAGAACTTCGATCCTCGAGTTAGCTTCGCGTGGGCTCCGGGCATCTTCCACGACAAGACGGTCATTCGCGCGGGTTTTGGAATTTACCATGGTGCAGCACAAAATGACGACTTGAACGCTGGACTGGAAAGCGACAGATTCACAGCCTTCGCCAACTTCGATCCATCCGGTCCGGGCACGCCTTTGTCGCCTGCCTATCAGCAGTTGGTCCCGGACTTGAGTGCATTGCCCACCGGCATCCAGCAGCAACCTCGTGCCTTGCAGCGGCATGGACGTCGCGACCTGTACGTGGAAACCTGGGGGCTGACCATCGATCACGAACTGCCGGCAAACTTTCTGGCAGCTGCGCAATACCTCGGGTCGCGGGGCGTCCGGTTGTTTTCGCGAGGAGGCGTGAACTTCTGCCTCACAAAGCCGCAGGGCACTGACGCCAACGGCAATATCATCTGCACCCGGGCTCTTGACCAGTACTATCCCGGCGGAGACCCCTATGGCTCCGTGGACTATAAATCGGACATCGGCGGGAGCACATACAACGCTCTTCTCCTCAGCCTGGATCGCCGTCTTACCAACGGCCTATCGTTCCAGACTCACTTTACCTGGTCGCATTCCATCAATGACGGTTCGGTGGGAGGGGGTGAATCCAACGGACCGGAGAATGTGAATTGCCTGCGCTGTGACAAGGGGCCCAGCGTCTACGATATTCGCCGCAATTTCGTCGCGAATGCCGTGTATGAATTACCTTTTGGGACCGGTAAGCGATTTTTGAACCAAAGCGGAGTTCTGGGCAAGATTGTCGGCGGCTGGAGTTTCAGCAGCATCGGCCTATGGCATACCGGTCATCCGCTCACGATAACTATGAATATCTCGCCCGACCAGCTTCCTGACGGCAACGACCAAACTACACAAAGGCCTGACCTCGTTCCCGGAGTTCCTCTGTATTTACCAGGAGGCGTGCATGATCACACGATCCCGGTCAATCCTGCTGCCTTCGCTCCACCGCCGATTGACCCTACAGGAGCTGACGACCCGGGTACTGGAGTATGCACCAACACTTGTGGACTGGTGAGCCGGTTTGGCAACGCTCCAAACGGCCTCATCCGGGCCTTGAACTCCTGGCAAGTGGACGTCGCCTTCACGAAGGAGACCAAACTCACTGAGAGGGTCTCCGTCGAATTCGGAGTGCAGTTGTTCAACGTCTTCAATCACACTCAATTCGGTGACCCAAGCGGGGACAATCTGGCGTTCAACTATCTGCAGGCGATGGATAGCGGGGGCAATCCGATACCCAACCAATGGATACTCCAGCCCGTCAACAATCTGGGCCAGATTACCTCGACCAACAATTTCAACAACAACAATGACAACGCGGCTTCTCCAAACACAGGGACCGGCTTACCGCGGCAGATTCAATTTATGCTTCGTTTTACGTTCTAGTCGGTACGACACCGATTTGACTTCAGATTTCAGGTAGCCTTCAGCTTATTGGTGTAAAAAAGGAGCCGATCCGCAAGTCCGGGCGTACGGGTTCTGAACCTACTGAAAGGATTCCAATTCATGATCAGCAACCGCCTTCTGCGCGCTGCCAGGCGCTACTCAGTTCCAGTAATTTTGGGAGCATGTTTCGTTGCTTCCGCAGTAGCCGCCGACGGCGGGTACTCGGTCACCAAGAAGATTCCGGTTCCCGGTCAGGGAAGTTGGGACTACCTCACCGTGGACGCCTCGGCTCGCCGTTTGTACGTTTCCCATGGAACCCAGGTGGAAGTGCTGGACATTGATTCGGGTGCCATCGTGGGTAGTATTCCCAAGACACCGGGTGTACATGGAGTTGCTATTGCGCCCGAGTTGGGGCGGGGATTTGTGAGCAACGGCCAGGCTTCGACGGTCACCATCTTCGATCTGAAAACTCTGAAAGCAATCGCCGATGTGCCCACCGGGCAGAAGCCGGATGCCATCATCTACGATCCGGCCACTTCTCGCGTGTTTGCTTTCAACGGGGGCAGCAATAGTGCGACGGCAATCGATGCCGCAACCGGCAAAGTTGCCGGTACCGTGAATTTGGACGGAGGACCCGAGTTCGCGACAGCCGATGGCAAGGGGTTCGTCTTTGACAACCTGGAAGATGAAAGTCAGGTCTTAAAGATTAATTCCCGCAACCTGAAAGTTGAGCAGCGCTGGCCGACCGCTCCCTGCAAAGCGCCTTCGAGCATGGCCATCGACCGCGCCAACCGCCGTTTGTTTGTCGGTTGCCGGAGCAAAGTCATGGCGGTGATGAATGCCGACTCCGGCCAAGTAATTACTACACTCCCGATTGGCGACCATGTCGATGCCACCGCCTTCGATGAAGAAACCAAAATGATCTTCAACTCCAACGGCGAAGGGACTGTGACCGTGATACATCAGGACGGCCCGGATAAGTATTCGGTGGTTGAGACCGTGAAGACTTTGCCGAGAGCGAAGACCATGGCGCTAGATCCGAAAACTCACCAACTCTTCCTCTCCACCGCGGAAAACGGACAGTTTGAAGTACTGGTCGTGGGAAAATAGTGCACTCGCAATGTGACGATCGACCGCAGATGACAACTTCATCACTCAGACTCTTCACCCGCAGACTGTTACTCCTGTGGCTTGCGGCAAGTATGCTGGCGCTAATCGGCTGCAACAAAAAGTCAGCTCCGCCAGGACCTGCGGAGAGCTCTGCGGCTGAGTTGCAAGTCAACGTGAGTTCCCCGTTTCGCTTTGTCGCTTACGGCGACACCCGTTTCCACGATCCCAAAGACACGGAGGCGGCGAACCCTCCAGTACGCCTGGCCTTAGTGCGGGCCATTGCAGACGCCAATCCGGCTTTCGTCTGCTTCACTGGTGACATCGTTTACAACGGTAATGACGCCGACGACTGGAAAACGTGGGATAGCGAAACCAGCATTTGGCGCGAAAAGAATATTCCAATCTTCCCTGCCCTCGGAAACCACGATCTTCACGGAGATCCGTCAGTTGCGCTGGGCAATTATTTTCAACGCTTCCCGAACCTGAAAAACAGCCGTTATTATTCCGTTCATGCTTCCAATGCGTTGCTCCTGGTTCTGGATAGCGCACTTGATGAAACATCTGGTCCGCAAGGTCAATGGTTAGCGGATCAACTCGACCATATTCCTACTACAGTGGATTTCGTTTTCATCATGCTGCACCACCCTCCCTACACCAGTTCCTCGGATGAGAAAAAGTTTGGCGGGGGCCACTCCTCGCGCTCACCCGAGCACATGCTCGCCAAGACGCTTGAAGACCGCCAATCCCACACTCGAGCCCATCTCGTAGTTTTCTCCGGGCACGTGCACAACTATGAACGGCACGAGCACGGTGGCATCACCTACTTTGTGAGCGGTGGCGGCGGGGCTCACGCCTACCCCATCGAGCGCGGTGCGGACGATCCTTTCCAAAGCAAAGAGATCAACTACCATTACCTTCTGGTGGAAGTTGATCAGCAACGAATCAATGTGACGATGAATCGACTGCAATGGACGGAAGGAAAGGCCTCCTGGTCTACACCTGACCGAGTTGAGATTGGTGCTCCGAAAGCGGCAGCCGCGGCTGCCGGACACTGATCCGGAGAACGATCATCGCGCATGCGAACGCAGCGTACCGACGGAATGGCTTCGGTCTATCGTCTAACGTCGGCTTTCGGGGTCGATGGTCTGGTCCAGGTAGATCCAGAGCACGCGGGCAAACAGTGTAATTGTAGGAGCGAGCGGCAGGAACAACACCACGGCCCAGATTGTATCTTTTGTGATCCACCAGCCTGTCAGGAACCACAGAAGAGCGGCGAGAGAAGCGACGATCACCATTCCCAGGCCATAGCTGATATACATCGCGCCGAGGAAGTAGCCCGGCTCGCGATCAAATTTAAGGTCGCAGACTGAACAGCGCTCAAGCATCTTGGGAAATCCCCGGAAGATGGAATAGCGGAAGATGCTGCCGATGCGGCAGCGGGGACAGCGCTGGTGGAAAATGTCTCCCACAGTGGCGAGTTTGGTGGCGGCTCCCATCGCGACATCGAATCCAAAATCTATCACGGAGTCACGGAGAAAAGCCTTGTCGGAGTTTCACAGCAGAATTTGGAGTCAGCGATTCTTACCTGGATTTTCTCTGTGTCTCCGTGGTGGGTGTTTTTGCTCGGCGTAAAGGGACCGGCAGTGGCTCTCTCGACACCCTCTTTCGTGCCGGTTGACGCACAGCCGGATTTCGTACTAATCTGCGATTACACCGGAAAGGAGGTGGTCGAATGACAAGTTCTGATAGTAGTGGTAATTGTTGTGGGAGTCTAAGACCAGGTGAGGTGGCTGAGACTTAGAGCTGGTTGCTCTAAGCGGGGCTTCGGACGCGACAGGTCGGGCAATATCAGATCGCGACGAAGCTACAGCCCGCACACTAGCCGGTGATTACGGAGGAAGGCGTCGCGTCGGTCGCGCGAAGGCATTCATCCTTAGGGGTTTCGGCCCCTGACCCGGGAGTTGCCGTGAGAGGCCACGTAGAGTGACCACCTCTTGGTCAATCCCAAACAGTCCACCGGACGGCCCGCAGGTTTCAGAACCTGCGGGCCGTTTGCTGTTTTGGAGAGATGGACTTCAAATCAGGACGCACACTCTTCGCTCAACACGACGTAACGGCAGCGCTGACAGACGCCGCCCGCACTGTCGTGCAAGGGAGCGGGAGTACGGAGGCCAAATGTCAAAGAAGTCTCTTTTACCGCTGTTTCTCGCCGGCGGCTGACAACGTGTGGATCGCAGTTTGGGTGGCGAAGAATCCCAGCGAGACCTGTTGCTGCACTAGCAGATCGTTTTCAATGAAGAAGCCGCGGCTCTGGTCAATCATGTAAAAATCAGCCGTGAAGGCCACCGGCAGATTTGGGTTCGCGGCATTGCTGCCCTGGAATGCGCTGCTTCCGGCAGCGTTCGCAAACGATCCTGTGAAACAACCAACCACTAAAGCGGAACAACTCTGCGAGTTGATAGTGCCGGTATAGGCCTGATCAATACTTGGACCTACATCGGCAGCTCCAGAAAAAGAAGCCGAGGTGACACTCATCACGGCCGTACCGTCGGATTCAGTTCCGTTCTGCTGGGTGAAGTTGAGACCGTAGGTGCCGCTTAAGCTCAGTGAACGCGATTGCGGATATGCGATTCCAGTGCCGAGAAACGGATAGTTGAAATTGACATCACCAGACGCGAGAACGAGGGCGGGGTTCCCATTTCCCGTGAGATAAAAGATGAATATCGGTTGAAATAGATTATTTGGGTTAACGAAGCCGTAGAACCCTGTATGGGCCCGCCCACTTCCATTTGCGATGGAATAACTTCCATTGAAGGATCCGCTGATCTGAGCCGGCAAACCAGTCGACGACGAGAATAGCGATTGAAAACCGGTGTCCATGTACCCACTCACTTTACCGGTGCCATCAGCGGTGACCACCCCTGCCGAGGTCAAAGTGCCCGGTTGGCCGTTCGAGAGATCTACGCCTGTGACGCCGAATACGTAGGGTCCGGAGAATGCCGAGTCATCCAGGAAAGTGCCAGTCGCCGAACCCTGGCCAATGGAGAGTCCTGCGACGGAACCGCCGCCAAAATTGTCGTTCTCAATCAACTGGATGTGCGTCGCGTCCACTATGTAGCCCGCGAACTGCATAACCGGTGTGGAAAACAGCGGAAAGTTCAGAGTCAAGCTCACCATACCCAAGGGATCAGGAGACGAAACGCTTCCAAAAGGCTTCGGCTGGAAAACCAGAGTTATCCCTAGTGCGCTTTGGTTCTGATCAGCGACGCTTCCGGTTCCCGAAATGTTGTTTGAGTTATTAGGTTGAGAATCGACGTTTAGCACTCCGCCGATTGCGGTGGGCCCAGCACCGAAAGAGTCCGTGCCGCCAACCACGAAAGCATACCCGCCTGATAGCGGCGAGATCGAAGCGGCCTGAATATCCATCGTTCCAGAGGCTGAGACTGTAAGCGCCGACGTTGGCGTGACAGTGATCAAGGCGTGAGAATTGGAAAGGAACACAAGACTGAAAGTCTGCGGAACAATCGACGGATCGTTGCCTGGGTTACTCGGGTTGATCGTGATCGTTCCCCGGCCGTCCGGTCCGAGAAAATAACTACTTCCCGCCGAAACGATTGGCCCTGAGTTGGAGACAAAAGCGCCGGTGTTGGGATCGCTGAAGTTGACCGTCCGCTCGCCGGATGTGATATCACCCTGACCATCGAGAACCACAACCCCCGCAAACTGGTAGGTCGCGCCATTCGCAACACCTTGGGCCGCAAGAACGTACGTCCCACTGAGATTGTTGCCAAAGGCGGTTACATTGATCGCGGCGAGAACGTTCTTGGTATGATCCACAGTCGCAAAACCTTGAATGTTCACCACCTCAATATTTCCCGGCATAGCTGAGGGCGGGGTGTAGGTTGCGGGCTGACCACTGCCGGTGTGCGGAGGCAGGAGCGTACCGCAGTTCCCGCTCTGGCAGGTCAGAATCCAATCCACACCTGAGCCCGATCCGCCGTTGCTCGTGTCGTTGTTAACAACGGCTGTAACCTGAGTCGTTGAGTTGATTGCGATGGAAGCGGGAGGCGCGGTCTGAAGGGCGATGGAAACGCCTGCTGCTGGCGGCGGCGGAGGATTCTGCACGTTCAGAGTGCTCCCGCTGTTACATCCGGCCAACGCTGACATCAGAGTCGCCGTCAGAAAAAAGAGAATCCATCGTCTGGTTGCCACTTGCCGACCTCCTTGAGTTGCTATTCCGAGCGCGTCTTCGTTCACTGTCCGGTGCCTCGCAAATAGACAAACTGCGGATTGCCCGCCGTATTCGATCCCAGCGTGTAAACCAGACTCACTGCGCCTTGATTGAAGCCCACGCCCGAAGGTTTGAAGGTTACAGTGATGGTGCAAGTGCCTCCAGGTGCGAGGGCAAACGGACAATCGTCGGTCTCGATGTAATTGCCGCTCACGGCCGCTTTGCCGGCGAAATTCACGGTCGTCGAACTCGGGTCCGCAGGGTCGTTAAAAAGAGTGACGGTCAGCGCTCCACTGGTCTTCCCCACTGGCACGGCTCCGAAATCCAATCCTGCGCCCGGCGACATTCGCAATGGACTGGAGCCATTTGCTTTTAATTCCACTGGAAAACGTCCACCATCGATTTCGCAATCGGATGTTGTGCCACCAGCACTGCACTGCAGCGTGTTCAGTTCCAGAAAGTAGTCCAAGCCATTTCCAAATTGCAGGTAAGTGGGCTGGGGGAGGAATGCAATCGCCAGGCTGCAAGTGCTTTGAGGAGGAAGATTCGCGCCAGTGCAGGTATCGGAAGAAGTCTGGATCTGGAAGTTTGCCAACTCCGTTTTCTGGTCGGCATCGCAGTTGTAGCGGATGGTCGGCGGAGGACCGGGAGAGTAGGCGACGCCGCTCGCGACTTGTATGCCGCTTACCTGGCCATCGTTGCTCAAGGGGGCCGGGAGGATGCTAGGGACAGTGGAAAACTGGCAGAGCGTGGTTCGCGGACCCAGTATCTGGACGGGGTACGCGCTCTGATTGGTGAACGACAATAGTTGAGGCAGACTGGCTTGGCCAACGGCCTCGGCACCAAAGTCGATTTCCCGAACGGACGGTTGGATAAAGCTGATGCCCGAGCCCGTGATAGGAACCGCGAAGGAGGTGTTATTGTCGGCGGAGACAGGGCTGGTTACCGTCAAGGTTGCGGTTAACGGAAGTGGACAACCCGCGATTGAAATTCCACCGGCGTTCGGCGCCCACGAACAGCCTTCCTGCGGAGCAAACGTAATCATAATGTTGCAACTCTGTCCCGAGGTCGAGGAACTCAGGAACGCGGAACAATTGTCCGTCTCCGTGAAGTTCGGGATGCCAGTGAAGTCACTCTGATTGCTTGTAGGCAGGAAATTCAAAGCAAGATTTGTGAGCGGAGCCGCACCCGGAGGCTGGTTGTTGGTAAGAACGATCGTCTGCGTCGTGGGCGCACCCAAGCCGTTCGGCGAGCAATTCTGCGCCGTACACATTAATAACTGGGGGGAGAAGACCAGCGCAGGCGGAGACAGAGTGATCGGCTGCTGGCAGGCTGTCGTGTTGTTCAAACCCAGACACAGATATCCGAATTCCCCAATGGAACCGCCCCCTGGCGGTCGACAAGTTTTTGTATCTACCTGGTACCCCTGACCGGTGGAGTGCAGGACATACGCCCCGTTTTGGGTTGGGTCAAAGGTCACTTGCGCGAGCCCGGTCGAATTCGGCACCAGGCTTGCCGCGATGCCAATTTGTCCATCGCTCGATCCGTCGCTCCCGATCAGCTGGAGAATTACCGTATTGCCGCTGATCTGGCCGTTGACGTTCACATAACCCGCGGGGAAACAAGGGTAAGTGCTCAAGACGGTTGTGGGGTCAACGAAGCTCAAGCTCCCGGAGACAGTCGCGCTGCTCGCTCCAATGTTTTGTCCCTGGTTCAGGGTTCCAGTAACTTGAAATTCCTGATTGTTCAGGTTGAGTCCTGTGCTGTGGAAGCTCCCGGTTACGCTTCCGGAGAGAACCGGCACCGACACCGCGCTCCACACTTGCGAACCTCCCTGCGGTGCAGGCGCGCCGCAAACCGCCCCTGCGACTATTCCGCCGGGAGTCGTAAACTGACCATTCGTGATGGAGCCATTGGAACCGAGCGTTCCGGTGAGAGAAAATGTTTGTGAGCCAGCGGCGGCGCTAAGGGTCACGTTCTGACCGCTGACCGTGCCGGTGACAAGGGCCGATCCGCTGTCGCAAACAACCGGCAGACCGTTTTGAAGTTGATTGGAAGCAATCGTGTACACCACTTGCCCTGAGATCTTGCCGTTGGCCTGTAGCAGAAATCCACCCTGCAAACCGTATTGCGCAGACGCCGGATAATTAGGATCCGCGGGCGTCATCGAGAACTGCCAATTACCTGACATGGCCACCTTCTGCTGGGAACTACTGGAAGAAGAATTGCCCCCACACGCTGAAAACATGAGGGTCATAGCGAGCCAAAGCAGGTACCCGACTCGCAGGAAAACTCTGCTCGGCACGGACACACGCGACTTCTCATTCGCACGGCCGGGCTCTTGATGGCTGTTCAATCTCTGCATGATCTTCCAAGTCCTAAAATCTGCTCCCGCTTGAAACAGGCGAAATTTCCGGAACCATAGCTGGACGAAATCAGGGGTCGGGCGTCCCTTCTGAAATCCTGCCCACGTCAACATAGTTCTCGCGAGTCGATTGTGCTTCGCCAGTTACACCGCCGGTGAGCAGCACATTCAAAATCGAATTGATCGAGGGACTGGTGACAGCCAACGTACCGGTCAAACACTGACCCGGCGAAGTTCCGGCTGCGCAGCTTTCTTTTGGGGCAAACCCGATCGTAATCGTGCAAAACTGTTTTCCCACGAGCGAAAATGGCTGACCCTGCGAAGCCACCCCGTTCACTCCGCAATCGTCCGTCTCGGTAAAATTGTCCTGACCATCATTGTTCGTGAGCGTCAGCGTTATTCCGTCCAGAATCGAATGGCTGGGGTTGGCAAGAGTGATGGTCAGCGTTGACTTAGCGGAGCCCACTGCTTGAGGGGGAAAACCCAAAGCGGTCGGAGTGACCGTGATCGGTGGCTGGCACGCCGTTGTTGTGTTTACGCCAATACAAACGCTTCCACTATCCGCAGGGGCCTGAAAGGTCCCGCCGCCGCAAGCTGGGGTATAAACGGTGTAGCCAATCCCGGCCAATGACTCTAAGACCAGACCGCTCCCTGTGGAGTCGAAGGTTACCGCTTGAGGACCGGTGGCCACAGGCGGTCCAGTCTGCCCAATCTGGCCAATCGTCGATCCGTCGGCCCCCAAGATCTGCAGAAAAACAGTATCGCCGCTGATCTGGCCGACGATCGACGCAAGCGCGAAACAAGGATAGTCAGTAATGAGCGTCGTCGGGTCTACAAATCTCAGGTTTCCCGTGACGCTTGCGGTGCTAGCCCCGGTATTTGGCGCCTGCGAGATTGAGCCGGAGACGACAAATTCTTGCTCGTTCAAACCCGCGGTTCCCCCGGTGCTGTGAAAAAAGCCCTGGATGTTGCCACTGAGTGGCGGCACAAGCGATGCGCTCCAGTTTTGTGCTGTCGCGATACCGCAACCAGCGCCATCGGTTGACGTGTAAGAGCCTGTCATCGTCGAGGAATCGAAAGACAAGTTGCCGGTAAGAGTAAAGATCTGTCCAGCAGAGGATTGGGCGGTCAAATTCACCGTCTGGCCGGTGATCGTCCCGGTGATTTGATCGACGCCACTATTGCATGGCGTGGCCAGGGCGCCGCTCCCCGGAGTCGGTTGTGTCATGATCACGAAACTCGCTTGTCCCGCAATCGAACTGCTGGTCTGTAGAAGAAACCCGCCTTGCATCCCACCCGTAAACGAGGGCTTGGTCGGATCCGGGTTTAGCTGCTCGGCCATATTGAACTGCCAGTTGCCGGAAAGATTCAGAGGAACGGCCTGCGAATTGTTGCTGCTGGAACTCCCACACGCGCACAGAGCCATGGTGCCAGCGAGCAGGACCAACAACGCGATCTTCGGGCACGCGTCCCGAAAACTGTGCGTCATCGAGTACCTATTCGTGGAGCGTTGCGAGTCTCCTGTTGATGTCCGCATGATTTTGAACGCTCCTAGAACCCCAGCTTCAGGCCGAATTGAATGGTGCGCGGCCGATGCGCATCAAGCGGATGCAGGAACGAAGCGCCGGTCACGCAATCTGCTCCCCCGCCTTGAAATCCGGCCGCATACGCGGGTCCGGCATAACAACTAATAATGTTGTTTCCACTCCTACCCGGATTGTCGGGATCGTAGATCCGAAACTGCGTGTGATTGAAAACATTGAAAGCCTCCATGCGGAACTCCACTTCACCACGCTCCATTACTTTGAAATGTTTGAGCAGCGTGAGGTCAAAGTTCGTTCGTCCCGGATTATTGAGGACGTTGCGGCCGGCCTCACCAAAAGTAAGGCCGCGCGGAGCCACAAACTGGTTGGGATTGCCGATGAGCGGGCCGAAGCTTTTTGCATTGTTAAACGGCGCCAGCGTTCCTTTCACAACATCGGGGTAGGAAGCCGCAATCCCGTATCCACTATCGACTCCCGCATTATCGGTCAACGAAATTCCCGTGTTGCCTGCGCTGTTGATCACGGTAAAGGGCGTACCGGATTGAACCAGCATCACTCCTGAGATTTCCCAGCCTTCGAGAAATAAACTTCCGAGAGCACCTGAATCTGATTTGGGCGCCGCATCCGCCGAAGGCTCAGCCCAGCCCCAGTCGCTAAGGTTTCGAAGAAGACCTTTGAGCGGCAGGCGATACAAATAGCTGACGTTCAGCAAGTGGCGTTCGTCAAAACTCGAACTCGCACGGTTCGCGCGCAGATCGAAGGAATTCACTAAAATCGGATCGCTGCGATCCGATGAATCGTCGATCGAATGGCTGTAAGAGTAAGAGACTCCGGCTGTCAGCGGGCCGCTCGTATGCCGAAGCGAGACCTGAATCGCGTGATAGCTCGAGTCGGCTACATTCTGCAACGAGAGCACTCGCCCCAAGCCCGGGTAGGCGTGTCCGGAGAGAGAATTGAGGTTCGGGATGTTCGGGTTTGCACATGCCGCCTGCAAGTGCACATAAGCCGGACTCGTCGGCGTGACCAGCGCTCCGCCTTGGAGTAAGAACGGAGCAGTGCCGTCTCCTGCAAAATGACCGCTAAATCCAGGAGGCGTGTTAGTGCAGTCCGCCACGGTGAGTGGTTCGTTCGGTCCGAAGGGATTTTCGGCTGCTGGTAGTGGCTGCAACTGGTTGAGCTGACGCTCCACTGTCAGGTGCGTTCCCTTGCTGCCAACATAGGCAACGTTCAACAAGACTGCTCGCGATAGTTCCCGCTGAATTCCGAAACTCCACTGCTGCGCGTAGGGCCAGATTGCTTTCGTCGGAATCGAAGTGACATCGATGGGAAAGGCGGCGCCAGCTTGAGGCTGGACCGAATTGAGTAGTCCGGCCACGACACTCTGACAAGGATTGCTCCCATTGAACGCAGGTCCATACCCTACGTTTCCAATGCATGGATAACTGAGAGGTAGGGGCTGCGTCATGCTGAGGACCAAAGGCGCGCTCGCTTCAAGAGAGCCCGTATTTGCTTCGTTGCCGGTTCCGTGCTCGAAGAAAATTCCGTAACCGCCGCGAATCGAGGTCTTACCGTCGCCCCATGGATCCCAGGCAAAGCCGACTCGCGGAGCCGGATTGAACAAATGTCCAGCCATGCAGCCGGCAGGCGTCCCGCCAACGCCACACTTCACCAAGCCCATCGCGTTCACAACGGCGCTGCCTGGGACCACACTTGCGGCCGGCATCGGATTCCCTCCGTAGAGAAGTTCGCCATACCCTGGATCAACCGACAGTTGTCCTGGCGAATACTTCGAAGCCACCCAATTCCAAGCGTTCTTATTTCCCTCGCGGTAAGTGCCGAACAGACTGATACGCAAGCCCAGGTTCAAAGTGAGCCGGGACGTTACCTTCCAATCATCCTGAATGTACGGCTCAGCAAGTTGGAAACGCTGGTAGTAGCGACGCTGCGTCGAGTCCTGCGTGAAGTTCTGGATGAATCCCTGCGGATTTCCCTGCGCGTCGAGCTCCTGAATCAGGAAATCCGCGAATGCATTTCCGGTGCTGTGAGCCAGATTGCTGAAAGTCAGCAATCCCTGCGTGTCGCCCGAAGCTCCGCCGATGGCATTGTTGGTTTGATTGCGCTGCGAATAGACGTATTGCGCTCCGAATTGCAGGGTGTGCTTGCCCAGCGCTTTGCCGATGTCATCGCGAATGGAGTAGATCGGACTGGAATGTCCCCATGGCATGTACGACGGGTCGACTGCGAAACCTTCACCACCGTACGCCGCATTGGTGCCGACAAAGTTGACCCCTGGCATCTTGCCGCCGAAACCATTATTGAAAATGTGGCCGATGGCACACTCTGGGAAACCAGTGATGGGATCCACGCTGAGTTTGGGATTGCACTGTCCAGGAAACGATGGATCGGCCACGAGCGGCTGATCGATCCCGGGATTGCGCTGAAACTGCGCGCCACCGGGTCCATTCTTGTCCGTGAGAGTGATGCCGGAATTGACGTAACTGACGACCAGATCGTTCAGCAGTGTGGAGGAAATCGTATCCGTCAGTCGTGCCACCAGGCTGATTCCCGGCCCTTGAAACGGATTTTGCACAGTGGGAAACGCATTCCGCACGACGCCCCACTGAGGAGTCAGCACTGTTGTATTCCAGTCGTCGTGGACATAGCGGAACGATGCCCTCAGCTTGCTGGTCAGTGTTTGATCGAGATGAAACAGTTCTTCGCGCCAGTAAGTCGAGGGCGATGCCGCGGTTACGTAACAGTGGTTCGGATCTTGCGGGTCGAGGTTCGCCGATCCGGTGTTCACATTGGGCAGGCTCAAGTTGCAGCCGTAAGGAGCGTTCGGAAGCGGTATCAGGTTCGAGTTCAGAATCGCTAACGCGTTTTTGTCTACGCCAAAGCCGGTTCCCGGAACTCCCAGTGTCGTGATGGGCGAGACCCCGGCAAGCGTGGGGCAGTCTGGGTATTGCTGACGACTGAAGCTCACGCTCGGAGCCGGACAAACATCACTAAAGTCGAAGGCCCGGTAGACTCCATTTCCGAGGAGGTTCGGTTTCAGATTCGGCTGAACTCCTTGCCCGGTCAGAATCAAACCGCGCTCCTTCAACCCCGGAACTGCCTGGTTATATTCTGTCGGTGTTTTTTCCAGGTGGAACTCTTCCGAAAAGAAGAAGAAGGTCTTGTCTTTCTTTTTATTGAAGACTCCCGGAATGTAGAGAGGCCCGCCGATGGTGCCTCCGAAATCTTGCCGCCGGTAAAGTGGAGCATGGTTCCCAAAAGTTTTCCCGCAGCAGGTTTGCCCAAGAGGCGGAGGAGTGGTGTAAATAACGTCGAAGTAGTTCCGCGAGTTGAAAAATTCGTTGCGCACGAAATCGTAGAGGTTCCCGTGGAACTGAGGGGTTCCGGATTTCGTGGTGACCTGCACTGTGCCGGAGGCTGTCCGCCCGAATTGCGCCCCATAATTTGAGGTCAGCACCTTCACTTCCTGAATGGCATCGAGACTGGGATAAACCACTAGCGTGCTGGAAGCGCCATTCAAGCCGGTGTTCAACACATCGCTGCCGTCAACCTCAAAGGTGTTGTACTCGACGCGGCCACCATTCACGCTGTACTTCACGCTACCCACCACGCCCACTTTGGCTTCATCCTGCCCGGTCTGATTGCTGACTCCAGGGGCCAGTGCGATGAGTTGTGTGAAGTTGCGTCCGTTGAGCCCGATCGAGACGAGCTCCTTCTGGGTAATCGTGCCGGAAACTTCGGCGGTCTCGGTCTCGACGTGGCCTACCGTGGAAGCGTTGACGTTCACCTCCGTTTTCGCGGCAGCCGGTTCCATTTGAGCATCCAGCGTGAGATCTGACCCCGCTGCAAGCGTGATGAAGTCCAAGGTCTTGACCGAAAAAGCGGGAGCCGCAATGGTTAGCGTGTAAGTTTCTGGTTTCAGATTCTTAAACGTATACAAACCCTTGTCGTCCGACTGGGTTTCACGCTTCTCTCCCGCAGCATTCGTGAGAACCACTTTCGCACCCGTGATAACTGCCTGCGATTGATCCGTGACCGTTCCGCTGATCGATCCCTTGTCGCTCCCCTCCTTCGCTGGTTCTTGGGCCACGCTGAAAGAGATCCCAAGAAGCACCAGGGCAAATCCGCTGACAATGCGAGAACAAATGCGTGGCCTAAAGAAGCTCACACCTATCGCTCCGGGATCCGAATACGCTGAGGATGGAAGGGCAAGCGCGGATTCTACATGGCGCGATGGGCATGCCAAATTAAAAGAATGTGAATTTCTGAACGGAGTTCAGTCGCGCCGTTTCCGAGTTGAATTGTCTTCTCAAGAGTGTCCACAAAACGTTCACCAGATTCCAGATCGTTCCCGAAAGGCCAGAGAAGGAAGACCCTCCCGCAGAGCGCCGTTGAACCGTGGAACGCCTCGCGCGGCAAGCGTTCACATAACTTTCATCGAATTATCACAAACCATTAACAACAGGTTGACAGGTGACCTGCTACATTCCCCCACGGCTGTCAAAGCTGCTTTTCGCCGCGGTGAGCTGGCATACCCCGGTTTCTTGGTTCACTGGCGGCACATAACGAACCGTTTGCTAAAAATCCGTCGGTCCGAAGTTTATCCCCGCTATTGCCCTGCGTGGGTTCTGCAAGCAGCCCGCGCGTATCACATGGTGTTTGAACCTAGCGAAAGGAATTTAAAAACATGTCGAACTCGCGCTTGAATTCGGTTGTCGCGGTGCTGGTGTTAACCGCGATCGTGGGCATGGCGCCTCTAGCCCATGCCACAACTCCTGCTTTTCCCGTAGTGATTGCCGGCTCCTCGGCGATGTGGCAAACCATGGCATTGGGCGCTTACAACAACGGAAAAGGTCCGGCTGACGCGGTTGCGCCGACTTTCCACTGGACCAGTGCATCGAACGCCCTCAGCCTGCAGGACTGCCGCGTGGAGACAGTTGGCGCTACCAGTTGCAACGAAGACGCCGCCACCGTGTGGGTGGTTTGGGACAGCTCTACAGCAGTAGGCGGACCGAACGTGTGGGTCTACGCCAAAGTGGATTCCGTTGTAGGAGACCGCTGCTTCTTCGCTCAACCGCAGTGTAGAGTGTTCGATTTCAATAACCCCTCTACCAACTCCGATTGGACTGCTGCCGGCGCAAATAAGATTTCGTCGACCCTGTGGGGCGACAATTCTTCGGACACGACTCTGCCGGCGTCCGTCCTCACCATCGTTGAAGGTACGCTGAATGTGGTGAACACGGCAGCAACCGACATTCGTGCGGAAGATGCCGCGTGGGCGATCGCCCGCGTCAACTCTGTCCTCGGAGCCAGCACGAAAGGCGGGGCGAACTCCGATGGTGTTGATGGCCTGGGATATGGAGTCAACGCAGCCGACGTCCCCGCCACCGCCACCTGCCCAACCCCCATCACCCTGGCTCAGGGGCAAGGAACCGCGATCTATAGCGGCTATGGACATACGGGAACCTCGACCGATGCCGCGAATGTGCTGGCATTTAACATCAGCGGTAAAGACCCCTTCACTTGCACCACGATCCCAACCTATACCGTGTCCAATGTCGGCGCAGCTCCGATCGTTTTCGTCAACAGCCGCTCCAATACGCTCGCGAACCTGGTGAACGCCAGCGAACGCCAGTTGGAGAACGTCTTCTCCGGAACCAACACCGATGCCAGCGCATTGGGCTTGGCTGCAGGTAACATTAATGCGTTCGTGCGTGAGCCTCTATCCGGCACCTACAACACGACCGAAGCAACCGTAATGCGTTACCCAACGCTGTACAGCGCCGCTACTCCCCAACCGATCGAAGGCATCAGTCAGGAAAAGTACACTGCTTGCACCGGCGTAGTGCAGAATCCGCTTGCCGGCCAGGCATGCGCCGTGCACTCTGGCTCCGGCCTTCGCTGGCGTGGAGTCGGCACCAGCGAGGTGATTGGCGGCGTCCAGAACTCCAACAACACCACCAAAACCAGCAACCCGACCGACGGCATCGCCTACGCGTTCTTCAGCTATGGCAACGTGTCTGCCCTAGCCGATCAAGCTGGGTTCGGCTACATCCAGCTCAACGGTGTTGACCCCATTTTCGCCACGTACAAATCCGCGGTTGATCTGCAGCAACCAGCGGCAGCCAACGGCATGCTCCCGGGAGCTACTGAAACTACTTTCCCGACTTGCGAAAAGAACATCTGGAGAAACGGCTTTTCCTTTCCCAACGTAAGGAATGGCACCTATCGCGCGTGGTCGCTTCTGCACATGCTCTACAACTCAAGCCAAACTACACCGGTCAAGGATCTGATCGCCACATCGAACACGTACGTTGTGACCTCAGTTCCTGACTACATTCCGGCTGGTAAAGTCGTGACTCCGGCGAACAGCACTTGCGGTACCGCCGCGTACACGGACCTTGGCCTCCAACTGGTGCGCTCGCATTATCAACAGTTCGACGGAAACGGTGCGGCTCTCGGCGGGGCTCCAGCATTTCCCGGAACCTCCAGCTCAAACACAACCGGTCCCGGCGGCGACATGGGCGGAATGATCATCCCGACCACGCTCGGCGCAGCCACAGCCTACCAGACGTATATGACTCAGAGCGGGGACGCCAGCGGCGGCCTGGGACCTGCACTAAGACACTAGCCTAAGGGCTTCAGCGTCGCTTACTAACCTGAGGGCGGGCAATCTTCACCGGCCCGCCCTCTTTCTTTCGTTACGTCGTATCACATTTTCCTGTTACGAAGATATTCCAAATTCAAGAAAATGATCTCGTGCAATTTGTTTTCATCGTCACAGATAAGAATCCTTGGAACCACACTTCTTGTCCTGGCATGGACGATCCTGCCGGCCACCGCCCAATTGCCGTCGCATTCGCCCGACCCTACTCAATCCGACAAGCGTTTTGAGAACGTCGTGGAGGACTGGAGTACACCGAGCCTGAGTGGCAGCCACCTACTCTCGATCCCGCCGCTTCCTCCTTTTGTCGACGACACGCATAGCGGATACACGGTCGAGTTGTTTCAATTGCAGTGGCGTGACGGTGATCCACTCGATCTCTATGTAATGAAACCCACTGGTGTGAAGAATCCTCCCATAATCCTGAATCTCTACGGATATCCTGCTGACACTGCCGCGTATAAGATCGAAGTCTTTCAAAAGGAGCTGACCAAGGGAGGGTTTGCCACGGTGGGTTTCGTTTCCGCGCTCACCGGACACCGCTACCACGGCCGCCCGATGAAGGAGTGGTTCCTCAGCGAACTGCAAGAGAGTCTGGCCACATCGGCGCATGACGTGCAGATGATCCTCAATTTTCTTGCGACGCGCGGCGATCTTGATATGACGCGGGTGGGAATGTTTGGCCAAGGGTCCGGAGCCACTATCGCGATCCTGGCTTCTGCGGTTGATCCCCGAGTCAAAGTGTTGGACGTTCTCGATCCCTGGGGGGATTGGCCCACCTGGATGGCCACTTCCGAGTTCGTGCCGAAAGATGAGCGTCCGGAATACGTGAAACCTGAATTCCTGAAAAGAGTCGCTCCGCTCGAAACGCTCAATTGGCTGCCAAAAATCCAGGCGAGAAAATTCCGCTTCCAGCAGCTGGTCTTCGATCTCGACACTCCAGTGGCCATCAAGGAAAAGCTGCGGGCCGCGGTCCCCGCTGGAACACCTGTGGTGGTCTACAAAACGCTCGATGAATTCAAGACCGCATTTCCCTACAGCACAAATCTGGACTGGATGAAGCAGGAACTGCGAGCGCTACAGGATGCGTCGCCGGCCACCGGCAAAACGCCGCAGCCACAAGAGCGTACGAACTCAAGTAGAAGAAATTAGAAGGACAAGTGATGCCACAATTCGACTTCAGAACAACGAGAAGGAAGGTGCGAGGGTTTACGCTACTTGAGCTCATTGTGGCGACGTCAATCTTGTCGATTCTCAGTGTGATGGCACTGCCTCTCGCGCGAGTCACCATTCAGCGCGAAAAAGAGAGACAGCTGCGACTCGCGTTGTGGGAGATGCGCGACGCCATCGACCGCTACAAAAACCAGGCGGACAGCGGTTTTTTTCAGACGAAAGTCGACAGCGTGAACTATCCGCCCGATCTCGAAACACTGGTCAAAGGTGTGGAAATCCGCGGCGGAGTGAAATTTCGCTACCTGCGTTCGATTCCTATTGATCCCATGACAAACAGCCAAGAGTGGGGCCTGCGATCCAACCAGGATGATCCAGACTCGGACTCATGGGGTGGACAGGGTGTGTTTGATGTCTACACCAAGTCGCCGGGAACAGCTCTCGATGGAACAAAGTATAAAGACTGGTAGATGACGGAAATTCGCTGCACTCCGCCCCGGCACTTGACCGGGGCGGAATACAAGCAAAGCAGACGACTAGTCCTGCGAGGGATGCAACACACGGAATGTGCTGCCCCCATTTGACCAAACCAGCACTAGCGCGTCCTCGCCCTTAGGAACGTTGGAGAGCGCTCTTGCCGCATCGGCTGCAGACTGCTGGAAATGACGATTCACTTCAAGAATCACATCCCCGCGTTGCAAGCCCGCATTGTCGGCCGGACTGCCCGGTTGCACATCCTCTACCACCGCACCGTGAACCGAGGTCGGTAGTTGCATCTGGTCGCGGTCGCCCTGGTTCAGGTCGCCGAGACTTAGCCCCCAGCGCCCTTTGCCGTGTTCACTGCCGCCAGTTGCACCTGCGGTGGATGCGCCCATCGCTTCCAGCGTGACTGGAACATTGAGGGCTTTCCCGTCACGCATGACTTCCAGTTGAATCTTGTCGCCGGGACGCCGTTGTCCTACTTCCATCTGCAACTGTCCGGCATCCGTTACAGTTTGCCCGTTCAGCTTGGTGATCACGTCTCCAGTGCGCAGGCCAGCTTTGCCTCCGGCGGAGTTAGGCTCGACCTGATTTACAAGCGCTCCTGTCGCGGTGTTCATCTGGAAGAACTTGGCATTGTCCGGAGTGACATCAGAAATTCCAATGCCGATGAGTCCGTGACTGACTTTGCCATCGCGAATTAAAGTTTCTACAGTGGGCTCGACGATCTGCGTTGGAATCGCGAAACCCATTCCCGAGAACGACCCGCTGGATGAAATCAGGAAAGTGTTGATCCCAATCAGCTCGCCGCGGGCGTTCACCAGAGCGCCACCGGAGTTTCCCGGATTGATGGCGGCATCCGTCTGGATGAACTCTCCAGGCTTGTGCCGGTCGCCCGCATCCGGATTCGGACGGTTGAGAGCGCTGATGATGCCACGCGTCACCGTGAAGCGGAATCCATACGGGTTGCCAAATGCCAGTACGGTCTGACCCGGATGCAGCTTGGCCGAATCTCCCCAGGGAACGCTGGGCAAGTTCGTACCCTTCACCTTGATCACCGCCAGATCTGTTAAAGGATCAGTGCCGATAACCTTCGCCGGCAGTACTTCCCGGTTGGTCATGGTCACGCGGATGTCGGTTGCGCCGTCAATCACGTGATTGTTAGTAACGATGTAGCCATCGGGAGAGATAATCACACCGCTGCCCAAGCCGTGCTCCACGCGTTCGCGAGGCATTCGGGGCATATTGAACTGGCGCCCAAAGGGGGTGCCACCAAATGGGCTCCCTGGACCGAAGAATTGCTGCATGTCTGGTGAGGATTCGTCACCGTCATTTTTCACGCTCGGCTTCGCACTCACAGTCACGTTCACAACAGCGGGAGTAACCCGCGCTGCCAGCGTTTCCATGGCGCGGTCGAGCGTGAGTAAGGCGGCGACACTGTTGTCGTCGAGTGGCGCAGCGGCAGAAGCCGCCACAGCTGCCTTCGAGGTACTAGCGAATTCATAACCCGCTAACCCTACGACGGACGCCACAGCGACCACACCCGCTAACATGCGCCGGGTCACGTTTGTCTTCCAATTTTGCATTTTTGTTTCTCCTTGTAACTAATTGTTTAGTTGCTACTATCAAAAAAAATTGGCCTTACGTCTTCTTGGCGACTGGTGCTGGTTCCGGTCTATCTTGAACCAAATTCACTCTCCACACGCCAACACTCCAGACCCAGGAATTCGGTCCTACTTGTTGCGTGGTTCGGATGATCAACAACGCCTCAGAGGCCGGCACAGCACTCTGCTTCGTTCCCGTGTTTACGATTTCAACCAAGCTGGGTTTGGAATTGGCGCCCAACCGAGCAGCGCTCATTTGCGGAGTAGAACGATCCTCGGGCCGATGCCTGAAAGCTTGCGCCGAAGTTTGCTGCGGCATTTTTTTAGCTTGCGACGATGAGCGCGTCCGCATAGCCGCAGGAATCACAGCCGCAACAGGCATCCCGGATTGATTAAGCAGCGCCGTATGTACATTTTCGTTCTGAAGCGGCGGCGCGCTCGAATCAAACGCTACAAAGCGCGGAACATGTGGCACGACCACTAGGCAGAGCAACGCGAAAGCGCCCACAAGGCCCAACGCCGGTTTCCAGACGTGTTTGCCATTTGGTCGAGTCACGTCGAGTATCTGAGCGATGCGCCGGGAAGCTTCGCCTGCCCGATGAACCGCCGCCTGCGCCATTGCCCATCCACGGCGTGCGACACTTTTCTCCAGCAGAGCAACCAGGCATTTTGCGTAGCCGTGCGGATTCGCGGTTTCGGCCAACACCCGATCGTCACAAGCCATCTCCCGCTCCAGTGAGAGGCGGCTCTCAATCCAGCACACTGCCGGATGGAAAAGGAATATTGCTCGCACGACCTTCTGGAGTAAGTTGGTCCAGGCGTCTCCGCGACACAAGTGCGCAAACTCATGGAGCAGGACGATGTTCAATTCTGGCGGCGTAAGTTCCCGCAACGCCCAAACCGGAATGACAATCATCGGCTTGAAAAATCCGATGGCGGCGGGCACGTTCACGCGCCCTGAAGTCGCGAGCATCACTGATCTTGAGGAGCTAAATTCCGCGATCATTTCTTTTATTGCGGGTTTTAGATCTGCTCCGTCGATCGCGACGCAACTCCTTCGCAACGTGTGCAATCGCCAAAGTCCAGAAACTAAACGCAACATCGCAACAGACGCGGCCACAATCCATGCTAGAAACAAAACAAGTCCCCATGGACCAGGCACGGTGACCAGGGGATGCGTGCTGCCAGCAAGTTGAAGAGGATTCCCGCCTGTGACTCGGCCGATCAGGGGAAGTCCCGCTATAGGGAGTGCAGCCACCGCCAATAAGGCTACGAACCAAACGGCAAATCGTGTCCCTGAATTCTGCTTCGGCAGAAGCCACAAAATCGCGGCAGCAAAGAACGTAATGAGTACTCCTTCGGGAAGCGAATTCAGAACGCAGGCGATTACTATCTGGACGATGCTCTGCAACTGTGGCCACATCATTTCGCGCCGCCCCGTTCCAGCATCTCGCGCAGCCGATCAAGTTCTTCGGCCTCGATACCCTTGTCTTCCAGGATGTTCAAGATAAGTTGCTCGTGGGAGTTCTTAAAAAAACGGCCTACCAGATGGCTTATTTCCGAGCGCGTCGCCTCTTCTCGCCCCACCAGGGGAGCATACACATGGGCCCGGCCATCCTTGGAGTGCTTAACGTAACCTTTGCGTTCTAAGACACGAATGGTGGTCAAAACCGAGTTGTAAGCCAGCGCCGGCTTGTGCGAAAGGGAATCCAAAATCAACTGGACGGTGCCAAACCCCTTTAGCCACAACACGTTCATGATCCGCAATTCAGCTTCGGTCAATGTCTCAGACTGTCTGCGCGGCACTCCCCATCCTCCCTATTTTATTGGACGATTCAAAGGGGTAAAGGTAACTAATTATTTAGTTGCACAGAAAGGGATCGAGGATGTATGCCCCACATGCCGGCATCTGGTAAAGATGCCAGCATGTGGAGACCCGATTCAAATGGAGCCAACCCGAGCTCTAAGTCACGGGTTTGGTACTGTCCTAACCAACGCAACTTTAGGACAGTACCCTAGGTTAGGGTGCGAACGCTCCAAAAGCTCCCTGGTAAGCGGTGGCAAAAGACGAAAAGGCCTTGGTGCAATTGAAGTGGCTATAGTCGTTGGTATAGTTCGAATCGTACGCGATCATGAAATCGCACATGTACCATTCGCCGTCGTTGGTGGTAAGACTTGACCCGCTGACAGGCGTCTTCGCAACCGGGAGAAGACCCGGCCACGGGCAGTACGAGCCACAATCGTTCGTGTTCGAGTCAGATGCCAGTCCTCCAGTCTTGGTCAGCACATCGGTTGTGGGCGTTGAGGCCAGCGAGGTCTGCAATTCGAGGATCGGGTAGTTCCCGTTTGGCATTTTTGAGTTGTAGTACTGGTTGAAATTCCAGCACCAGTCGGACTGAATGTCCTTGATGACCAGGCATTCGTTGCTGCCGCTGAAGTTGAGCGCGACAACGTCATCCACCTTGTATCCGTTTGTGCCGATCCCACAACTGTTAGAAATCGAAATCTGTCCTTCAGGAAGATCGAAGGAATTCAAGTTGCCCATGCAGACCAGGCTGTTGTTCTTGGCCCACATGCCTACCTCGTCCATAACGTCCTGGTAATAAGACACAAATACCGACTGCGAGCCGAAGGGCCAGCCCGGGCCCGTGTTGCTCATCAGTCCGACTGTATCGGCCTCGCCACCTTCGGTCAGTCCGCAGCGAATGTATCCCACGCGAGTATCGCTGGCATAATGAGCATAGACTTGGCTGCAAATGTACTTGATCCACGCCTTCATCGGAGGCTCATAGGCGGTTGGTAATCCCGTGGCGAGTACGGGATTCGGCGAGCCGGAGATAGTTCCGTTCACCGAATTGATGTTGAAGACGCGCTGGGCAGAAAGCGTTGCACCGCTGTTGATGGTGTTGCCGTTGCCGTTCGGAAAATTCGCGGTCACATTGTTATCTGCATAAGTTACCTGAGTCGCAGTGATCCCGGTAACGGTGCATCCCGTACAGTTCATCTCGGTCGCTCCGTTCGTTGTCACTCCCGTAACCGTAATGGAATCCCCGTTCGAACCGATATAGGCACTGGCTACGGAGACTGTGCAGCTCATCGATGACCTGCTGCAAGTGTCGTTGGTTGTGTTCAGATTTAGCTGGTAGGCTTGATTCTTTAATCCCAGATATGAGGATGCGACCCACGCGTCCTGCGGAGGCGCGTTGGTGCCGGTCAGCTTTGTCCAGGTACACGCAGTGGCTGTCAAACCGTCTGTGTAGGGGGACTGGTTGGTCGGTCCGGGCCCCCCGCTCGCGCCCGCAACGCACCGTGCATCTCCAGTAATATCGCCCGCGGTGACGGCCCCAGACCAACTTGGAGTCGTATTCAGCGTGTAATAAATCTGACTTCCAATCACATTCGTGACTTTTGTCTCGACCACGTTGTACTGCGTCGCACTCGACGGTGTCGCCAGCGTCACTGTGATGTATTGGCCGATCAGCGACGAAGGTGGCGTCTGCCTCACAGTAATCGTGGCTGTTGTTCCGCTGTGGGATGCATTGGTCGGAGTGAAGTTGACATTGGCGGCACCATTCTCAATCTGCCAATACATTCCACCTGAGTCCTTGATGTAATCTCCGGGAAGGTAGTAGGTTCCCTGCGCCCAGGCAAGTGGATAAAGAGGGTTGCCCGAACAATCCGCCAAGGTGTTAGCCCAACCCTGCGAGAACACTCCCAGAGAGGTTTCATTGTTGCTGTTGTAGCCGGCTGGCGCGACCACAATGTTCGTCAATTTTCTGCTGGTGGTGTTAGCTCCGTAGACGTCGCTGATGAACGTGTTGAGCCCGCTGAAGTCCAACGAGGGACAATACACGCCGTTGTGGGTTGATCCGGCATCGAGATACGTTCCCGATGTGCAATTCGAAGCGCAACCCGCCGCGACACTCACGACCACCCCAGTGATGTGGCTGTTGTTGGTATTAGTGGTTCCCAACATAGTTGTGAGGATGCTCAACTGGGTGGCATCCAAGCCCAGAGAGGAAATCAGGACGTTGCTCTGTCGTATGGGCGAAGTGCCGTTGCAGTACAAAACTGGTGAAGTACACGATGACGGTGGCGGAGGCGTAAGCCTTTCATCGATTTGGGATACCGCGCAGACTGCGGACATGGTCAGCATTATCGCGTAAGCCAGAAAGCGATTTGTGACGGACTTCATAGTTCCTCCTGGTAAATCTTCCCTACCTGTTGGCGGGGATCAATCCGTGCTAGACGGACGCATAAGACAAACCTCGGGGAGGCTTATGCCTGCGTGTGATCGCAAGAGCCTCCCCGCATTTCGGTGAGAACTCCGTTGCCGTTTAGCTGCAGCCTGAGAATTTGATGGAAGCGAGATGCGTGCTCCAGTCAGCGGTACCGGAGTTCGCACTGGTGTAATACTCGTCGACGTACCAGAAAGTGCAATCGTCGGAGGGGTCGACGCTCATGCTCGAATAGTCCCCCCAGTTCCCGCCGGCTGTGGAACCTTCGTAGCCGCCGCCCGCCTGCACCAACTGTTCCGCGCCCATCGTGCATGAGACGTTTCCATTGGGGCAGCCCGTGACGTAAATCCCTGGATATAAGCTGGCGCTGGACTTGCTGTAGCCAAGCAGGATGTCGCCTGCCTTATCCATGGCCATGCTTCCCATCCAGCGAAAATTCGCGTCGGGAGCAAAAGTTCCGGATTGCGCGATGGAGGGTGTGCCGTTCGGATCCTCAATCACATACCACCGAATACCCGAGTAGTAGTTTGGAGATGTCCCTTGCCGAATGGAGTGGTTTACAACCAGCGTCTCCACGCCCGAGATATTTCTGTAGGCGAGGCGGTACATTAAACGATCTCCGAGAGAATCGACCTTCACCGTTGTCCCTTTTTGTGGAACGCAGTTTTGCCCGTTTCCACAGGCCTCGGTGAAGGCATTGATGCTCAGGTTGGTTGGCCCCATGAGAGTGGAGTTCGTAATCGTCGTCCAGTCCACGTGAAACTTAAATAGCTTGAGATATTGCGGGGAGGTGTTGTTGTTCGCATCCAATCCCACGTAGTAATTTGGCGAACCCGTCGGCGGCAACACGGTGCCGTCAAAATCCGATGGCAGGGTCGTAATGGGCCCTTGTCTAAAACAGACGAAAGCGGGGCTGGAACCGCCGGTCAGCATGACCGATCGCTCCAGGGCGCATTCGTTGCCACCGTTATTGTCGAACGAGTAGTAGTAGGCGTCCGGCCAGACTCCAACTTTCGGGTAATCCGGAAATGCGTTATAGGCCCCGAGCTTGAACGAGTAGAGATACCAGCCGCCCGTGGCGTCAGAGGTTTTGGATATGGCAAAGCATTCCGTGTACGGGTCCGTCACCGTTCCGCCTCCGACCCGATGCATCATCACCCATACGCTGGCAATCTTGTCGTACTGGGCGATCACATCGGCATTGCCTTCAGTGGAGCAAGGACTACCCAAGGCATTCCAAAGCAAGTCGCCGTTTGTAGCGGCTTGGACAACATTCCCGCTCTTGTCAAAAACCTCATACTTGTTATTCACATACTCGACATACTGCGTGCTTCCCGCGGCACCGTTAGGGTCTGGTGTCTTATAACCACCAGTGCCTGAAATACCGTCGACGGTCACGCCGATGGTGATTGGCGAGGAAGGCGGCAGAAACCGAGAGGGCTCGCCGCTTGTTGACTCGACCCGCGCGGGAAACAACTCGGGATACAGGTCACGCATCGCTTCAGACGACGCAAACCTGTCGGCGTGCCCAATCCGCGTTGGGGCTGCCACTTGTTGTCCCGCGCACTGGAATACGCTTAAAGTTACAAGACACGGCACGATAGCGCTCGACCACAGGCGTAGTATTCTCATTTCATCCTCTCATTTCCAAAGAATGTTCATTCGTGGACCAGAATGACGAAGGGGAGCCAGTCGCAGAACGTGAGGGTATTCTTCACTAATGCAGCCAGAAGACCGTGGCAGTTTCGGACTAAGTGGCTCCGTCCGTTGAATTGGAGGTTGTCAGACCCCTGGGTTTATTGAGAAGTACCACCGAGCAGTAACACCTTGATGATTGCGGAATAGTCATAGTGCGGAGCTTAGAACACCTGTGGTAGCCATCGAGCGCGTCTCATATCTACTGCTCTCCGACAACGCTGAACATGAATGTCCTGTGATATTCGCGCCGGTCGAGTGCATTTGTCGCGGTCAACTCAACCATATATTCCTGATTCCTCAAGACCAACACGGCCGGCACTGGGAACACGACAAGTTGTGCATCTCCCTTAGAGCTGTGCAGTATCTCGCTCAGGATTACCCTTCTCCCGGGAAATAACCTGAGAACAGCGTTGTAAGTTCGATCCTGCGACAATGAGGTCGGAAGCTCCAGATTGATCAACGTGGCTCGACTGGGAACAACGATCCTGGGTGCGTCCGCCGAGTTCACTCCACGGGTCCCGAGATCGTAAGGAATGAGCCTTTCGTTCACCACGCCTACGGCCTGACCCGCTGGAAGACTTCCGCTCGGCTTCGCTGATGATGTTTTCGCTTCCGCAATCTCTCGCTCCATACGTGCACGCTGCGAGATGAGATCGCGATTCTTCCGTGCCGAGCCAAGTATCCACCCACTCCCGATCAATAAAAGGGCTATGGCGGCATATTGGAGCGGACGAAAGTGAGGCGAGAACCAACTTGCGCGGACGCGCGGCAAGTTTTGGATATAAGTCACACGCAATGAGGCGGACCACTTTCCCTCCTTACTTTCATCGGTAGATACCACCAGGTCCAGCTTCGCCTCGCCAATCTCAATCCGAGCCGTTGAAGACACAATGCGGTCCGCATCCGAGTATGCAAGCAAATGCGTCGCTAGAAGAAGATCACCCTCAGTGTCCTCGGTCCAGATCTCGATCAGCTTGGCGCCCTTTCTGAGATCAAGACACATTTCCTTCTCCCGACGAAGGTCGACTCTCGTCTGCTCAATGCCATCGATGCCGATTCTTAGGATATGAGGCGGTGCTTCTTTGCGTCGTTCTGATTCAGAACTCAGGTGGGCCTGAATAGCCTGTCTTTCGTGTGAGGTCAGACTCGTCGGCTGGCGCGGCCCCGCCGGTTTGTCGTTGCCGTTTCCGCCCGAAACGCTGTGAAACCAGGGCAGAGCCAGTCTGCTCTCAGCCGGGTCGATAGCGAGAATTTTCGCGACGCGGCTGAAGCAAACGGGGTCGATAAACGCATGGCATCGGTTCACTTCGACGGTATCCGGGCTTGCCGCGGTGTCTATTCCCGACAGCAGCCGTGGAACGACCACTGAATCCGAACTACGGTTCGCCGGCACCAGGCAATGGTACCTCGTGCTCCAAGGTATAAACTTCTCCAGACACCCATGGACCAGGTCGATCCAGCGACTTTGATCCTCCGCAAGCTCAAACCGCATTTCCCCCCGGGCAACGGTCGCCGTCCTGAGGATATTGCTGAATCGATCTGAGATCTTTTTCATGAGCAGTCGCTTGGCTCGTCGGTACTCATCCGCTCCTAAATAGCGGTCGGCTATCAGCTCGTACATGCGCTGTACCTCCGAAGTACTGTAGTTGTGCAATAGACGGTGGAGCCCGACGGCGACATAAAACGAAGACATTCCAGTAGTAGTCTGGATCAGACTTTTAATGTAGCGAATGATCAAATCTTCGGTGGTGAAGTCGCCACGTTCCTCTTGTTGTTTTTCATATTTTTCAGCCGCAAAGTAGATTAACCATTGCAGAGTATCGCCATCGGCTCGGCTGATTTTGCTTCCCCAACGCTTGAGATATTTATCGCGCCAATAAGCCCGCTTCCTTTCCTGCCGGCAGCGGGCGTTTAGCCTGTTCACCGCATCAGTGAGTACTTGAACAGCAAGAGGCCGGTCGGGCACAAGAAAATACGCGAGTCGAAATCCTCGCTCGAACAGGTCGCCGGCATCTTCCATTGTTGCGGGGCCTGGCATCGAACTGGCCTAGTTCCACTCTCCCTGGATCTGAAATCCAGCCCAATAATATGGAGACGCCCAGCGCTTCTGTTTCCACATCCCGATCTGCGCTTGGCGCAGTGCCGCTGCCGGCCGCATTCCATCACGCTCCATAGCCTTGTAGAACTCTCCCATGAGTTGGGCTGTGCCCATGTCGGAAACTCTCCACAGGCTCGCTACGACGCGGCTCGCGCCCGCATGCATGAAACCCTGTGTCAAACCCACGAGTCCCTCTCCGTCAATTTCCTTTCCCAGGCCGGTTTCACACGCGCTTAACACAACCATCTCGGCGGGAAGCTTAAGGTTGTAGATATCTTGAATATCCAGGAAACCGTTTTGCGGCCTTCCACGCGCATCCACCATGGAAAACACGAGCCCCGAGAGTTCTGGATTCCGGCTGTCCAACAAACCATGAGTAGCAAAGTGAATAATGCGATATTGCGTGAGTTCCGGGCTGGTTGCCACTGTCCGGTTCGCCTTGAAATCAACTGCTTTCATCCCCTGCCCCGGAGGTGTTACCGAAAGAATCGCATCGGCCTCCAAACGCGAAAACCATAAGCGGCTCAGGTGAAGTTCGTGATCGGTGCCGGACCCTTTGCCCTCCAGCAAGCCGACGTCAGAAGCCGATCTCAACAACCGCGACGCCGGCGGGGAACTCCAGAAAGACCGCAGAAACTTTTCCTGCCTTCCATCGGCCGGTTGGCTCCTCGTGCCCCCCACCCTGGCATCTTCCTTGTCAAAAACCGGATCGGCCAGCACAGCCACGGACTTGGGCGCTCGAACACGTGTCAACTCCTCCCGGCGGAGCGCTGCCAGCACCGAGATAGATGGCAAATTGACGACTTCGTGCTCAGTAATCAGCGGAACGAGTTTCTGCGAACCAGATCCCTTTGCGCTGTCTGATGACGAAGCAATCGGCAAAGCCGAGAACGGAATGTATTGCAAGGCGCCATCCGTGACAATGAGCAATCGTTTGTTTCCCAAATACGCCGCCACCGGAGCCAGGACCTCCCGGCTAAGCGCCGCTGCGGCAAATCGAAAGCGCTTCTCGTCACGATTCAAGCGGGCCTGTCTTGTCGGCTCCGTTTCGTCTTTGCTCATACGGTTCGGAGCCGTCAACAGGTTATAGACGGACCGCGCCGCTGCTTCGATCTCAACCCGATTCGGCAATTCATAACTTGTTAGCCGGTCAGACGTCACTACCCAAACATGGCTACGCTCGTCGCCCAAGGAATACTCCAACAAAACCGTGTCTGCATCGAGCAGTTGCTGGATTTCTTTCGCACGGATGGGCTGCGGTTTAGTCAGTGCCGCATATCGGGGACTGGAAGCACGCATTTGCTCTTCAACTTCCGAGTGCTCCGACAAGAGCCGGGCAATTTCCTGCTGCAAGGCCGAAACTTGTTGATCGGTGTGTTTGCCGCTCAACAATCTTATGCGACCATCGGACTTGGCTGCGAGTTCAGCCTGCAAACGCTCTTCCTTTTTCGATAACTGGGGATCAACGTCGTTGCGAAGGTCTACGTGCGCGGCGGACATCATTTCCAGCAACATCCTCGCCCGCGACTGCTCCAGTATCTCCAGGGCGGTGTCCGGACGATTCTCAGCCAGCAGCAAGTCCACGTAGTTCTTATAGTAGTTCGCGTGCCGGGCGCGGAAATCTGATCGCAACTCATCCGATCCCCCAAGACGCGCAGTCTGACTCGCGAGTGCATGCAGCGTTTGCTCATAGAAGGTCTCAGCCCGCGCGAACTGACCTTCCTTCCGCAGCACCAGCGCCAGGCCGGCCAGCGTGGCCGCATGATCCTCACTGCCCGGAACTAACTTCTCCCGGATCGCCAGCGATTGCTCGTAATACCCTTGCGCCCCGGAAAAATCTCCATTTTGGCCGAGTAGATCGCCTAGCCCATGAAGCGTCTCGGCGACATAAAGACCGCCAGGAGCTTCCTTCTCTTCGATCGCCAGCGCCTGACGTTGATACTCCTCCGCCCTGACGAGGTCACCCCGGTCATGCGCGATGTAGGAGAGGTCGTTGAGATCACCGGCAACATCAAGGCTATCATTTGCTAATTCGCGATCAATCTCCAACGCCTGCTGCGTATACTTCTCGGCCCTGGTAAGGTCTGCGTGTTCCTGCGCCAAAAGCCCAAGATCGTGCACGCTTTGGGAAACTGCCCAGCTGCCAGGATCCTTTTCCTCGCGGATTGCCAAGGAACGAAGCAGGTATCTTTTTGCCTTGGTCCCGTCCCCCTGCAAATCCGCAACAGTTCCGAGTTCGTTCAAGCTTCCGGCGACGTCAAGGCCTTCCGGAGACAGTCTCTCTTGAATATTCAGAGCGTGATGGAGGTACTTTTGGGCTCTTGCGAGATCTCCTGTCTGCCATGCGACGATCCCCAGGTTTTCCAATGTCAGGGCAGCATCGAGACCTTCCGGCGCGAGCTTCTGCTCGATCGCAAGGGCCTGCTCGTAGTAAGACTGGCCAACCTGAAGACCGATTCCTCGAGGGTACCGAACCACCGTACCAACACTGGTAAGGCTCCGGGCTTGCGCCAGACTGTTGGGCGATAGCCTGGTTCGAATTTCGAGCGCCTGGCGGCAATACTCCTCTGCCTTCTTAAGATCACTGCGAGTCCAGAACATCATTCCAAGATCGTCGAAGACCGCTGCGGCAGAGAGGTAAGCTCCCGAATTCTGGCTGAGCTGGATCGATTTCTTGAAATAATCTTCCGCATGCGTCCAATCGTTCCTTTGGCGAAAAGTAGACGCCCATTCCCGTAGCAGTAGCGCGGTAAAGGAGCTGTTCGCTTCGGGCGTCAGGTGGATGGCTTGCGCATACGCTTCATCAGCCTCCCTCCAGCGCCTCTGCTGCGTCCACAATAACGCCGCTCGGTACATCAGCCACGACGATAGCTCTGCGTAGTCTTTTTTCTCAGCTGCGACAGCGGCCTCGTTGCAACTTTGGGCCGCCTGCAAGGCCTTCCCTGCCAGAGCAAGATATCGGCACTCCTGATAAATCGATGGGAGACTCCTCGGAAGTTCTGGGTACGTCCGCAGCCCCCACCGATCCGGCGCCACAAACCAGACCCGATTCCGACCATGCCGGAGACCTTCGAGAGTGACCGTTCCATGAGGCGCCTGCTCGATCTCAATCGAGATAATATCGAAAGGCGAGTGAATCTCTCCCTTGGCATTATTGCCGACCCAGCGCAGGAGTACGTCTCCTCTTTGAACTCCAGCTCGCTCCGCCGAAAAATATCGATCGACTCCTTCGGCGATAACTCCTCGGGGTCTATCGTCGAAGCCGCGTGCACCCGCCGCCGAAATTAGCGCTGTGACGCACGCGAACACAGCCGAAGCTCTCCTGAAGGCTCGGCGCGGGGCTAAGCATAGCTGGAGCATCTGACTGAGATAGAGCCTGAATGGCGATAGTGTTTGGAGCATGGGTTAGCAACCAAGGAGGGAGGGTTCCCGGTGTACCGAGCGATTCTTACACTGTCGCACTAAGCAGCACAACTCAGCGTGGCATTTTCGGAATCATAGGCTAAAAAGACGATTGGACGATTTAGCGAATTAAATTGTCTGACTATCGATCTATTGCAGGGCGTTGCCGCGTCAATCGCGGTCACTTCCGCGTGTCCGCGGGCGCTTTCCTAACGGGCCCGACAGGGTCTTCTTGTAACGCAATTCCGCGAAATGGAACAAATTCCACTTTGTTGTTAAACCAGCCCAGAAACATGGTAATAAAGTCTCAATATAGCTTTCCGATTCCAGCTGGCCGCGGCAATCGGTAGCCAATCTCGCCCGAGGTCTTTCCCATGACATCTCCCCGATCCAGATTCGTCCTGGTGTTCACGGCAACGGTCCTTGCTCTTGTCTCTTCTATTCATGCGCAGGATTTTAAGAAGCAAGTCATCTATCAGATTGTCACCGACAGGTTCTTCAACGGCGACACAACAAACGATAATCCATCGCAAAGCGCGGGGCTGTTTGATTCTACGCAAACGAACTGGTTTGCGTATTGGGGAGGCGATCTCGCGGGAATCCAGCAGAAAATGTCCTATATCAAGGGCATGGGGGTGACGGCGATTTGGATATCGCCCACGGTGGACAATGAGAACCTGAACATGGCCAGCGGCACGCCGATCTCGGCGCCCTATCACGGGTACGACGCGCGCGACTTCATGCGCGTCGAGGAGCACTTTGGCGACAGCAGCAATTCCTGGACGGCGTTCAATAATCTGGTAACGGCGGCGCACAACAACGGCATCAAGGTGATTGTGGACTGGGCCAATAACCATTCCAATTACAACGGAGGAGGCGAATTCGGCGCCCTCTATAACAACGGCGTGTTCATGGCTTCCGACAGCAACGATCCCAACGGATATTTCCACCACAATCCGAATATTGCCGACTACAACGACCGCTATCAGTTGCAGTACTACACGCTGGTTGGCCTGGAGGATTTGAATCAGGAGAACGCGACCGTCGACAGCTATCTGAAGTCGGCGATGCATCAGTTTCAGACGCACGGAGCGGATGGCTTTCGCCTCGACGCCATCAAGCATGTCACTTGGGGATGGGAGTATTCGCTGGCGAATTCCGTCTTCAATCAGTCGCCGAGTTTCCTTTTCGGCGAGTGGTACAACAACAATTCATCCGATCCGCTGTACCACGATGCCTACAAGTTCGCCAACAAGAGCGGCATTGGCGAGCTCGACTTTGGAATCAACACCGCCGTCCGCGACGTGTTTGCCGGCAACAATAACTTCTCCGAGATCGATGGCAACATTTCAACCGAGAACACGAACTTTTTCTGGAACAACGACCTGGTCACATTCTTCGACAGCCATGACGAATCGCGCCTGCTGACGTTGAACAACAACAATAATCGCCTGCATGAAGCAATGGCATTTCTCCTGACGTGCCGGGGCATCCCCGTGATTCTGTATGGCGACGAGCAGTATCTGCACAACGATACGAATAATGGAAACGATCCGTACAATCGCGTCTGGATGAGTTCGTACAGCACCACGACCACCGCCTACCAACTCATCAATAAGCTGGCGACTTTGCGGCAAAGCAGCAACGATGCGCTTGCCTACGGCGGCTTCCAGCAGCGCTGGATCAATAATGATGTCTACATTTACGAGCGCAAGTTTTTCAACGACGTAGTGCTGGTCGCGATCAACAAGAACGATACGACAGGGTATGCCATCTCAGGTCTGTTCACTGCACTGCCGGCGGGAACTTATAGCGACTACTTGGGCGGACTACTAGGAGGGTCGGGCCTTACCGTAACATCCGGGAGTGGTGGCAACAATCCGGCGAATAACTTTACTCTGCCTGCACATACCGTGGCAGTCTGGCAAGCAGTGGGCACGCCCAGCGCTCCAGAGGTTGGCTCCATCGGACCGACGGCTGGGCAGGCGGGTATGAAGGTAACCGTCGCGGGCAAGGGATTTGGATCCTCGACGGGTCAGGTGCTGTTCGGCACAACTGGAGGCACAGTGCAAACATGGTCCGATACATCGGCTACCTTCACCGTGCCCAGCGTCGGCAATGGCATCTACCAGGTGCAGTTAAAGAACAGTTCCGGGACAGCGGCTAACACCATTCAATTCACTGTGCTCACCGCTCAGCTTGTCCCGGTTACGTTCACTGTGAACAATGCCACTCCAACCAACACGGGAGATTATATTTTCCTGACGGGAAATACGATTGAGCTAGGAAACTGGGGCACGACATTCGATACAGCGATCGGCCCCATGCTCGATCCCAACTATCCCAATTGGTTCCTCAATACTTCAATGCCCGCGGGTACGCAAATACAATTCAAGTTCATCAAAGTCGCTGCGAACGGAACCGTTACATGGGAGAACGGATCGAACCACCAGTACACGGTACCAGCCAGCGGCACCGGATCTGTGAACGTAAATTGGCAATATTAGTTTCTCTGGACGCGCTTGTGGGAGCGCCGACGGTCTCCAAGCTGTTAACAAAGATCGCACTGCATTCGCCTGAGGGCCTTGTTGAAACCGGACTGCGCCTGCGCCCACCCGCTCAGATCGGAACAGCGATGTATCAGGCAAGTAACAGGAGGAGATTTATTTCTTGATCAGGGATCTTTTGGATACCTTCCTCACTACGGGGCCACTCCACAAAAAGCTGACTGTGCTACTCTCAGGACAATTACAATGCGATCCAGCCGGAGAAGACCTTTTATTTAACTCTTACGTAGTGATTACTTTTCGCTGACAACCTCAAGCTTTGCAACTGGTTCAACCGGGCGGGTTCACGCCACAGAGGAAGCCGCCCAAATGCCCGGTGAGCGCGACCACAGCAACTGCCAAGACTTCGAGGGCGAAACGATAGCTCGGCAAGTACACCGTCCGCCGCTGAGCACGAAAATGCACCCACCTCCCGGAAGACGGCTTGTCGTAGCGGGGCAATCGAAAAAAAATTTGACGATCTAGCGGCAGATCCGTAGAGTACGATTCACAAGCCTGAGGATATTAATACCGCGTCGGCCACAATCATGGTTCGTTGTTCAGTCGGACACATGCTTGCGCACTTGCACCGTGCTCTCTCGGCACCATCTCACGCACTGAAGAATGAAGCATGAACAACATTAAATCGTCGCCATTTTATTGGCGCAGAAACCGATAACGGGAGTGCTACTCATGAGTCTGAAGCGCAAGCCTTCTCGCCAGAATGTATTTGTATCGTCGATGGCAATGCTGGTTGGGATTAGCTTGGCAGTGAACCCTTTTTGCCGCCAGGCCAAGGCTCAAGACGCGCGCCTCTTGGGTGAAACAAAGTCCGATAATCCTGTCCCCGCGGTTCATCCCAAACTATGGCCCGAGAGCAAGTCACCGATTGGCCTCGACACAAAAATTGAAAAGCGCATCGACGGCCTACTCAAACAGATGACGGTCGAGGAAAAGGTCGGTCAGGTTATCCAGCCCGAATGGAAGTCGATCAGCCCCGCCGAAGTGGCACAATACCATATCGGATCGATTGAAAATGGCGGCGGCGCGGTGCCTGGCGGCAACAAGCATTCGAGCGTTCAAGACTGGGTCAACTTAATCGAGCCCTACTACGATGCCTCGGTCGATCCGGCGAGAAACCGCGTCATCATTCCGCTGATCTGGGCCTCGGACGCCGTCCACGGGCACAACAATGTCTATGGCGCTACCCTTTTCCCGCACAATGTCGGCTTGGGCGCGGCGCACGACCCGGATCTGCTCCGCCGCATCGGCGAGATCACGGCCGCCGAAGTGCGCTCAACCGGCATGGACTGGTCGTTCGCGCCGACGATTGCCGTCGCGCGTAACGACCGCTGGGGCCGCACCTACGAAAGCTATTCGGAGGATCCGAAGATCGTGGCCCAATATGCCGCCGCGATGGTGACGGGGCTGGAAGGTTCGAGCTCGACCTTCCTAGACAAGGATCATGTCATTTCGACCGCCAAACACTTCCTGGGCGACGGCTCCACCGACGGTGGCCGCGACCAGGGCGATTCACTTGCCTCCGAAGCCGATCTGATCGGGCTGCACGCCGCCGGATACGCCCAGGCCATCAACGCCGGCACACAATCGATCATGGCATCTTACAATGCGTGGCACGGTGTCAAGATGCACGCCAACAAGGCGCTAATGACAGACGTTCTGAAGGGCCAGATGGGATTTGACGGCTTCATCATGGGTGACTGGAACGCGCACGGCCAAATTCCTGGCTGCACCAATGCCGATTGCGCCGAGGCGTTCAAGGCGGGGCTCGACATCTTCAATGCGCCGCAGGACTGGAAGGCGCTCTACGCCAATCTGGTGCGCGAAGTGAATGATGGCACGATTCCGAAGGTGCGCCTCGATGATGCCGTGCGGCGGATCCTGCGCGTCAAGATGCGTATGGGCGTGTTCGACGAACCCGCGCCGAACAAGCGGCCCAATACGTTCCAGCCCATTGGGACGCGTGATCATCGCGCAGTTGCCCGCCAGGCGGTGCGCGAATCTCTGGTATTGCTCAAGAATAACGGCGTCCTGCCGATCAAGCCTACCGCCAACGTGCTAATCGCTGGTGATGGCGCCGACAATGTAGCCACGCAGGCAGGCGGCTGGACGCTCTCCTGGCAGGGCGCCGATAACGGCCCCAACGACTTCCCCGGCGCCACCTCGATTTATGGAGGCCTGAAGGCCCAAATCGACGCAGCCGGCGGACAGGCGCTGTTCAGCCCCGACGGCACGTCGGCGCAAAAAGCCGACGTTGCCATTGTCGTGTTCGGCGAAACCCCCTATGCCGAATTCATGGGCGACCAGCGGGACGTGGCGCTGCATCACGATTATGTGGAGTCTCTGGAACTGATAAAGAAACTAAAAGCGCAGGGCATTCCGGTGGTCGCTGTCATGCTGTCGGGCCGCGCGCTTTATGTCAATCCGCAGATCAATGCCGCCGATGCCTTTGTCGAGGCGTGGCTACCGGGCTCGGAAGGCGAAGGCGTCGCCGACGTGTTGACCGGCAAGTACGACTTTACCGCCAGACTCAGCTTCTCATGGCCCAAGGACCCCGATCAGACACCGCTGAATGTTGGGGATGCAACGTATGATCCGCAATTTGCTTACGGTTTCGGGCTGAGCTACGCTGCGCCTGCGCAGACGCCCACCTTGCCCGAAGTGGCCAGCACGACCAAATACGGCGAGAAGAGCGTCTACTACGCCAAGGGTAGTGCATGGAACGGCTACAAACTCTCCATTGGTGACGGCAGCAGCCCGCACATGGACTATGCCGGCACGCGCACCGAGATCTCCGGCTTGATGCTGGAATCGCAGCCCGACGGCGTGTTGCACGCGGTGTGGAACGGAAAATCGAAAGCATGGCTGGAGATGGGCGGGGACAAACCGAGCGACATCAGCCGCGAGGCCAATGGCGCGATGATGCTCAGCCTCACCGTGCGGGTCAATACGCCTCCGGCCGCCGAGGTACGGCTGGGCGTCGGTTCCGCTTTGGTGCCCGTGACCGCTCAACTGAAGGCCCTTCCCCCCGGCAGCTATGCGACTCTGGCCGTGCCGCTCTCATGCTTTTCCGCGCAGGACCTAAAGATGACCCCGACCATCGCCGATTTGGAAACTTCCGGCAGTCTGGATCTATCGGTGTCCGAAATCCGCCTGGTGGAAACCAGAAAGGGTGCTGCTTGCCCAACGGAGTGAAGGATCTTCAAGAAGGTACGAAACAAGAATAGTTGTTCTCATGGCCACGGAAGACGTCCAAAAGCTCGACATGTGGAACCTCATTGAATGAAGCCTTCCCGATGAAGGCCTCTGTGAGAAAACGCTCCGCACATCTGCGATAACTATTTCGACCTTTGTAGTGGTTTGCATTGTGACTGCTTGCTTGCCGGACAGTCTGAATCGGAAAGGTTCCCTGGAAAGGCATCCGCCTAAAGGCGAATACGTAGCTGCAGCATAAGAATCCAAAGGTCTGCACACCTGATTCACCCGCGCGAAGGGGCGTGATGTCGGCTTCTAGCAGCCTAAACAGCAGCGCTGTCGCCTCTACATCAATTCTTCAACAAACGCCCGGGTTACGTCCGCGGGTATCCGCACATCAGCGTACGCGAGGGGACCTGCGTTCAGAACTGGTTCCGCTCCATGCAGGGGTCGGCACGTCGGTGCGTTCAAAGAACTTCCCGATGGGAATCTCTTCATCCCAAAGCAGAGACTTCCCCATGGCGGCCATCCAGTCCGCGGGATTGTACGCTCGATCGTCTTCGAGCTTTTTCACGCGCGGCCGGAACCATTGGTAGGTATTGTCGTGGTTATAGGTGACGCACGGGCTGAAAACATCCAGGAACGAGAAGCCCTTGTGGCGGATGCCTTGCTTGATCAGTTCCGTTAACCCAGGTAGATCGGAAACGATTGTACCCCACACCGAGTGGGTATGCAGTACAGCGCCTGCTCCTAGCACCCGTGCTGCAAACACACCGCCCATCACAAACCCGAAGGCATACCCGGTAAGTTGAGCGATTCGGATCCAAATGCGACTAGAGTGGCTCGTACGGAGTAGATGGAATTACTTTGCCACCCAGAGCTTCGGCAACATCAGCCACCGCACTTGCATCTTTTTCGTTCAGCTCTCGGAAGATCACGACGGGTTGCGAGGAGGACTTCACTAGCCTCCCAGTCGAACGGATCGCTTTAACAACCGGAGAAGAAAAGAAATCTTCCACCCCGTGTGACTCCGCAAATTTTACAAAGCCGTTCATACTTTTCCTGACGCTTTAGACAGGGCGGCCATACAGTCGATCAGACCCGCCCCTGCGCAAGTAGGTGCCAAACCGATTGGCACGCACGTCTTCTTGATTATACCCTGAACCTGAGCCGCCGTTAGGCTAGGATTCTTAGATAGTATAAGTGCTGCCAATCCAGCCACTTGCGGTGCAGCGCCACTGGTTCCCCACCATTCCATTGGCACGTATCCGCACCCCCAGACCACTTCTCCGTATGTGGGCGCAACGCAGTCTGGTTTGGGGCTTATTGCGCTGGCGAATTGCCCGGGTCCCCGGCTGCTGTCCCTATGACTATATCCCCCAAGCGTTCGCGGAGGCTGATCCATACGGTTATTGCGATCCACAGTTCCAACGGAGATCACTTCGTCAAAGGAGTTCACGGACCAGATTGTGTTCGGACCGCACTGGGTGGGGTCGTTTTTGCATATCACAACGTGGTTGTTGCCCGCAGCAAAAACCACAACGATGCCCTTGGAAACAGCTCGTCGCAAAATGGTGGGGAACGGGTCGTCTTCATTTATCGTTGGCGCTGCACACACATAGCGCCCATAAGAATTGTTCACGACTAGTCTCTTCACCTTTCCGCTTTCGACCAGTTGAATTAAGTACTCGTATATCTGATACAACTCGGTATCGTCGAACGAGGTCTTGCATGCAATGATCGGAGAATCAGGCGCAACTCCGCTATACCTGCCCCCTGATGCGTTAGTAGCTGCCGCAATTGCTGCCGTCATCGATCCATGTCCCTTGGCATCCGTCCATGGGTCATCTTGTGGGCTCAGCGACCATCTAAATTGGGACTGTTTGCCTCCGGCGAACTCTGGCAGCGTCCCGCAAATGCCTGTGTCGACAATGGCAATGTGCACATTCTCGCCACGGCTTTGTTCCCAGGCCTTATCGGCCTTGATGTGAGACATGACGTCGTCCATATTGAGCGGGTGGAAGTCTAAGGCGACATGCACTGAGTCCGGTGCTTGCAGGGGTTGATACTGGGTTGACGGGATAATCTCGACTTGTTGCTGTGCTAACCTATCAAGTTCATGCGGAGCCAACGCGGCAATTAGAATGTTCGCGTCAGTTCTGGACCGATAGGCATCCACATCAACCAGCATCGCAGGAGCTAGTGCCTCCATCTGCGTTGGATGTTTCATTCGAACAAAGAATCGACGCCTAACCTCCACTGGGGTCGTTGCCATTTTTTATCCTCCCGATTCCTACCTTCATACACCAATTCCAAATGAGCCGCCAACGCAAGAGAAACCAGGGTCCCAAAAGCTGCACTTGGTCAACTCCCCAGCCAGACAATACCAGCCCATAAATGCCACCAACGAATCGACGGTCATGGCACCTGGAGCCACAGCCCTGCTCGGTTATAAATGTCGACCTATATCCTTCTGCGTTCGGAGACTTGTAGATTTCCAGGGAAAGCAGCGAGAGGGATACCCCCTCACGTCAAGAAGTTGTGGCTTCTCGAATGACCAACTCGCTGGACGCACAGACCACCGCAAGTTCATACCAATGTCAACAGATGTTCGCTGTAATGCACGACGCCCTGTAGTTTGCAGACACCGCGTTCCTACCTGAGCGTTGATTCACCCACTTGCTGGGTTGTAGTATCGCCTTCTAACAGCCTAAACAGCGGCGCTGTCGTTCTACATTAATTCTTCAACGAAAGCGCGGGTTACGTCCACTGGGATCCGCGTATCAGCGTGCGCGAGGGGACCTGCGTTCAGAACTGGTTCCGCTCCATGCAGGGTCGGCACGTCGGTGCGTTCAAAGAACTTCCCGATGGGAATCTCTTCATCCCAAAGCAGAGACTTCCCCATGGCGGCCATCCAGTCCGCGGGATTGTACGCTCGATCGTCTTCGAGCTTTTTCACGCGCGGCCGGAACCATTGGTAGGTATTGTCGTGGTTATAGGTGACGCACGGGCTGAAAACATCCAGGAACGAGAAGCCCTTGTGCTGGATGCCTTGCTTGATCAGTTCCGTCAGGTGCTTCTGTTCGGCGCTGAAGCCGCGGGCCACGAACGTGGCCCCAGCGGCAAGAGCCAGCGAAATCGGATTTACCGGCGCCTCTATGTTGCCGAATGGCATGCTTTTCGTCTTCATGCCGACGCGACTGGTGGGCGATGTCTGGCCCGTGGTGAGGCCGTAGATCTGGTTGTCCATCACAATGTAGAGCAGGTCCACATTGCGGCGCATACTGTGCACGAAGTGATTACCGCCGATGCCGAAACCGTCACCGTCACCCCCTGTCACCAGTACAGTAAGATCGTGATTCGCAAGCTTCACTCCAGTGGCTACAGCCAGAGACCGACCGTGCAGAGTGTGCATCCCGTAGGTGTTGATGAAGCCGGGAAAGTTTGACGAACAGCCGATGCCGCTGACGGTCACCACGTAGTGGTTCGGTATCTGCAACTCGACTAGCGCCTTCTGGACCGCGGCGAGCACACCAAAATCGCCGCATCCCGGACACCAATCGGGATCCACCTTGCCTTTGAAGTCATTCATTGCCACGTGGTTGGTAGCTGCTGGAGCCGTCGCCATTTTCGGTTCTCCTCAAACCAGATTTCATCAAACAAGATCTCATCAAACAAGGATTTCATGGGTAGGTACGGAGAGCTTGGTCTTGCCACTCAGCTGTTCCTTTACTGCTTCGACGATGTGGTGCGGCATGAACGGTTCCCCATCGTACTTTCGTATATAACCATCGGGCACGAAGCTGGTTTCGCTGCGCAAGTAGCGAGCAAACTGGCCGCTGTAGTTGTTCTCCACAATGATTGTGCGACGCGCGCCTTTCAAGATGTCGAGAATCGCCTCACCGTGCAACGGCACCAGCCAGCGGATCTGGAGTTGATTAGCTGAAATGCCTTGTTCAGTAAGGATCTCGCAGGCTTCTTCAATCACTCCCTTCGTCGATCCCCAGCCGATCAGCGTGACATCCGCATCCCGCGGGCCCCACAGCCCCGGCGGAGGCACCGATGCTTCAATGCCGGCAACCTTCCGCATGCGCTTTTCCATCATGGCGCGGCGCTTCGTCGGATTGGTAAATTCGTCGCTGATCAGAACGCCATCTTCATCGTGTTCGTCACTTGCCGCTGTGTGGGTGTAACCGGCAACGCCTGGAATGGCGCGAGGGGAAACACCACTCTCCGTGATCTTGTACCGCTTGTAGACGCCGTCCCCGTTTGGCCCGGGGGAGGCAGTGGTGATCAACTCCCCGCGATCAATGACGGGGGCAAAATCCAAGTCCTTCGGATCTACGCTGAGCCTGCCTTCCGACAGCAATAGATCGCACAGAACGATGCCCGGACATTGAAACCGATCGGCAATATTGAAAATCTCAGGAATGATTTTGAAGCAGTCTCCAATATCAAGCGGTGCGGCCAGCACGCGGGGATAATCGCCGAAGGCAGCGCCCAACATTTGCCAAAGATCGCCTTGCTCGGTCTTTGTGGGAACGCCTGTGGACGGACCGGCCCGCTGGCAGTCGATTACCACCACCGGAGTTTCCATCATGGCCGAGAGGCCGAGGCCCTCAGTCATCAAGGCAAAGCCACCGCCGGAGGTAGCGCACATGGACCGGACCCCGGCATGGGCAGCCCCGATCGCCATATTCACCACGCCAATCTCGTCTTCCACCTGCCGGACCATGATGCCGGCTTTGCGGGCGTGAGCGGCCATCCAATGCAGAACTCCGGTTGAAGGGCTCATCGGATAGGCACAATAGAATTTCACTCCCGCGGCCGCGCCTCCCATTGCCATCGCGATATTTCCGCTGAGCACCGCATAGCGGTTTCCGGTCATCGGAAGAGGCCAGGCGAAAGGTTTGAAATTCGCAGTGGCATAGTCATAGCCCGCCCTGGCAATGCCGACATTTTCAGACACCACGGCATCACCCTTTTTCTTGAACTGCTCGGCGAGAACCTCCTCCAGGGACTGGAAGCCAATGCCCATCATGCTGAGACCAGCGCCTACTGCGAGCGTGTTCTGGGCCACCTTATTCCGACTGATATCAGCCAACTTGGAGACAGGGAGCGGGCAGAGCTGCACGCCCTCCGCACCGACGCCCGGCTTGATCGTGTCAGAGTTGTAGATACATGCAGCGCCATCAGTGAGCAGCCCCAGGTGGCGATCCATCGCGTCCTGGTTCAAGGGGATCAGCAAGTCCACGCGATCGCCCATGTTGGTGACTTTTTCCGGGCCAGTGCGAATCGTGAGAAATGTGTGTCCACCTCGTATGATCGACTGGTACGCGTTGTAAGCATTCAGGTGCAGGCCGCGGCGGCTGAAGATTTTCGCGAAGATGTCGCCCGGCGTAGCGACGCCCTGGCCAGCGGCGCCTCCGATGCCGACGGCAAAAGTCTGCTTCATGACAAGCTCCTAGACGGCAAACCCAGTGCGGAGGCCGTGTGCTTGTCTGTCTGCGCCACGACCCCGAGGAAAATGCGCATCGGTTCCCGGGTTGCCTGATAGTTTCCGCGAACGATAAGGCCGTTTAGTCAGTCGCTTTCTAGAAGACAGGAGAATCGTACACCTGCGGGGCTATTTCAGGCCAGACGCAACCACCTAAACGGTCGCAGTGCGAGTGGTGGGTCTGCGGATTCGGACACTCAGATGGTTGGGCGCAAAGCCGTTGATGATGTAGTCGGAGCCGGGGTGCTGCTCGCTGTGACCGTTGAAGTGGCAATGATCGGGCTTTATCTTGTTGTTCGCGCCGACGACGGGCTTGTAGTACGACCAAACGCCTTTCACTTTTGCAGACTGGCAGATCGCTACCCGGCGGTTCGCCATAAGGCGAACCATACCTCAAAACCATAGTCTTAGTACAACCGCCCCTAAAACAATGGCGGAGAGAGTGGGATTCTCGCAGGCCCTTTAGTGCCTGATTTCCGCCCATTGGAGACGATCAGCAAGACGGAAAAAGCTCCTGGTCCTCTCGGCCCAGAAGTCCTTATTATCAGTTCCCTAGCTGAGGATCGCAGTCCCACCAGAAAGTCCTCTTTACAGTTATATTATTGTTATGTTAAAATAGTATCAATTCGATATTAATGGAGTTCCTTATGGCTACCAGCACACTGATCACGAACAAGGAAGTCTCCAGCCCCCCGCCGGTTCCTGAGGATCTGGTGTCGGCCATCAGCCTTCACGCAAGAGAGGTATTTCAGGACAAACAGGAATCCGGGGCGCAAGCACTGCAGAACGAGCTGGACGCGCTCACGGCGAAAGTCTCAGCTACCGCCTATGAGCAGTTCCGGGAGCAATTTGATGACTTGCTCCGGCTTCTGCGCAATTCCTACGGTCAATTGGCGCGGTTTGTGGAAGGAGATTTCAGAGAACAACCGAGCTTCTACCTTGGACAGCTGCACGCGCTCGCAGAACTGGCCCACCGCTTGGGCCACCAACGGGCTCCCAGGGAAGCGGTTGAGTTGGTCGCCCGCAGCAAGACGGTGGAGCGGATCCTAAGAAGGGTCGTGGAAGAGAAGTCTGTTGGCGCTGTGGAGTTGGCGACGAAGCTGGGGCTTGAGGAATCGAACCTGTCCTCCACGTGCAAGCCTCTCGTCGAGAAGGAATTGTTACGGCGGGACCGGTTCGGCAAAAGAGTACGATATTCCCCAACCCCTCTGACCTTTTCCGTGTTGGGGCAATTGACCGGCAAGCATAGCGGCCATGTCGATGGAGCACCCGAACAAGCCACGGTTGCGCTGTCAGCCGATGGTACCCGTGACTGGCCAAAGGTTGCCGTTGCGGCCGCAGCGAACTCTTTAGCGCCCGGGCAACATGTAATGGCCAATACGGATGATTTCCTGAGCCCTCTGCTCACGTTGGCCGGGGTGCGCGGCTCGGATGGTATCGCGATCGACCCTTCTGGGCGCACGGTTTCTTTGGAGGCCAATAAAAAGGGAGAGCGGACGGAGTTTGACTTGCCTAAGTCCGTGCGGAAGTCTCTGGTTGAGCAACTGAAGGCGTGTGCAGATTTCAAGCGAATGGAGCCGTCGACAATCGCCGGAGACGTGGTTGATTGGAGCGGTCAGAAGCTGTCATTCGCAAGCGAAGTTGCAGATGAAGGCGGGGCCTTCACGGTGCAATTCCTCGGTATCCCCGATCCTGAAGCCTCCAAATCAAAAGTGCAAACCGCCTTTCAGGAAATTCAAGAGGAGAAGACTCGTATGATCGACTTCGAAAAAATCTATGTTCGGGAAGTCCTGGAAGGCTGCGAGTGGAAACCTTCGAAAGCTGCCAGCACGCTCGGGATTAGTCGCGGAAGACTGGACACTTTGATGAAGAATCTGAATCTGGCGCCATAATCACTTGCCGCTAGCACGTCGCGCGTCGAGTGCTGGCGAACGCAACTCGCACTGGATCAAGGCTTTTTCCCGACGTGACGCATGGCTGGCAGATTTTCAATCGCGGGAGCTTGACACTTCATGGATCCTACCACCTCAGATGCTAAGTCAGACTCAACCAAGGCAGAAGCCTCGCTAGAAAGCCAGCCGCGAAGTCCGGCTTCGCCCGATGATTCCTCCAAAACGCCGAGCGCGGTGGAGGAGGAGAAGAGCGCGTCGGTTGCACCATTCACCTTGAGCGATCAGCCCACTGATCGCGACAAGCTCGGGTTCAAACCTTACGTGCAGGCAATTGCCGACTTCCTGATGAATGATGGTACAGAACCTCCTCTCACCCTTTCCGTGGAGGGCCGCTGGGGAAGCGGCAAGTCATCCTTCATGAAGCAACTCAAGACCGAAGTGCAGGCCAAGGGCGCAAACGTTGTGTGGTTCAACGCTTGGAGATATGACAAAGAAGACTCCATGCTGGCCGCATTCGCGGTTGCCCTCACTTCTGACCTGAGCGGAGAGCAAAGCTTTATCGCGCGACTCAAGGCATACACGAAGCTCCAGAAAGAGCGCTTCGGATGGCGCAGCTTTACAATCGATGTGCTGACGAAGCTCCTGGTCGTCTTTTTCGTACTCTCTGTGGTCTATTGCCTTCTCCGCTTCGGTCACATTGACTTTGCCCGAGTTTTCGAGAAAGACGCTATTCTGCCGCTCAGCTTGGGACTTGGCCTCCCGGGCGCCTTCCTGCTCGGCCTGCAGGATGAAAATGTTCCGGTGACGCAATCCCATCAGAAAGCGCAATGTTGAGGCCTCGTCGCAACTCCTCTTCTTTTCCGATGGATGACGGCTTTTTGCCACGCAAGAAGCGCAAGGTAGTTCCCCATCAATTCGTGCTTGATGCGATTGCTTCCTTATCGCCCTACACCCGACCCCAGTTTGGATGTCTCGCGGTCTACGTAAGAGACAAGATTGTCCTGGCGCGGACCCAGATTTATTGGCATTGAATAGACCCGCCCCTTATACGTCGTAAGGGCTCGGTGACGATATTGATTGAACGAAGTGAACCTATTGACATATCTCCATATGCGCAGGTCTGAGCAGTGAAACACGTGAGTACCATAGGCGTGCATGGTGATATTCGTGTCTTGATACTCATAGCTGTACGCATTACCGCCGACATATGGCCGACGGTCGATGACCGGGACCGTCTTGCCGTTCTCAACGGCTTGTTGGGCAAATACAGAGCCAAAAAGACCGGCACCCACAACCAAGTAGTCATACTGCATGATCGCACGCCTCAGAAACCCTCGGCCGGTCATCTGAATCGCCGACTCGATAGCTTTCGGCAGGGCTTCGGTGGATGAGGGCGCGAGGAGCCACAAGAGCAGCATCGCACTCCAAGACCCACATAAGGTTCAGCTAGATTTTCGTCGTCGAGCGATAGCCGCGTGCACTTTGGCCTGGGCAACACTGAGAGCAAGAGTAAGTTGCTCAGGCGAACTGGGGGCGCGTCCGGTCTCTTCTGGTCCGATTTTTAACGGCCCTCAAAAGCCCAAGTGATTTCCAACGCGGATCGATTTCGAGCGATACTTCGAAACCGTTTGTCCTCAGAATTCCTCGTATTACTTTCATAGCCGTTGGCTGCAGATCGTTGTGACACTCAATGACAATTCTACCGATTCGAGCTAAGGTCGATGAGTCGGTACTTTCCAGAATTTCTAATTCCGAACCTTCCACATCCACCTTGACGCAATCAAAGAAGACGACCCTACAACAATCAAACACAGCAGGCAGCGGAATGCACTCCACTTCTTCAGCCGAAGCGTGCGCCAATGCCCCAGCCTTCGTCATGAGAGAGTTCCAGCCCGTGTACGGGCCGTGGAAAAGCATCTTCCGACATCGGTCGTTAAATACAGCATAAGGATGGACGGTAACGGTGCTGCCTAGAGCATTGTGTTTGATATTTTGAACGAGCCGTTTGCGCGTATCCGATGAAGGCTCGAAGCAATGGACCCGAATTCCAGGAGCGCGACTCGACAGATAAATTGCAAATAGCCCGATGTTGGCACCCAAATCGAGCACTGTATCCTCAGGCTTCGGCCGGTAAAAGACTGGTCGTGTGTAACTCTTCTTGATAAAGACATCGTAAAATAGATCCTGAACTCTGTCCTCCGGCGAGTGTTCAATGGTCATGCCATTTCGTAGCACAAGAGGACTGGGAATTGCGTTCTCGAAATAACCTTTCAACACTTCCGCCCAGTTGCGAAAATGCGTTCTAACAATTTTATTTAGATCCCTCTCTGTGAGCTTAGAGTTATTTCTCATTGTCTTCTTTATCGCACCTCAGAGGGCCAGATGCAGGAGACGCCGCGCACGCCTCGACCACGCGGCAACCTTCGCTCAATTGATTGGCAGTGTTCGCCCGCGCACGCATGCGGGCACACGCTTCCGATATGGAGGGCGAGTCAAGTACCTTCCTGATCCCATTCGCCACTGCCTCTGGGCTCCATTCACTCGTGGCCAGCCGCAGACATACCCCAAGTTGTTCGAGTCGGCGTGAGGTGCTTGGTCGATCTCCGCCAAAAGGAAGGGCAATTTGCGGAATACCCGCCATCAGCGCCCGCACCAGAATGCTCGTTCCTCCGTGATGAACTACCGCAGCCACACGCGGCATGAGGGAGGCAAAAGGCAAGTGTTTGAAATAAACCGTGCCAGGAAGAAGCTTTTGCGGCACTAAGTCCTCGTGCCTGCACACGAGTAGTGCATTAAACTGGGCCGAGCTACACCCCTCCATACTTACCTGATAAAACTTTCTGGAGAGCTCTGAAACTGCTGTCCCACCACTGATTAAGATAACGCCGCGAACGTCATTCAGTAGTTCTGTTACAACCGAGGGCAGAGGGCCGTGCTCAATCTTGGCACTGTCAAGAAACCCTAGGTTAGCGAACTTCTCTGGCCACGCGCGTCCTGTTTCAGCGAACCATGAGGGCCAACATCCAAGGGAGCAGGCCGAACCCCGGGTCCAGAGTTCCCAGTTGTCAATCTTAGGTAAACCGACGCGGCCCCGGCATGCGTTTATAGTGTCGCCCAACACCTTTTCATACAGTTGATTCAGAAGAGGCAGGCATTCGACCTGTGCCACCGCCGTGTAAACCGTTGCGAGCGGGATGTCGCTCAGTTCGGCAACTGCTCGCGCAGCTAGATCCGCCATATGCCGGGCAACAATAATCGTTTCCCGTTGGTGGCAATGGGAGCGAATGACGTGAAACTCACGTGCGAACTGCGGCACAATATGCTTCGAGGCGAACTCACGCATGCCCCTCGGCGTATCCAATAGTGGTCCATCCCTAATGAAATCCCAATATTGGCGTTCGTCATCCCACGAATCGAAATCGAGATTCTCGAGCAGCACAGCATCCCGATAGTGACAGTGGCTTATCAGGGTCACATGGTTGCCGCGATGCCGCAGAGCCCTGCCTAGCACCAGGAAGGGCACGACATCGCCATACGTTCCTTTGGTTACCAAAATTATGTTGGCCATGTAATCGCGTTACGAGCTCGAGGCTCAGAAAATGTAAGAAACTCAGTCAACATCTTTTTGCTTATCTCACAGCGCGGGCACCCAGAGACATTATGATGTCTTGATGCCTTTGTGGCCCAGAAGCCAATGAGAACTCGTGCCGTACCGCAAAGTTAACCCAGCTTGTACGGTCGGTATACCCTCCACATAGGCTAGCCTCCTTGTACTTGTTACATAATGCTTCATCGTGGTATTCTTCACTCCGAAGCCACAACAAATATTGAATTCTGGTCCCAGCAGCTTCACTCCAAACGGCGCACTCAATAGTGCATAGAGGGTCTGTTCTGCCTGGGCACTTACCAAGATCTCCGGAGCCCGTTCCAGGATAAAATCAACCCTGTCAAGGTCCAGAGTACCACCCAGCACTTTTCCAAAGCCCGTATTAACTGGTAGGAATACTTGTCCGCATCCCAATTCCTCGAATCGAGACCTACTAAGTGTTAGGGCGTACTGAATATCCGTCATAAACACATTCCTGGCTCCCGCAAGGCAACCGTCTATCCCTTCCACAGAACCTAGAGTCAGGACGTCCGAATCCATCAACAGAAAATCCTTAGTGCTTGAGAAAAATGCAAAATCCAGCAATTTCATTGCGGCGTTAAACTTGTCGCGATAAGACTTTACACGCGGATGAGAGTTAAGCTTCTGTGCCGCCACCTCGTCGGCTTCCGATTTTGTGACGATCCTGCAGCCTGGGAACATGCGGCGAAAGACCTGGCAGTCTTGCGGCGAAATGCTGCCGTCCTCATGAATACACAAACGATCTGAGCGCTTGCCGAGTCCATACCAGGAGGCAAGGGCCCACAAACAGAGCTGCACATCGCTCTTGCTTGTCAGTATGTGCAGTTCGAATGGGGCTTTGTCATCCAAAGAAAAAGGCCCAAACTTCAACACTTCGCGAGTGCAAAAAAGCTTTGTGGTTAGATATTTGATCCCGCACGTAGCATAGAAGCGCATTAGCAGGTAGTTCTTGAAGAAATTCCAATGGGCTGCATAAGGCAGATCGTTCCAGACAGTAGACGGGCGGTGCACACTCTGGGTGCCGTTCTCCTCGGAGTTCTCCATTATGGAACTAATGGGGACATAGGCCGACGGTTCCCGGGCTCCCTGAAAACTGCGATTGATCGCACGAAGGAAACGTAGACTATGTATGCGGATGTATTCTTCCGATAGAGGGTCAAGTGAATTCATGTGGCGACTCCTGATAGGATTATGAGAAAGGGGGGTGGTACTCGACGAATCTGCTTCGTGACGCGTAGGATAACTTCGCGTCAACAAGAGGAGAGCCATTCGCCTGTGATACGACGGCTGTCTGAAAATTGAAATGCCTGCTGGCACTCGTACCCCATCCACAAAATCGCAATTAATGGCATATCGTGTGCCAACTTTCCAATCTAGTCATGGAGTTGAGGGATAACCGCGAGCACAACGCCAGCATAAACTCACTCCGTCACTCCGCGGGTAGCGTCGCCAAGTCGATTTGCATTGGTACTTATGAATGACCTGTACCATCTTCATCATCAGAGAGTCTCTACTCGCCTATGCGCTTGCCGAGCGCGTCAAGAGTCATGATGGTTGGGTTGAGAACTCTTTCCTTGCTCCGTAGACTCGGCCTATTGGTTAGTCCAGGTTTTCTGCTCGATAAGTGAGAAACGTCCGTGCTTCGATCAATAGCATCCAGTGTAAATGCTACCAAGCGCTCAAAACGATTTTCGAGTGCAGCCGGAACGCGTGGCAAAACGTGTGTGTCCAGAAATCTCAGTGGGCCACTCCGCGTATTAAGCTCGCGTCCGTCCTCCATCATCGGTCGCCCTTTCCCGGAGTGTGCAGGGCGACACCGCGAGCGGACCTCTCGAACTATGAGAGAGTGAGATTGTGATGCCATCTCTCCGTGTCGCTAACGCACGCGACCGATGGAGAGGAACGGGAACACGTCACCTCCCATTGCCATCGTTGGAATGCCAACATCGACCTTTGACGCCCAGCCTCTCTTGAACGAGGCCCAAGGCGTCCTCCGAGATAGTACCATTCTCCAGACGGACAAAGCGGGCGCCCGAATCGTAGTACTGATCGTCGTGCGAGATGACGATGATCGTCTTTCCGCATTGGTTCAAATCCGGTAGTAACTCCCGATAGAACACGTGTTTGAACACCGGGTCCTGATCGCAGGCCCACTCGTCGAAAACGTAAATCGGTCGGTTCTCTAAATATGACACCAACAGCGCGAGGCGCTTCCGCAGACCAAACGAAAGATTGAGCGAGGAGAACCGTCCACCAACAATTGTTACGTGACGGTCCAACTGGAGCATGCTCAAGTATTGGTACGCGGTTCGTTCGATTTCGGACCGCTCCAGCCCGAACAAACCGTCGAAAAGATAAAAATCCTGAAAGACAGCCGAGAACTGCTCGCGGTATAGGCTGCGGTTATTCTCAGTCACGACCATGTTGCCCAGCCGGACTTCTCCGGCGTCCGGCACATAGAGACCGGTTATGACCTTTGCCAGAGTTGTCTTGCCGCTCCCGTTTCCGCCGATCAGAAAAACCAGCTCTCCGTGGCGAATCGAGAGATCGATCGGCCCCAGGTTGAATTGTCCATCCCCACCTTCTCGAAAGTATTTGTGAGTGACACCCGACAACTTCAGGACGTAGCCGCCGTCCCATGAGCATGCATCCACCGCCGGTCTGCGTTCGTTGGACTCGCTTGGAGCTAGGTTCAACGAATGCAGCTGACTGAGCGCGAGATTTCCCCTCGCCACGATTGGAACTGCATACGTCAAGTACTCTAGCGGCACCATCAAGTACAGAAGAAAGATCATGAATCCAGTCGCAACCCTCATCTCCACGCCCACCCACTGTGGCAGAGCGAACACGGCAAGGGCCATCGTCACATAAATGAAAATCTGGCCGGCGCCTGCTCCCACGCTGAAGATGGCTGTGCTTTTGAGGCTGTTTTGTTCGTACGATCGTGTGGCGGCGGGAATCACGTCGTGAAGGAAGGCGGTCCGCCTCCCATAGTGTAGCTTTAGTTCCTTAATCCCCTCCAAAAGCGATCGGAAGTGCGCAAACAGAAGGTCACGATCCGCCCATGCGAGTGCGGCAAATCGTAAGTTGCCCCGCATTGCAGCCTGAACGAAAGCGGCCCCGGCTGCCAACAGGAGCAAGACCACGCCCGCCATCAGCGGCGAGAGCCACACCATATAGGCAGTGCACAGCAAAACCACTGTTGCATGTGTGACAACCCCCGGGATAGTGACAAGGCCGTTTATCAGGTTCCCCACATCATCCGACAGAGCGGCCTGCAGGCGCGGCTTACCAATGTCCTCCAGCTTCCGTAGCGGCGTAGACACGATCTGGCGGCATAACTGAAGCACAAGGCGAGCGGTTGCCCGCTGCGCCAAATATGTGAGTAACAGCTGCGAACTTACTCGCGAAAGGAGAATGACTAGACACAAAGCCGCAAACAAAATGCCGGACGATCTGGTTGGCGCCGGCGCGTGGCCGATCATGCGCTGAAGCACGGATACAAGGGCGACTGAGGCAGTACCGCTCGCTATACTGCTGATGACGGCCCCAATGAGAGTAAAGCGAGACCTTTTCCACAGAAAGACTATCGCGTTCATATGATCGGAAACGTCCTTCGACGTGTGCCGGGCTATTTCGTTTGCGGGTCCGGGCCGCCGTAAAACGGACGGAGGAAAGGGCCAGGAAACTCAGTGAATGCAGGCGTCGCGAAATTGAGGGCTGGCCCGAGCGCCGCTGCGGCGCTATTCAGGAACTCCGGGTTGAGATCCGGCCAATGCCCGTTGTCGAGGCGGTCAATTAATGCATCAAGTGCAGCAATGATCTCGGCGTCCGTGAAATTGCAGTGAAACGCGCGATTCACAAAGGTTTGGCGAAGCTTGTTGCTTTCTTGCGACCGTTGCGCAACGTCAGAGTACGCTCTTTCTTCTTCAACCTCGATCAATTCGTCGCCGATTGTATGGAGAGTCAGAACAGGTACTTCGATCTCGCCATTAAAAACTATGTTTCGGCTTAGGTATGCGACTGCGGGCGGGTCGGGCGCAATTCGTGGCGCCTCGTTGAGGGTGTTGAGATCGTTCTCCAGGCTCAGGCCGGCTTTGGAATAAATCGCACTGATTTCGGCGTAGTGTCCGGTCCGCTTCAGTTGTGTTGCATAATCGACTCCGACGTTCCAAGAGGGATTCCCGCCAGCTCTTGCCTCGAGGTCCGCACGCAGCGCGAAATTGAAGAGAAAGTGCTCCTGCTGGAGCACCGCGAAGCGGTCTATGTTGAAGCCCTCCGGCAACTCGGCAAGGGCGGACGTGAGGGCGATTCGCGCGCTACCCTCCGGAGTCGCTTGCGCCTGCGCGATAAGGCTTTGGGCGAGGCTAAGATTTTTACAGTTTCCCGGCGTTAACGGGGAGGTAGCGCACGTCGGGTCACTAATATGAACCATTTGCAAGCCGGCACTAGGCGCGACCAGCGTAGTGAACGCAAACGATTCGTCCAGTCCTTTATTCCAAACCCCAACCCCTCCGGCTAACACCCCGCACATGGGGAGCGCTGCGGAAAAACGCTCGGGGTGTTTTTGTATGAGCCCAGCGGTAACCAACCCGCCGAGAGACTCGCCCCAAGCGATCGTGCGACTGGGCTTTCCAATCAGGACATCGAATCTATTGAGGACATCAATCTGGTCACGAAGGGCGTCTTCTACAGCCCATCCAGTTTTCGCGTACGAAGAGCCTGCCAGGGCGTAACCGTGCTGTAGCAGATACGAACCAGCTAAAGACGAAGAGAAGTCGTCGGCCGGATTCGGCGTGCCTGGAATGACAAAGCCGTGGCTGTACAAGAGCAAAGTTCTGTTCCAATCAGCCGGGGCGTGGATTACGAACGTAGCTCCATCGGTTAGAGTGCCCGCGTAAGTACGAGCATTGTCCTGTGCTCGAGTTGGCTGAACCAGGCCCAGTACCAACTCGATGACGATGACGAAGAATAAAAACGACAATTTGTGAGAGGACAGCTTGGGTGTGTTTGCCATTTGAGTTTCCTTCCTGTGGTCCAAATGCTCGCCGAGCGGAAAACTGGCTGGAATGTGGTATCGATAGTGTGCTCCCACTATCAGGCGGAATTGTCCCTTAGCGTTCGTTCGGAATGCTCGTAGGTACAACTCAAAAGCATGTTCTCCTGAATTGTTCTCGAGAAAATATGATCACTGTCAGCTTTCGTCGTCGTTAATCCTGAGGGCTTGCCGGACATTTGAGTGTATTCGAGCAACTTGGCGAGTCCGGCAGACACGGCAACACATCAGGCAGAAACGTGATCGCAAGCTCGCGGTTGGCATTGCTGACAAGGAAGTACACCCTTCACGTGCCGCATCTCCGTTCGGATGCCTGCTGTTCGTTCCGCTCCCTGGAAATACACTTCTAGATCGTGCTCATAAGAGCGTCTCGCCTAGGCCGAACGACGCCGAGCGCAGATCGAACTACTCTGCACGAAGAGTGGTCATCGGATCGGCGTGAATCGCACGCCAGGCGGGGAAAGCCGCAGCGGCGATGGCTACGAGCAGAAGAATAGACGGCACGCCAATGAAGGTTGTCGGGTCGAGGGGGCTCGTGTCATAAAGCAGCGAGGACAACGCACGCGTTGTCGCGACTGATGCTGCAACTCCAATCCCTATGCCGGCGCCGCATACCCGAAGGCAGTCCTTTAAGATGATACCCACGAGGTTACCGCGGGTCGCGCCCAAAGCAATGCGAAGGCCGAATTCCTGAATCCGCTGGGCACTGTTGTACGCCTGGAGACCGGCTATTCCAAGCGTGGCTAGCAGCATCGCCGCAATGGCGAACAACGACATGAGCAAACTCTGGAATCGTACGGGCGCCAGAGACTCGCTTAGGATGTCAGCAACCGTCTTAACCTGCCCGGCTGCGAGATTCGGATCGAGTTGCCTGACCTCGTTGCGGACGGTGCCCGCAACCAGGAGCGGATCAGACGACGTCCGGACCACCACCTGCATCGTCGGTGTCGGGTCGCTCGGGACAGTGAAGATGGCAAGGTGCGGAGCGTCACTATTGAGCCTCGCTTTCACGTCTGCGACAACACCGACTACCGTTAACCACGGTTGATCGTTCACGGGATCATCAACGCCAAACTTGACACGTCTACCGATTGCGTCCTCAGCATTTCGCCAGGCTCGCCGTGCCAGGGACTCGGAGATCACGGCAGAATGAGGGCTACCTAGATAATCGTCAGGCTGGAGCAGCCGCCCTCTTAGAAGCCGAACACCAAGAGTATTCAGCACGTCGCCGAGACAGAAAAAAGTGTCCACACGTTCTCCATTAGCGACGCCTCGTTCAATCGAGAGACTCACGTTCGCAGTGGAGCCGGTCGGAAGCTCGGAAATGGCCCCTGCCCGCCGAACCGTCGGCACTGAACTCAACCGAGCGATGAGGTTGTCGAACAGACTCGTGGTCCGAACCCGGTCGTTGTAGACATCACCAGGAAGATCAATCCGCATGCTCAGAAGTTGGTCAGCCTGAAACCCGGGACTGACTTCGCTCGCTCGTAGAAAGCTATGACGCAGTAATCCTGCGGTAGTCAAGAGAAGGCAGGCAAGACAGAACTGAACGACGATCGCGGAAGACATAAGCCGGCGCTGACGTTTACTTTGCATCGCCAGCCGTCCTTGGCCGCGCAAATCAGTCGCCATATTGGAGCGGATTGTCTCCACCAGGGGTCCGAGGGAAAAGATGATCGGGATGAGAACGATGATTGTCACCAGGAATATGGTGACTCTCCAGTTCAAACCCACCTCGTTCGGCTGTGGCAGACTCTGAGGCGCCATGCGGAGAAGCACCGGCAAGGTGCAATAGGCCAACAACAGCCCGACGGCCCCTCCGATTGCCGAAAGAACCAGACCCTCGGTGAGCACCTGACGGGCGAGACGCTGGCTACCAGCACCCAAAGATCTTCGCAACGCGAATTCGCGCTGACGACCTGCCATGCGAGCGAATACCAGGTTGGCAACGTCTGCACAGCCGATCAGCAGAACCACGATGACCGCGCATAGCAGCAGCATTAGAGGCCGCCTCACATCGCCAGTGAACTCTCTTCGAAATGGGACTACCTGCGAATCTAAAGAGAAATTGGGCCAACGTTTCATGGCCTCCTTGATTTGAATCGGATAATTGTCGACGAGATCTTTCAATAACGCGCGCACCTCGGCACCTGCCTTTTCAACGCTTACGTCCGGCTGGAGACGGGCGATCATGCTGTAGTCGAACTGGCTCGCCATCTGCATACGGTCCTGGTCGTCCCAATACATGGGAACGAAGAGTTCCGCAGGGCGGTCATTGAAGCGCGATCCGCGTATTGGGAACGAGAATGAGCGAGGCATGATCCCAACAACTTCATACAGCACCCTGTTGAGAAGGATGGTCCGGCGGAGCGCTTGATCGGGCGTTCCGAATGAAGCCCTGGCGAAGCCGTAACTCAGGACCACAACGCGCACCCGGTTCTCCTCATCATCCTTCGTGAAAGGGCGGCCCATCGCTGTCGAGACACCGAGGGCAGAGAAGAGCGACGGAGTCACTCTGGCACCCTGTACGCGCTGCGGAAGCCCCGCGCCGGACATTTCATACTCTTCGTTCCGATAGGCAGCAGTCGCGGAGAAAGAGCGGCTCTTCGCCGCGACGAACGAATAGTCGGGACAGGAAAACGGCAACACTGGATATCCGAGGGCCGGAACACCCTCCGTGATTGAGACGAGGCGGTCCTGCTGCGGAAAGGGTAAAGGCCGGAAAAGAACAGCGTCGACTACCGCGAAAATCGCGGCATTGAAGCCGATGCAGAGCGCCAGCGCCACGACGACGGTGACCGCAAATACACGCGCTTTACGCAGCGTGCGCAATGCAAATCGCGCATCCCGGAACGTGTCTTCGAGCCAATGGGCACCGCACGCCTGGCGGTACTCTTCCTTGACCAACTCTCGGATGAATTTGATTGATCGTTCCACTTGCGCACCTTCGCTGAGATTTGGACCGCCTCTGCTGCCTTTTTACGGTTCGTGGGCAGGATGTGGAAAGAGACTGGAGTGCATACCATCCTTCCGCGCAACTCGGTCAGCCTGGTTTGTCCCCGGCTGTCTTCGAGTTGTACGATGATTCTTCCGGCCTCGGCAATGGACCTGCCCGCAACCTCCAGGAAGAGAACAGGGTAAAGAGAGAGTACGCAAACGAGCGGATCGATGTTCCTTTATTCATGGGAACGCTATTTCATTCTCCAGTCGGCACGGTAAAATGGGCCTGAGCGGCACCTCGCTCTGGAACTTACATCGGGAGCGCCGTCAGTGCTCCCGTTATCGACCACGATGGTCACAAGGAATACCGCGAGATCCAGATTCGATGAAAACGCTCCGCCTCCGCGAGTTCAGGTTCGGAGGGCACATGCCCGGAAGCGGTTCTTTCGCAAGAGATCGTCCTCAACTGCCCGTCCCTCTTATCGCCGGCAAACTGTCCGCCAAGTGTACCGCATCGGCCATGGCCACCAGCACTTCGCGCGGTCCTTCGAAGATCTCCCTGCCGTGCGCAGTCCGGATATTGTCCACGACAAGCAGGTCGCCGCTTTGCCATCGCTCGCATGCGGAATTTTTCTCATACGCTTCATCGATCGCCTGGATCACATCAGCGCCGATCGGGTCGCCATTGCCAAAGCGGGTATTGAATGGTAACCCGTCCTCGCCGTAGAGATCCACGAGGTACTCCCGTATCTCTGGGTCGATCGTCCACTCGTTCAAGAATGCGATTTGGTTGAACCAGCATCGCTGTCCGGTGCGCGGGTGACGCACGACAGCGCTGCGGTGCCGCCAAGTCCGCAGCCCACCGTTTGGCTGCCACTCGAATTGGATCGCATTCGCACGGCAGTAACTCTCGATGGCGTGACGATCGTCGGTGCCGAATGCTTCTGGGACCGACGCCCCGATGTCATTGTTGTAGTTGCGAATCAGCAGCCACCCTCCGCACTCAAAACGCTTCACCAAGTCGGCGGGCAATGCGTTGAGAATGGTTGGCGAGTCGGCCACCAGGGTCTCGCCTCCACCCCTCGGTGCAACCAGGCACGCGAATAGCATGAGGCTGGGGAGTTCGAGCGCGTAGCTAAGCTCGTGGTGCATGCACATCTGCTGGTTGGGCGGCCACTTCGAGGCGGAGTACACGCCCTCAGCGTAGCGGCGCCGGGGCGTGAAGGCCTCCCTCTCGATCATCAGACCGCCCAACTCCCCAAAGACCTCTGCGGTCTTGGCAGCATCGCCGAGATCCAGACCGCGCACTAGGATCGCTCCATGTTCAGCGACCAACTCGCGCAATTCGTCGCCATGCTGGGCTGCCCAGCGGACTGCGTCGCCGGCCGCTTCCGCCTGGAATAGAAGAGGCTTGCGGGGCTCGAGATCCACGTTGAAAACGGATGAATAGGTCATCTTACTAGCTCTCTTCGGCTGGTCGAGGGGCGACTGCGCCGCTCGCAGCGGCGCGACTGATTCGGCCTTGTGCTTGAGCTGCTGGGCTCCCCTGCTCAAGCTGACGATCAACCAGTTCGGCCTGATCGGCGAGGATTGGTTGACCGATCAGGTCTTTGACAGACGCAACACGGTCAAGAGTAACTGCCAGCTTCAAAGCGGAGAGGGACGTGCCGCCCAGGTCGAAAAAGTGATCACGCCTGCCGATCTTCTCCTGGGGAATGCCGAGCACTTCCGCCCACGCGGCCACCAGCCACTGTTCGGTAGCGGTACTGGGCCGCTCGCACTTCAGTTCGGCGACATCGAGTTCTCCCGCCAGCACCGTCAGCGCCTTCTTATCGGTCTTACCGTTTTCTGTGAGCGGCAGCCGGTTCCGCCAATGGAAAGCGGTCGGGACCATGTACTTGGGTAGAGACGCGCTGAGCCGCTCCCGCAACGCGTCGGCACCGATTGGCCGCTGGCCGGAATAGAACGCCAACAAATGCTTGCTGCCGTCGGCCCTCTCGATAACGACGACCGCGCTTTCGCGGACGCCGGACACCTGCAACAGTGTGTTTTCGATCTCGCCCATCTCGATTCGGAAACCACGGATCTTGACCTGGGTATCTCGGCGGCCCAGAAACTCCAACTTGCCCTCGGGCAGCCAGCGGCCGAAGTCTCCACTGCGATACAACCGTTGCCCCTCGACGTGCGGATCGGTCAGGAAAACTTGCCTCGTGCGCTCGGGATCGTTGATATAGCCCCGGCCGACGCACACCCCTGAGAAGACAATCTCCCCGGGTGCACCGAGCGGCACCAGCGACAGATGCTCATCGACGACGTAGACCGATATATTGTCGATGGGGCGGCCAAGCGGAACGCTATCTCGACGCGGCGCGCTGTCCATGATCTCGTGGTTGGTGTCGTCAGAGGCCTCGGTTACCCCATACGCATTCACCAACTTGATCCCAGGCTGGACCACGAACCAACGCTCTACCAGTTTCTTATTCAGCGTCTCGCCCGTAACCGACACGCACCGCAAGTCCAGTAATGTACGAGGGTGCTGTTCGAGATAAGACACGAGGACTTCAAGGTAGGAAGGCACGACCTGAATGACATTGACCTTGGCCTCAGAAATCCTGTCAACGAAGTGTTTCGCGTCTAGGATTGCCTCCTGTTCGACGAGCAGGGTCCTTCCGCCGACCAGAAGCGCAGAAATCAGTTGCCAGAGAGAGATGTCGAAGCACTGCGGTGCCGTCTGAGCTACTACGCCGTCCTTCCCGATCCCGAGATCTTCGATCTTGGCGAAGACGTGGTTGAGTAGCCCAGCATGCTCGCACATTACGCCCTTTGGCTCTCCAGTGGACCCGGAGGTAAAGTAGATGTACGCGAGCTGGTCGGGTGCGACCGGGACGTCGAGATTGGTATCGGCATAGCCCTCATCGTATGCCGCGTCAATCAAGACCCGCTCGATTCCTCCTAGGGAGGCGAGCGCTTGATCGAGCATGTCGGTCGTACTCCGCTCGGCAATTACGAGCCGACATCCAGCCCGCGAAAGCATCCTCACGATGCGGTCTGCTGGGAAATGCGGATCGATGGGCAAGTACGCGCCGCCAGCTTTGAAGATCGCGAGGACTGCGGTCATCCAATCCAGATTGCGCTGGGTGACGACTCCCACGACGCCTTCGCGGGAGAGACCGTGCACCAACAAGGCTCGTGCCAACCGATTGGCCTGCGCATTGAGTTTTCGGTACGTAAAGCGGGCGGAGCCGTACGTACCTGCGATAGCGTTGGGCCGTGTCCGAGCTTGCTCCTCCACGAGTTCGTGGACACGACGGTCTGGCAGCCCTCTAGTTCTTCCGGCGAGGCCATGCAGCTGAAAACGCAGCTCTTCGGCGGAGAGTAGGCTTTGTCGGCCATGCTCCGCATCCGGGTCAGCAGCGATCAACGCCAGGGCGCTCGAATAGTAGCCGGCTATTCGGCCGGCGCACTCCGCGTCCAGCACGTCCATCTTATAGCGCAGCCCGAGCACCAGTCCCGCATGCTTGAGGAAGAACACTCGCAATACGCTGTCACGGGGGAACTCACCACCGCTTCCTGCCTCCGATTCGAAAACTGTTTCCATCTGTGGCCCGCTGACCCCTATCTCGCGTCGGAGATCATCGACTGGAAAACTTCCGTACGCCACCAGTTCTCTCTCGGATCGAACAATGTCCCGCAGCATCTCGCGCCACGTCCGAGCGCGAACCGTCATCCGAAGTGGCAGCGCCGAGCCGGGCTCCCGGACATAGCCGGTCAACACCTCGCGTTCGCCTGAGAGTGTGCTAAGCACCTTGGCATGCCCGGCAAGCAGCACCGCACCGAGCGGAATGGCGAGATCGTTTGCGAGACGCTCGAGTGCCGCCACGATTTTGTCGGGCACCCTCACGTGGCATTCACCGACGCCGGAGACGGGCTCACGACTCCATCGCGGGATGGTCGAGAATCCACCGGCGAGGAGGACACCGTGCCAGAACTCCCGGTCAGGCTCCGTTGTACTGACCGACCTATGCAAACTGAGGTTGCCCATTCCCATCTCCTTCGCAGCCTCTCTATCTAACCGGGAGTAGGCCGGAAACTGCTCTCTCTTCATCAGGAAGGAATCGTTGCCCCGCACCGGGCGGTCACCCATGGCCACGCCGTAGAGGACGAATTCTTCCAACTATTAGGTGCGACCGCCACCAATCGTGGTTCGGTCGCGTTTGAATGTGTCGTCCTTAGGGAATGCGCTGAATATCGCTTCAGGAGTTGAGGACAGACTTATCTTCCACCGACAGCAGTGAGCGCCGGCTCGGAGAAATACACGGCGAAGCCCGCCGCGCTGGCTTCGCCGTAGCACGGGAACGGCGTGCCGTCAAACGTGTGCTGATAGTGAATCGAATGGATATTCCATAAGCGCTCTGCCGACCTGACATCCGGCCGGTAGATCGAGCAGATCGTTCGGCTGCAACGGGGGCAACCTCCTCCCGAACAGTACACCGGGTAGAAACAGGCTGCGGTTATCACGGCGTTGAGCGTGAAGAGGACAGCACTTGCGAGGTGCTGGAGTTCGCCGTTCGGGTTGATGCAAGTCTTAACTGTAACATCGCGATAAGCTGCGCTTACGATCACGCTTCACCACGGTCTTCATTTTGCAAGCGAACCAGCGAGCGTTAAAGCATCGACATAGGATCGTCTACCCCATTGCATGCACGACCAACCTGAGCTTGCGAGACCAGGGTGCTTAACCATGACTGGTGACTCAGGTAATCGTACTCTCCATAACTCTTTGCAATGCAGATATTGATCGTTGTATATGGTTTGTATGTATCGGTGTCCGTCGTCAGGGAAAATACACACCACGCGGGCACCCCGGTTCCTTGCTGCCCAGTAACGAGCCACCATCCAAGCTGCACCACTCGTACCACCACAAAATAATGAAGTCTCCCGATGCAATAGGCGCGTAGCGGTATACGCTTCAGCCGCACCAACCCAATGAACTTCATCGAAAATAGAATGATCCACATTCTGCGGCAAAAGACTATTACCCAATCCCCGGAGTTCCCGCGTTTCATCTTGCTGCCCGAACAGCACACTTCCAAACGTATCCACACCTACGGTAGTCATCTCTGGAAAAAGCTCACGGAGAAATGTGGCGGTGCCACACACGGATCCTCCTGAGCCCACCGTTCCTACAAGACAGTCAATCTGACCAATAGTGCCAACGATCTGCTCTGCAAGAAAGCTATAGGCTCCCGGATTGGCCGGATTATCATACTGATCCACCCACCAGTGGTCAGGATTTTCCGCTCGTATCTCTGCGAGTCTGTTGAGCCGGGCTTGCTGATATCCGCCAATCGAGGATGGCTTTGATACCAACACAACATGCGCTCCGAGGTGTTCGATGCGCTGGCGCAAACAATCATCACATGCATAATCAGTGACAATGGTAAGGGGGTTGCCAGATAGGTTGCAGGCAAGAGCCAAACCTAATGCCATGTTTCCCGAGGAGCTTTCAATGATCAATGAGCGTGAAGTAACTAACCCATCCTCGTAAGCCCGCTTAAGACAGAATGTCGCGGGAAACACCTTCATAAACTGAAATATAGCGGCTGTGATGTCATTGCCAAGAGACACCAACCGCGGTGTATACGAGTTGAGAATAGCAGAATATACATCATTCATCTCTTTATACCTCGATATCCTCAGGCCGACTCAGACCTAGGTCTTGAACCGCATGATCTTAGAAATCCCCAAGTCGCAGAGGTGTTGTCGGAGTTGATGGATACCCCGTTCCAGCTGCCTATCTTGAGGATCGAAAAGGACGCTGAGTACTGTACCGGAATGCGCTACTGCAACTCCCACTGCACCTACGTCTCTGCCGATCGCCACAACATCTTTGAACAGTGGCTTTGGCAAGAAGTGTTCGTTTATTGTCGCGCTCGCGGTGGCCACGCGACCTAAAAGGCGAACATCTCGCTGACGAAGAGCATATCGCAGTGCGCCCGTCAGAATCCTGAAAGACTGAAGCTGTTGCCGCGAGTACACCGCCGGCGGATACTCAAGCGTGTGGACATAAGACTTTTCAGCGGTGTCTACACCAATCACTTCAATCCTTGGGAGACTAGGTGCGAAACGCTCTAAGATAATGCCATCACGGTGTGCAAACAGCACCGCGTCCTGGAACATGAAATTATCACTCGCAACTTCAGCTTTCACGACAAGGCGAGCAACCTCTTCCTCCGTCAAGTAGGTATTAGCCGCATCTGCGACCGCTAAGGTGGCAGCCACGCAGTCAGCCGTCGAACTGCCATATCCCTTGGCCTCCGGCACTGTCGACTCAATCCTGATACTGCCACCATTCCACGGGACCTTCAGGTACTCGCACGTAAGCTCTGCACTACGTTTGGCCTTCAACTTATGGGGCGGTTGAATCGTGATCGTCTTTGTAGTACTTGGCTCGAACGTCGCCTCGGAATACATTTCCTTACACGGAAGGCTCACAAGACACCTACGCCGGCGACATTCCCGGTCTTCAATTTGACCCTGGAAGAGTTCGCCGTGTTGAGCGATGCTCCGCGCGTATCCAACGCCGAAACATGATTCGCTCAGGTCTCTATGCAAATCACAGCCATTTGTCTTTGCCTTCACTGTCTGTGTAGTCCTCCCTTACCGACGCATGGAGTGTTCGCAATCGGCCACTGGCTCCGACCGTGAACGCACACGATGTCCCATAAAGCTAAGTGACCTTAAAGAATGCCTTGACTTCGGTGTGAAAAGGACATGAATACGAGTAATCATGTCAATGCCTTCGCAAGGAGCCCATTTTTACGATTGCAGACCTACGACGCTGGACAGTCGGTTAGAGCGCGATGGCAAAAGGTCGTTACGCCGTTATGTAGTCGCATCGCTGCAGTCTGCCACCTTACTTCCTGAGCTTTAATTGACCGTTGACGTTCGAACCACATTGTTCGAAGATCTCGTAGTTGTAACGCAAGGCTCTCTGGGGCCGGACCACCTCCCCAGCGGTTCGCTCTGACGCACGACTCCGGGCTGACTTCTTCCAAAAAAGAGTCCAGGCTTATGCCGTGAATTTCCGGTAATCCCAAGAGCCCCTTCGTGAGTTTCTCGTGTATTCCCTTTCCAACGATGAAGTGAGCCGTTCGAAAATCTATGCCTGTTCTTAAGGCAATCTTTGTGGCTAATGCAGTAGCGTGCGTGAAGCCTTCCGCCGCCCTGCCACGCATGGTGCTGGAACGTGGGGTTGCACCACAAATCATGAGCCGACACAACATGCTCGCATCGGTTATATCGGTAAATGCCTGCCACAGTGGTCGCATCGATTCCGTTCCGACTCCAATATTATTTGTGAAAGGCACATTGCGGGTTGCCGATGTCGCAGTGACGAATGCCCCCAAAGCAGATGCAGTCCGGCCTTGGACGTGCTCAAGTATGAATGGATTCCGCTTTTGGGGCATTGCAGAACTTGATCCGACCAAGGTATCGGGTAACGACAAAAAGTTAAATTCAGCCGTCAGCCATTGCAGCAGGTCGGTCGCTATACGACTTAACGTAGTGCCGTAGACTGCCATGCTGGCCAAGAGTCGGAGAACGAAATCTCGTGATGCAACTGCATCCACCGAATTGCGGCTCACGCGCGTGAAGCCCAGAAGCTCAGCTGTCCGGGAGGTGTTAAGAGGAAGGCAACTTCCTGCGACTGCACCTGCCCCCAAGACACATGTGTCCATATCGTCGGCTGCGCTGATGAGCCCGCAAATATCTCGCTCTATCGCCGTACCAATCCCAGCTAGATAGTGGCCGTATGTAATCGGTTCCGCCGCCTGCCCATGAGTGTAAGCCGGCATGACAACCGCTTGGTACAGTTGGGCTCTCTTTATAACGGCCGCCTGAAGATGTAGTGCAGATCTAACTAGCTGTATGTACTGGCGTCGGGTGGCCAACCGCGCTATGGTTGCATTTAGGTCGTTGCGTGATCGCCCCATCTGAAGAATTCCACCTACACTCGCGCCTTCATTCTCAATTAAGTAGCTTTCGTAAAGAAGATATAGGCCTCTCGACGCCTGCCTATGTTTTAGCGGTTCAAAGCCCTGGTTCATTAACAATTGAACAGCCTTGAGAAGCCGGCCAGCCTTCTGTGCCGGGATGATGCCTTCTTCCGCAAGCATTAATACATGTGCGAGGTCAACCGTGCAGAGATACATCAAGCTGTTCTCGATCTCCTCTCGCAACCCACGGTCGAAGAGAATCTCTCGCGCATGTGAATGCACGTCGCTTGTAATCCTGCCCGTGTTACCATACCCTATCGCCATATCCTACGCACTTAGGCGAGTTACCACCACAGCCAGTACGTAACCTTAGCTGCATACTTATTCAGCTACACCACCGTACTAATACCGTATTGGGTTCGAGACCGCCCTCTCAACACAATAGAGTTCATGACAACGGAAGTTGCTGCATGTCGTTTTCCGCGCACCAGATAGTATGCTTCGTTAGTATCTATCTTACGTTTGTGAGGCCACTATATTATTAGTTGTCTTTTACATGGCGGCTAGCTCCACCTAGCTGCTATAGCGGACGGTGAAAACGTCCCAGTGCCCTTTGCGACATCACAACATATTGCGATTCGATGCCCCGAGCAGACCACAATATATTGGACTGAAGACAGCGGGCAACACTTGTGCAGCAGCCTGCTAGAGAGGATCTATGCAGACGTCTATTTCAGAACAAGCTTTGGCGGCAGTATAGCGAGAGTCCTCTGGTCTATTACCACACGCAATCACATGTCCAATTCGGTCCCGAAAATCATGGTGAATGTGTACACGTTCTCCAATGTTCTTGTATATCCCGGCCTGCACAGCCCCAGGATAGCGAGTCGCTCGATCCAGACCAGCTATCTCCCTTATGGTTCCCTCGCATCCCACGACTATGAACCGAATTGATGCATACTTTCGCGCACTCACCGCCAATTCAGGGCTGCCACCTGTGACAGCTATAATCGTCTGTTTAATCAGATCTATACCGTGCGCCAAACGTATCAATTCAGGAATGTATCCACCGGCAAGGCGCGGATTGACCTCGACGATCACTCCCGCTGCCGCCCCGAGACGTACTTCAACATGGGCCGGTCCCCAGGTTAAGCCCAGGGCCGATACTGCCCCAACCGCCGCGGTTATTAGCCGAGTGCGCTCCAGGTCGGCTACCGGCGCAGGAAAATCATGCCCCGTCTCCACAAAATACGGTTCTGCGGAAGTGTATTTCTTTGTTATCCCGATCACATTACCATGAAGTATCTCAACAGAATATTCCGGTCCATCGATGTATTCCTCCACAATTAACTTCGTCTGCACCGGCATACCACGCTCGTTGTAATACTCTCTCAGCAGGTCGGAGGAGTGTCGATGCACTTCGGTGTCTGTCCGACAGAGACGTACTCCTCGACTTCCTGAGCCAAAACACGGCTTGATCACAACCGGTAATTTCAAATGTTCAACTGCGTCTGTCACCTCGTCGGTCGTGTGGGCAACACAATATCTCGGTCCAGGTATGTGAGACTTTTCGAAGCAGGCGCGCTGGTGCGCCTTGTCTCTGCATCGATGGACAGCCTCTGGCTCTGGTCCTGCAAGCTGCAATTGTTTTGCTAACAGTGAGGCCGGTTCGACAAAATATTCGGAACTGGAGTAGATGCCCGCGATATGGTTCAGCTTTCGAAACTCCAATACAGCGTCAAGTAGCTCGCGGAGATCACGGGTGTTCGCGATAATGAAGTCCAAACCATCTGTGACGAGATAGGGGTATCGGTCTGGTTTCTCAACTAGCAGGACTGGCCGGAACCCGCACTGCCTAGCCGCCTGTGCGAACAAACGACCCGTACCCGTTGTGTTACTTTCTATGAATAGTAGACACCGTGGGCAAGAACTCGGTTGCATTTGCGTAGAGCAGGATATCATCGCTGGTGCTGGAAAACTCACGTTGGCGCACACAATGGCACCGTTTGGCAGTTATTGAATAAAGTGTAACGCTGGTTTAATCGGTCCTTGGCGGCATTTGGAAAGGTGTCCTAACGATCCTAGTCGAGCGCAGCATGACAGATATCAATGGCTCCGTTCACTATCCCGTTACCCCGCCTTTTTTAGTAGGTAAGAGGCATGAGCGACTTGCTATGGAATGTAGCCCGTAGTTGCACCGGTTACAGCAGTTGCGTCCACGATGAGTTCCTATGCGCATTGAAAGTGCTGGGCCACTAGCCTCGGCTCCAGCATCGCCGGAAAGCCAGCTTGTGTATGGTCGTCGTTCGGTGCTAACGAACTTCAGCTGCCAATCACGTAAATGTTCGGAAGGTCTAGATGGCCCTGGCGTTCGGATGGAGAGCGTGCCAGCGCTTTTCTGCTTGGTATCGCTCTTTCAACGTGTAGATGTTCGGCAACTCGAGCTTGAACGCTGCTTCCGCCATCTTATGCAGCCGGGCGTACCGAACCTCGCGGCTCGGTTGGACGTCTGGTATATCCCAAATGCGGAATTTCAGAAGTTCGGTCATCTCTTCGGGATAAAGCGATTCGCTCTTGAATAGCCGGGACCCGACCTGTCCATACGGGTAATACCAATATGGGTGACCCTCGAGCTCATAAATATCGCTACTGTGTGCGCGAATGAACTCGAGTGTCTCTTCGAAGTCATCATCGGTTTCGCCGGGAAAACCGACCACCCAATAGGTTGTCGTGCGTACTCCGGCGGCAGCAAGTGAACGTACGGCTTCGGAGATTGTTTTCGGGTTCGTCATCTTGTGCATCAGCTTCAGGACATTGGGCGCCGCGCTCTCGACACCTAGCCGCGCCCGATACAGGCCCGAGCGCGCCCAGATCTGGGTCTTTGCTCGATCTGCGACCGGCTGGTCGGCGCGCAGGTAACCGTCGTACCGAACATCGGCGCCACTATTGATCAGGGCTTGAGCGAACCGATTCAGGTACGGATTCATCAGCGAATCGCCGAATAGATACGATTTATTGCCGTGCCGTTGCGCCAGTTCCACCACCTGATTCGCGAAGCGGTCGATGGGTTTCATTCGATACTCGCCCCACTGGATCGTCTCTGAGCAGAATGTGCATTGGAACGGGCAGCTTCGCGCACCTTCGATGCTGAGATGGAAGTACTTATCCATGTCAAAATCCGAGTAGTCTGGCGCCGGTAGAACATTCATGTCCAACGTTGCGCCATTCATGTCTTCAATGGACAAGACCCGTTTACCAGCGAGGTCGCCCGTAAGCAAGTGGAGAAGAAGCATCTCTCCTTCGCCAAGAATTACGTGATCCAAGAAAGGGTACTGTTCCAAGAGTACTGTCAAGTTGTCGGATCCGGCCGCCAGATCGTCGGCAAAAACCCCACCGCCCATAACGGTCTTGATTTTCGGGTATCGCTGCTTGATTCTCCGCAACGTATGTAGGGAGGGTCCAAGCGAAGTCGTATAAGTACTCACGCCGACACATTGGTATCCACTAAGGTCGATCGAATCGACAAGCCCCTCGAGTTTTCGATAGAACCGTTCGATGATATTGATCAGTTCAGGGATTGCAAGCGGATCCACCCTGATGGCGTAGTACGGGCACACCGCCTTAACCACCCGTGCGCACTCCTGCGAAGAGGCGCCGTTTGCATACGCGAGCAGGTGCGCATCCATTACCCACCAGAATTTGGAGTAACCGTCACTGAATGACTCACCGCTTCCGCGCTGGAGCGCCCGGAAGTAGGTATGGTGCGTCATCCAGAGATCCTCGTCGACGTTATGATCGAGACATCGAACGGTGAATCCGGCGCTCTGAAGATAGGCTTTGATTATCGAAATGCCGAGCGGCGGATTGGAGGGCGTGAAGAACGGTGGCTTAATCAGAAGCACCTTGCCGTCACGGGGTTGTCGCGTGGAAGGCGTCGGGGGCTCGGCCCCAGTTCTGACAGAGATGTTCGAGATATTCGTCAACATAGTTCCTCCCTTAATGATGACCAATTACTTGATGTACACGGTGAAGCGGACGCGACGGTTGGCTGCCGCTATGGGAAAACGAAATCTTTGCTCCGAGACATCGCAGCGGCGCCCGGCCGCCGGCCCGGGGTGCTGACACCGCGGCTTGCTTCTTCGAGCCAATATCTGATCCGGGCCGCAAGTACGTGGACGTGCGGCTCCTGGAGCAGTGTGTTGTGGGTCCCCGGAACCCACTCAAGTTCGACGGTGGATTGCGCGACTCTGTCCCAACCGCGCACCCCCAGATCGTCGTTCGGTGCAATGATGGTATCCGTTTCCGTCTCTGCCTTGTCGGTAGAGCGGAACATCACGACGGTGCCCGAGAAAGGACCAGGATGGTATTCGCGCCACATTTTCTCGCGGACCCTGTACCACCGAATGATTCTGTCGGCCAACTCATGTGCGGCTTCCGCGGGCAACATGGTCAAATCCCCCAGGTTTTCGACCAAATACGCGCGTCGGTGCCGCGGCTCGATCCGTCGCAGATCGGCATAGTTGACAGGCATCGGTCTACGCGAACGAGCCGCAAGTTCCTGGGCGGCGGTATAGAGAACTATGCCTTCATCGGCCTCCGGCATGCTCTCGGATCCTGGACGGCAGTCGAGCAGTAGGAGGAGGTTCACACGTAATCCGGCAGCTTCCAGTTGTCGCGCCATCTCGTATGCCACAACACCGCCGAAAGACCATCCGCTGAGATAGTACGGGGGCTGCGGCCATACATCTCGGACAGCATCAACGTAGTGTGCCGCCATGCTCTCGATCGAATAGGACGGATCGCCAGGCTCTGGAGCATCCCCGAAGTCGGTGGCCTGTAGCGCGTAAAAAGGCTGGCCGTCCCCGATGTGCCGAGCGAGCTCAGTGTACGCGTCGATGCCTCCGCCGATCGGATGAACACAGAAGAGTGGCGGGCGCGAATCGCCTTTCGCCAGAACGACAATAGGGAGCCCGTCCTTCGCCGCGGCGGGTTTATCTCCAGCGAGATGTTTGGCCAATCCCAAAACGGTCGGATACCGGAAGATCTGCTGCACACCGAACCGAAACCCCGCTTGCCTGGCACGCGCGACGATCTGGATACTCACCATCGAATCGCCGCCCAACTCAAAGAAGTTGTCCTCGATGCCTACCCGCTCCACCCGCAGCACTTTCTCCCAGATCCCGCACAGCAACTCCTCCGTCGGCGTTCGCGGCCCCACATACTCCCCTTCCGCCCT